>Ga0302314_10004214_pt1 | contig 26465 bp, 22 predicted proteins | sample III_Palsa_N2_3_FD_200533 | JGI IMG/M metagenome (GOLD analysis project Ga0302314, IMG submission 200533) | Peat permafrost microbial communities from Stordalen Mire near Abisko, Sweden - III_Palsa_N2_3 | ecosystem: Environmental > Terrestrial > Soil > Palsa > Peat permafrost | place: Sweden...
TGCAATCCCGGGCGGATTGACCCGACACTGAGCTGGGCATTTGGGGCACGGCAGACATCTCTTCCGCCGACATCGCATCGCATTTGAATGTGCGCAGCTCGCTGCTGCGCATTTTCGGCCTGGGCTTTGGCCTGGCTGTGGTGATCGGCGGCGTGGTCGGTTCGGGCATCATGCGCAATCCCTCGGTGGTGGCGAGCGGTTTTCCCCATCCTGGCTGGATACTGCTGGCCTGGCTGGGCGGTGGCATCTTCGTCACCATTGACGCCATGCCCACCGTGGAACTGGGCGCGGCCATCCCGTTGGCCGGCGGTCCCTATTCCATCATCACCCGCGCCATCGGCCCCAAGAGTGGCTTCCTGATCGGCTGGGCCGACTGGTGTCAGCTCACCGTCTCCACGGGTTTCATCACCGTGGCGTTCGGAGAATATGTCCATCGGTTGGGCCTGTTGCCCGGATTGACCGCGGGACAGATCGCGATCCTGCTGGTCGCGGCTTGCGGGTTGGTGAACTGGATCGGCGCGCGGGTGGGCGGCGGTTCGCAGGAACTCGGCAGCGCGCTCAAGGCTGTGGGGCTGGTGATCCTGGTGGCGGCCCTGACCTTCGCGCGGGGCAAAGCGCCATCCGGTCCGCCGCCGCCCGCTTTCAGCTGGGTCGCGGCCGCGGTGGCGCTGCGCGCTATTTATGGCGCATATGGCGGCTGGCAGGCGGCGATCTATTTTTCCGAGGAGGTCAATGCGCCTGAGCGCAATGTGGCGCGCGCCACCTTCATCGGTATCGCCACCATCACCTTGCTTTATCTTCTGGTGAACGCCGCGGTTCTGCATGTGCTGCCCATTGGCGCGCTGGTCGGTTCCAATCTGGCTGCCGCCGATGCTGCGCGGGTGGTTTTGGGGGCAGGCAGTGACGTAATTGTCACCGTGCTGGCCATTCTTTGCGTGGCGACCCTGGCCAATATCCAGATCATGGAATTGTCGCGCACCACCTACGCCATCGCCCGCGCCGGTTATTTGCCGCCCCGGTTGGCGGCCGTTTCAACCACCGGCACGCCGCGCGCGGCGCTGATGACCGGGCTTGTCGCCATTGCCCTCATCATTGCCGCCGCCGACAGCGTGAAGGGGCAGCTTTATGAGATCCTGCTCGATCTCTATGCGCCTTTCGTGATGATCATCCTGTTGACCTTCTCGCTGGCGGTGATCCGGCTGCGCCGGACCGAACCTCACCTGCCGCGCCCCTGGAAGATGCCGCTCTTTCCGCTGCCGACCTTGCTCAGCGTGGGCCTGAACCTCATCTTGCTGGTTCTGTTCCTGGTGTCTGACTGGAAGACCGGTATTTGTTCGGCTCTGCTGTTGGCTTGTGCGGTGCCGCTCTATCTGGCCGGCAGGGCGCGCTGGCAAACGTCTTTTTAAACAGCCTCTGGTTCTGACCGGTCAGTTGCGGGTCAGGCGGCTGATCCGGCCCCATTGGTTGAACTCGCAGACCAGCAGGTTGCCGGCCGCATCATAAGTGATGCCATGGGGCGCATAGAAAAATCCGTCCCGCCATGTTTCGGGCGCCGCCTTGTTTGTCGAGATCTCGCTGGCATTGTTGTTTTCACCGACGGTGGCCAGCACCTGACCGTCGCGCCCCAGTACGGTGACGCGTCCGGACAGTTCGGCTACCGCCAACTCGTTACCATGGATGGCCAGCGCACTGGGCAGGCGCAGATTTTCGGCGAATGTGCCCAGCACATGGCCGTCCAGGTCCATATGCACCAGCCGGTTGTGACGGCGATCGGTGCATAACAGGCGAACCGGCGTAAAACGGCTGTCGATCGCGATCTTGTGGCAGGTGTCGAAATTCCACGGCGCGCCCTTGCCGCCGAAGCTGGTGATGTATTTGCCGCGTCTGTCGAAGCGGTGGATGAAGTCGAGGCCATAGCCGTCGGTGACATAGATATCGCCATTGGGCGCCACCGCGATGCCGGTCAGGTTGGTGGCCGGCTTGCCGGCCTCATGGTTCTGACACTGGTCGGGCACCGAGGTGGCCGGAATGGTCAGGACTTTCCGGCCATCCAATGCGATCTGCACAATCTGCTGCGCCAGCCGGCTGACGCCGAAGATATAAGGCTTGCCGTCCCGCCCGCGGGTGATGATGAAGCCATGCAGGTCGGTGGGCGCGCCCGGCACATTGCGCAGATAATGGCCGTCGGCGCTGTAGACCTGAATGCCGGCATGGTCGCCGCCCTGCACGCTGATATAGATCTCGCCGGTGGGTGAGACGGCGATGTCGCCATGAGAATCCCCGACCGTCGCCATGCCGGGCGGCGGGGTCAGGAATTTGCTGTCCATGGTGAAATGCAGCGCTTGCGCCGCTGCGGGAAACGAAAGGGCGATCAGCCCCGCCAAGGACAGGCAAAATCCGTAAAACAGTTTGCGCATTACAATTCCCCTTCAGAACAAGATCCAGGCCATCACGACGGCCGAAGCCAGAAACAGTCCCAGCGCCAACGCGGGATGGGCGAAGATGATGGTGACGCCTTCGGGCACATGCGCCCGGTGTTTTTTCCCGCTCACCATGGGGCCGACCAGATTGTCGCCTTTGACAAAATGATAGAAGCCGACGGCGACGACATGCAGCCATACCAAGACCAGGATAGTGTTGAAAATGATGCCGTGGACGCGGGTCAGCCGGTCCGATGCATCATCGCTCACCAACAGCGCCAGGGGGCCGCTGAACTTCAGCCCGTCATTGGCGAACAGGCCAGTCAGAACCTGGGCCAGCAGCACCGCCAGCAACGCCATCACCATCAGGCCGCCGGCCGGATTGTGTCCGGCATGCAGGACCCGGCCGCCCCGCGCATGGGTCCGCAGATAAGCCAGGACCTTGCGTGGTGGATGCAGGAAGTCGCTGAAGCGCGCGGTGGTGGATCCCAAGAGGCCCCAGCCAAGGCGGAACAGCAGCAGCGCCAGCAAGGTCAGCCCCGACCACAGATGCACACGCATATAGCCTTGATCCGCGCTCAGCCAGGACAGGAACACCAGGGCGACGATGCTCCAGTGGAACAGCCGGGTTGGCGCATCCCACACGCGAACATGCTCTGCCGATACGGGCGTGGCCGGATCAGTCTGCATCGCCATCTCCATGGACCGCTACGCTGCGCTGTGACAGGGAGGCCAATGCGGGCTTTGTGGCGCCCGTCCCCGTGACGGTCAGTGACCTGAGCGATTTCAGCGACGCCAGGGCGGAAACGGTTGCATCCCCCGTCTTGGTGTTGGTCAACCGCAAGGTTTTCAAGGCGGTCATCTGGGCCAGGGTCTCAGCCGAAGCATCACTGACGGCCGTGCCGGAAAGGTCCATCAGCACGATGCGGCCGCGCAATGGCAGGAAGGCCTTGAGATCGGCATCGGTGAAGGCCATGCCGCGCAGCGCCGCGTTCAATTCCAGATCGGCGGAGTTGCGGGACTCATAGACGATGATGCCGGGATAGCGGGCCGAAAGCTGCTGCATCACGCTTGCCAGCGGCGCGCGCTGGCGGCGTGTGGCGGCAGGGTTGGAATCGGGAAACGTCACCTCCGCCACTAGGCGCGGCGCGCCCTTGATGGCCGAAGGCGGCAGAGTGGGCGATGCACCGGCGGCGATCCACAGCCGGATCACGGTCACATCATCCGGCGACAATGGCGTCTTGCCTTCCGGCGGCATGGCTTTATCGTCGCCGGCGGGCAGGGTGATGCGGGTCATCAACTCGCTGGCCGCAGGCTCGCCGGGCCGGATCACCGCGCCATGCCGGCCGCCACGCAGGGCGAAGGCATAGCTGTCCAGCCGCAGTTCGGCTTTCGCACGGTTCTCGCCATGACAGCTGATGCAGTGCTGGGCGAACAACGGCGCGACGCGCACAGCATAAAAGGAACCGGACGCCGCTTGTTGTCTGGTTTCCAGGCCAACCATCTCCAGCACCTTGTGGGCAAAGGCGGGGCGCAGCGCCATGATGGTGGCAATTGCCAATCCCGTCACCAGCGCGACGCAGAGAAGATAAAGCGGGGCCGACAGCGATCCCGGTGCGCGCGGTTCTGACGGCATCGCCTCACATGCCTACGCCAGGATTTCCGAGACGATGCGCGCCGGTTTCACCCCGGTAAGCTTCTGGTCCAGGCCCTGATAGGGATAACTCAAGGTGCGGGAATCGAACCCCAGCAGATAGAGCATGGTGGCATGCAGGTCGCGCACCTCGACCGGATCGCGCACCACGTCATAGCCCAGATCGTCGGTGGCGCCGTGGCTGATGCCCGACTTGATGCCGCCGCCCGCCAGCCACATGGAAAAGGCCTCGGGATGATGGTCGCGGCCGATGTATTTCATTTCCTGGCCGCCGCGATTTTCCTGCATCGGCGTGCGCCCGAACTCCCCACCCCAGACGATCAGCGTGTCTTCCAAGAGACCGCGTTCCTTGAGGTCGGCCAACAGCGCCGCCGTGGGCTGGTCGGTGGCATGGCAGCAATCCACCAGCCCGACGTTCAGGCCCTGATCCACCGGCGTGCCGTGGGAATCCCAGCCCCAGTGATAAAGCTGGATGAAGCGCACCCCGCGCTCGGCCAGCCGCCGCGCCACCAGGCAGTTGTTGGCAAAGCTGGTCTTGCCCGGCTCCGCGCCATAGCGGGCCAGCACATGGGCGGGCTCGCGGGTGATGTCCATGGCGTCACTGGCTTCCAGCTGCATGCGGAAGGACATTTCATACTGGGCGATGCGGGCCACGGTTTCGGGATTGCCGAACTCGGCATAGGTTACGCGATTGATTTCGTCCACCGCGTCCAGCACCTGGCGGCGCTCCGCACGGCTGACGCCCTTGGGATTGTCGAGATAGAGCACCGGCTCGCCGGCCGTGCGGCACTGCACGCCCTGATAGACGCTGGGCAGAAAGCCTGAGCCCCACAGCGGCTTGCCGGCATTGGCGGTGGTGCTGCTGGAGGAAATCATGACGATGAAGCCGGGCAGTTTCTGGTTCTCGCTGCCCAGCCCATAGGTGACCCACGACCCCAGTGAGGCATGGCCCAGGCGCGGATCGCCGGTCTGCACCAGAAGCTGCGCCGGCGCGTGATTGAACTGGTCGGTGCGCATGGATTTGATGATGCACATATCGTCAATCATCTTTTCCAGGTGGGGCAGGCGATCGGAAATCCAGCTTCCGCTTTGGCCGGCCTGGTGGAACGGGTACATGCTGCCCAACAGCTTGGGCACGCCGGTAATGAAGGCAAAGCGCTTGCCCTTCAGGAAGACTTCGGGACAGTCGCGGCCGTTGAACTTGGTCAGCTCCGGCTTGTGGTCGAACAGCTCGAGCTGGCTGGGTGAGCCGCCCATGTGCAGATAGATCACCCGCCGGACCTTGGGCGCGAAAGGCGGCGGCAGCGGCGACAGCGGCGCGGACGGATCGTGCTGGACCTGGAGCGCGGCCGCGGAAGCGCCGTTTTTGGCGGCGTTGGGTTCGGCCGCCGCGGCGTTGAGGAAGAACGCGCCCAGCCCGCCCATGCCCCAACCCAGGAAATGACGCCTGGTATCGGCGGTGAGCCGGCACTGATCGAGGAAAGGGGACTCTGGCATCATGTCACCGTGTCAGCGCAGCATCGAGGTTGAACAGGGCGCTGGCCACCGCTGTCATGCCGGCGTGATCGTGCAGGCCACGCAGCACTTTCAGCTCCGCCGCCGTCAGATCGCGCGACAGAACCAGGCGCGCGCCGAAATTGAGTTGATTGTCCAGCCGGTCGCCAGGCGCGGATGGCGCTTCACGCTGCATACGCGCGCCCAGCGCCTCTGCCGCCTGATGGAAGACCGGATCGTTCAAGGTCACCAGCGCCTGCAACGGCGTGTTGGTGGGAATGCGGCGCGGTGTGCTCAACTGCCGTTCGGCGGCGTCGAAGGTGACAAAGCTGGGATAGATGGCGGTGCGCTTGATGTAGGTGTAAATCGCGCGGCGATAGCGGTCGGTACCGGTGGCATTCTTCCAGCGCTCGGGATTGTTGGCCACGGTATTCCAGATGCCCTCGGGCTGTTCGGGCATCACTGGCGGCCCGCCCATGGCGGGATTGAGCAGCCCGCTGGCCGACAGCGCCTGGTCGCGCACCATCTCCGCCGACAGCCGCTGGGCCGGGCCATGGGCCAGAAGCCGGTTGCGGGGATCGGTGGCGCGCAAAGCCGGTGTGGTGCGTGCGTTCTGGCGATAGGTTGCGCTGGTGACCATTTCGCGCAGCAGCGCCTTCATGTTCCAGTGCAGGTCGCCGGCGAAATGCAGCGCCAGCCAGTCCAGCAATTGCGGATGGCTGGGCAGTTCGCCGGCGCTGCCGAAATCCTCCAAGGTCTCGACGATGCCGGTGCCGAACAGCTGTTCCCAATAGCGGTTCACCGCCACCCGCGCGGTCAGCGGCTGGTCGGGCCCGAAGAACCATTTGGCCAGGGTCAGGCGATTGCGGGGCGCGTTATCGGGAAATTTCGGAAAGAGCGCCGGTGTGTCGGCGGCAAGGTCCGGCCCGGTGGGGGTGAGGAAACTGCCGCGATCGAATTCCAGGGTCGGGCGGCGTTCGGACATGGCCTGCTCCGCCATGACGGGCAAGGGCACACTGGCGATGGCCTGTAATTGCCGCTGCAGGCCGTCGAGCCTGGCCAGCTTGTCCTGAAGCGCTGGATCACCGGCGAGGGTCGCCCATCTGTCGTCGCTGCTGACGGTGAAGCGCAGGCGCGGCGGCGGCGAGGACTCGGCATTGATCCCTTCGGTCTGGGTGAGTTGCAGCTTCAACCGCGTGCCGGACGCAAGCGTCACCGGCGCATCGGGCACGATCACCACCCAGGTGGTGCGGAAAAGACTGGGATTGGCCATGACGCCGCTCGCCGCGGCGAGTTGCGCCATCATCTGGCTTGGCGCCGGAGACGCTTTCTGATCGTGCAGCAGGCGATTGAAATCGGCTTCCAGATTTTCGGCGCTGTCGGGGGCGAGGAAATGGATGTTGATTTTCTGCGCCTGGCCGTCCGGCGCCACCGCCCAAAGGTCAATGCGGTTGACGACAAATCCCTTTTCCGGCGAATGCCGCGCCTTTGCGGGATCGGCGGGCGGCACCTCGATGCGCAGGGCCGTCAGTTTCGGCAAGGTCGTGGCGAGGGAGAATTCAAAGACCGAATTTATCGGCACCGTTCCGGTCTTTTGCGCCAGCCCGTCCTTGATCGTGAAGCTGGCCCGCGGCGCCTTCTGCTGGGTGGCGACCACCAGGCGCTGACGCAGTTCGTCCATGCTCTCTTTTTTGTCGCCGCGCGCCTCCCGTTCCGCCAGGGCGCGCTGAATCGCCAATATCTCCGACACCGTGCCGGACTGGATGGACACCGGCGTCCAGCGGCTGGCTTGTGTCGCGGCGCGGCTTTCATCCACCACGCTGTGTTGAAGCGACGCGATCTGCTGCTGAATTTGAAGCGCCTGGTCGTAATTCTGGCGCTCGGTCGGCACGCGCAAAACCGGCCAATCATCAGACAGTGCCGCATCGCCGGTCATGTCGGCATCGCGCGAGGTGTTAAAGAAGGCCATGAATTTATAATATTCGACATGGCGGATCGGGTCGTAAGGATGGGAATGGCACTGCACACAGTTGTAGGACACGCCATTCAACACCGACCAGGTGGTGGCGGCGCGGTCCATCACCGCCGCCAGGCGGAATTCCTCGTCATCGGTGCCGCCTTCATCATTGGCCTGGGTCTGGCGGTGAAATGAGGTGGCGATCAGATCATCCATGGTGGGATGCGGCAGAAGATCGCCCGCCATCTGGGTGATGACGAAACGGTCGTAAGGCACATTGTCGTTGAGGGCGCGGATCACCCAGTCGCGATAGGTCCAGACACCCGGACGGTTGTGGTCTTTCTCGAAGCCCTTGCTGTCGCCATACCGCGCCAGGTCCAGCCACATCGAAGCCCAGCGTTCGCCGTAAGCCGGCGATGCCAGCAGCCGGTCCACCTGCTTCTCATAGGCATTCGTCGATGTGTCGGTCAGGAAAGCGGCAAGTTCTTTCGGCGTGGGCGGCAGGCCGGTAAGATCGAGGGTGACACGGCGCAGCAATTCCGACTTATCGGCCTCTGGCGACGGCGCCAGATGTTCCTTCTCCAGCCGCGCCAGGATGAAGCGGTCCAGCGGTTGCCGCACCCAGGCCATGTGCTGGACTTGCGGCAGCGGTTGGGGTTTCGGCGAAACGAAGGCCCAATAGTTTTCCCAGGGCGCGCCTTGCGCGATCCAGCGGCGCAGCACCGCAACCTGCGCATCGCTCAGCGCAGGTTGGTGCAACGGCATGCGATATTCTGGATCCCGGGAGGTGATGCGGGCCATCATCTCGGAGGCACTTGGGTTACCCGGCACGACCGTGGGCCGCCCGGACTTGCCCTTGCCCAGCGCCTGTTCGCGGTAAGAGAAAGAAACGCCGCCCGCCTGTTTCACCCCGCCATGGCAGGTGATGCAGTGGGCATTGAAGATGGGGCGGATGTCGCGATTGAAATCAACGTGCTGCGCCGCAGCATTCTGGGGCTGGTAGCGGCTGGCCCAAACGGTTCCCACGACCGCCAATGAACCAAAAGCGATCGCAACTGCCAGGCCTTTGCCCGTCCTGCCCATGCCGATCCACGCTTATGTTCTGTTATGCGGTGCGATGTTCGAGCTGAAACCCATTCAAGCAGGGGTGAGGGGATAGTCAAGCAGCCGCAGGCCCCGGCTTGACGAGCTTACGTCCCGTAGACCGACGGCGGCAAAGTTCCGCTTACTTTTCCGGCAGCGCGAAGACATAGATCATGTTCGATCCGCTGAGCTGATCGATCTTGGGGAAAGTCCGCTGGGAGCCGCCGGAGAAGCCGCCGCCTGCCGCCACCGCGATATACTGGCGTCCGTTGACGGAATAGGTCACTGCCGCGCCGGACACCTGCGAACCCAAGCGGGTTTGCCACAGCACCTTGGCATTGTCTTGGTCGAAGGCGCGCAGATATCGATCATCATTGCCGTTGAATATAAGCCCGCCCGCCGTCGCCAGGATCGGGGAATAGTTGGACGCCGGCGTTTCCCACGACCATAGGGTCTTGCCCGTCTCCACCGAAATTGCGTCAATGCGGCCGATCTTGTCATGGCCGTCGGAGATCACCGAATCGCCCTCGGTATTGTACTGGTCGTGCGGCATGCTGGGGATATTGTCGGCGCGGACGTGCTCATTCACGCACAGATTCTGGATCTGCACATACATCACATTGGTCTGGGGGCTGTAGGCGGAGAAGGGCCAGTCGCGCCCGCCACCGTGCGTCGGGCACTGGTGATAGACCTTGTTGAGGTCCAGCATCACCTCGGCTTCGTTGACGGCCACGTCACCTTTCGGGTCGATCCCTGCGACCAGGTTCTGCACCGCGGTTGACTTGGCCCAGAGGAAATCACCCTTGGCGGCGTCGAAGCTCCACATGATCGAGGTCTTGCAGGGCACGCCCGTGAGCGTTCTGCGGCTTGTGGAATCGGCATGGCGGCCCACCGCCATCATGCCGTCGGCTTTGGCGTCGGGATGAACCGGGGTGGTGATCGGCATCATCTCGAAGGTGCATTCCTGATCCCAATTGTCGCGCGGCAGCACCTGGTGCTGCCACACAATCTTGCCGATCTTGGGTTCGACGGCGAAGCGGGTGTTGGTGCCTGCAAGCGCCGAGCCGATATTGCCGCGCTGGACGTCCGAGCCGGGTCCCACACCGCTGGAGCCGTAATAGACCAGGTCCAGATCGGGATCGTAGGTGATCGGGCCCCACACCCCGGTGATCCAGCGCTTTTCAAAAGGCAGCTTGCCCCAGCTCTTGTCGCCGGGCTCGCCCGGCTTGGGGATCAGATAGTTGCGCCACAATTCCTTGCCGGTCTTGGCATCATTGCCTGTGACGAAGCAGCCGAACGGCGCTTCCTGGCAATTGCCACCTGCGATCACCACGCCGTCCACCACGATGGGACCATTGGTGTTGGTAGCATAAAGATCGCCGCCGCGATTGACTTCCCACAGTTCGCGGCCAGTCTTGGCGTCCAGCGCCAGCAGGAAATTGTCTCGCGTGACGGTATAGACCTTGTCGTCATAGAGAAAGACGCTGCGCTTGCGCTGGCCCCAGGGATTGTTGTGGAATTGCGCCAAGGTCGGCAGAGTGCGGCGGTATTGCCAGAGAATCTCGCCGGTCGTCGCATCAATCGCCTGGATCACGTCATTGGGGTTTCCTAAGAACATCACGCCCTTGTAGACGATGGGGGTGGCCTCATTGATGCCGAGCTCCATGCCCCGCGACCATACAAGCTGAAGATTCTTGACGTTTTGCCTGTTGATCTGGTCGAGCTTGGAAAAGCCATAACCCTCGTAATTGCCGCGCATCATCAGCCAGTCGCTGGCATCGGGATGGCGCAGCATGTCTTCGGTGACAGGCGTGTAGCTGGTCAGCGCATTGGGGGCGAGGGTGGAACCGTTCACCGCGCCCATCTGCGGCTCGCCGCCCTTCACGCGGTCGGTATAGACGGGGATGCCCGGGGGCGACTGCATGATCGCGGGCGCCGCCGGTGTCTGGGCGAAGGCCATCGTCGCGGCGAGCGCCATGGCGGACGTGGCAAAGCAAAGGCCTTTGGTCAGTTTCATGTCATGTCCCCTGGATGCTTTTGCTACTGTTGCGGCTTGTTGATGGTGATGGTCTTCAAGATATTGTTGTCGGCGGGCAGTTCGGCCTGGCCGGCGGGAAATTTGTTGACCGACAGGATATAGGCGACGATGTCGGCATCGGCCTGAACCCCCAGGGCGCCGGGCTGGCCCAGCGGCATCTGGGTGTTGATGAAGCCGTAAATCGCACTGACCGGCAGGCCGCCCCAGCGGGTGAAGAAATGCTTGCCCGACAGGGACGGGTTCTCTTCCTCCCCCTGCAGCGAACCGCCATGACAGGCGGCGCAATTGTTCTGGTAAAGCGCGTCGCCACGATCAGCCTGGGCGCTGGTGAACACGCCATCCTGGGCGGTGTGCGTCGCGGGCTGGGCCAGGGCGGCGCCGGCGGAAGCGCCCAGAAAGACAAGCGCCGTCAAAATCCGGATCTTCAATTTCATGTCAATGATTCCACTTGTTGCTGTTCATGCCCGCGGCAGGCGGAAAGCGATCAATTGCGTGGGCGAGGACGCGCCCGCGCCAATCGCCAGCACGATATATTGCCGCCCGCCCAGCATGTAGGTCATGGGCGAGCCGGTCTGCGGCCCCGGTATATAGACCGCGCCTTTCTCTTCGCCCGTCTGCTTGTCATAGGCGCGCAGCATCGCGCCCTTTTGGCCGCCCGCGGTCGTGACGATGCCCGCTTCACCGCAGATCACCAGGGTCTTGGTCACCATCGGTCCGAGCAATCCGGGCCGGCCGGTGCGCGGGATGTTCAGCCCCTTCAGCGCCGGATGGTTCTTGATGTAATCCGGCGTGTCGCCATGGGCGATCTTCCAGTCGATGTCGCCGGTCTCGAGATTGATGGCGCTGATGGCGCCATAGGGCGGCTTCATCAGTGGCAGGCCATCCACCGTGGTCTGGCCCGGACGCAAGCCGTCGGTCGAGGTCGGGCCTTCGCGCAAGCCGCTGGTGCCCACCGCGGCACCCTCCGCGCCCATCGCCCGGCTGGCAACCTGGGCGGTGCCGGGCGTGCCGCGCACATATTCGAACTGGGTGAAGCGCGGATCGCCGGGCACGATGCTGCCGGGTTCGACTGTGGTTTCGGCGAAGACGAAGACCTTGTGAGTCTCCGGATCGTAGCAGCCACCCGGCCAGTTGGTGCCGCCCTGAAAGCCCGGCGCGCACAAGGTGCCCCATTTGCCGTCCATGGTCGCCAGGGTCGGCGGCTCGAAAATGCCGCCGGTGTGATAGTGCGAGATCAGCTTCAGCGCCTTTTCATGCAGCTCGGGCGTGAAATCGATGATGGTGTCGGCATTGACGTTGGTGACGCCATAGATGGGCGGTTTGGAGGGCAACGGCTGGGTCGGCGCATACCATTCGTTCGGCACATCGCCCGCGGGTGCTGCCACTTCGGGGATCGGCCAGACCGGCTTGCCGTTGGTGCGATCCAGCACATAAAGCACGGTCTGCTTGCTGGGCTGGGCCAGCGCCTTGATGATGCGGCCCTCATGGGGGATGTCGCACAGGATGGGCGCACAGGGAATGTCGCGGTCCCACAGTCCGTGATGCATCAGCTGATAGTGCCATTTGCGCTTGCCGGTATCGAGATCGACCGCCACCAGGGTTTCGCCGAACAGTGCCGGCCCCGCGCGATAGATGCCGACCTCATCGCCGGTGGGCAGCTCGATCGGCAGATAGGCGAGGTTGAGTTCGGGATCGATGGACACTTGCGCCCAGCAGCCGGCATTGCCGGTCTTTTCAGACTCGCCTGGGCGCGCCCAGCTGTCGTAACCGAACTCGCCCTTGCGCGGAATGGTGTGGAAAATCCATTTGCGTTTTCCCGTGCGGGCGTCGAAGCCACGCACATAGCCTTTGACATTGTCGCGGATCGGCGGCTGGGCGCCGGAGAGATGCGCCGCGCCCACCACAATGGTGTTTTTGGCGACGGCGGGGGTGGAATGAAGCCCGATGTCGCCGTTGATCAGGTCGATGGGCTGGTCGTCGTTCAGCTTCAGGTCGATAATGCCGTCCTTGCCGAACGTCTTCACCGGCACGCCGGTGTGCGCGTTCAGCGCCACCAGCCGGTAGCCAGGCGTGACATAAACGATGCGGTCGTCGCCCTTATTGTCGCTCCAATACGAAACCCCGTGACCGGAATATTGCCGCGGTGCGTGGCGGCCGCGCTCGCCTTCATCGAGGGCATAGAGCCAGAGCTGTTCGCCGGTAGCGGGATCAAGGCAGATAACGTCGCGGCGCGAACCGGCGGTGCAGTACATCCGCCCCTTCACCAGAAGCGGCGTGCCTTCATAGATATATTCCGGCCGCGGCCCCAGCTTTTCGGTGGAGAAGCGCCAGGCCACTTCCAGCTTGCTGAAATTGGCGGCGTTGATCTGGTCCAGCGGCGCATAGCGGGTGTTGGCCAGGTCGGCGGCATAGGCGCGCCATTCTGTATCGGGCGGCGCGTTTTGCGCCCATGCGGGCAGGCGTGCGGCCACAAAGGTTGCGATGCCCGACAGCAGCGCGCTTCGACGCGAAAACCCAGTCATGAATACTCCCCAGGGCCACGGCTTCTTGGCAAGCCTTGGTCCCGGACTTTAGAGAAGGATGGAATTGGCAGCTATAGAATGAGAAGCCGGGTTGCCCGGTCCTGACCCGAAATCGTCCGGGCTGGGCCCGGCTTCAGGAGCTTTTCCAAGATTGACGGGAATTATTCCCGGGGCCAGCCGGGTTTCGGGATAGTTTGTCGCGGCCGGCCTGAAAAAATCCTGCCAAATTTGAGCTGTACAAACGTCTGCCAGATCGCAACGGAAACGGGACATTATGACCTTGATTGCAAGCCGCAATTTCGCGGGCCGGCTGGCCCTGGCGCTGGCCGCTTTGTTTTTCCTGAATGCCGTTCCCAGCATGGCCCAGCCGAGTGGGCCGGGGCTGGCCGGCACCACGCTGCTGATCATCCGCCATGCCGAAAAGCCGCAGGACGAAGGCGCCGGCGGTCCCGGACTGACGCCCGCCGGAGAGGCCCGCGCCCGCGCCTATGCCACCTATTTCCGTACCTTCGCCGTGGACGGCAAAGCGCTTCACATCGATACCCTGGTGGCGACGGCCGACTCTGCCAACAGCATGCGCCCGCGCCTGACGGTCGAGCCCTTCAGCCGCGCCAGCGGATTGCCGCTGCAACAGCCGTTCAAGAACAAGGATGTGAAGGGCCTGGCAAGCTGGCTGGCCAGCGGCGCGCCGCATCGCACCGTGCTGATCGCCTGGCATCACGGCATGGTGCCCAGCCTGTTGACCGAGCTTGGCGCCGATCCGCAGGTGCTGATCCCCGGGGGGACCTGGCCGCCGGCGACCTATGACTGGGTGATCTATCTTCATTATGGCGAAGACGGTCATCTGACGGTGTCCAGACGCATCGTCGAGCCGGCGGGGCTGGCCGGCTAGCTTCATTTTTTATCGTGACTGCTGGTTCAGGGCGCTCTGCTGCAATCCCGCCTTGAGACGCGCGGCAATGGCCATCGCGATGGCATGTGCGGCGCGAGGGTCGGGATGCAGATCCCCTTTCAGATGCCAGCTGGGATCGAGCGCAACGCGCACATAATCTATGCCCGGCTCATCGAGAATCCGGCGCCGCAACATCCGTTCGACCGGTCCCTCCGGCCCGAATTGCGGGTCCACGACAAGCGGTATTGCCCCGTGCTGGCGCGCCAGGACGGCGGTGGCGGCCAGGACCGTGCGGGTCGCACCGATGCCGCGCTCCATGTCTGCCTCGCTGTGATAGGGCACGAAAAAGCGCAGGATCGAACTCAGCCACAGGCGGCGGACGGCCGGTTTCCAGCCGGTTTCAGGATCGAGATGCGGCCGGTCGTCCTCAAGGTTTCGAACAAACAGCGAGGGTATGAAAAGCGAAACCACGGCGACGGGCTGACGAAAACGCGGCAGTTCTGTCGCCAGGCGCAGGTAAGCCTGGTCATTGGCATAGCCGAACACAGCCATGTTGGCGCTCTTCACGCCCAGCGCGGCGCCGACCTGGGCGGGAATGGTCTCGTTCCAGTTCAGGCCATAGCCGGCGATGATGGATTCGCCGGTGAACAGGATGGTCGGCAAGCTGGTGTTTACGGCTGTTTTGTTGTCGCGCACGCGATAGCCGAGGGGATCTATCGCATAGGCGATGGCGCGTCCTCCAACCATAGCGTGGCCGGTGCGCTGGGCCGCGAAAACCCAGCCCAGCTTCGGGTCCGGCCGGCGGAGCGGTTCTTCACGATTTTCGCTCTCCGCAGCGGCGAAAGTGAAATGACGGTCCAGCACAAACTCGCTCGCCACAAACGCCAGTCCAATGGCGAGAAGGATGCGTGCAGCTCCCGTGGCGAATTCGCGAGCCGGCATTCGCCGCGCCAGGCGGCCGATCATCGGCCGGATGAAAAAGATAAGCGCCGTGCCGGCCGCACCGCAGGCCAGGCGCGCCAGCCATTCGCCCAGGACATATTTGTCGCGGGAGAAAAAGAACACCGGCAGGAAATGGCGGTCCCACCAATGCTGGTCTGCCGCACTCGCGCCCGCCAGAAGCAGGATGCCGGCAATCCCGATCACTGTCTCAACGCCCATGCGCAGCAAACGCTGTGACGAGGAATGTTCGGCGCTTTCGGTCACCGGCGCTGTCCGATGGTCACGAACAGACCGCCTTCATATCCCAATGTCGCCATCCAGCCGGTCTGGGCGAGCCACGCCTCCAGCCCCCAATAGTCATCGTCGGCGGAGAAGAGGGCGCCGGTTTCCTCTTCCAGAAGCACGCTGGGATAGGTCCTGAGATATTCGACGCTATTTTCCGCAAACCAGTGGCGCACCTCTGCGACCGTATGACGATGTTCCTCCGGGTGGCGGTATTGGTCGCGCACCCAGGCCTCGCGCCGTTCGGGCTCGCTCTTGCGGTCCCGCAACACCGGGTCGAAGGGAATCCAGCGAAATCGCGACAGCCGTGCTACGGCCCGGCGCAATCGCAGCGGCAGGCGCGCAAAGGCATTATAAAGGCCCAGCACAATGATGCCGCCGGGCCGCAGCAGCGGCAGAAGCTCGGCGAAGGACTGGCGGGGATCGGGTGTGTGATGCAGAACGCCCGACGCGTATACGACGTCAAAGGCGCCGGCGCGCAGGCCGGGGCGATGCAGGTCGGTCTCCACGAATTGCACGCCATCCACGCCAAAGCGCCTGGCGGCTGCCGCGCCCAGCGCCAGCGAGGCGCGGGTCAGATCGGCGCCGATCACGATCCGGTCCGCCCGCGCCAGATACAGGCTCATCTGCCCGGTGCCGCAGCCGATCTCCACAATGCGCGCATCCGGCGCGATCGCGGCATCCAGCAGGCGTGCGAATTCGCTGCGTTCCGCGCGGGTTCTGAGCGCCTCCAGACTGTCGCGGGCGCGGTATCCCGGAAAGGGCGCATGGTCATAGAATTGGCGGACCGTTTCGGTGCGCGTGTCCCCCGGCAACCTCAGGTCGGGAATACCGCCGCTGGCGGAATGGCGCGCGCCGCAACCCTGGCAGTTCCATGCACTGTCGAGCGTCCCCTGGCACATCGGGCAAGCCAACAGGTCCAGGAACCTTTGCATTGTCAGAAGATGGAATAGATGAAAGGCGCCAGCGCCTCGACACTGGCCGCAAGTATCAGCAGCAGGCCGGTCAGGCAGATGAAAACGGCCAGCGGCAGCAGCCAGCGCCGGGAGGCGCCGCCGCGCCACATGCCCAGCGCCAGATCGCCGATCGAGCCGGCGGCGCTGCCCATGACGATCAGGCCTCTGTGAATCTTGCCACGTTTTTTGATCATGCGGCTCTCCCCGGCGCTCGTTTGGTCGCGCGCGTCCGCCCCGCCACCAGCACATCGATTCCTGCGCGCCGGAACGTCACATAGCCCTCGACCACGCGATTGACGATTGGCTCGCCCGCCAGGTTGAACGATGTGTTCAACAAGACCGGGATGCCGGTGAGACGGCCATAGGCTTCCAGAAGCGCGTGAAGCCGGGGCGCCATGGCGCGCTCCACCGTCTGGACCCGCGCCGTTCCGTCAACATGGGTGATCGCCGCCAGCTTTTCGCGCCACACCGGCCGCACCGGAAAAACGCCCGACATGAAACGGGCCAGGCGCTTGCCCCCGGGCGGCAATTCAAAATAGCGGTCGGCGGCTTCGATCGGCACCACCGGCGCAAAGGGTCGGAACTGTTCGCGATGCTTGATCTCGCGATTGAGGCGGTCGCGCATCTGGGCGGTATGGGGTGCGGCGAGAATACTGCGGTTTCCAAGCGCGCGAGGCCCCAATTCCAGGGCGCCGTCCATCCAGCCCACGATGCGGCCGTCGGCAAGGTCTTGCGCGACACGCCCGATCAGGGCCGCCTCATCAAGCTCCTCCACCGGCAGATCGTCTTCCCGTGCCAGCCTGGCGAGTGCGCCACTCTCCACCATCGGCCCCCAGAAGGGATGATCCGGAAATTCGCGGTCCGGATTGCCGAAATGGACGCGGTCGGCATAAAGGGCCGCACCCAGCGCGCAGCCGGCATCTCCGGGCGCCGGCGGAACGAAGATGCGCTCGAATCCGGATTCCTTCAGGATGCGCTGGTTGGCGACACCGTTCAGCGCCACGCCGCCCGCCAGGCAGAGATCGGCAAGGCCGGTTTCCTGCCGCAGCGCCCTGGCCGTATCCACCAATATGTCCTCGACAACCCGTTGCACGCTGGCGGCGCAATCGGCAAAGCGCAGGCCCTCGGCCGTGTCCAGATCTATCGGCTCGAACGGATCGCGCGGCGGACCGAACAGTTCGACGAACTTGTTCGAAAAGGACCGTTTCGCCGTGGTGTGAAAGTCGAAATAGTCCAGGTTGAGCCGGAAAGCCCCGTCCGGCGTCCGGCTGACGATTTTGCGGACCGCGTCGGCCATGGTCGGCTGGCCGTAGCTCGCAAGGCCCATGACTTTGTATTCGCCTTCGTTCACCTGAAAGCCGAGATAGGCGGTGAAAGTCGAATAGAGCATGCCCAGCGAATGCGGAAAGCGGATTTCGCGCAGCATTGTGATCGCGGTCTTGCCGGGCCCGCGCGTTCCACGCCCCACGGTCAGCGTGGCCCATTCGCCCACGCCATCGGCGGTAAGGATGGCGGCATCGCGAACCGGCGCGGTGAGAAAAGCCGCTGCCGCATGAGAACGGTGATGTTCCGTGAACAGGATTTTTTTGCGCGGCACGCTCAGGTGCGAGGTGACGATACCGCGGACCCAAAGCTTTTCGCCAAGCGAGTTCTTCATCGCATGGGGGAAGGAGCGCCAGGAATGGGGAAAGGCGCGCAAGGCGCATGACAGAATGCGGTCGAATTTGAGCATGGGGCGCTCATAAAAGACCACCGCATCAAGATCGCCGGGCTCGATGCCGGCGTGTCCCAGGCACCATCCAATGGCTTCCATCGGAAAAGCCGCATCGTTCTTGCGGCGCGAAAGCCGTTCTTCCTGAACCGCCGCGACCGGCATGCCGTCAATGACAAGTGCCGCCGCCGCGTCATGGTAATGCGCCGATATGCCCAGGATCTTCATTTCAATATTGGCTTTCGAGCGCGCGTTCGCGTTCCGGCGGCACGGGCGTCCAGCCCGGCGGTTCGCGCCGCTCGGCGCGCTTGGCCAGAAAGGCGAACGGCGGCAGCAGAAGGAAATATTGGGCCGTGAGAACGACGGTCCCCATCACCCCGGCTATGGCCGACATCGCGCGAAGATAGGCTTTCCAAAGCCTGCTCAGGCGCGCGCGCCACAGATAGAAGCGTCCGCGGCTGGATGCGATGCGGTTGAGTTGCACAAGGGTGTAATTCATGTGGAAGGTTTCATCGCGCAAGATCTCCCGGAAGACGTCGCGGGTCGGCGGATCGTTTCGTACCGCATCGCCATAGGCGGCGAAATGGCCGGCGGCGGTCTTCTCCGAAAGATGCAGGAACGCGAGCAGGCTCGCATCGGATGTACTGTGGACGCGCAGATCGTCGAGACCGCGCTCGCCCGGGGAAATCCAGTTCATCTGCGCGACCGGTGACGTGCGGGCGGGCAGCGCGCGCAAGATATCTGTTCCGCGGTTTCGAAACAGCGTGGCATGGCGGTCTTCGTCGGCGGCGTGAACCATGTAGAGCCGCCGCAAGGTGGCGTCCTGCGTCAATTCCGCCGCCCGGACCAGGTCGCGGCCACCATCCGCTTCGGTTTCCGCGAAATTCAGAAGCTTGCGCCCCCGCCGTTCCGCGTCGCGCCAGATCCAACGATGCAACAATCCAAGCATTGACCGGATAGCCCCAACTGCGCCGGGGAAAGCCTGTCCATGGCCATGGTCGCCTTTAAGACATCCCGCCCAGCCGGGCATGTCCAACTCTATTGGTCAAAATCTGTCGCGAAGGTCACATCGTTGCATGACTCACTGGACGGTAATTTCTCCATGCATGCCCATCGTCCTGTGCATGAAATGCGTGCAGACAAGTTCGTAGGTGCCGGCACGGCCGGGCGTGACGGTAATATCGGTGGCCTGACCCTTAGCGAGTTCGACGGTCCCGTTCTTCACCTTGGCCATGTCCTCGGAAGCGATCTGAGAGGCGGCAAAGAAATCCGGCGCGCTGAAGTTGTGGCCCTTCGAACCATTGTTGACGAGGTGAAGCTGGTAAACGGTCCCCGCCTTCAGATCGAGTGTGCCGGGAGAGAAGGTATAGTCGGTCAGCGTGATGGCGATGGGGGCTGCCGTTTGCGCCAACGCGCCGCCGGTTGGCGAAAGCGCCGCAAGGGCGAAGACCAGAACAGTTGCGGATTTCATCAAGGGCCTCTCCGTATCTGTAGCTCAGACGGAGTGGCGCGCCCCAATATTCCCCGCAGGCCCTAAAAACTTGCCTAAAGGGTGCGTTCCAGGCTGAACATGACAAAGTCACGGTCGGCAAGGGGCTGTCGGCTGGTCGCGCCGAGAAAGCCGGTAAAGGTCACGCTGGCTTTCCATGCCGACAGATAGGTGCCCGAAGCACCGAGGCGGAAGTCGCCGCTTCCGCTGTCCTGGGCATAGGAGGTGAAGCTGTGCCCCGCAAGATTATAGCCCAGCTCGGCAATGCCGGTCATGTCCAGGTTGGGTAGAACCTGGAAATAGTGCGGCTCGAAGCGGGCGCGTGCTTTCAGGGCGAAACTCGAATAGGCCGGTTCGCCCGGACCGGTGTAGGCCACGCTCAGGACATGGTCGGTGGCGATCTCCGCCACCACATCGGCGCGGTCCCAGACGGAGGCCTCCGCAAGCTCGGTCACAAGGGATGTCTGGGTGTGCAGGGTGTCGCCCATGTCGACGCCGTCGTAACTGCCGCCGGCCGGTATAGGCAGCGCTGCAACCGCGGATCGTAATTGACCAGCGGCATGTTCTGGCGAGCCGAAACCTCGCCGGAAAGCGTGTAGCTGCCCAGTTGGGTGCTGAAGCTGGCGCCGTAGAGGGTGATGCCGGAGGGATAGACCAGGCGGTAACTGCCGATGGCGCCGCTCTGGCCGGCCAGCAGGGGATCGGACAGGACTTCAAGGCTGGGATCCTTGGCGCGAAAGCGCAAGGCATATAGGCCCAGGTCCACGTCCGCGATGCTGGCATGCAGGGTAATGCCATATTGTCCGCCCGGTGTTTCCCGGTCTGGCGCCCGCACCAGATACTGGTCGGGCGACAGAAACAGCCGGCCCGCGCCCGCGCCGATATAATCCAGATAGCTCAGGAAACTGCCATCGCCCAACTGGCGGGATGCGCGCCATTCCAACTGATCGTAGAGCGATACCGAAAGCCAGGGCAGGGGCTGGAGCGCCAGATCGAGCTGGTTCACCGGCAGGAACATGTTTCCGGAATAGCCGCTTTGATCCATCATGGTCTTGAGATAGTCCGTCGGCGCCATTGCTGCGGCGATCGAATTGGGATCGAAGAAGCGGCTTTCTCCGCCCAACAACGTCTGCCGGCCAGCGCGCACCGACACCGGCACCTCCGCCAGCATGAAATTGCCGTAAGCGAAAGCATCATCCAGCTCGGCATGCTGGCCTTCGAGGTTGCGCACCGCCGACGGAAACTGCCGGGCAACGGGCGTCACCGCATTGCTGGTCGCGGTCGAACTGTTGTCGGTAGCGGTCTGATAGGCGGTGTCGTACCAGGCGGCCAAACTCGCATGGACTCCGAAGTCACCGGCCGCAATATCAAGTTCGGACAAAAGATCGAACCGGTCCGACACCAGGCCGGAGGCGAAATTGCGGTCGCCATCGTCGCCGTTGATATAGCCCAGCAGTGCGGCGTTGGGAGATTCCACGCGCGCGGCGGCGCTGTACCGCAGCGTATTGTCCCAGCGGATATCCAGTCCGTCGCTTGCGTAAAGCTGTGCCGCCCCGGCGTGGCGGCCGGACACGATCAGAAAGCCCAGCGCACCAAGCAACAGCAGCGCGCGGCCGGGCTTTTTGCCGTGTCGGAGGGGGCGTTTTGCGGTATAGCACAGGCCTGTCGCCCCGAAGTAAGGGCTTAAGCTATGCACGAGCGATGCGTCCCATAGGTAGGTTGCATGTCTGTGTTCTGATACTGGCTGCGCTGGCCGCGACCGCCGCGCCAGCCGCTGTGTCCGGCCAGGATGCGGCCGAGTTGAAGTCTCGCCTGACGCCAGTCGGTGCGGAGCGGGAGGGCAATGCCGATAGCACCATTCCCGCCTGGACGGGCGGTGTGACGGCGGCGCCGGGATATGTCCAGGGCGCGCCGCGACCCGATCCCTTCCCGGCGGACAAGCCGCTCTTCGTCATCACGGCGCGCAATTATCACGACTATGAGGACAAGCTGCCGGAAGGCGCCAAGGCGCTGTTTGCGAAATATCCCGACTATGTGATGCGTATCTATCCGTCCCGCCGCAGCGCCGCAGCGCCCGACTGGGTCTATGAAAATATCTTTCGCAACGCCACCCGCGCCCATGCCGCGCCCGAAGGCATCGCCTATGGCGTGGAAGGTGCGGTGGGCGGCATTCCCTTCCCGATTCCCAGGAATGGCTTTGAGGCAATGTGGAATCATCTGCTCGCCTTCTGGGGCACCGCGCGCGAACTCAGCGTCAGCACCTATGTCGTACCATCGGGCGGGGCGGTCGAGAAGGCCAGCACATACAGGGAGATAGCCGATTTTCCTTATTATTACCCGGGCGCCACTCCCGATTCCTTCGGCGCTTTTTACTTCAAGACCCTGCATCTGGCGGTGGCGCCGCCCGCGCGCGTGGGCGAGGGCTATCTGAACTGGCAGCCGATCAATATCCGGCGCGGCAATTTCACCGCCTGGCGCCTGGTGCCGGGCGAGCACCGGGTGCGCAAGGCGCCGGGGATTTCCTATGACGTGCCCGATATCGATTCCGCGGGCTTCGTCAGTCTGGACGAGTATTACAATTTCTTCGGCGGGCTGGACCATTACGACTTCAAGCTCATCGGCAAGAAGGAAATGTATGTCCCCTACAACAACAACCGGCTCTATACCCGCCCCGTAAGCGAGGTGCTGGGTCGCGCCCATGCCAATCCCGACGACCTGCGCTATGAGCTGCACCGGGTCTGGGTCGTGGACGGCACCCTGGCGCCTGGCCAGCACGATATCGTCACCCACCGCCGGCTCTATCTCGACGAGGACAGCTGGATGGCGGTCTATAGCGATTCCTGGGACGAAACGGGCAGGCTGTGGAAATTCGGACAGGCCACCATGTATCTGATGGCGGACGTGCCGGCCATCATTGTCGGCAGCCAGTTCGTCTATGACCTGCAACTGGGCGGCTATGCCTATGGCTTCGCCTTCAATGACGAAGCTTCCGCCTACAAGGTGACGGCGCCGCATCCCGCCACGCTGTTCACGCCGGATTCGCTGTCGGCACGCTCCGTGCGCTGAACGCCCCATCTCCTTAAGACGAGAGCCCGGTATAGGTGAGGATCGCCAGCCGCTGCATCGCCGCGACCGAAACATCGCCCACCATCACGGTGCTGATCTGGTCGTCCTGCCAGATGCAGACGCGAAGGCCGCCATGGGCGAACTGATCGAAGCGCGCCGCGCCGTCCGAGCGCCGGATGTAAAGCGTGAAAAGCCTGCCCTGCGGCCCCTGGTAGAGAAGTTCGGCCGCCGTGCCGTAGAGGCGCAGGCCGCTGGGCCTGTAGCCCATCCGGCTCAGGTCGGGAATGTGGACATTCGAGGCCGTGGCTTGGCGCAAGGTCGCGTCATAGCGGTGCGCCTGGGCGATATCGTTCAGCACGATATAGCGCCGCGGTGTCAGTGTGCCGTCGCGCGCATCCAGCGCTGCCGCCACCACATCGCCGTTGCCGGAGGCATAGTGCCGCCAGGCCAGTGAAGCGCCCGCCACGATCAGAAGCGTCGCCGCGATGGCGCCGGCCAGCCGCCACAGCATTTTCGGGCGGGACCGCCGGCGCGCCAGCAGGGTCCATTCCTGCGGCAGGGGGCGTTCGGCCAATGGCCCATAGACGGCCTTCAGCATGGCCTTGTCCGCCTGAAACAGGGCGGCGCGTTCCGCCAGGTCTGCGTTCCTGGCCAGGACATCGCGCACGGCGAGGGCGCGGCTTTCCTCGAGCGCGCCATCGACATAGGCGTGCAGGTCTTCGTCGCTGATCAAGGGATGGTTGCTCACATTTTCCCTTTCCGGTCCGGCCGAAAGGCAATGACGGTGGCCTCGCCCTGCAACAAGCTGCGAAGCCGCTCGCGCGCTCGGGCCAGGCGCGACATTACGGTTCCCAGCGGAATATCCAGTTCGTCGGCGATTTCGCGGTAGCTCAGTTCCTCAACGCTCACCAGCAGAAGGATCTGGCGATGCTCCAGGCTAAGACGGTTGACGGCATGGATAAATTCCAGCTTGGCGCTGTTGTCGGGGGCCGGCTCGCTCAATTCCAGGTGATCGGCCAGTTCGGTGATATCGTGTTCGCGGCCGCGCCTTTTGCCCCGGCGCATCTCGTCGATATAGAGATTGTGCAGGATGCGCCGCAGCCATCCGCCCAGCCTTTCCAGTTCGCGCAGCTGCGCTTCCCGGCCCAGAGCTTTCTCGATGCAGTCCTGCACCAGATCGTCGGCCAGCGCGGCGTTGCCCACCAGGGCCACGGCGTAGCGCCGCAAGGCGGGCAGCTGCGCCACAAGCGCGTCGGTGAAGGCGGAGGAGGGGCTCACAGCGGCGGGGAGGTGGGAGGCGAATTCATGATTGCACACAGCCAGTGCTGTCCGGTGGAGCTATCTGCTTCATCGTATTCGAAGGCTCGAAAATTCGGCCCACGCATTCCAGGAAGGACCGATTCCGGGCGACTCTAGTTTCGCTTCAGTCCCCCATTACAATTCCTAGACGATAAACAGGGTCACTTTATTCCCCTCGGGCTGCGTCTGACCAGTGTTCCTCGAAACCACTGTAAAGATGGCACAATCCGGCCGTCAGCGGCTTGCGAAATCACGGCAGCAATTAAAGAAACGACATTTCCCGGCGATCGGGAATAAAGCCCGGCGCTGCAGCGTCTCATTCTCGAAACACATCGACAAGCCAACCCGTCAGGCGCGTGAAACCCGTAAAGCATCGCGGCGCAGGCAGTTGCCGCGAGTTCCACCAAAGGACAGCCGTACCCTTGAACATCACCGCCGAAATGACGCGCGCAAATGTCGATCCCGAGGTGCCTGTTGCACTCGGATAGAATGAGCAGCTGCTGCACAACCTTCCGCGCTTGCTGCTCTAAGGCGGACAGGACTCAACCCTCGCCCCTCTCGGATCCTGTCCGCCTTTCTCTTTCGGTTGAACCGGCCGGCGCAGCCATCGCGAGAAATCGCGCCCGGTGATGTTTCCTGTAAAAATAAGGTGCCGCGCATATGCCTGAGGCTTTCATCAACCGCATCGCCACGGCCAACCCGCCGCACGACGTGCATGATACCTTCCTGCGTTTCGGCGAGCAGATGTTGAAAGGCGACAATCGCCGGCTGGCGCTGTTCGGCCGGATGGCGGAACGCAGTGGCATCGCGCATCGCTACTCCGTCCTTGCGCCGGGAGGAAATGACGCCGGCGTGGATGCGGAAGGCTTCTACCGCCTGGGCGCTTTTCCCGACACGGCAACGCGGATGAAAAAGTTCGAGGCCTGCGCTCCGGGCCTGGCGGTGGAGGCGGTGGAAAAGCTGCTTGCAGGCGAAGACCGGTCGCGCATCACTCATGTCATTGTCACCAGCTGCACCGGCCTGTCCGCCCCGGGGATAGACCTGGAACTGGTGGAACGTTGCGGCCTGCCGCCGTCGGTGGAACGCACCATGGTCGGCTTCATGGGCTGCTATGCCGCGATCAATGCGCTGAAGCTGGCGCGCCATATCGTGCGTTCCGAACCATCCGCGCGGGTGCTGGCGGTCAATCTGGAGCTTTGCACCCTGCATCTGCATGAGACCGCCGAGCTGGAAGAGATCCTGTCCTTCCTTTTGTTTGCCGATGGCTGCGCCGCGGCGCTGGTCACCGCCGATCCGGTCGGCGTGGAGATGAATTCCTTCCGCGCCGCCCTGGTGCCCGATACGCGCGAGCTGATCCGCTGGCATATCCGCGAGCAGGGTTTCGACATGGTGCTGTCCGGCGCGGTGCCTGGCGCCATCCGTACCGCCTTGTCGGAATCGCGCGATGAAATTTTGGGCGGCGCCAACGACATCGACCTTTGGGCGGTGCATCCGGGCGGGCGCACCGTGCTGGACGCGGTGGAACAGGCCTTTGCGTTGCCGCCGGCGGCGCTCACCGCCTCGCGCGCGGTGTTGAATGACTATGGCAATATGTCGTCGGGCACAGTGATGTTCGTGCTGGATCGCCTCATGCGCGCCGATGACGGGGCCGGCCTGCGCGGCTGCGCCATGTCCTTCGGGCCCGGCCTGGTGGCGGAGACGATGATGTTCCGCATGGCGGCGTGACACCGCGGCCCGCTTGACCTGAGCCCGCTTAGCCATGACGATGCCGTTCTCAACCTCGCGAGGCGCGCATGGCCAAGGTCGCAGATCTCGTCACGGACGTTCTGCATGCGGCCGGCGTCCGCCGCATCTATGGCGTGGTCGGCGACAGCCTGAACGGGATCACGGAATCGCTGCGCCGGCGCGGCGATATTGACTGGATTCATACCCGCCACGAAGAAACCGCAGCCTTCGCGGCGGGCGCGGAAGCCCATCTGACCGGCGAGCTGGCGGTGTGCGCGGGAAGCTGTGGCCCGGGCAACCTGCATCTGATCAACGGCCTGTTCGATTGCCATCGCTCCCGGGTGCCGGTTCTGGCGATCGCGGCCCAGATCCCCAGCGCCGAGATCGGCCGCGGCTATTTCCAGGAAACCCACCCGGAGTCGCTCTTCCGGGAATGCAGCCACTATTGCGAGATCGTCACCAATCCCGAACAGCTGCCCGCGGTGCTGGAAAGCGCCATTCGCGCCGCGGTCGGGCTGCGCGGCGTCGCGGTGGTTGTGATCCCGGGCGATATCGCGCTCAAGGACGCGAGCAGCGTTCACTCCTCCGGTCAGGCCATCAGCGTGCGCCAGCCGGTCACGGTGCCGCAAGCAAGCGAGCTCGACGCCCTGGCCACGCTGCTGAACGCCAGCGCCCGCACCACCCTTCTTTGCGGGCGGGGCTGCGCCGGCGCGCATGACGAACTGCTCAAGCTGGCCGAGGCTCTCAAGTCGCCGATCGTGCATGCCTTCGGCGGCAAGGAGCATGTCGAATATGACAATCCCTTTGATGTCGGGATGACGGGGCTGATCGGTTTCAGCTCCGGCTATCACGCCATGCTGGATTGCGACACCCTGTTGATGCTGGGCACCGACTTTCCCTACCGCCAGTTCTATCCCACCCACGCCAAGGTGGCG
>Ga0302314_10004215_pt1 | contig 26462 bp, 6 predicted proteins | sample III_Palsa_N2_3_FD_200533 | JGI IMG/M metagenome (GOLD analysis project Ga0302314, IMG submission 200533) | Peat permafrost microbial communities from Stordalen Mire near Abisko, Sweden - III_Palsa_N2_3 | ecosystem: Environmental > Terrestrial > Soil > Palsa > Peat permafrost | place: Sweden...
AACGCGATCAGCGACACCCTCGAGGACGCGGTAGTCACCGGCACCCTGCGTCGCGATGATGGCGGCCCGATACGTGTTCTGACGTCGCTGGCCGAGGCACACGTACGCGGCGTCGCCGTGAACTGGACCGCAGTACTGCCGAAGAGGCGCACGATCCCCCTGCCGACCTACGCCTTCCAGCACGAGCGCTACTGGTACCGCTCCGCGCTATCCGGCGCCGGGGACATGAGTTCGGCCGGACTCGACGCGGTCGGTCACCCGCTGCTCGGTGCTGCGGTCACGCTCGCCGGCACCGAACGGCTGGTCGTCATCACCGGCCGCCTCAGCGTCGCCGAGCAGCCCTGGCTGACGGAACCGCTTGCCGCCGCGACCGTGCTCACCGAACTCGCGATCGTGGCCGGCCACCAGGTCGGCTGCCCCCACATCGCCCAGCTCACCCTCGCTGAAACTACCCTCGTCATCGAAGCGGGTAGCCCGCTACGTGTCCAGGTCGCCGTCGGCGACGCGGACGACGACGGACTGCGGTCGGTCGAGATCTACGCCAGTCGTGCGAACTCCGACGAGCCCTGGACCCGCTACGCCGAAGGCAGGCTCGCTCAGGACCGACCGGCCGACGCGGCGCTGTCCGGCAAGTTCGCGACCTGGCCGCCGTCCTTGTCTGCCAGCGCGGTCGAGATCGTCAGCGCGGACGACGCCGTGAACACCGGCGGCCCGATCCGCGGCGTCTGGCGCGACGGGAACGACCTCTTCGCCGAGCTCGCTCTCCCCGGGGAATCAGATACGAACGCTGCGACGGCCTTCGGCCTGCACCCGGCCCTGTCGGCCGGACTCCTCGACGTCGTCGCGCTCGCCGGTGACAGCGGCTGGTGGACCGGTGCAGCAGTGGACGAGGTTCTCCTGCCGTCCGAGTGGACCGGGATGAACCTGTACGCCGCCGGAGCCTCGACGCTGCGAGTCCGCATCAGCCGCCCCGCCGACGCCCGGCCGGGTGACGAACGGCTGTCGCTCGTCGCGGTCGATGCCGCGGGGACGCTGGTGCTGTCGGTGGACTCCGTGACGCTGCACGCAGTCCCGGCCGCGCGACTGCGCACCGGTGCCGGGCGCCTGCGCGACGCGATGTTCCGGGTTGACTGGGTGCCGGTGTCGATCCCGGTGGCCGCGTCGGCCGGTCGCTGGGCCGTCATCGGCGAGGACCCCCTGAACTTCGCCGCTTCACTCGCTGCGGCCGGCGTCGACGTCGAGGCGCACACCGACCTCGCCACGCTCGTTGAAGCGATGGAGCCCGACGGCCCGACGCCAGAACTGGTACTGGCCTACATCGGTGGCGACCCCGCGCAGCCGAGCAATACGGCCGACGAGGACACGCCGCATGCCGCGCGACGGACCACCATCGAAGTACTCGAATTGATCAAAGCGTGGCTTGCGCTGGACGTGCTGGACGAGGCCCGACTGGTCCTCGTCAGTAGCGGCGCCGTCGCCGCCCGACCCGGCGACGCGGTCACCGATCTTCCGGCCGCGGCAGCCTGGGGCCTGGTCCGTTCCGCGCAGTCCGAGAACCCGGCCCGCCTGATTCTCGCCGACCTGCCGACCGCGACGGCGTCCGTCGCCGGTGACGAGGCGATGATCAGCGTCCTCGCCGCCGCGCTCGGTGCACGCGAAGAACCCGAGCTGGCGATCCGTGACGCGCTCGCCCTCGGCCGCCGACTCGTCCGCCCGACCACCGCCACAGCCACCACCCCGCAGCCGCGCGACACGACGGCCGGAACCGTCCTGATCACCGGCGGCACCGGCACTCTGGCCGGGCTCGTCGCCAAACACCTCGTCACCACCGGTCGCGCCCGCCGCCTCCTGCTGGCCGGTCGACGCGGCCCGCTCGCCACGGGCGCCCCCGAACTCGCCGCCGGTCTGGCCGTGGCAGGGGCCGACGTCCACATCGTCGCGTGTGACGTCGCCGATCCGGCCGCCGTCGCAAATCTGCTGGCCCACGTCCCGCTGACCGGAGTCGTGCACACGGCGGGCGTGCTCGACGACGGCGTCATCACCTCGCTGACCGCCGAGCGGGTCGATGCCGTCATGCGGCCCAAGGTGGACGCCGCATGGAATCTGCACCGGCTCACCGCCGACCACGACCTCGACTTCTTTGCTCTGTTCTCCTCCGCGGCCGCAACCTTCGGCGCGGGCGGGCAGGGCAACTACGCGGCCGGAAACGCCTTCCTGGACGCACTGGCCGCCCACCGCCGAAGCCTAGGTTTGGCCGCAGTCTCGCTGGCCTGGGGCCTGTGGGCCGATGCCAGTGGTCTGACAAGCAACCTCAGCGACGGCGACCGGGACAGGATGAGCCGGGGCGGTGTGGCAGCCATGCCCGCCGAGGAGGGCCTGGCACTGCTGGACCTCGCCCTGACCACAATTCTGGACGACGCGCTGCTCGTCCCGGCCAGGCTCAACGTGGCCGGGCTGCGTGCCCAGGTCGCGCAGGCCGGAACGAACGCGCTGGTCCCGCCGCTTCTCCGCATCCTGTCCGGCGGCTCGAACCGCGCGGTCGCGGCAGACGGGGCAGCGGCCGGATCCGCAGGCGACGCGCTGCGGGCCCAGCTGGCCGGACTGTCCCCGGCCGAGGCGGACCGCGCGCTGACCGACCTGATCCGCGCGCACGCCGCCGCAGTGCTCGGACACGCTCCGAACGAGCTGATCGACCACCGCCGGGCGTTCCGCGATGTCGGGTTCGACTCGCTGACCGCCGTCGAGCTGCGTAACCGGCTGGCTTCTGCCACCGGATTGAAGCTCCCTGCGACGCTGATCTTCGACTACCCGGCGCCCGCGGTGCTGGCCGTGCACCTGCTGAGCGAGCTGCAGCGGCTTGGGCGGCCCGGAACGCACGGGACCGCTGGACCCGAGCTGCCAGCCGTGACCTCGGCCGCACCCGACGAGGCGATCGCGATCGTCGGCATCGGCTGCCGGTTCCCCGGCGGCGCCGACAGCCCCGAGCGCTTCTGGGAGCTTCTGCGGACCGGTTCCGACGCGATCTCCGGCTTTCCGACCGACCGGGGCTGGAATACCGAGACGGTCTACGCCGCTGACGGCTCGTCCACCACCCGGCTCGGCGGATTCCTCTACGACGCGGGCGAATTCGACCCCGGATTCTTCGGGATCAGCCCCCGCGAGGCGCTCGCCATGGACCCGCAGCAGCGGCTGCTCCTGGAAACCTCGTGGGAGGCGCTGGAGCGCGCGGGCATCGACCCGGTGACCCTGCGCGGCAGCCAGACCGGCGTCTTCGCCGGCGGATACGGCGGGACCTGGTACGGCATCGGCCAGGAGGGCTACGGGATCACCGGCAGCGCGGGCAGCGTCATCTCCGGCCGGGTGTCCTATGCCCTCGGCCTTGAAGGCCCGGCGGTGACCGTGGACACGGCCTGCTCCTCGTCCCTGGTGGCCATCCACCTGGCCTGCCAGGCGCTGCGCGCGGGGGAGTGCACGTTCGCCCTCGCAGGCGGCGCCACCGTGATGGCGACGCCGGGGCTGTTCACCGAGTTCTCCAAGCAAGGCGGGCTCGCCTCGGACGGGCGCTGCAAGTCCTTCGGCGCCGACGCCGACGGCACCGGCTGGGGCGAGGGCGCCGGAATCCTGCTGCTGGAGCGCGTTTCCGACGCACAGCGCAACGGCCACCGTGTTTTGGCAGTGGTCCGAGGCAGCGCGGTAAATCAGGACGGTGCGTCGAACGGTCTGACGGCGCCGAACGGTCCGTCCCAGCAGCGCGTGATCCGCGCGGCCCTCGCCAACGCACGTCTGCGGCCCGGCGACGTGGACGCGGTCGAGGCGCACGGCACCGGCACGGTGCTCGGCGACCCGATCGAGGCGCAGGCGCTGCTCGCCACCTACGGCCAGGGCCGGCCCGAGGGTCGGCCGCTGTGGCTGGGATCGGTGAAGTCGAATATCGCGCACACCGGTGCCGCCGCCGGCGTGGCAGGCGTGATCAAGATGGTGCTGGCGCTCGAGAACGAATTGCTGCCGCGAACCCTGCACGCGGACGAGGCGTCCCCGCACATCGACTGGGAGCTCGGAGAGGCCCGGCTGCTGACCGAAGCCGAGCCCTGGCCGCTGGTGGACGAGCGTCCGCGCCGCGCCGGCATTTCAGCGTTCGGAATCAGCGGCACCAACGCCCACCTCATCGTCGAGGAGGCGCCGAGCGCAACGGTATCGGTGGACGCGGCACCGATCGGCAAGCCGGAGGTCCTTCGCGACGCTCCGCTGACGTGGCTGGTCTCGGCGAAGACCGCGAGTTCTCTGTCCGCGCAAGCCGGGCGACTCGCCACCTGGACACGCGGTGCCGAGGACATCGACCCGGCCGACGTGGCCTGGTCGCTCGCCACGACCCGGTCCGTATTCGAGCACCGGGCCGTGCTGCTGGGCGCCAGCACGGACGAACTCTTGTCCGGCTCGACGGCCCTGGGAGCCGGAGAGTCAGCCGCCAACGTGCTCGCGGGCGAGGTCCCGTCCGCGCGCGGCCGAGTCGGGTTCCTGTTCGCGGGTCAGGGGTCACAGAGGGCTGGCATGGGCCGTGAGTTGTACGCGGCCAGCCCGGTGTTCGCGGCGGCGTTCGATCAGGTCGTCGAAGTGATCGAGGCCGAGCTGGGTCTTGAGATCCGCGACGTGGTGCTCGGCGCGTCGGACGCGGATGAGCGTGCCAATCAGACCCTGTACGCGCAGACAGGCTTGTTCGCGCTCGAAGTCGGACTGCTCGCTGTCCTCGCGGCGGCCGGGATCGTGCCGGATGCAGTGGCTGGACACTCGGTCGGCGAGATCGCGGCGTCGTACGCGGCCGGGGTGCTGAGCCTCGAGGACGCGTGCCGCTTGGTGGCCACTCGGGCCCGGCTGATGCAAGGTCTGCCGACAGGCGGGGGGATGGCCGCGATCGAGGCGACCGAGGCCGAGATCGGCGATGTAGCGGACGGCGTGTCGATCGCGGCCATCAACGGGCCGTCCTCGGTGGTCGTCTCGGGCGACGAGGCGGCCGTCGACAAGCTCATAGAACTATGGCGCGAGCGGGGTCGGCGGGTGCGTCGGCTGCGGGTGAGCCACGCGTTCCACTCGGCACTGATGAACCCGGTGCTCGGTGAGCTGGCCGACGTGGCCGTCAGTCTTGAGCACCGCGCACCGAGAGTGACCTGGGTCGGCGCCCTGACCGGCGAGATCGTCACGACCCCCGCCTCCGACTACTGGCCCGCGCAGGCCCGCCACGCGGTCCGGTTCGCCGACGCGGTGGAGTCGATGTCCAACCTCGGCGTCTCAACGTTCATCGAGATCGGCCCGGACGGCACCCTCTCCGCGATGGGATCGAACGCGCACACTGACGCAGACTTCCTCCCGACCCTCCGCCCCAAGACCTCGGCCGCGACCTCCGTCCTGACCGCACTGGCCCGCGCCCACCTCCGAGGCGTCAACGTGGACTGGCCGGCCGTCCTGCCCACCGGCCGACGCATCGACCTGCCGACCTACGCCTTCTCCCGTAAGCGCTACTGGGCCGAGGCGCCGACGCTCCCGACATCGTCGACCACGGATGGAAGCGGAACAGCCGCGGAGGCGCAGTTCTGGGCCGCGGTCGAGCAGGGTGACCTGGCCGGACTGGCCGGTGCCCTGGACGTCGACGGGGAGCGGCCGTTCAGCGAGGTGGTGCCGCTGCTCGCGTCATGGCGGGCACGTGATCGGGCGGAGTCGGCGGTCGCAGACCTGCGTTACCGGGTCAGCTGGACGCCGGTCGCCGACCCGGAATCGGTCGCACTCACCGGAACGTGGCTCGTCGTGACCGGATCGGAGGGTCTCGAGTCGGCCGGCGAATGTGTCAAGGCACTGTCTATCGCCGGTGCGGACGCCGTCCTGGTCCCGGTCGGCACCGAGACGGATCGCAATACCCTGTCGGCCAAGATCAACGAAGCCGCCGCGCAGCAACAGGTATCAGGTGTTCTGTCACTGCTCGCCATGGACGACGCGCCGTCCGTCGACTACCCCGAAGTCCCCATCGGCCTCACCGCGACGCTGGGCTTGGTCCAAGCACTCGGAGACGCGAGCGTAGACGCGCCGCTGTGGCTGCTGACGCGCGGGGCGATCACCACCGGTGCGCACGAGGTCCTGTCCAGCCCCATCCAGGCGCAGGCCTGGGGCCTCGGCCGGGTCGTGGGCCTTGAGCACCCGGATCGGTGGGGCGGTCTGATCGACCTGCCGCCGGTCCTCGACGACCGGGCTGCGACTCGACTCACCGGGGTGCTGGCCGGATGCGGCGAGGACAATGTGGTCATCCGGGCGGCAGGGATCTCGGGTCGTCGACTGGTCCGGGCTCCCCGACCGCTCGGCGCGGCAGGTGCCGCCGGTGTGTCGGGATCATCCGTCGGCCGACGCTTCGCGCAGGGAACCGTGCTGGTCACCGGCGGCACCGGGGCGATCGGCGGGCACGTGGCCGACTGGCTCGGCGAGCAGGCCACGGCCAGGGTCGCGCTGTGCAGCCGCTCGGGCCCGGCAGCGCGTGGCGTCGCCCAGCGGGCAGCCCGACTCGCCGAGGGCGGCACGGCGGTTGCGGTGCTGGCCGGCGACGTGGCGCGGCGTGCCGACGTGGCCGGGCTCCTCAACTGGCTGGCCGCCGACGGTCCGGCGCTCGCCGGAGTGATGCACACCGCGGGCATCGTGGACGACGGCGTGCTCGACGGGCTCAGCGAGTCCCGGCTCGCCGGTGTGCTGGCGCCGAAGGCCGGTGGCGCGGCGCACCTCGACGAACTCACGGCCCACGTGGACCTGGCCGCGTTCGTCCTGTTCTCGTCGGCGACAGCGGTCTTCGGCGGTGGTGGCCAGGGCGCTTACGCGGCGGCGAACGCATACCTGGACGCCTTCGCCGAGCACCGGCGCGGGCGCGGTCTCGCGGCCATATCGGTGCAGTGGGGCGTGTGGGCAGGCGGCGGCATGGCCGAGGCCGATACGACGGTCCGTCAGCGCCTCGTGCGTGGGCCACTGCGGCCGATGGACCCAGGGCTGGCAGTGCGTGCGCTCGGGCAAGGCCTCGAGTCGGGCGACGTCGTGCTCGGCGTGATGGACGTGGACTGGGTGCAGTCAGCGGCAGGGATGGGCGACCCGCGGCACGTCCCGCTGCTGCGGGAGTTGCCCGACGTCCTCGCGCTCGTGCCCGCGGCCGGGGCGACCGGTGCGGAGCCGGTGGTAGCGCTCGGCGAACTGATCACCCGGCTGGCCGCTCAGCCCCCGGCGGAGCAGGACCGGATCCTCACCGACCTGGTCCGGGCCGAGGTCGCGGCGGTGCTCGGCCACGAGTCCGCGGACGCGGTCGGCGCCGGCCAGGCGTTCCAAGACCTGGGCTTCGACTCCCTGACCGCGGTCGAACTGCGCAACCGGCTGTCCATGGCCACCGGGGAGCGGCTGCCCGCCACCCTGATCTTCGACTACCCGACCCCCGCAGGACTAGCCCGCTACCTGAAGTCGGAACTGCTCCCGACGCTCGCCGAACCCAGCGCCGCGGACAGCGAAGAGGCCGAAGTCAGGAAGCTGCTGTCCGACCTCCCCCTCAGCCTGCTGAGAAGCGCAGGCCTGCTCGATCCCTTGCTTGCTCTAGCCCGCACCGATGACGGCGAGCCGGAAGCGGACGAGGAGGACTCGGTGAGCCTGGCGGACCTCGACGTCGCCGACCTGCTCAGGCTCGCCCGCGACCGGTCCGGCTCCGACGACCTCCTCTGACAGCGACCCGCCCCCTCGTCCAGCCCCGCGCGAAAGACTGAACAGGAGCCCACCGTGGCAACGGAAACGGAAGAACTGGTCGAGGCGCTGCGGGGTTCGCTGGCCGCCAACAAGCACCTGCGCCGGCAGAACAAGCGCTTCATGGCCTCGCTGAGCGAACCGATCGCGATCGTCGGCATGGCGTGTCGATTCCCGGGCGGAGTACGCGGTCCCGAGCAGTTCTGGGACCTGCTGATCTCGGAGACAGACGCGGTGTCGGGGTTCCCGGTGGACCGAGGCTGGGACGCTGACCTACTCGGCGCACTGGGGCTCGACGGCGCGGGTTCGGCTCAGGGCGGGTTCGTGCACGACGCGGGTGACTTCGATCCGGCGTTCTTCGGCATCTCGCCGCGCGAGGCCCTTGCCATGGACCCGCAACAGCGGTTGCTCCTCGAGACGTCGTGGGAAGCGTTGGAGCGCGCCGGGATCAACCCCCGGTCCCTACGCGGCAGCCGGACCGGAGTATTCGCCGGCGGAAGCTTCCTTGGATACGGCACCGGTCTGGAAGGCAGCGGCTCCGAGGGATACCTGCTCACCGGGACAGCGGCCAGTGTGATCTCCGGCCGGGTGTCGTACGTGCTGGGCCTCGAGGGTCCGGCTGTGACGGTGGACACGGCGTGCTCCTCCTCGCTGGTCGCCCTGCATCTGGCGATCCAGGCGTTGCGCTCCGGGGAGTGCACGCTGGCGTTGACCGGCGGGGTGACCGTGATGGCGACGCCGGGCTCGTTCGTCGGCTTCGCGCTGCAGCAGGGTCTAGCCGGTGACGGCCGGTGCAAGTCCTTCGGCGCGGGCGCCGACGGCACCGGCTGGGGCGAAGGCGCAGCGATTCTTGTGGTGGAGCGGCTCTCCGACGCCCGACGCAACGGGCACAAGGTCCTGGCCGTGGTCCGAGGCAGTGCCGTGAATCAGGACGGTGCGTCGAACGGACTGTCGGCGCCGAACGGTCCGGCCCAGCAGCGGGTGATCCGCGCCGCGCTGGACAGTGCCCGTCTCTCGGTCGCCGACGTGGACGCGGTGGAGGCGCACGGCACCGGCACGGTGCTCGGCGATCCGATCGAGGCGCAGGCGCTGCTCGCCACGTACGGCCAGGACCGGCCGGAGGATCAGCCGCTGTGGCTCGGGTCGGTGAAGTCGAACATCGCGCACACCCAAGCCGCGGCGGGCACGGCCGGTGTGATCAAGATGGTCCTCGCGCTCCAGCACGACCTGCTACCCGCGTCCCTGCACGCGCAGGAGCCTTCCCCGCATGTGGACTGGACCGCAGGAAATATCAGCCTACTGACCAAGCCCAAGCCTTGGCCCATGAACGGACATCCGCGGCGGGCGGGCGTCTCAGCGTTCGGAATCAGCGGGACCAACGCCCACGTCATCATCGAGGAGGCGCCGACCGACGACGCGGACCTGGTCGCAACCGCGGACGGCACGTCCCGAGTGCTGACCGGCGCCCCCACCGCCTGGCTGGTCTCCGGCCACACCGAGTCCGCCCTCGCAGCTCAGGCAGGTCGACTGAGCGCATGGATACGCAGCAGTGCGGACATCGACCCGGCAGACGCAGCCTGGTCCCTGGCGACGACGCGGTCCACGCTCGAACACCGAGCGGTCGTCCTCGGCGCAGGGTTCGGTGAGCTGGTCTCGGGCGTGGCGACGCTGGCCGCAGGTGAGCCGACGTCAGCAGTGATTCGCGGTTCAGTCCCGGCGGGCCAGGCAGGCCGGGTCGGATTCCTGTTCGCGGGCCAGGGGTCGCAGAGGGCTGGCATGGGCCGCGAGTTGTACGCGGCCAGCCCGGTGTTCGCGACCGCGTTCGACGAGGCGGTCAAGCTGCTGGAAGCCGAGCTGGACCTGCCGATCCGGGACGTCGTGCTCGGCGACTACGACGCGGATGCTCGCGCGGATCAAACGGTGTTCGCGCAAACAGGGCTGTTCGCGGTGGAGGCCGGTCTGGTCGCGCTGCTCGCGGCGGCCGGGATCGTGCCGGATGTGGTGGCCGGTCATTCGGTCGGTGAGGTCGCCGCGGCGTACGCGGCCGGGGTGCTCAGTCTCGAGAACGCGTGCCGGTTGGTCGCGGCTCGGGCCCGTCTGATGCAAGGCCTGCCCGAGGGCGGGGCGATGGCCGCGATCGAGGCCACCGAGGCCGAGATCGGCGACGTGGTAGCGGACGGCGTGTCGATCGCCGCAGTGAACGGCCCGACGTCGGTGGTCGTCTCCGGCGACGAACCGGCCGTCGAGAAACTCGTCGAACTGTGGCGGGAGCGGGGTCGGCGGGTACGTCGGCTGCGGGTGAGTCACGCGTTCCACTCGGCCCGGATGGAACCCGTGCTCGATGAACTGGCGGAGATCGCTGCCACCTTGGAGCACCGGGCGCCGCAGGTGGCCTGGGTCGGCGCCCTGACAGGCGGGCCCGTCACGAACCCTGAGCCCGAGTACTGGCCCGCTCAGGCCCGGCAGGCGGTCCGATTCGCCGACGCCGTCACGAGCATGTCCGACCTCGGCGTCTCGGTGTTCCTCGAGATCGGCCCGGACACGACGCTCTCGGCGCTGGGCCTGGCGGTCCTCCCCGGCAATGCGCAGTTCATCCCCGTTCTGAGTCAGTCCGTCCCCGCCGCGCAGGCCGTGCTGACCGGACTGGCCAAGGCCCACGTGCACGGCGTGACGGTCGACTGGTCGGCAGTCCTGGAGCCCGGAGCGCGCGTCGACCTTCCCACCTACGCGTTCCAGCGGCAGTGGTTCTGGCCGCAGGGCTCTTCGACCCCCGCGTCAGCGACAACGCGACAGGCTGGCGGCACCGAGGCCGAAGCTCAGTTCTGGGCGGCGGTCGAACGGGGCGACGTAGCCGGACTGTCCGGTGCCTTGCACGTGGATGCGGGCCGCCCGTTCAGCGAGGTGCTGCCGGTGCTCGCCTCGTGGCGGCTGCGCGACAGGGAAGAGTCGGCGGTCGCGGATTGGCGGTACCGGATCTCCTGGGCGCCGATCAGCGACCCGGAGCCGGGCACGCTCGCCGGAACCTGGCTCGTGCTGACCGGTCCGGCCGGACGCGAACAGGCCGACGGCATCGTCCAGGCGATGACCGCGAGTGGTGCCCAAGCCCTCGTAGTCCCAATCAATGCCGCCGATCTGTCCCGCGAGGCGCTGGCCGACCTTGTGCCCAACGACGTGTCAGGCGTCGTATCCCTACTCGCCCTCGACGAGGCCGCGCTGCCCGACTACCCCGACGTTCCGCTGGGACTGGCCGGCACCGTGAGCCTGGTCCAAGCGCTCGGCGACCTCGGCAGCGGCTCGCCGCTCTGGGTACTGACTCAGGGCGCTGTAAGCGCGGGAGCGGACGTACTGAACAACCCGGTCCAGGCTCAGGTGTGGGGTCTGGGCCGGGTGGTGGCTCTGGAGCATCCGGATCGGTGGGGCGGCCTCATCGACCTCCCGCCGGTTCTGGACGGCCGAGCGGCCGAGCGTCTGGTCGGCGTGCTGGCCACGCGGGTTGAGGACCAGTTGGCCATCCGGGCCTCGGGGATCATGGGCCGGCGGCTGGTGCGGGCCCGGCGTCCGGCGTCGGCCACGGCAAGAGCCGCCAGCCACGGAACCGTGCTGGTGACCGGCGGAACCGGCGCCATCGGCGCGCAGGTGGCCGGATGGCTGGCGACTCGCGGCACGGCCCGGGTAGCGCTGACGAGCCGCTCCGGTCCCCGCGCCACGGGAGCACCGCAACTTGCCGCGCAGGTCGCCGAGGCGGGAACCTCAGTCGCGGTCCTGGCCGGCGACGTGGCGCGCAAGGACGACGTGGCCGGGCTCCTGACCTGGCTGGTGGCCGGCGACGGTCCGGCGCTGACCGGCGTCATGCACACCGCCGGAGTCCTGGACGACGGTGTGCTGGATCGGATGAGCCCCGACCGGCTGAGTCGGGTGCTGGCCGCGAAGGCCGGCGGCGCGACCCACCTGGACGAGCTGACCCACGACCTCAACCTCGACGCCTTCGTTCTCTTCTCATCCGCCGCCGCAACGCTGGGCGGCGGGGGACAGGGCAACTACGCGGCGGCCAACGCGTACCTGGACGCGCTGGCCGAGAACCGGCGCGGGCGCGGGCTGGCCGGAACCTCTCTCGCCTGGGGACCGTGGGCCGGCGGCGGCATGGCCGAGTCCGGGACCGCCGTGAAGCGGCGGATGGACGGCGGCCCGATGCGGCCCATGCATCCCGCCGAGGCCCTGCGGGTCCTGGGCCAGGCGCTCGACGACTCAGAAACCGCCCTGGCCGTGATGGACGTCGACTGGCTCCAGCTCGCCGCGTCGGCGGGCGATCTGCGGCAGGTCCCGCTGCTGCGCGAGCTGCCCGACGTCCACGCACTCGCCCAGGCGAGCACCCCAGCCCCCGAACCGGGCGCTGGAGCGACCGATGAACTGGCCGGACTGCCCGCCGAAGAGCAGGACCGCAGGCTGCGCGCCATGGTCCGGGGCCAGGTGGCCCGCGTACTCGGCCACGCGGACGGCGACCAGGTCGACGATCGCACACCGCTGCGAGACCTGGGTTTCGACTCGCTGACAGCAGTCGAATTCCGCAACACGCTCGCGGCCGTCACCGGGCTTGCCCTACCCACCACGGTGATCTACGACTACCCGACCGCCGCCGCGTTGGCCGAATACCTGCGCATCGAGCTCGCGCCGCCGCCGCTCGACCCGCTCGCCCGGCTGGCCGAGGACATCGACCGGGTCGAGACCGGGCTCGTCGGGCTGCCCGCCGGATCCCCCGCACGCGAACGCCTCGTCGAGCGGCTGCGCGGGGTGGTCTCGGCCGCCGAGGCCGCCGCACGGACCACGGCCGCCGAGCTCGCGGACGCCGGAGCGGACGAGCTCTACGACTTTATCGACAGACAGCTGGGTCTCTGACCGATGGCTGAGCAGCGTCCGATGGGACCCGGCCGGGCCTCGCGCCCGAGGAGGATTCGATGACTGACGACAAGATGCTCGCGTACCTGAGAAAGGTGACCGCGGAGCTTCAGGACACCCGGGAGCGGCTCGACGAAGTCCGCGCCCGGGCGCGCGAGCCGATCGCCGTCGTCGGGACCGCCTGCCGGTTCCCCGGCGGGGTCGACTCCTCGGCCGCGCTCTGGGACCTGGTGGCCGGCGGGGTCGACGCGATGACCGCGTTCCCGCAGGACCGGGGCTGGGACCTGGAGGCGTTCTCCGCGCAGGCGGCGAATCCGGTCGGCGGCTTCCTGGACGACGCGGCCGGGTTCGACGCCGGCTTCTTCGGGATCTCGCCGCGCGAGGCGCTCGCGATGGACCCACAGCAGCGCCTCGCGCTGGAGTGCTGCTACGAGGCCCTGGAGCACGCGGGCCTCGACGTCTCCCGGCTGCGCGGCTCTGACACCGCCGTCTACCTGGGCACGAACGGTCAGGACTACCCGGTGCTGCTCGGCGCGATGAACAGCGGCGCCGACACGGAGGGTCACGTTGCCACCGGGAACATCGCATCAGTGCTCTCCGGCCGGGTGTCCTACGTGCTCGGGCTTGAGGGTCCTGCGATATCGGTGGACACCGCGTGCTCATCCTCGCTGGTCGCGCTGCACCTCGCGGCCCGCGCGCTGCGCGCCGGCGAGTGCTCGCTCGCGCTGGTCGGCGGCGTCACCGTGATGGCCACGCCGGGTGCGTTCATCGAGTTCCTGCGGCAGGGCGGGCTCGCCTCCGACGGCCGGTGCAAGGCCTTCGCCGAGACGGCGGACGGCACCGGCTGGGGCGAGGGCGTCGGGATGCTGGTGCTGGAGCGGCTGTCCGAGGCGCAGCGCAACGGCCGCCGGATCCTGGCCGTGGTGCGCGGCAGCGCGATGAACTCTGATGGCGCATCAAACGGACTGACCGCGCCGAACGGGCCCTCGCAGCGTCGCGTGATCGCCCGCGCGCTGGCCGACGCGGACCTCAAGCCCGCTGAGGTCGACGTCGTCGAGGCACACGGCACCGGCACCGCGCTGGGCGACCCGATCGAGGCGCAGGCGCTGCTGGCCGGTTACGGCGGTGAGCGCGCCGAGCCGCTCTACCTCGGCTCCGTGAAGTCGAACATCGGGCACACCCAGGCCGCCGCGGGCGTCGCGGGCCTGATCAAGATGATCGAGGCGCTGCGTCACGCGGAGATACCGCGCACCCTGCACGTCACGGAGCCCACCTCGCACGTGGACTGGTCGGCCGGTTCGGTGCGGCTGGCCACCGAGCACCGGGCGTGGCCGGAGACCGGGCGGCCGCGCCGCGCCGCGGTGTCCTCGTTCGGGATCAGCGGCACCAACGCGCACGTGATCGTGGAGCAGGCCCCTGAAACGGAGTCGGATCCGATCCCGACCCGTCCGACGGACGCTCTCGTGGTCTGGCCCGTCTCCGGCGCTGATCCCGCCGCCGTCACCGAGAACCTCGCCCGACTGTCCGCCGTGGACGCGGATCCGGTCGACGTCGGCTGGACACTGGCCACCACCCGCGCGCAGCTGGCCGAGCGCGCGGTCGTCATCGGCGGATCTTGCGGCGAACTGCTTGAGTCAGCGCCGGTGCGTGGCCGACGAGCCGCCGGTGAACACCGCGTCGGGGTGGTCTTCTCGGGTCAGGGCGCGCAGCGGCCGGGGATGGGCGCCGCGCTCGCCGCCCGCTTTCCGGTGTTCGCGGCGGCTTTCGACGAGGTGCTCGCCGAGTTCGACCCGGAGGTGCGGCAGGCCCTCGGCGACGAGCGGGTGCGCTGGACCGAGTACGCCCAGCCCGGCCTGTTCGCCTTCGAAGTCGCGCAGTACCGGCTGCTCGAATCCTGGGGCGTGCGCCCGACTCTGCTGGTCGGCCACTCGATCGGCGAGCTGACCGCCGCCTACCTGGCCGGAGTGTGGACGCTGCCGGACGCCTGCCGGCTGGTCGCCGCGCGGGCCCGGCTGATGGGGGCGCTGCCGGAGGGCGGCGCGATGGTCGCGCTCACCGGGACCGAGTCCGCCGCGCGGGAGGCGCTGACTGACGGCGTGTCGGTCGCCGCGGTCAACGGACCGGCCGCGGTGGTCATCTCCGGGGTTGAGGCCGAGGTGCTGGCGATCGCCGACGCGTGGCCCGGCAAGACCGGCCGACTGCGCGTCAGCCACGCGTTCCACTCGGCGCTGATGGAACCCATGCTCGAAGAGTTCGGCGACGTCGCGCGCCGCCTGCACTACGCCGAGCCGAGGCTGCCGGTGATCTCGAACCTGACCGGCAAACTCGCCGACCGCTCGACCGATCCCGAGTACTGGGTGCGGCACGTGCGCGAAGCGGTCCGGTTCGCCGACGGAGTCAGCACACTGCTCGACGCCGGAATGGACACGTTCATCGAAGTCGGACCGCGCGCCGCTCTCTCCGGCGCGGTCACCGAGATCGCCGGGGAGCGAGCGGTCACCGTCGCGCCGCTCGGCCGCGACGACGACGAGGTGCGCGCCGCGTTGAGCGGCGCCGCTCGACTGTGGGTGTCCGGCGTGGACGTGGCCTGGGCCGAGACGTTCACCGGACTCGACCCGCGCCGCGCGGAACTACCCGGCTACGCCTTCCAACGCGAGCGCTTCTGGCCCACCGCCCCGACCGCGCGGGTGCGCGACGCGTCCACTGCGGGGTCGACCCGTACCGGCCACCCGCTGCTCGGCGCGGCGATCGGCCTGGCGGACGGCGGGTGGCTGCAGTCCGGTCGGCTGGCCCGCGGCACCCAGCCCTGGCTGTCCGACCACGCGGTGCTCGGCGCGGTGCTCTTCCCGGGCACCGGGTTCGTCGAGTTGGCGCTTCGGGCCGGAGAACTCGTCGGCTGCGACACGCTCGAGGAGCTGACCCTGGCCGCCCCGCTGATCCTGCCCGAACACGGCGGGATCCAGCTCCAAGTCGTGCTGCGCGACCACGACGTCCGCATCTACTCGGGGCCCGAGGACGCCGGCTCCGACGGCTGGACCCTGCACGCCACCGGCACGCTCACCGACGGCGAGTCCGGCGACCGTGCCGTACCCGACGACGCGGCCGAGACCGGGTGGGCCGCGAACTGGCCGCCGCCCGGAGCGGAGCAGATCGATGTAGAGGGCTTCTACGAGGCGTTCGCCGCCGGCGGCTTCGACTACGGTCCGGCATTCCGCGGCCTGGCCGCCGCGTGGCGCGGTCCGGGGGACGACGGCGAGGTGTACGTCGAGGTGGAGCTGCCCGAGCAGGCGGGCGCGGCTGAGAACTTCGGAATCCATCCCGCGCTGCTCGACGTGGTGCTGCAGAGCATCGGCCTGCTCGCCCAGGGTGGCAGCCGGGTGCCGTTCGCCTGGGCGGGCGTCCGCCTCGCGGCCACCGGCGCCCGACGGATCCGCGCCCGGCTCCGGCTGCGCGAGGCGGGCCTGGACGGCGGGGTTGGACTGAGCGTGGTGGACGCCGCCGGGGGCCTGGTGCTCGCCGCGCAACGGGTGACCCTCCGCGAGGTCAGCCGCGCTCAGCTCGCCCCGGCAGGCGACGGCCGCACCAGTGCCCTGCTGAAGCTGGACTGGACACCCTTGGAACTGCCTGAGGTCACCGAGGCAATCGTCACGGCAGCAGGCGTGCTGCTCGGTGAGGATGCGTTCGGCTTGTCGGTCAGCGCGCCGCCACCCGGCGAAAAGCCCGCGTTCGCGGTGCTGACCGTGGCCGGCGGAGAGCCGGGGGAGCAGCTGGCTCGGGTGCTCGGCGAGGTGCAGCGATGGCTGGCCGACGAGTCGCTCGCCGCGACACGGCTCGTCGTGGTCACCCGGGACGCGGTGGTGCTGGAGGGCGATGCGACCTCGGCGGAACCGGACATGGACGTGGCCGGTGCCGCGGTCTGGGGCCTGATTCGGTCGGTCGCCTCGGAGAACCCGGGCCGGGTCACCCTGATCGACGCCGACGAGGCGTCCCTGCCGGTATGGAAGGCGGCGGTGGCGGCCGGCGCGCCGCAGGCGGCGCTGCGCGGCGGCCGGTGCTGGACACCCGCCCTGGCCCGAATCCCCGATGACGAGGCGGTCAACCAGCCGCCCAGGCCGATCAACGGCCCGGTGCTGATCACCGGCGGGACCGGCGGTCTCGGATCGTTGATGGCCCGGCACCTCGTGGCGGCACACGGAGTTCGTGAACTGATACTGCTCAGCCGCTCCGGCAACGCGCCCGAACTGCAGCAACAACTGGAAGAAGCCGGCGCGCACGTGCGGATCGCCGCGTGCGACGTGACCGATCGGGCCGCGCTCGGCAAGGTCATCGCCGACGCGGGCGAGCTCGGCGCGGTGATCCACACTGCCGGAGTACTGGACGACTCAACTATCGAAGGCCTCACCCCGGAGCGCCTCGACCGGGTTCTGGCGCCGAAGCTGCACGGCGCCGAACTGCTCGACGAGCTGACTCGCGGCCACGAGCTGAGCCACTTCATCGTGTTCTCCTCGATCTCCGGTCTCGTGGGCACCGCCGGGCAGGGCAACTACGCCGCCGCGAACACCGCCCTGGACGCGGGTATCCAGCGGCGCCGGGCAGCCGGGCTGCCGGGCACGTCGCTCGCCTGGGGGCCGTGGAGCACCAGCTTCGGCATGACCGGAGGCCTGTCAGAGGCCGACATCGCCCGGATGCGCCGCGGCGGGGTGGTGCCGTTCACCGAGGCCACCGGCGCCGCCGCGCTGGATCTCGCGCTGCGTGCCACCCCGGCCCTGGTCGTCCCGCTACTCACCGCCCCGCCCGGCTCGGCGGTGGACGTCCCGCCGATGCTGGCCGGCCTGGTGCGCCCGGCCCGCCGCGCCGCCGCCAGCGCCGGAATCGACCTCGCGCCGGCCGAACGGCTGCGCGGCCTCCCGGCCGACCGGCGCACCGAAGCAGTACTCGCATTCGTGCGCGCCGAGGTGGCCGCCGTACTCGGCCACGCCTCGGCCGACCGGGTCGACCCGGAGCGTCTATTCAGCGAACTCGGGTTCGACTCGCTGACCGCGGTGGAGTTGCGCAACCGGCTCGGCGCACTGAGCGGGCTGCGCCTGGCGGGCACCATCGTGTTCGACTACCCGACGGTCACCGCGCTGGCCGGGCATCTGCTGGAGCAGTTCGAGCCGGGTGGCCAGAGCCGGTCCGACGAGTACCGCTACGTCGCGGCGTCCGAGTCCGCGACCGGCCGGCGGAGCGACGCCGTCTCGGCGCTCGGCCTTGGCGCCCTGTACTGGCAGGCAGCCGCCGCAGGCCGGGAGGACGAGGCCATGGCGCTGATCACCGGGCTCGCTGCCTTCCGGCCGATGTTCGCCGGGACGGAGGACCTCGCCGACCTGCCGAGGCCGCTGCCGGTCTCGCGCGCGACGGGAAGCCCCGCGCTGGTCTGCCTGCCCTCGTTCTTCGGCCGGTCGGGACCGCAGGAGTACTTCCGGCTGGCCGCGCGGTTCCAGGCGCAACGGCCGATGTCGGTGCTCACCGAGCCCGGATTCCGACCGGGCGAGCCGCTTCCGGCGACCCTCAAGGACCTCGTACGGGTCCACGCCGAGATCCTCTCCTCGGAGGTACCCGACGCCCCCCTCATCCTGCTCGGCCACTCCAGCGGCGGCCTCGTCGCCCACGCCCTGGCCCGGCACCTGGAGGACGATGGCCGGGCCCCGGCCGGGCTCATTCTGCTCGACACCTTCCCCCCGCCGACGCAGGGACTGACCGGATTCCACTGGACCGGCCTGCTCGACGCGGCCCTCGACCACAACTCCCACGACGTCGACGACGACGCCTGGCTGACCGCGATGGCGCACTACTTCCTGTTCGACTGGCAGGAGATCGGCGAGACGGACGTCCGCACGCTGCAGGTCTCGGCCACCGCCGCGATCCCGGGCGCCACGGACATGGCCATAGCCAGCACGCCGAGGTGGGCCTTCTCCCGCCGCACCACGGCCGTGGACGTGCCCGCCGACCACTTCTCCATGCTGGGCGAGCACGTTGAGGGCACCGCCGCCGTCATCGATCGCTGGCTGACAGACCTCTGCGACAACCCATTCTCAAGGAGCTGAGACATGAGCACTGATCCAGGCGCGCACCGGCTGGCCGTCGTGGGCGGCGGTGTGATGGGAACGAACATCGCCGCCCTGGCGATCGGCCACGGCGTCCCCGTCGTCCTCGTCGAGGTCGGCGAGCAGGAGCTGGCCCAGGCCAGGGAGACGATCGCCTTCAAGCTGCGGCACGCGCAGCTGACCGGCAAGCTTCCGGCCGGCCGCACCCCGGCCGAGCTGGTCTTCACCGTCTCGCTGAAGGACGCGGCCGAGGCGGTCACCACCGTCATCGAGGCCGTCACCGAGATCGCCGAGACCAAGATCGAGGTGCTGCGCGAGGTCTCCCGGATCGTGCGGCCCGGCACGCTGCTGATCTCGAACACCTCGTGCATCCCGATCGACGAGATGGCCGCCGCGGTGGCCCGCCCCGAGGAACTCGTCGGCGTCCACTTCATGAACCCCGCGTACATGATCGAGATGGTCGAGGTGATCCGCGGCCCGCGCACCGGCGACGACACCATGAAGGCGGTCACCGAGCTGCTCGAGACCCTCGGCCGCGCCTGCCTGGTCGTCAACGACGCCCCCGGCTTCGTGATCAACCGCGTTCTGCACCCGCTGATCAACGCCGCGGCGCTGCTGGTGCAGAACGGCGTCGCCCCGGTCGAGGTCGTCGACGGACTGCTCGAGGGCTGCCTCGGCCACACCACCGGGCCGCTGCGCACCGCGGACCTGATCGGCCTGGACAACCTGGTCGACTCGCTCAACGTGCTGTACGAGCGGACCGGCGACGAGAGCTGCCGGCCCTGCGACCTGATGCTCGACCTGGTCCGCGCGGGCAAGCACGGCCGGAAGACCGGCGAAGGTTTCTACGACTACGGAAAGGTCGCATCATGACCGAGCAGATCACCACGACGGGCCCGCTGACTGCCGAGGCCGTCGAGAGCGCGCTGGCCGAGTACCTGACGGACAAGACCAAGACCGAGATCAAGCCCGAGGACGACGTGTTCGCCTCCGGCCTGGTCTCCTCGATGTTCGCCATGCAGCTGGTCGTGCACCTCGAATCGACCTACGGCATCGCGATCATCGGGCCCGAACTCAAGCTGGACAACTTCCGTACCGCCCGCGTGATGGCCGAACTGGTGCTGCGGCTGTCCGAGAACGGCGCGGACTCCCATGTCTGAGGCGCTGCTCGTCCTCGATGACCGCGCCCTGATCGGCGAGCTGATCGGCGATCAGGCCGAGGAGTGGGATCTGGCCGGCGAGCTGCCGATCGATCTGCTGCGCAAGCTCGGCGCGAAGGGCCTGCTGTGCGCCGAGGTCCCGGAGACCGCCGGGGGCCTCGGGATGGACAGCGGCCAGAGCGGCGAGCTCACCGCGTACGTCGGCAGCCTGTGCAGCTCCACCCGCAGCATCATGACCTCGCACGGGATGGCCGCCTGGATGGTCTCCCGCTTCGGGGACCGGACCCAGCGCCGCGAATACCTCGAGGAGCTGACGAGCGGTCAGCTGGCCGCCGTCGGCTTCAGCGAGCCCGACGCCGGCAGCGACCTGGCCGCGATGCGCACCCGGGTGCGGCGCGAGGGCGACGGCATCGTCGTCACCGGGGAGAAGAAGTGGGTGACCGGCGCCCGATACGCCGACCACCTGCTGATCCTCGGCCGCTTCGAGGACGCGGGCGCGGTCGTCGTCGTGCCGGTCACCGCGCCCGGGGTCGAGCTGATCCCGATCGCCTCGCCGGCGCTCGGCTGCCGCGCCGCGGGGCACTGGAACGTCCGCCTCGACGAGGTCCGGCTGCCCGCCGACCACCTGCTCGGCGGCGGCGGCCAAGACCTGTCCATGCTCTTCACCACCGCCCTGTCCTACGGCCGGATCTCGGTCGCCTGGGGCTGCACCGGCATCGTCCGGGCCTGCCTGAAGGCGGCCACCGAGCACGCCAGGACCCGCGAGCAGTTCGGCAAGCCGATCGGCCGGCACCAGCTCGTCGGCCGCCACCTCGCCGAACTCGTCATCGCCGAGCAGATCTCCAGCCGGGTCTGCGAGTACGCGAGCACGGCCTGGCAGTCCTTCTCCCCGGACATGGTGATCGCGACCGTGCTCGCCAAGCACGTGAGCGCCGGTCAGGCGGCCCGCAGCGCGGCCACCGCCGTGCAGGTCCTCGGCTCGGCCGGAGCGACCGACGGGCACGTGGTGGCACGCGCGTACCGCGACGCCAAGCTGATGGAGATCATCGAGGGCAGTAACGAGATCTGCCAGCTCATCCTGGCCGACCACGCCATGTCCGGTGCGCTGTGACTGCGAAGAATCCCTTTCATCACGGAGGACCCTTCCATGTCTGCTGAACGACCCACGCTCGTCAAATGCCTCGTCTGGGACCTGGACAACACCCTCTGGCAGGGCACCCTGCTCGAGGACGCGGAGGTCCGGCTGCCCGACGAGGTCCGCGACGTCATCATCGAACTCGACTCCCGCGGCATCCTGCAGTCCATCGCCAGCAAGAACGATCACGACCTGGCCTGGAAGCGGCTCGAGGATCTCGGCGTCGCCGAGTACTTCCTGGTCCCGCAGATCAGCTGGGGCCGCAAGTCAGACGCCGTCGCCACGATCGCGAAGGAACTGAGTTTCGCTCTCACCACGATCGCGTTCATCGACGACACACCGACCGAGCGCGCCGAGGTCACCTACCACGCGCCCGAGGTCCGCTGCTACACCGAGCAGGACGTGCTCTCCCTGGTCGGACTGCCCGAGTTCAGCCCCGAGGTCGTCACCGTCGACGCGCGCCGCCGCCGCGAGATGTACCAGGCCAACACCCTGCGCACCGCGGAAAAGGACTCGTTCAACGGTCCGGACGAGGACTTCCTGCGCTCGCTCGACCTCGTCATGGAGATCAAGCGCGCGGACGAGGACGACCTGTCCAGGGTCGAGGAACTGACCCTGCGCACCAGCCAGATGAACGCGACCGGGGTGCACTACTCCGACGCGGAGCTGCGCGGTCTGCTGGCCGACCCCGACCACGAGGTCCTCACCATCACCCTCACCGACCGCTTCGGCCCGCACGGCGCGGTCGGCGTCCTGCTGCTCGGGCGCGGCCACCCGGAGGTCTGGCACCTCAAGCTGCTCGCGACCTCCTGCCGGGTCGTCACCTTCGGCGCCGGGACCGTGCTGCTGAACTGGCTCGTCGACCAGGCCGCCCAGGCCGGCGCGCACCTGGCCGCCGACTTCCGGCCTACCGACCGGAACCGGATGATGGAGATCGCCTACCGCTTCGCCGGGTTCACCCAGGACCCGTGCGCGTGCCAGAGAGGCATCGCGCGCTCCGCCGACGACGACGTCCGTGGCGACATCCAGTGCCTGCACCTCGTCCCGGCAAGCCGCGAGGGGCCGACCACGATGCGGCTCGTGTCCCCCGACCTCACTAGCACGTCCACTGCGCCGAGCTCGAACTAGAACCGTTGTCCGCGGCGGTTCGAGCGCCGCCGCGGCCAGTGACAGAAATGGGGAGCATGCCATGAGCGAGTCCGAGCGCCCGCCGCTGGCCGTCGTCGGCATGGGCTGCCGCTATCCCGGGGACGTCCGTTCGCCCGAGGACCTGTGGGAGGTCGCGGTTTCCGGGCGGGAGGTCCTGTCGGCCTTTCCCGGCGACCGCGGGTGGCGCCTCGATGCCCTGCACGACGACGATCCCGACCGGCCCGGCACGACGTACGTCGACCGGGGCGGCTTCCTGGACGACGCGGGCGGCTTCGACTCGGACTTCTTCGGCATCTCGCCCCGCGAAGCCTTGAGCATGGACCCGCAGCAGCGGCTGCTCCTCGAGGTCGCCTGGGAGGCGGTGGAGCGGCTCGGGCTCGACCCGCTGAGCCTGCGCGGCAGCCGGACCGGCGTGTTCATCGGCGGCGAGCCGCGCGAGTACGGCCCGCGCCTGTCCGAGGCGCCCGACGGCCTCGAGGCGCACCTGCTCACCGGCACCACGACCAGCGTGATGTCCGGCCGGATCGCCTACTGCCTCGGACTGCGCGGCCCGGCGCTGACCGTGGACACCTCCGCCTCCAGCTCGCTCGTCGCCCTGCACCTGGCCGCGCAGGCCCTGCACCGGGACGAGTGCTCGCTCGCGCTGGCCGGCGGCGTGTCCGTGATGTCGGCGCCCGGCAACTTCCTCGCCTTCAGCCGACTGCGCGGCCTGGCCCGCGACGGCCGGGTCAAGGCCTTCTCCGCCGACGCCGACGGCACCGTCTGGGCCGAAGGCGTCGGAATGCTCGTCCTCGAACGCCTGCCCGACGCCCTGCGCAACGGCCACCGCGTGCTCGCCCTGGTGCGCGGCACAGCGATCAACAACGACGGCGCCAGCGACGGCCTGACCGCCCCGAACGGCCTGGCGCAGGAAGCCGTCATCCGGCAGGCCCTCGCGGACGCGGGTCTTTCCGCCGAGGACATCGACGCGGTCGAGGCGCACGGCACCGGCACTCCGCTCGGCGACCGCACCGAGGTCCGTGCACTGGCCGCCGCCTACGGCCTCGGCCGCCGCCCGGAGCGTCCGCTGCTGCTCGGCTCGCTGAAGTCGAACATCGGCCACACCCAGGCGGCGGCCGGCGTGGGTGGCGTCATCAAGACCGTGATGGCGCTGCAGCACGGGGTGCTGCCCGCCACGCTCAACATCACCGAGCCCAACCCGCACGTCGACTGGGGAACCTCCGGGCTGCGATTGCTCACCGAAGCCCAGCCGTGGCCCGAGTCAGGACACGTCCGCAGGGCGGCAGTGTCCTCATTCGGGATCAGCGGGACCAACGCGCATGCTGTTTTGGAGCAGGCGCCCTTGATCGACCCTGAGGTCGTAGAGAGCGCGACCGACGGCCCGACCGCATGGCTGGTCTCGGCACGTTCCGCAACGGCCCTGAGCGGACAGGCCGAACGCCTGTCTGAGTGTGTCGCGTCAGCCCAGGACGCGCCTGACCCGGCCGACGTCGCCTGGTCCCTGGCCACGACCCGGACCGCGTTCGATCACCGCGCGGTGATCGTCGGCGCCGACTTCGAGCAACTCACCGCAGGCCTCGACGCACTCGCCGCCGACCACCCCGCACCCTCTCTCACGAGCGGCGTGGCCGACCTAGCCGACAAGGCCGCGCGCCGGGTGGCGTTCGTCTTCCCCGGCCAGGGATCACAGTGGGTTGGCATGGGTCGCGAGCTGGCCGCCACGTCCCCGGTATTCGCCGCGCGGCTGGCCGAGTGCGAGCGGGCGCTGGCCCCGCACGTCGACTGGAATCTGCGCGACGTGCTGGCCGGTGCCGAGAACGCCCCCGGCCTCGATCGCGACGACGTCATCCAGCCCGTCCTGTTCGCGGTCATGGTCTCGCTGGCCGCCGTCTGGCAGGCCGCCGGCGTCACCCCTGACGCGGTGGTGGGCCACAGCCAGGGCGAGTTCGCGGCGGCCTGCGTGGCCGGCATCCTCTCGCTCGAGGACGCGGCGAAGGCGTCGGCCCTGCGCAGCAAGCTGCTCCGGACGTTGGCCGGGCGCGGCGGGATGCTGGCCCTCGCCGAGTCCGCGGAGGTTGTCGCGGCCCGGCTGGCGCCGTATCAGGACCGTGCCGAGATCGGCGTCGTCAACAGCCCCGACGCGACCGTCATCACCGGCGACCTCGACGTGCTCGCCCAGATCGCGTCCGACTGCGAGCGCGACGGGGTCCGCACCAAGTCAGTCCCGGTCGACTACGCCTCGCACAGCCGCCAGATCGAAGCCCTCCGCGACGCACTCCGGACTGCTCTGAACGGAATCACCCCGCGTCCCGGGACGATCGCGATGGTCTCGACGGCCACCGGCGAATTCCTCGACGGCACGACGGCCGACGCAGAGTACTGGTACGCCAATCTACGTCAACCCGTGCAGTTCTCCCAAGCGGTCGAAACCCTGGACCGCGCCGGATACGACGCCTACATCGAAATCTCCCCGCACCCGGTACTGACCGGAGCCGTCAGCGCGACCCTCGAGCAGACCCGGCGGCAGGCCGCGGCCGATGCCGATGCTGACAGTGCCCTGCTACGCCCGGCCCCGCTCGTCACCGGAACACTCCGCCGGGACGCCGGCGGCCCGGACCGGATGCTCACGTCTCTCGCCGAGGTTCACGTACGCGGCGTGCAGGTCGACTGGCCGACGGTGCTGCCGCCCGCGCGCAGGATCGACCTGCCCACGTATGCCTTCGAACACAGGCGTTTCTGGCTCGATGCCGCTATGTCGAGGGCCGAGTCGGTGCCGTCGGAACAGACGACTGTCACGAGCAGTACCGGCGGCGTGCTGCGGGAGCGGATCACCGGTCGTCCGGCCGGAGAACAGCTGCGAACCCTGCTGGAACTGGTCCAGGCACACGCCGCCGCCGTGCTCGGTCAACCCGCTCCCGAAGCGATCCAGCCGACCCGCACGTTCAAGGAGAGCGGCTTCGACTCGATGGCCGGGGTCGAACTGCGTACCCGGCTGAACACGGCCACCGGCCTGGCCTTGCCCACCACGCTGATCTTCGACTGCCCCACCCCGGCCGCGTTGAGCGGATTCCTTCGCACCCAACTCCTCGGCACCCCGGCCGCCCCGGCCGCCGTCCGGTCCGTCACCGCGTCCACCGACGAGCCGATCGCGATCGTCGCCATGAGCTGCCGCCTGCCCGGCGGCGTCGACAGCCCGACCCGCCTGTGGGAACTGCTCGCCGCAGGCGCAGACGCGATCGGCGATGCCCCCACCGACCGAGGCTGGGACTTCGACGAGCTGACCGCGACCGCAGCGCGTGGCGGGTATCTGCTCGACGCGGGTGACTTCGATCCCGCCTTCTTCGGGATCTCGCCCCGTGAAGCCCTCGCCATGGATCCGCAGCAGCGCCTGTTGCTGGAGATCTCCTGGGAGGCTCTGGAGCGCCTCGGCACCGACGCCGAGACCCTGCGCGGTTCGGCCACCGGCGTCTTCATCGGCGCCGCCTCCTCCGGCTACGGCGCCGACGGCCCCCGGGAACTCGAGGGACACCTGCGGACCGGCAGCGCCACCAGTGTGCTCTCCGGCCGGGTCGCCTACACCTTCGGTTTCGAGGGCCCGGCGGTCACCGTCGACACGGCCTGCTCGTCCTCACTCGTCGCTCTGCACCTGGCCGCGCAGGCGCTGCGCAGTGGAGAGTGCGGTCTGGCGCTTGCGGGCGGCGTGACCGTGCACGCGGACGCGTCCTGGCTGACCTGGTTCACCCGGCAGCAGGGACTCGCCTCGGACGGCCGGTGCAAGGCGTTCTCGGCGGGCGCCGACGGCATGGGCATGGCTGAAGGCGCGGGCATCGTCCTGCTGGAACGACTCTCCGACGCCCGCCGCAACGGACACCAGGTTTTGGCCATAGTGCGTGGCACGGCGGTCAACCAGGACGGCGCGTCCAACGGCCTGACGGCGCCGAACGGCGCGGCCCAGCAGGGCGTCATCCGAGCAGCCCTGGCCGGCGCCGGCCTCAACACCCAGGATGTCGACGCGGTCGAGGCCCACGGCACCGGCACCATGCTCGGCGACCCGATCGAGGCCCAGGCCCTGCTCGCCACCTACGGCCAGGACCGCGACGCCGACCGGCCGCTCTGGCTCGGCACGGTCAAGTCGAACATCGGCCACACGCAGTGGGCGGCCGGAGCGGCCGGAATCATCAAGATGGTCCTCGCGCTCCAGCACGCCCAACTCCCGCGCACCCTGCACGCGGACCTCCATTCCCCGCACGTGGACTGGTCCTCGGGAGCGCTGGCACTGCTGACCGAGCCGGA
>Ga0302314_10004219_pt1 | contig 26453 bp, 23 predicted proteins | sample III_Palsa_N2_3_FD_200533 | JGI IMG/M metagenome (GOLD analysis project Ga0302314, IMG submission 200533) | Peat permafrost microbial communities from Stordalen Mire near Abisko, Sweden - III_Palsa_N2_3 | ecosystem: Environmental > Terrestrial > Soil > Palsa > Peat permafrost | place: Sweden...
TTGATCATGCTGAGCCTCATACGAATGATGGCTTCGGCGATTTTCATCCCCAGTGGCTATTACTGACCGTTGCGGCGGTTCAATCGTCCGCCGCCGTGAGCCGTAGGATCGACACGGCCGCGCCAGAAAGCTTGAGCGTGCGCGGAATCGAGGCGTCCACTTCGCCCGTCGTCACACAGACCACCCGCAGGCCTTCCCCCGCCAGCTCGATCAGCCGCAGAGTCGCCATCTGGGCCAGCGGCAGGCGTCGGGCGTCGCGGCGGGCCACCGCGAGGATATCCGTCGAACGCCCTGGATCGGCGATCAGGACGTCGGCCTGGCTGAGCAGGCGGGCGGCGCGCAGGCTGAGCAGGTCGGCGGGCCCGTCGCCGATTACGAAATCGACCCGACCCATCGTTGAGGCCTTCCCGTCGAAGGTCTTCAGCGCCGCATGCAGCAGCGCCTCGGCGCCGGCGCCATCCCCCGCCAGCGCCGCTTCGGCGGCCGGGCCGCGCATCATCTCGCGCAGGAAGGCGCGCCTGGGGCCCATGTCCGGCAGGGCGGCGCGGACCGCGTCGCGGGTGGTGCGGAACAGGTCGGCGAGGCCGCCGAGGCCAGGCGGCAACACCGCCTCGACATCGTTGCGCAGCATGGCGGCCAGCAGGGGCGCGGCGCCGCTGGCGCCCACCGCCGCGACGATCGCGCCGCGATCGATCACCGCCGGGGTGTAGAAGTCGCACAGGGCAGGATGGTCGACCACGTTCACGGCGGCGCCCGCCGCGCGAGCTCTGGCGGCCGCGGTTTCCAGAAAGCCTTCATCCTCGCTGGCCAGGAAGACCAGGGCGGCGGCGTCGAAGGCGGAGGCCGTCGCGGCTTCGGCTTCCGTGAGCCGCACCAGCGTCGCCGGCGAGCCCTCGAACAGCCGCGCCTTATTCTCCGCCGCCTCGCCGGAGCCGGCGACCACGACCCTGCGGCCGGCCAGGGGAAAGAAGGCGGGAAAGCTGTCCATGGACCAAACTCTACCGGCTTGAGCGCCAAACGCCCAGGTTTGAGCCAAACCCAACAAGCGCTGGCGGCGATACCGCTTCCTTAATCGTTTGGCGCGCATGGTCCGCTCAAAGACGAACAGATCCGGTGGGACGCAGTTGCAAGCTCCGCTCTCCAAGCTCGGCCTCGGGGCCGCTCAGTTCCGTCTCGACGCGCCGTCGGCCACCGTTCGTGGCCGCTCGCCCGAGGCCGAAGTCGGCGACATCCTGGCCATCGCCGCGCGCTCGGGCGTGAAGGTGTTCGACGCCGCCACCAGCTCCGCCTATGGCGAGCAGGTGATCGGCGACCGCCTGCCCGCGCCCTGTCCCTTCCGCGTCATCGTCAAGACCGGCCGCACCGATCGCGGCGGCGACCATATCGAGGCCGAGGCCCGCGCCAGTCTGCGGCGGCTGGGCTTGCAACGCGCCGACGCCATTGTCGTCCAGGTCGCCAGCGACCTGTTCAGCCCTCACGGCGGCGAGGCCTGGACCCGGCTGCTGCAACTGCGCGACCAAGGGCTGTTCGAACGGGTTGGGGTTTCAGTCTACGCTTCCGACGATCCGTTGGGCGTGGCCCGCCGGTTCAAGCCCGACATCATCCAGGCGCCCGCCAGCCTGCTGGACCAGCGCCTGCTGGTGGACGGCACCCTGGCCCGCCTGGCCGAGATGGGGATCGAGGTGCAGATGCGCTCGATCTTCCTCCAAGGCCTGCTGTTCCTGCCCCCCGACCGGGTGCCTGGCCCGCTGAAGGGCGCGGTGACCGGACTTTCGCGCGTTCGCCGGATGATCGCCGAGGGCCGGTCCGATCCCTTGCAGGCGGCCCTGGGTTTCGCCCTGTCGCGCGAGGAGGCTTCGTCGGTGATCGTCGGCGTGGCCACCGCGCCGGAACTTCAGGCCGTGGTGGCCGCGGCCATGAGCCCGCCGCCGGACCTGGACTGGAACGAGATGGCGCTCGAGGATCCGGGCGTGCTGGACCAGCGCGGCTGGGTCGCCGCCTAGAAGGCTTCGGCGTCCAGCGCCATCAGGCTGCCCGCGCCGGTCTTCAGCTTTGCCAGATGCGCGCCCGCGTCAGGCAGGATCCGTTCCAGGAAGTAGCGGCCCGTGGTCAGCTTGTTGGCGTAGAAGGCATCGCTTGAGCCGGCCGTGATCGCTGCGTTGGCCGCAAGCGCGATCTTCGCCCACATATAGGCCAGGCCGGTCAGGGCGAACAGGTTCAGATAGTCCATGGAGGCGGCGCCGGCGTTGTCGGGATTGGCCAGGCCGTTCTGCATCAGCCAGGTGGTGCCGTCCTGCAGCTGGGCGCGGACCGACTTCAGCCCTTCGATGAAGGGGGCGACGGCCTTGTCTTCCTCGTGTTCGCCGACGAAGGCGTCCACATCGGCGAAGAAGGTCATCACCGCCCGGCCGCCATTGGCGGCAAGCTTTCGGCCGACCAGGTCCAGGGCCTGGATGCCGTTCGTGCCCTCATAGATCAGGCTGATGCGGACATCGCGCAGATACTGGCTGGCGGGGAAGTGTTCGGTGAAGCCGGAGCCTCCGTGCACCTGCATGGCGTCGGAGGCGATCTTCAGCCCCTTGTCGGTGAAATAGGCCTTCAGCACCGGGGTCATCAGACCCATGTAGTCCGAGGCCTTCTGCCGTGAGGCTTCGTCCGGCGCCAGGTGGATCAGGTCTCCCTGCAGGCCCGCCCATAGCAGGAAGGCTCTGCCGCCCTCCAGGGTCGCCTTGGACTCCATCAGCATCCGGCGGATATCCGGGTGGACGATGATCGGGTCGGCGGGGCCGTCGGGGTTCTTCGGCCCGGTCAGGGAGCGGCCCTGTAGCCGATCCTTGGCGAAGGTCACGGCGGCCTGATAGGCGGCCTCGCCTTGCGACAGCCCTTGCAGGCCCACCCCCAACCTGGCCTCGTTCATCATCACGAACATCAGCTTCAGGCCGGAATTCTCCTCGCCGATCAGCCAGCCGGTCGCCTCCTCATAGGACATGAAGCAGGTGGCGTTGCCGTGGATGCCCATCTTCTCTTCCAGGCCCACGCATTTGACGCCTTCGTTGCGCGGCCCGACCCCGCCGTCGGCGGTGGGCAGGAACTTCGGCACGATGAAAAGGGAGATGCCGCGCACGCCGGCCGGGGCGCCCTCGATCCGGGCCAGCACCAGATGGACGATGTTGTCGGCCATGTCGTGTTCGCCGCCGGAAATCCAGATCTTCTGGCCGGAGATTTTGTAGCTGCCGTCGCCCTGCGGGACCGCCTTGGTGCGCAGCAGGCCCAGGTCCGTGCCGCACTGCGGCTCGGTCAGGTTCATGGTCCCGCCCCATTCGGCGCTAGCCAGCTTGGGCAGATAGAGCGCCTTCTGCTCCGGCGAGCCGCCTTCGAGGATGGCCGAATAGGCCCCGTGGGTCAGGCCGGGGTACATGGAAAAGGCCATGTTGGCCGCCGAGGACATCTCGGAATAGGCCAGGCCGATCACCCGGGGCAGGCCCTGGCCGCCGAACTCCGGCTCCGATCCAAGGGCCGGCCAGCCGGCGTCGACCATGGCCTTGTAGGCTTCCTTGAACCCCTTGGGCGTCGTGACCGTATTGTCCGCCGACCAGACGCAGCCCTGCTTGTCGCCAACGCTGTTCAGGGGCGCGAGCACCTCTTCGCAGAATTTCGCGCCCTCGGTGAGGATCTGTTCGACCAGTTCCATCGGCGCGTCGGCAAAGCCGGGCAGGTTGGAATAGGCGTCCAGACCCAAGACCTCCCGCAACACAAACAACTGGTCGCGAACGGGCGCGCGGTAGGTCATGGCGATGTGATCCGGAAGCTTAGGGGTGCGGCTACTTTGCCGCGAGTTCGTGGACGTCGTCCAGCCTCGCCCGCAGCACCGAGTCATAGTCCGTCGCCTGAGGCAAAAGATCCGGCCGGTTCTTGGCCAGGAACTCCTCCAGTCGTGCGCAAGCATGACGCAGCTCTTCGAGATGCAGGGTAATGTCCTCCTGCTGGGCTTCGAAGGCGACGATGCGTTCGCGGAATTTCTTCAGCGAGCGGGCGTTCTGGACCGCCCCGCCGTCCTCGGCCCGATAGAGGTCGAGGATCTCGCGGATTTCTGAAAGGCTGAGGCCGACGCGCTTGCCGCGCAGGATCAGGGTCAGACGGGCGCGATCGCGATAGCCATAGACCCGGTTCATGCCATCGCGCTTGGGCGACAGCAGACCCTTGTCCTCATAGAATCTGAGGGCGCGGGCGGTGACTTTGAATTCAACGCAAAGCTGACGGATGGTGTAGGTGCGCTCAAGACGGCGCAGATCACTGGGCATGACGCTTCCTCCTTGTGTTTTGAGGAAGGGCTAGACCTGCATTCCGTGAACGTCAACGTAAACTTAACGCCGATCACATGGAGTTGAGGGGCGGCCTCAGGCGGCCAGGTCCTCGCCGTTCAGGGCCCGTTCGATCAGGTTTATCGTGCGATCAAGGCCGAAAATTGCCGCGAAGGAGCCGAACCTCGGCCCCTGGGTCTGGCCGAGCAGGACTTCATAGAGGGCGGCGAACCAGGCGCGCAGGGGCTCAAACCCGGCGTCCTTACCGACCGCGTAGACCTCATTCTGGATCGCCTCGGCGTCCTTGCAATCCTTGGGCAGGGCCTTCAGGCGCGCGGCAAGGTCGGTCATGGCGGCCCGCTCCTTGTCGTCCGGCGCCCGGAACTGCTTCGACGGCCGCACGAAGTCTTCGTAATAGTGGATCGCATAGACCGTCAGCCGGTCCAGCAGGGGTTCGGTCTCGGGAGTCGCGCCCGGCATATAGGCCTGGATGAAACCCCACAGGATCGTCCGGTCCGACGCATTGGCGGCCGAGACCAGGTTCAGCAGCAGGCTGAAGGAGACGGGGGAGCCCTTGTCGGGGGGATTGCCGCCATGGACGCTCCAGACCGGATTGTCCAGCTGGGGCGCGTTGGCGCCGGGGCGGTTATAGGCGTCCAGCTGCTGCAGATATTCGTCCGTCGCCTTGGGGATGACGTCGAAATAGAGGCGCTTGGCCGACTTGGGCGACTGGAACAGATAGTAGGCCAGGCTCTCCGGCGCGCCATAACGCAGCCAGTCCTCCATGGTCAGGCCGTTGCCCTTGGACTTGGAAATCTTCTGATTGTGCTCGTCCATGAACAGTTCGTACTGGAAGCCGTTGGGCGGCTCGCCGCCGAGCACCTTGCAGATCCGGTTCGAGACGCGGACGGAATCGACCAGGTCCTTGCCCGACATCTCATAATCGACGTCCAGGGCCGTCCAGCGCGCGGCCCAGTCGGGGCGCCACTGCAGCTTCACATGGCCGCCGGTGACTGGCGCCTCGGTCAGGGTCCCGTCCTCGTCGGCAAAGACGATGGTTCCACGCTCTATATTGCGGTCGAGGGTGGGCGCCTGCAGCACCTTGCCGCTCTTGGGGCTGATCGGCAGGAAGGGCGAATAGGTGGCCCTGCGCTCCTCGCCCAGGGTCGGCAGCATGATCGCCTGCACGGCGTCAAACCGCTCCAGCACCCGCAGCAGCACCTCGTCGTATCGCCCTGACCGATAGCAGGCGGTGGCCGAGACGAACTCATAGTCGAAGCCGAAGCCGTCGAGGAAGGCGCGCAGGCGGGCGTTGTTGTGGTCGCCGAAGCTGGGATATTCGCCGAAGGGGTCGCGGACACTGGTGACCGGCTTGTCCCGATCGGCCTCCAGAACCTCCCGGTTCGGAATATTGTCGGGAATCTTCCGCAAGCCGTCCATGTCGTCGGACACCACCAGCAGGCGGGTGGGAATCGCCCCGCCGGTCAGGGCCTTGAAGGCGGTCCTGACCATGGTGGGTCGGGCGACCTCGCCGAAGGTCCCCAGATGGGGCAGGCCCGATGCGCCATAGCCGCACTGGAACACCACCGGCCGCGCCAGCGCCGGCAGGGCGGCCAACGCCTCGTCCATCTTGCCCGCGCCGATCAGCAGGCTGGCGAGGTCCCTGTCGGCGTCGCTGTCGAGCCGGGTGCGGAGCACGCGCGCCAGCAGCTCCCGCGCCTGCTCGAACGGCCAGGCGCGGGCTTGCGCCGCAAGATGAGAAAGGCTGTCGGTCATGGCCGCGATATCAGGCCGCTGGCGGCGTTGGTCAACAGCGGCGTAGGGCATGCGGCGAATTGCAGGGCAGAAATATCGCCACGCACGCGAACATGCCGCCAAGCAGTTGTAAGGCCGGGCGAATATTGTATAGCTTGGCCTCGTACGCTTAAGACGAGCTGTGCGAGAATTGCGGTGGGTGTGGCTCCGGCGACACCCCAGCTCTGTTGCTGGCTTGCTATAACAATAATTCTGACGGGCTCGGCCTTGCCGGGAAAAGAGAGAGGGCTCTTGAAAATGAAGCTGAAATTCCTTGCGGGCGCCGCGGTTGCCGCGATGTTCGCCGCGACCGGCGCCTATGCGCAGGACGCGGGCTGGTACGGCGCTGTCGACGCCGGCTGGCACCAACCCGAGCACATGTCGATCAACACCTCGGGCATTGGCGGTCCGTCCGTGAACCTGCCCGTTCACATGGATTCCGGCTGGGCTGGGTTCGCCCGCCTCGGTTACCGGTTCGACCCGCACTGGCGCCTTGAAATCGAAGGCGGCTATCGCGAAGGCAAGATCGGTTCGATCTTGGGGGCCCCCGCTTCGGGTCACACCGATGTCGGCTCGGGCATGATGAACCTGATCTATGACGTCGCCCCGGAATGGTCGATCCACCCCTTCCTGGGTCTGGGCGCCGGCGTGGACCACGCTGACGTCAATGAAAAGGTCGGCGGCCTGAAGTTCTCCAGCACCGGTCAGGACGAATTCGCCTGGCAGGGCCTCGCGGGCCTGACCTGGCAAGCGACCCACCAACTCAACGTCGACCTGACCTACCGCTATTTCGACGGCGGTCACTTTGACCTGAACTGCAACTCCCCGGCGGCGTGCCCGGTTACGGCCAGCAAGTATATCGATGACTCGCTGACGATTGGTCTGCGGTATTCGTTCGCGGCTCCGCCGCCCCCGCCGCCTCCGCCCCCGCCGCCTCCTCCGCCCCCGCCGCCGCCTCCCCCGCCGCCTCCGCCGCCGCCGCCTCCGCCGCCTCCGGCGTTTGTGGCCAAGGACTTCGTGGTCTACTTCCCCTTCGATCAGTACGTCCTGACGCCGGAAGCCCAGAGCGTGGTCCAGCAAGCGGCTCAGTACGCGAATGACGGACATGCGACCCGTATCGTGGTCGTCGGTCACACCGACACCTCGGGCAGCGTGAAGTACAACCTGCGTCTGTCCGAACGCCGTGCGAAGGCCGTCGCCGACGCCATCGTCGGCCTGGGTGTCGCCCAGGACGTTCTGAAGGTCGACTGGGTCGGTAAGACCGACCTGGCCGTTCCGACCCCGGATGGCGTCAAGGAACCGTTGAACCGCCGGTCCACCATCTCGATCAACTTCTGATCCGAGGCGGAAACCTAAGGTTCTAGAACTGCGAAGAGCCCGGCGTAGCGCCGGGCTCTTTTTTTTGCCCCGTGTAACTTGCACTATGAGCCCTGCGTACCTGGGGGCATCTGAGTTAGGCGATCAGCGGAGCATACCGTCCATGACCAATCTCTTGGGACCCGCCAGGACCGGCCTTGCGCTGGCGCTGTCACTGACCGTCGCCGGCTCGGCGGTCGCCCAGTCGCGCTATGAGACCGCGGTGTTCGCCGGCGGCTGCTTCTGGTCCATGGAGCATGACATGGAGCCAATCCCGGGCGTGGTCGCCGTAGTGGTCGGCTACAGCGGCGGGAAAGCGCCCAATCCCACCTATGACGAGGTGTCCACCGAAACCACCGGCTATCTGGAATCGGTGAAGGTGACCTACGATCCGCAGAAGATCAGCTACGCCGGCTTGGTCCAGCGCTACTGGCACGTGATCGACCCCACCGATTCCGGCGGCGCCTTCTGCGACCGCGGCAATTCCTATCACAGCGCCATCTTCGTGGCCTCACCGGAGCAACGCCGGATCGCCGAGGATTCTGAAGCGACGCTGGAGCGGGGCCCGCTCCACGGCAAGCCCATCGCCACCCAGATCCGCGACGCCATGCCCTTCTGGCCGGCGGAAACCTACCACCAGCACTATCCGCAGAAGAACCCGATCCAGTATGCGGAGTACCGGATGGGCTGCGGCAAGGACCGGCGGCTGCACGACGTGTGGGGCCAGTTGGCGCTGCGCTAAACGCGCCGCCCTTTCCTTATCCGCCCGCTCTGACATAAACCGGCGCCATGACGTCTCCTGTTCCTGCTGAGTGGTCCCCGCACCGCGCCATCTGGCTGGGCTTCCCCAGCCATGCGGAGCTCTGGGAAGATAATCTGGCGCCCGCCCAGGCAGAGGCGGCGGCGCTCGCCCGCGCCCTGGCCGGTCCGGGCGGAGAGCGCGTGCGCCTCATGGTGTGCGGCGACGAGGCCGCCGAGACCGCCAAGAGCCTGATCGGACCCGCCACCCACGTGGAGCTGGTGCGGGGGGACTTTGGCGACATCTGGCTGCGCGACACCGGCCCGATCTTCCTGGGCGAGGGCGAAGGTTTCCGCGCCACCAGCTTCCGGTTCAACGGCTGGGGCGGCAAATACGTCCTTGATGGCGACGACACCGTGGCCGACCAGATCGCCGCCGCCGCCGGCGCGCCCCTCAGCCTGAACGACTTCGTGCTGGAAGGCGGCGCCCTCGACCATGACGGCTTTGGCGCCGTGCTGACCACACGCCAATGCCTGCTGAACCCCAATCGCAACCCAGGCTGGACCGAGCAGGCCGCCGAGTCCGCCCTGGCGGCGTCTCTCGGGGTTCAGCGGGTGCTCTGGCTGGACGACGGCCTGGTCAACGACCACACCGACGGACATGTGGACAACCTGGCCCGGTTCGTGGCCCCCGGCGTCGTGGCCTGCCCCATAGCGTTTGGACGCGACGATCCGAACGCCCATGTCTATGACGCCGCCGCCCGGCAACTCGCCGGCATGTGCGGCCCGCGCGGCTCGCCGCTGCAGGTGACGCGGATCGCCTCGCCTGGCCGGGTTGTCGATGAGGACGGGGAGATCGTCCCGGCCTCCCACATGAACTTCATCATCGCCAACAGCGCCGTCATCGCGCCCATCTACGACGAGGCCTCCGGCGGCTACGCCCTCGACGCCTTGCGCAGCCTGTTTCCGGAGCGCACCGTGATCGGCCTGTCGTCCCGCGCCCTGCTCACCGGCGGCGGCTCCTTCCACTGCATCACCCAGCAGGAGCCGGCATGACGCGCATGGTGACGGTGGCCACGCTGCAGAGCGCCTATGGCCTGGACCTTGCGGACAATATCGCCCGCACCATCGACCTGGTGCGCGAGGCCGCCGCGGCGGGCGCCCAGGTCATCCTGCCGTCCGAGCTGTTCCAGGGGCCATACTTCTGCGTCTCCCAGGAGGAGCGCTGGTTCGCCACCGCCCACCCCTGGCGCGAGCATCCCTGCGTCACCGCCCTGGCGCCGGTGGCCGCCGAGCTGGGCGTGGTCATCCCGGTGTCCATCTTCGAGCGCGAAGGCCCGCACTATTTCAACAGCCTGGTGATGCTGGACGCCGATGGGCGGGCTCTGGGCGTCTATCGCAAAAGCCACATCCCCGACGGCCCCGGCTATCAGGAGAAATACTATTTCCGCCCCGGCGACACCGGCTTCAAGGTCTGGGACACCCGCTTCGGCCGCCTGGGCGTCGGCATCTGCTGGGACCAGTGGTTTCCGGAATGCGCCCGAGCCATGGCGCTGATGGGCGCGGAAATCCTGTTCTATCCCACCGCCATCGGCTCGGAGCCGCACGATCCCAGCCTCGACACCGCCGCACCCTGGCGCCGGGCGATGCAGGGGCATGCGGTGTCCAATGTGATCCCGGTGGTGGGCGCCAACCGCACCGGGTTCGAGCCCTGGGAGGGCTATCCAGGCGGCGGCCAGCGCTTCTATGGCTCCAGCTTCATCGCCGACCACCGGGGCGACCTGGTCGCTGACCTGGGCCGCGATGAGGAGGGCGTCGCCATCGCCAGCTTCGACCTGGACTTCCTGGCCACCCACCGCGCCGCCTGGGGCTTCTTCCGCGACCGCCGGCCGGATCTGTATGGCGGCCTGGTCGGCGCAAGGCCGACCTAGAGTCGCTGGCCTCTCTATCGCCGCGCGTCCAGCCAGTCGTGCACGGTTCGGTCCACCAGGGTCTGGGCGTCATGCTGCACCCAGTGGCCCGCGTTGGGGATCATCAGGATGGTGGTGTCCGCCGTCACATAGTCCCAGGTTCCGTTGTGCCCCGCCGCGTTCAAGGCCGTGTCCTTCATCCCGTGGATCACCAGCACCGGCACGGTGATCGGCTTGATCGGCGCGCCCATAGTCGCCACGTCCCCGCCCGTCGTCTTGGGATAGTTGGCCCGGTAGTAGTTCAGCATGGCGGTGAAGTCGGAGCGTTTGAACACCTCGACATATTCCGCATGCACCGCAGGATCCGGGCCGTGCATGCCGGCCAGCATTTCAGCGCTGAGATGTTTCTCGAACCCGGGGGTCTGGAAGTCGCGGGCGTATTGGCTGCCCTTCTGCTGCGCCTTGTCGGTGGCCATCTCGCGGGCGAAGCCGGCCGGATGCGGCACCGACATGATGATCAGCTTGTTCACAAGATCAGGCCGGTTCATCGCCAGTTGCCAGGAAATGGCCGCGCCCCAGTCGTGGCCGATGATGATGGCGTTAGACTGGCCCTCCGCCTTGATCACCGCCTCGATGTCGGCGATCAGGTGTGGAAACGCATAGTTTTCAACCCCCTGCGGCTTGTCCGACAGGTTGTAGCCGCGCAGGTCCATGGCCACGACGCGGTAGGAGCCGTCCAACTCGCCCATCAGCGGCTTCCACGTCCCCCAATAGTCGGGGAAGCCGTGGATCATCACCACCAGCGGCCCATGACCGGCCGCCACATAGTGGATCTTCACTCCGTCGTCGTTGGCGTAATGGTCCTCAAACGCCGGCGCGGCGGCGGCGTGGCCGGCGAAGGCCAGGGCGAAGACAAGACCGACTGCGGCCAGAACCTGTTTCATGGCGTCCCCCCGAGAGTCGCGTTTGTTGGAGGACCCATAGCACGGTTATTCTATCGTCAGGAGGTCCGGGTCGTAGTCAGGCGCGCGACCATGACGAGTCCAGAGGTCGGACCTAGCTGCCGGCGCCTTTCATGGAGGCCCAGTTGTGGGGGTCGATGGCGGTGGTGGGCGCTGGGGGCGGCGCGGAATTCCCTGACGTCTGGCTGGCGGAAAGCGTCCGCAGATAGGCCAGGTTGGATTCGGCCTGTTCGGGGGGCAGGTCCTCGCGCAGCAGTTTCTCGGCCTCAGTCAGCTTGCCTTCGATGCCTAGCACGAGGGTCAGGTTCTGGCGTTCCTGCAGGGTCGCCTCCGGCCGGGCCGTGGCGCGGCGAAGCAGGGTCTCGGCGTCGGCCGCATCGCCCTTGGTCGCCAGGGCCATGGCCATGTTGGACAGAATCGCCGGGTTTTCGGGGGACAGGGCCAGGGCCTGACGCCAAACGATCTGGGCGTCGTCGCCCCGCTTCACCTGGTTGTAGGCCACACCCAGCAGGGAGAGCGGCCGCCAGTCCTTGGGCGCCATGATCGCCGCGCGCTTGAGCGGGTCGATCGCATAGAAGCCCTGGTTTTCACCGACATAGGCGCGGGCGGTCTCCATCAGCGCGTCGAAATTCTTCGGGTCGATCACCAGGGCCTTCTGGGCGGTGTCCGCGGCGTCGCCGTATTGGCCAAGCCCGCGCAGGGCCGAGGCGAGCCTGACGTTGGCGGCCACATCAGTGGGGTCGATGTTCACTTCCCGCGCCCAGAAGGCGGCGCGCGCCATGGGCGGCAGGCGTTCAGCGTCGACGCGCTCCTGCGCCGAGGCCTTCCGCTTTTTCTGCGGCGCGCCGGCCGGCGCCCCGGCTTGGGACGCCGTGGCGACCGGGGTGATGGCCTGGTCCGCCCGGGCGGACGGCGCGGCGCCAAGACCCAGGGTCAGGCCGGCGGTCAAAGCAGTTGCGGCGAGGAGTAGGTTGCGACACATGGAAGGACGCTCCGTGCGGCGGGGATGAAGGGCGATCGACCCATCATCCCCGCTCCGCATCAACGAAGCGTTAAGCATGTTTCTTAAGATCGAAGGCCCGTCCCGCCATGTCAGACGTCCTGCTGAGCACAGCCGAAAACGAGCCCATTCCCCTGCATCTGGTCGCTGAAGCGGACCTCACGACCTTCCTGGCGGGCCAGACGCCCTTGGTGGCGCGGATGGCGGCCTTGTCGGACTTCAAGGCCAAGAGCGGGCAGGTGCTGGCGGTTCCTGGGGAGACCAATGGGACGGGCCTGGCGGTGTTCGGGCTGGGCTTCAAGGCCAGGGCGGACGGAATGGCCTTTCGCGCGGCCCCGGCCAAGCTGCCGGCTGGCGACTATCGGATCGTGGCGCGGCCGGACGGCGTAACCGCCCAGGCGCTCGCCCTGGCCTGGGCGCTGGGCGCCTATGGCTATAACCGGTATCGCCAGAAGCCCGCCGACTCCAAGCCTCGCCTGGTGATGGAGGGGGTCGACCTGTCCGAGACCCGCAGCCTGGCCCAGGCCTGCGCCCTGGCGCGGGACCTGGTGAACACCCCGGCCAACGACATGGGGCCGGTGCAGCTGGAAATGGCCGCCCGCGAGATCGCCGAGGCGTTCGGCGCCGAGATATCGGTGGTTGTGGGCGATGATCTGCTGACCGAGAACTATCCTTCGGTTCATGCGGTCGGCCGGGCGGCCGATCCCCGGCGTGCGCCGCGCATGATCGAGATCAGCTGGAGCGGTGCGGGTCCCGAAGCGCCCCTGGTCGCCGTGGTCGGCAAGGGGGTGGTGTTCGACACCGGCGGCCTGGACATCAAGCCCTCCGCCTCCATGCGGCAGATGAAGAAGGACATGGGCGGCGGCGCCCACGCCCTGGCCTTGGGTCGGATGATCATGGCCGCCAAGCTGCCGATCCGGCTGGTGGTGCTGGTTCCGGCGGTGGAGAACGCCATCTCCGGCGACGCCATGCGGCCCGGCGATGTGCTGGCCTCGCGCAAGGGCCTCAGCATCGAGGTCGGCAACACCGACGCGGAGGGCCGGCTGATCCTGGCCGACGCCCTGACCCGCGCCGAGGAGCTGTCCCCGGACCTGACCATCGACATGGCCACCCTGACCGGCGCCGCCCGCGTGGCCCTGGGTCCGCAGGTGATCCCCTTCTACACGGCGGACGAGAGCTTGGCCGCCGACCTGGCCAAGGCGGCGGAAACCGTGGGCGACCCGCTCTGGCGCATGCCGCTGTGGGCTGGCTACGAAGCCGCGCTGGACAGCGACATCGCCGACCTGAAGAACGACCCCGATGGATGGGCCCAGGCCGGGTCGGTGACGGCCGCCCTCTTCCTGCAGCGGTTTGCCCCAAAAACCGGCTGGGTCCACCTGGACATCTTCGCCTGGAACCCGCGCGGGCAACCCGGGTCCCCGACGGGCGCCGAGGCCCAGGCGATCCGGGCGCTGTATGAGGTGCTGAAGGGGCGGTACGCGTAGAGCGGAAACTTCAGGACTACGGCCGCCGGACGCCCAACCGCGCCACCAGCTCAGCCGCGAACACCGACAGGGTGTCGTCCCGCGCGCCCATGACCACGATCCGATCGCCTGGCTTGACCAGTTCGATCAGCCGGTCGCCGCAGGCGGCGCGGTCGGGGAGGGCTTCGGCGTTGCGGCCCCGCGCGCGGACGCCTGCCACCACCGCCTCGCTGCCGACGCTGCGGTCTGTTGTGCCGCCGAAATAGACCGGCTCGGGCATCAGCAGGATGTCGTCGGGCGCCATCGCGCTCGCAAACGCTTCGATGAAGGCTTCGCCCATCAACTGCAGCGGCCGATAGCCGTGGGGCTGGAACATCAGCAATAGCCGACCAGGAAAGGGATGCAGGGCCGCGAGCGTCGCGGTGATCTTGTCGGGGTTGTGCGCGAAGTCGTCGATCACGGTGACGCCGCCGGCCACCCCCGCCACTTCGAGACGCCGGCGAATGCCGCTGAAGCTGGCCAGCGCCTTGGCGGCGTCGGCCAGGGACACGCCACAGGCGATGGCCGCGCCGATGGCCGCCAGGGCATTGGCGGCATTGTGGGCGCCAGGAACCTTGAGCTGAACCCGCGCGGTCCCACCCTGGGTGGCGACATCGAAGCCGATTCCGTCCGGCGCCTGGTCGAGGGGGCCCGCCAGCAGGTCGGCCTCCGGATCGACCAGGCTGAAGGTCACGCGGCGCTTCACCGGGATGGTCATCGCCAATATGGCCGTGTCCTCATTGTCGAGGTTCAACACCACCGTCCGGGCCTTGGCGGCGAAGTCGCCGAACAGCTGGCGCAGCTCCTCCATGGTCTTGTGGTCCAGGGAAATGTTGTTGACCACGGCCACCGTCGGCGAGAAGCGGGCGATGGAGCCGTCGCTCTCGTCCAGCTCGGCGACGAAGGGCGCGCCGGCGCCGACGCGGAAGGCGGCGAAGGGGGTCGCCGCGTCGACGAAGTTCTTCATCTCCGCGCCGTTGACGATGGTGGGGTCCAGTCCCGCCTTCACCAGAATCCAGCCGATCATGGCGGTGGTGGTGGACTTGCCACTGGTGCCGCCGACGCCGACGCGCACGCTGGCGGCGTTGAACAGGTCCGACAACAGCTCGGCCCGCGTGACAATCGGCGCGCCGACCCGGCGGGCGGACTGGACGTCGGGGATGGTCTCCTCGATGGCGGCGGAGACCACCAGGGTCTGGCCTGCGCGCGTGACGCCCGAGCCATCCTGCGGATGCAGCCCCACGCCCTGGGCGCGCAGATAGTCGAAGCGCGCCAGATTGCGGCCCTGGTCGAGGGCGCGGTCGGAGCCCTCCACCACCCCGCCCGTAGCCTTGGTGATCAGGGCCAGGGGCGTCATGCCGCTGCCGCCGACGCCGCAGAAGAAAAAGTCTTGCCCTGAAATCATCGCCGGACCCTATGGTCGGTCGGCGTTTGGGGCAAGTTGCGGAGCAGGCCTTGGGGGATCGGATCAGGATCGGCGTCGTCGCGCCCGCCTCGCGGATGTCGCCGGAGGTTGCGGACAAGGTGACGGCGCTGGCGGCGCGCCTGTATGGCGCGCGGGCGCCAGAGATCGTCTTTCACCCGCAGTGCCTGGCCGCCAGTGGCCATTTCGCCGGGGACGACCAGACCCGCGCCGCCGCCTTCATCGAGGTCGCCAACGACCCAGCCTTCGACGTGCTCTGGTGCGCGCGAGGCGGCTATGGCGCCAACCGGATCGCCGAATATGTGCTGCCGGCCCTGACCGGGGCGGCCAGGACGAAAATCTATCTCGGCTACAGCGACTTCGGCTTCCTGCTGGCGCCGCTCTACCGCGCGGAGATTGGAACCTGCGTCCACGGTCCGGTCGCTCAGGACGTTCAGCGCGAGGGTGGCGAGACGGCGATCGCCCGGGTGCTCTCCTGGCTGATCGATGGCGATCCGGCGGCGCTCGAACCCTCGCTGCTGGAGGCGCCAGGCGCCTGCGCCTTTAATATCACCGTCCTCAGCCAGATGCTCGGCACACCACTACAGCCGGACCTGGCCGGCCATGTGCTGATGCTGGAAGAGGTGTCGGAGGCGATGTACCGGATCGACCGGTCGCTGTTCCACATCACCAGCAACCCGGAGATTCGAAAGGTCGCCGGCATCCGCCTGGGCCGCTGCAGCCTGATCCCGGAGAACGATCCGGATTTTGGGATGGATGCGGAAACCGTGGCTCGGTTCTGGTGCAAGCGGTCGGGGATTCCGTGGCTGGGCCGTGCGGACATCGGGCACGATGCGGGGAATAAGCTGGTTCCGTTCGGCTGATGGCGCCGTCAAACCTTCCCCATTTATTGGGGAAGGAGGGGCCCGCTCGCGTAGCGAGTGGGACGATGGGGCCAGTACGCAGCCAGCCCCACCTCTTCTGTTTATCCTGAAACTTGCCCCATCCTCCCACGCCTGACGGTGCGGGGAAGGTTTCGTGACTCAGCCGCTCACCCGCTGGCACCACTGCTCCAAGTCCGCTTCCCCGCCAATCAGAGCCAACCCTGCCGCGATGGACTCCAGCTCCGCCCCGCTGCTGATCGTCTCCGGCGCGAACCGGGCGTGGAACAGCGCGCGGACGGCGGGGACGAAGGACGAGCCGCCGGTGAGGAACACCTTGTCGACCTGATCCGGCCTCAGGTCCGCGTCGGCCAGGGCCTCGTCGATGGCGATCTCGATGGCCGCCAGCTCCCGACTGATCCAGCCGTCAAACTCGGCGCGCTCAACCGGCTTCTCGATCGCCACATCGTCGGCGCGGAAACTGAACAGGGCCTGGGTCTCGCCGGACAGGGCCTCCTTCAGCCGTGAGACCGACTGATAGAGGTGGTAGCCGTGGTTGCCGTCCAGCAGGGCGACCAGGCGTTCAATCTTCTCCGGCTCCAGCGCCTTGCGCACCAGGCCTCGAATGTCACGCATGGTCCGCGACGCCCGCATCAGCGCCAACTGGTCCCACCGTGCGAAGCTGGCGTAATACTGTAGTGGGATGGGCAGGATGTTGGCGAAATCGCGATAGGTCGACCCCTTGCCCAGCTCGGGCGAAACCAGATTGTCGATGATCCGATAGTCGAAGGCGTCCCCGGCGATGCCGACCCCCGACTGACCCAGGGCCCGCGACGTCAGCACCCCGCCCCGCCGCTCGAACCGGACGATGGAGAAGTCGCTGGTGCCGCCGCCGAAGTCGGCCACCAGCACCGTGGCGTCCTGGTCCAGCTGGCGGGCGAAGAAGAAGGCGGCCGCCACCGGCTCATAGGCATAGAGGATATCGGTGAACCCCAGGCGCTCGAAGGCGGTCTGGTAGCGTGTCAGCGCCAGCTCGGCGTCGGGCCGGGCGCCGACGAACCGCACGGGCCGGCCGACGATAACGCGGCCGCCTGCCGCCGCCATCGCCTCGCCGCCATGCTCGCGCAGGCGCAGCAGGAAGGCCGACAACATGTCCTCGAACTGATAGCGGCGGCCGAGAATCTGGGTCTCGGTGAACAGGGCCGAGGCGGCGTAGCTCTTGAACGACTGGATAAAGCGGGTCTCGCCCGGATCGTCCAGATAGGCCTCGATCGCCCAGGGACCGGCGCGCACCGCCCGGCCTGTGGGTTCGGCGGTGTCCTGATTGAAGCTGAGGGTCGAACGGAAGGTTGGCGTCGGCTCGGTGGGGGTCGCGAACGAGAGCAGCTCGGAGGACTCGCGCCCATGGCCGACAGCCACGACGGTGTTCGTCGTGCCGAAGTCGACACCGAGGGCGGCGGGCGTGTCCATGGGGTCGAGCGGGATAGCGGAGGCGCGAGCGCTGGGCAAGCGTGAGGATGCGCGCGCACCCCTCTACGTCAGTCTGAGCCGCGCACGCTTGGGCGCGTGTCGAAGGACGCACACCGCCGCCGCTGCGTCCTTGGACGCACCGCTTCGCGTCGGCTCAGGATGACGTACTGGGGTGGGCTTGCGGCCTGACCTACTCCGTCGGAACCAGCTTCGGATCGTAAGCCGCCATGGTGGCCATGGTCAGGATCTTCGAGACCGAGGCCGACAGCGAGCAGATCTGCACCGACTTGGACAGGCCCAGCAGGATCGGCCCGATCACGGTGGCCTCGCCCAGGGTCTGCAGCAGCTTGGTGGAGATCGAGGCCGAGTGGATGGCCGGCATGATCAGCACATTGGCGGAGTCGGTCAGGCGCATGAAGGGGTAGTTGGCCCGGGCGGCGGGATCCAGCGCCAGCTCCGGCGGCATCTCGCCTTCGTATTCGAAGTCGACGCCCATCTCGTCGAGCATGGCGACGGCGTCGCGCACCTTTTCCGACCGCTCGCCCATGGGGTTGCCGAAGGTGGAATAGGACATGAAGGCCACACGCGGCTGGAAGCCCAGGGCTCGGACGGCGTTGGCGGCCTCGACGGCGATCTCCACCAGGTCGTCGGCCTCCGGCATTTCGGTCACATTGGTGTCGGCGATGAACAGGGTGTGGCCCTTGGCGCGGATGATGGACATGCCGATCATCCGGCCGCCTTCAGCCGGGTCGATCACGCGCAGGACTTCTTCCAGGGACTGGTCGAAGGCGCGGGTGACGCCGGTGACCATGCCGTCGGCGTGGCCGTGGGCGACCATGGAGGCCGCGAAGGAGTTGCGGTCCTGGTTGATCAGCCGCTGCACGTCGCGCAGCAGATAGCCGTGCCGCTGCAGACGGTTGTAGAGGTGTTCGACATATTCTTCGTTCTGGTGCGAAACCCGGGCGTTGATGATCTCCAGCCCGGTGTTCTTGGGGTTCAGCCCCACCGCCAGCATGTTCTCGTGCACCAGCTCCTCGCGCCCGACCAGGATGGCCTGGCCCAGGCCTTCGGTCTGGAAGGCGTAGGCGGCGCGGATCACGCTGGGCTCTTCGCCCTCGGCGAAGACGATGCGCTTCTTGGGGCCGGCGATGACGGCGCCGGAAATCTTCTGCATGAAGCCGGCGGCGGGATCGAGCCGCTGGGCCAGGGAGGCGCGATAGGCGTCCATGTCCGGGATCGGCATGCGCGCCACCCCGGTGTCCATCGCCGCCTGAGCGATGAAGGGCGGGATGTACCAGATCAGCCGGGGGTCGAACGGGGCGGGAATGATGTAGTCGGGACCGAACTTCAACGTCTTGCCGGCGTAGGCGGCGGCGACCTCGTCCGGCACGTCTTCGCGGGCCAGCTGCGCCAGGGCGTTGGCGCAGGCGATCTTCATCTCATGGTTCACCTGCCGGGCGCGTACGTCCAGGGCGCCGCGGAAGATGTAGGGAAAGCCCAGGACGTTGTTGACCTGGTTGGGATAGTCCGACCGGCCGGTGGCCATGATGGCGTCGGAGCGAACCTCGGCCACCTCTTCGGGGGAGATTTCCGGGTCCGGGTTGGCCATGGCGAAGATGATGGGATTGGGGGCCATGGAGGCGACCATCTCCTTGGTCACCGCGCCCTTGGACGACAGGCCGATGAAGACGTCGGCGCCCTTCATGGCGTCGGCCAGGGTGCGGGCGTCGGTGTCCACCGCATGGGCGGACTTCCACTGGTTCATAGCCTCGCCCCGGCCGCGATAGATGACGCCGGTGGTGTCGACGGCCAGGCAGTTCTCGTGCCGCACGCCCATGGCCTTCATCAGCTCCAGCGAGGCGATCCCCGCCGCGCCGACGCCGCACAGCACCAGCTTGACGTCCTCCAGCTTGCGGCCGGTGATGTGGCAGGCGTTGATCAGGCCGGCGGCCGAGATGATCGCGGTGCCGTGCTGGTCATCGTGGAACACCGGAATGTCGAGCAACTCCTGCAGCTCGGTCTCGATGCGGAAGCATTCGGGGCTCTTGATGTCCTCCAGATTGATGCCGCCGAAGGTCGCGCCGATGTTCTTGATCACGGTGATGATCTCATCGGGGTCCCTGGAGGTGACCTCGATGTCGATGGAATCCACGTCGGCAAAGCGCTTGAACAGCACCGCCTTGCCTTCCATCACCGGCTTGGACGCGAGCGCGCCCAGGTCGCCCAGGCCCAGGATGGCGGTGCCGTTGGAGATCACGGCCACCAGATTGCCCTTGGACGTATAGTCGTAGGCGGCGTCGGGGTTCTCGGCGATGGCGCGCACCGGCACGGCCACCCCCGGCGAATAGGCCAGGCTGAGGTCGTGCGACGTCGCCATCGGCTTGGTCGCCACCACCGCGATCTTGCCCGGGCGGGGATATCGGTGGAACGCGAGGGCTTCCTCGTCGGTAAAGGTGATCTTCTCGGAATCGGTCATTGTTCGCCCAGGGCCTTGGGGGCCAAAATTGAGCCGCGCACCCTAGTCGCGAGGCTGACCGATCACAACCGCGCTATGGCGACGGTTTTATGAGCGGGCGGAATGGGGCGCTTTTAGTTCGGCAACCGGTTTGCCACGCCATGTGATGGTCACGCGGGCGCCGTCCTGCGCCAAGCGCAGCAGTTTCAGGAATGAGCGGCGGGCGTCCGTTGCGGTCACTGTGAGGTCGCTGTTTGGCATGTTGTTGAGGGTAGCAAATCGCTGACGTCCTTCAACGATGGTCACTACATTTTGCCGTCGAGATGCGCTCGGCCGGCGCTGCGCCTCAAAGCCGATGGCCCAGGTCAACTGCTTGCCCTGATCGCCTCGATCTTGTCCCACAACGCCACGGCCGCGTCGGCGCCGCCGAAGCGTTTCAGTTGCTGGGCGCCGGTGGGGGAGGTGACGTTGATCTCGGTGAGGTAGTCGCCGATCACGTCGATGCCGACGAACAGCAGACCGCGCCGGCGCAGCTCCGGGCCGATGGCGGCGCAGAGCTCCAGGTCGCGCTTGGTCAGCTCCACCGCCTCGGCGCGGCCGCCTCGGGCGAGGTTGGAGCGGACCTGGCCTTCGGCGGGGATGCGGTTGATGGCGCCCACCGGCTCGCCGTCCACCAGCAGGATGCGTTTGTCGCCCTTGGACACGGCGGGGATGAATTTCTGGGCGATCACCTGCTCGCGGCCGATCATGGCGTGGAGCTCCAGCAGCGCGTCGAGGTTGGGGTCGTCCGCCTTCAGCCGCACCACGCCGGAGCCGCCGCCGCCGTAGAGGGGCTTGAGCACCATGTCGCCGTGGCGGGCGCGGAAGTCGTAGATGGCCTCGGGATCAGAGGTGATCAGGGTCGGCGGCTGCACGCCCGGAAAGCCGGTGACAAACAGTTTCTCCGGCGCGTTGCGCACCTCCAGCGGGTTGTTCACCACCAAGGTCTTGGGGTGGATCACCTCCAGAAAGTGGGTCGCGGTGATGTAGGCCATGTCGAAGGGCGGATCCTGGCGCATCAGCACCACGTCCATTTCGGACAGGTCCCGGACCTCGAAATCGTCCAGCTGGTGGTGGTCGCCCTTCACCGCCCGAAGGGTCAGCGGCCGGCCCCGGGCCGTGACCCGACCCTCTTCCAGCGAGATGCGGTCGGGGGTGTAGACCCACAGGCTGTGGCCGCGGTTCTGCGCCTCCATCATCATCATGAAGGTGGAATCGGTCTCGATGTTGATCCCTTCGACCGGATCCATCTGGATGGCGACTTCTAAGGCCATGTTTCGAGACTCCCCTTCGCGTGCGCCCCTCATATGCGGGCGCGGCGCCGCCGGCTCAATGGGCGGTGGTGAATTCCACGCGGCCGTGATGGCTTAATAGCCGCAACGGGCTTTTACCCCGCCGCCTCGGCGCGCTATGACAATTCCATGCCGACGAAGACCGAGAATCCCACCGAGATTTTCAAGCGGGCCCTGACGCACGCCGCGCGCTCGCTTGCCGAGAAGCCGGATCTCGAGATTACCTTTTCCGGCGACGGGCCGACTCTGAAGGGCAACCACGCGGTGCTGCCGCATCCGCCCCGGGACCTGTCGGGCAAGGAGACCGCGCGCATTCGCGGCCTCGCCGACCAGATCGCCCTGCGCCTCGCCCACCATGATGTGGCGGCGCACGCCAAGCTGCGCCCCGCCTCGCTGATGGGCCAGGCGGTCTATGAGGCGGTGGAGCAGGCCCGGCTAGAGGCCATCGGCGCGAACGCCCTGATGGGGGTGAAGGCCAATCTGGGCGCGGCCCTGGAGGCCAGCGTCCTGAAGAAGGGTCTCAACCGCTACGACGACCATGCCGCCCCGCCCCTGGGCGATATTGTCGGGCTGATGGTGCGCGAGCGGCTGACCGGCGAGGCGCCGCCGGATGGGGCGCGGATGCTGGTGGACCGCCACCGCGCCGAGATCGAGGCCAAGGCCGGACCGGACCTCGATCGCCTGGCCAAAAATCTGGACGACCAGGCCGCCTTTGCACGGGTGGCGCGGACCATCATCAAGGACCTCGACCTGGGCGAGGACCTCGGCGACGACGGCGAAGCCTCCGACGATTCAGAAAGCGATACGCCGGACATGCCCAAGGACGTCAGCGATGACGCCGGTGAGGGCGAGTCCGAGGACGGCGAAGGGGCGGAACAGGACGACAGCCGCTCCTCCGAGCGTGACAGCGAAGGCGCCGACGAACAGCGCACCGAAGCCGACGAGGACGGTGAGGCCGAGGACACCGAGGATGCGCCGGAAATGGGCGAGGGCGATAAGCCTGCCCGGCCGGACATCAAGGACCCCGGCCTGCGCGAGCCGCCCTACAAGGTCTTCACCACCAGCCATGACGAGGTGGTCGGCGCCGAGGAGTTGTGCGACGCGGAGGAGCTGGCTCGTCTGCGCGCCTACCTCGACCAGCAGCTGGCCAGCCTGCACAACGTCGTCTCCCGCCTGGCCAACAAGCTGCAACGCAAGCTGCTGGCCAAGCAGAACCGCTCCTGGGCCTTCGACCTGGAGGAGGGGATGCTGGATGTGGCGCGGCTGACCCGGGTCATCATCGACCCCACCGCCCCCCTGTCGTTCAAACAGGAAGAGGACACCGAGTTCCGCGACACGGTGGTCTCGCTGCTGATCGACAATTCCGGCTCAATGCGCGGCCGGCCGATCATGGTGGCCGCCGTCTGCGCCGACATCCTCGCCCGCACCCTGGAACGCTGTAACGTCAAGGTCGAGATTCTCGGCTTCACCACACGGGCCTGGAAGGGCGGGCAGGCGCGGGAAGACTGGCTGAAGGCCGGCAAACCCTCTGGCCCCGGCCGGCTGAACGACCTGCGGCACATCATCTACAAAAGCGCTGACGCTCCCTGGCGGCGGGCGCGCAAGAACCTCGGCCTGATGATGCGCGAGGGACTGCTGAAGGAGAATATCGACGGCGAGGCGCTGATCTGGGCGCATCAGCGGCTGGCGCATCGTTCCGAGCAACGGCGCATCCTGATGGTGATTTCCGACGGCGCGCCGGTGGACGATTCCACCCTGTCGGTGAACTCCGGCCACTATCTGGAGCGCCACCTGCGCACGGTAATCTCGGAAATCGAGACCGCCTCGCCGGTGGAGCTGATCGCCATCGGCATCGGCCACGACGTGCGCCGCTACTATCAGCGCGCGGTCACCATCGTCGACGTGGAGCAGCTGGGCGGTGTGATCACCGAGCAGCTGGCGGAACTGTTCGACGAAAAGCCGCGCCATGTGGCCGGCCGCATGTCCGCCGTGCTGCAGCCGCCGCCGAACACCCAGGGGCCGAGCGGCCAGGCCACGGTCCGGCGCTCGACCCTGAAGGAGCTGGCGGACGCGATCCGCTAGGCTGTGGCGGCAGGCTTTCGCCGCATCAGGCCGCCGATCAGGGCGTCCAGGGACCAGGCGCCGGGACCACGGCAGACGATGAAGATCATGAAGGCCAGCCATTGGATATGGTCGGGCCAGGCTTCGGGATAGACGAAGATCTGGATCACCGTGACCATGCCCAACAGGCCAAGGGCGCTGAGGCGGGTGGCGAAGCCCACCAGCACCAGGGTCGACAGGCCCAGCTCCATGCTGGCGGCCATATAGGCGGCGAACTCCGGCGGCAGCAGCGGCACCTTATATTCGTCGCGGAACAGCATCAGTGTGGCGTTCCAGTCCGACAGCTTCTGCAGGCCGGAATGGATGAAGACGCTGAATGTCGCCGCCCGCGCGACCAGGATCAGCGCATCGAACGGGACCTTGTTCAGGGCGTCGAGCCCGCGCTGGACGGGGGCGGGCGGAAAGACCGTGTCGGTCATGGTTGGATTTCCTCGGGCGGGGCCTGGATGATCTGGGCGAAGCGGGCGGCGAACACCTCGGTCTGGAGGACCAGAAGCGCGGCGGCAGGGCCGGTGTCGGTGGTGGCGGCCTCAAGCGCGGCGTCGGCGCCCGCGCCGGCAAGGACCGCGTGCAGGAACAGGCCGGCGGCCGGGTTCAACGGCTGCACGGAAGCGGCGCGGCCGTCGCGCCAGACGGCGAACCAGCGGGGCCGGCTGGAAAGATTGATCGCCGCCAGCGCCTGATCGTCCTCGGCCTCCACCCCGTCGCGAATCAGGTCGGCGGGGCTGTGCAGCGCGAAAGCTGTCAGTGACACCGGCAGGGACAGGCGGATCGCCTCGTCGAGGACGACTTCACGGCGGATGTCCTTGTCCGGCTTGCCGAGGGCCTGGGCGACAGCGAGATCCAGCCGCGCCACATCGCCGAGATAGGTCAGGGAAGCGGCGTGTGGGTAGCGATTGATGAAGTCCGGGAAGCCCTCGCCATAGGCCGCCAGGTTGGCGCGCCTGGGCGGCTGTTCGGCCACGAAGGCCAAGGCCATCTGGTCGAAAAACGCCACGCCCACAAGGGCGCCCACTGTGGGAAAGGTCAGCCGCAAGGCGCCGGCCAGGCCGCTTAGGACCGTGTCGCGGTGAACCGCGAAGGCGGCGCCGGCGGAAATGGGCGATGGCGCGAGCGCGGGCATGTCGGAGGGGCCGCCGCCCAGGATCGCGCCGGCCACCTGCCGCTGGAGATCAGCGAGCGGCGACATGAGCCATGCTCCGCGCGGGCTGGTTGAAGCGGTCGAGGATCGACTGGGCGATATCGGCCTGCCCTTGCAGGGTCTCGAACGCCGGAATGGCGGTGTCCCATTCGATCAGGGTCGGCCGTGCGCCGATGCGGGCGATCAGCGCCTCATAGAGGGTCCAGACCTCGGCGCTGACCGGCCAGCCGTGGTCGTCGATACGCAGTAGCGTTCCGTCATCAAGACGGCGGACCGCATGACCGGCGAGATGGATTTCGCCGATGGCGGCGGCCGGAACCTGGTCCAGCAAAAGCGCCAGGCGTTGCGCAGGCGACTGGCCCAGGTTGCCGCCGGACACGGCTATGTTGTTGACGTCGAGCAACAGGCCGCAGCCGCTGACTCGCGTCAGCTCGCCAAGAAATTCGGCCTCGCTCAGCGGACTGTCCGCAAAGGCCAGATAGGTCGAGGGGTTCTCGATCAGGATTTGCCGGCCGAGGGCGGTCTGTAGCTGGTCGATATTGTGGGCGACCACGGACAGCGCCTCTTCGGTATAGGGCAGGGGCAGCAGGTCCGGCAGATGGACGCCGCCGCTGGTGCTCCAGGACAGATGGTCGGAGACCAGGCCAGGCTGGATGCGCCGGGCCAGATTGGCGATGGCGGCCACATGCTCGGCGTCGAGTCCCTCGCCGGACCCCAGTGACAGGCCGGTGGCGTGAAGGGAGACCGGATAGTCCCGGCGGACCCGCTCCAGGTCGTCGGCGGCGACGCCGCGGCCGAGGTAGTTCTCGGGGTGGACCTCGAGCCAGGCCGTGTCCGGGCGGTGGTTCAGGACGTGGTCGTGATGGGGAAACCGCAGTCCGATCCCGGCCTTGGCCGGGATCGGGTCCGCGAGGCGGGCCGCGCCACTTGCGCCCTTGGGGGAGCGTTGGGGGAAGGTCATGGCGAGGCCCCGGCGCTCTCTTACATGCCCTTGGTCATGCCGCCGGCCAGCTTGCCGCAGGCGCCGGTGGGCAGATAGACGAACGAGGTCTTGTCCATGCTCTTGGTGGACTGGCCCGCGCAGGAGTGGGCGCCGGCGGCGCAGTCATTGTGGCCGGCCTTGGCGACGCCGTAGCATTTTTCCGACGCGGCGGGCTGCATGACCGGGGCGGCATGGGCCGCGCTGGCGGCGGTCAGGGCGAGGGCGCCCAGCAGCGAGGAGGCGATCAGGGCGGAGGTGGTCTTGGTGGAAATCGATTTGGTCATGGGTGTCTCCGTTTGAGGGTGGCCAATGACTTGGCCGGTGTCGGTCCGCCGAGGGGCGGGTTGGATGTTCGGCGGCGCCGATCGGCTCCGGATCGCTCATCTCGTCGGCCAGTTCGCGCGGTCCGTCCGGTCCGTTACAAAAAAGTTTTCGGCGAAATTCGTGCGGCCGCGCGGGCGCCCGGTTCCCGGCGTGAAGCGCGGCTTGGATCGGCCTGCCGGTGCGTGTAACCCTGTGTTTCGGTTCGCGAAGGGGCGTGGGTGGACGATCTCGAAACGCAGCTGAAGTCTCTGATGCTGAGCGGGCTTGATGGCGACGCGGTCGCCCATCGCCGGCTGCTGGGTCTTCTGAGCGAGCGCCTGCGCGCCTATTTCATGCACAAGATGTCGTCGGCGCCCGCCGACGTGGAGGATCTGGTGCAGGAAGTGCTGCTGGCCGTGCATTTGCGACGGGAGTCCTATGATCGGACCCAGCCCCTCACCGCCTGGGTGTTCGCCATTGCCCGCTACAAGCTGATCGACCATTGGCGGCGGCGCAGGATACGGGTGACGACGCCGCTCGGCGACGTGGAGGCGTTTCTCGCCGCAGACACCGTCCTGCCGGACGACGGCCTGGACCTGACCCGCGCCCTGGCCAGCCTGCCCCCGCGCCAGCGGGCGCTGGTGGAGAATGTGAAGATCGCCGGCCTCAGTCTCAGCGAGGCAGGCGCCAAGGCGGGTGTAAGCGAGGGGGCGGCCAAGGTCGCCCTGCATCGGGCGTTGAAACTGTTGGCCGGGAGGATGCGCCGTGCGGACGCATGAGCTGATCGAGGCGCTGGCCGCCGAC
>Ga0302314_10004220_pt1 | contig 26452 bp, 21 predicted proteins | sample III_Palsa_N2_3_FD_200533 | JGI IMG/M metagenome (GOLD analysis project Ga0302314, IMG submission 200533) | Peat permafrost microbial communities from Stordalen Mire near Abisko, Sweden - III_Palsa_N2_3 | ecosystem: Environmental > Terrestrial > Soil > Palsa > Peat permafrost | place: Sweden...
CGGCCACGAGACCACGGTCAATCTCATCACCGGTGGGGCCTACAACCTGTTGCGGCACCCCGACCAGTTGCAGCGCCTGCGTGATGACCCCAGCCTTATGGCCAGCGCCACCGAGGAGCTGCTGCGGTTCGGCCCTCCGGTGCAGCTGACCGGGAGGATTGCCACCGAGGACATCGAACTGAGTGACCAGCTGATCAAGAAAGGCACCGAGGTCATCCTCATGCTGGCCTCAGCCAACCGCGACCCTGCGGTCTTCGACGATCCCGACGCGCTCGATGTCGGTCGACGCCACAACCATCACCTGTCGTTCAGTGGTGGCATCCACTTCTGCCTGGGTGCCCCGCTGGCCCGCATCGAGGCCCAAGAAGCGCTGGGCCGACTGTTGACCCGTTTCCCGGACCTCGCACTGCCTGAACCGGAAGTGGACTGGAAGCCCACCACGACCATTAGAGGGCCGAAGGAACTACATCTGACGTGGTGAGGAGTGCCTAGCGAGTGACTTGGCGCGCACCCGTGGGTGAGCTGGCCCCGTTGGCCGCATCGGCCGCTGAGGTCGAGACCAAGGGCTCGATGTCGATGCGGTCGGGCACCGGGGTGGGGTGCAGTTCGGAGTGCTCGTCGTCCGGACGAGGGGCGCTGGTTTCGGTGGAGTACTCGCCCGAGGCCGAACGGTGGACGATGTTGGCCCGCTTGCGCTTGCCGACGCCCTGGACGCCCTGCATCTCAATGCACAACCGGTAGGTCACGAAGGCCACCACAATCGGCACGAGCACGGTCAGGAACCGGAAGGCCCACAGCGTGAAGTTGAGCGACAGGTGGAAGTAGTTGGCCAACACGTCGGTCGAACTGGCGGCAAACAGCGTGAACAGCAGGGCGAAGAACGCCGCACCGGCTGCGGTGCGCTTTGGTCTGTCCCGCGGTCGATCCAACAGGTTGTGCAATGCGTTGTCACCGGTCATTCGACGTTCGAGTGCCGGCCACATCAGGGCGATATTGAAGACCAGGCCAGGGAAGATGACCGCCGGCAGGAAGACCTCGAGCGGGATCGTATGACCCCAGGCCGTGAATTCCCAGGCCGGCATGATGCGGAGCGCACCGTCGGTCCAACCCATGTACCAGTCCGGCTGGACGGCATAGGAGATCTTGTACGGCTCATAGGAACCGAACTGCCAGATCGGGTTGATCTGGGCGAAGGCACCGAGGAGCGCCGAGGCACCGGCCACCATGAAGAGGAACCCGGTGGTCTTGGCCATGAAGGTCGGGAACATGGGGGAGCCGACCACGTTGGTCTCGGTGCGGCCCTCGCCGGGGAACTGGGTGTGCTTCTGGCGCACCAGCAGCGTCAGGTGGGCCCCGATCAGTGCGAACAGGATGAGCGGGAAAATTAAGACATGGATGATGTAGAAGCGCGGCAGTACCGAATTCCCAGGGAACGTGCCACCCCACATGAAGGAGGCCAGGTAGCTACCCACGAACGGGATCGACTCGGCGATGGAGTACCCGATGCGGAGACCGGTGCCCGAAATGAGGTCGTCGGGCAGTGAGTACCCGATGTAGCCCTCGAAGATGGCGATGATCAGCATGATGATGCCGATCGTGTAGTTCAGCTCACGAGGCTTGCGGAAGGCGCCGGTGAAGAAGATGCGGGCCATGTGCACGATGATCGAGCCGGTGAAGATGTCGGCCGCCCAGTGGTGCATCTGGCGCACCAAGAGCCCGCCTCGGACATCGAAGGAGATCCGGACAGTCGACGCGTAGGACTCGGCCACGCGCTGCCCGTGCAGCGGCGCGTAGGAGCCGTGGTAGATGACCTGCGTCGCCGAAGGCACGTAGTACAGAGCCAGGAAAATGCCGGTGGCGATGAGGACGATGAACGAGTACAGCGAGATCTCGCCCAACATGAACGACCAGTGGTCCGGGAAGATCTTGTCCAGAAAGACGCGGCCACCCTTGGCCACGCCGAGACGGTCATCGAGCTCGCCGACCACCTGGCCGACGCGGCCGTACGGGCCTCTCTCGTCTTTCATTTCGCGCGCCGTCTTGGATCCGCCCAATGTGGAACTCACGTCGTTGTCCGCTCCCAGAAGCCAGGGCCAACGGCCTGGTCAAAGCCGGCTTGCGCCGCCAGGTACCCGTCCGCGTTGAACATCAACGGTAGCTGGGGCAGGGGGCGAGGAGCCGGACCGAACTGCGGCACCGCTCCGTTGCGCACATTGAACATGGACTGGTGGCACGGGCACACCAGCAGTTCGAGTTCCTGCTCATACAGACCCACTGGGCAACCGAGGTGTGTGCACATCTTCGAGTAGGCCACGTAGCCGAGCGGGGCCCAGGTCTCACGACCGGACTCGGTCACCAGGTCGGTGTCCTGCACCCGGATCAGCACCGTCTGGTCCATCGATTGCGCCTGCTCGTTGCTCTGGAAGCCACGGGGGAACACGGTCATGATGCCGCCGGTCACCAGGGTGTCCTTGTGCACGGCCCGACCGTTGGAGTCGACCAGGATCGAACCCTTGCGCCAGTCGGTGCGGTCGAACGAGGTGCCCGGCACCGGGCCGAGCGAGCGCAGCAGCGGGAACACGGCCACGATCCCGAAGATGCCCGAGCCGAGGGCAAAGAGGCCGCCCAGCATCTTGCGGCGCTTGACCACCACCGACGAGCGCTCCACCAGGGCGGCCGCCATGGAGTCACGCTCCTCGTCGGTCGAGGCCAGGACATGGCGCTCTTCGACGAACGGACCCTGCGGCATGAGGTACTTGCCCCAGGCGGTGAGTCCGAAGCCCAGCAGGAACAGGCCGGCACCCATGGTGCCGCCGAGGATCCAGGGGTTCCAGTTCTGCCAGTAGGCGGCCCCGAAGCCGGCGACCATGACGATGGCCACCACGAAGATCAGGGCGATGATCCCCTCGGCGCGTTCGGGATTGCGGGCGGCGTCACCGAGGTGCGGATCGTCCAGGGTGGCGATCGGCATGGGCACCTTGGTGCGTGAGGGCTGGTGGTCGGCGTCGCTCATGAGCGCTCTCCGATCCAGAAGCAGATGAGGGCCAGTCCGCCGACACCGATCAACAAGGCGACGAAGCCTTCCGCCACCGGTCCGACACCACCGAGCCCGGCTCCACCGGGGCTGGCCGGGTGCTGTATCTGCTCGGTCACGTAGGCCACCACGTCGCGCACCTGGGCATCGCTGAGGTTGCCGGTGAAGCGGGGCATGTTGGCCGGGCCGATGCGCATGGCCTCGGCCACCTGCTGCGGCGTGACGCTGCGGTTCTGCAGTGACGGGGCGTTGGTGCCGAAGGCCAGGGCGTCACCGGCACCGGTGATGGTGTGGCAGGCGGCGCAGTTCAGCGAGAAGAGGTCGGCGCCGATGGCCAGGCTGGCGCCCTTGAGGTGCGGCGTCGGCACGGCCGGGGCGGCGGGGTCCAGCGAGTTGACGTAGGCGGCCAGCTCCAAGGCGTCCTTGGGGGTCAGGCGGGTGTCGCGGCGCTCAGCCTCAATGGCCTTGATGTCGGTGGCCGGCATGCGTCCGGTGCTGACCCAGAAGTCGACCGTGGCCGCACCGACACCCTGCAGGTTGGGACCGATGGTGGCCTTGCCCTGCGGGTTGACGCCGTTGGCCTCGTCGCCGTGGCAGCTCGAGCAGGTCTGGTCGAACAGGAGCTTGCCGGCCGCGATGTACGAGGACGGCGGGTTGGCGTAGGTGATGGCACTGTCGCCGTACTCAACAATTTGCCCGTCGATGCAGAGCAGGTCACTGCTCTTCAGCGGGTTGCCGGTGTTCTCAATGCCGCTGACGGCCTTGAGATTCAGGCTGCCACATCCCTTGTTCTTCGCCCCGATGGACACATGAGCGGCTGAGGAGGAGTGCGTCGCCACCGTCTTGGCCCCGGCGTTGACGCCTGGGAAGAACATGGCCACGGCACTGAGGGTGGCAATGGCCAGGAGGCCGCCGGGCAGGATGACCGAAGCACGGAGAGATCGTCGAGATGAAGTGCGCACGCTCGCCATGTCTATTTGAGGAAGAACAGGCAACTGAAGAGCCCGATCCACACGATGTCAACGAAGTGCCAGTAGTAGCTGACGCCCTGAATGGCAGCCAATTCGCCGGGGTCGCCGCCGATGTCACCCTTCATGCGTCCGAGCAGGAAGACCATGGCCACCAGACCCAGGAACACGTGGAGACCGTGGAGCCCCGTCATGATGAAGAAGAGCGACCCGTAGGAGTTGGTGTACCAACGGGTGGTCAGGAACAACCACTCCGTGGCCTGGTTGCCCAGGAAGGCCGCACCCAGAATCAGGGTCACGATGATCCACCGGCGGGCGGACTTACGGCGACGCCATTCCGCCTGGTTGACGGCGTACTGCATGCTGAAACTGGACGAGACCAGGACGAGGGTGAAGATGATGCCCCGGATGGTGTCGAGATGGGTGCCCGGAGGGGGCCACACGCCGCCCGGCGCGTTGGCGCGGATCGTAAAGAACGCGGCAAAGAGGCCACTGAAGAACATGAGCTCCGAGCCGAGCCAAATCATCACTCCCACAGCCAGCATGGGGGGACGATCGTGAACGATCTTTCCCTGTGGCGCGGGGTGCTCGACTGAAACAGCCTGGGTCACAGGGCATTTTCTAGTCGACAGGGCACGAACAGCGCCAACAAGCAGGTAGAGGCGTTGCGCGTCCGGCCGCTGAGACTCACCTGGGTCATGGGTGGGGGACGAAAAGCGGCACCGGCAAGGGTTCCGCGTGGACGATGGCCAACCGCCTGGTTGGTCGCGTCATGGCCACATAGAGGGTGCGCAACCCCCGGGTGGTGGGCCGCAACGGCCCCTCGCCAGAGGCTTTCTCGCCGACCGCCGCCACCAAGGCGGGCTCGACGACAACGACGGCGTCGAATTCGAGGCCGTTGGTCTCGTCGGCCGGCATGAGGACCAAACCGGCGGCCAGCCCGTCCCCGGTCGGATCGCGGGGGTCGATGGCCGAGAGACCCTCCTCGGCCAGGGCCCGCGCCAGCTCGGGCAACAGGGCGCCCGGACCGAGGATGGCCACCCGCCCGGGCGCCACCTCGGCCACTTCTTCGCGGGCCACCCGGGCCACGGCGGCGGCCAAATCGGCCTGGCTGGTCTGCATGAGGCGGGGCGAGAAGCCGGACTGGCGCACCGGGCGGGGCGGCGTGATGTCGGGGGCGGCCACCTTGAGCACCTGGGCCGCCAACGCCACCACTTCGGCCGGAGTGCGGTAGCTGACCGTGAGCTCCACCAGTCGGGGTGGCCGCTGTGGGCTGAGGTGCTGGGTCACGTCATCCCAGTCCTTCGGCGCCCACGGGCCGGTGGCCTGGGCGATGTCGCCCACCACGGTCATCGAGCCCGACAGGGAACGGCGGGACAGCATGCGCAGCTGCATGGGCGAGAGGTCCTGCACCTCGTCAACCACAATGTGGCCGAACGAGCGGATGTCGTCCTCGGCCATGAGCGGATTCCCATTGGTCGGGACGGGATTGGCCGACAGACCCTGGGGCCAGAAGCCTTCGGGCGCTGAACCTTCCTCATTGCGGGACTGACGGCCCCGGTTGGGACGGCTGCCACCTTTGCGCGGGCCGAGAATGGTCCGGGCCTCGTCAATGAGGGCGGTGTCGGCCGCCGTCCAGGCCACCTCGTCCAGGGCCTGGCTGCGGGGGCGGTGCAGGCGGTAGGCCTCTTCGGGACTCAGGATGCCCTTGCCGGCGATGGCCAGCAGCGGGCGGGCGCCGAGCAGGTCGTGCAGCAGCTCGTGCGGGGACAACCGGGGCCACATGCGGTCCAGCGCCTCGGTCACCTCGGGAGTCCGACGCAGGCGGCGAGCCAGATCAGCCTGCTCTTCGGGCGTAAAGGTCTCATCGTCCAGCAGCCCGGCGCTGCGCCCCTGACGGGCCCGGTACTCATCAGAGAGCACCCGGGCCACGTGGGCTTCCACGAAGCGACGGCGCACGTTGTGCGTGCCGGGTCGCCGGCGGGCCATATTCACGATGTCCTCGGTGGCCCGGGCCCGCAGTCGGAGGACGCCGGCGCCGAAGGGGACTTCGACGTCGTGCTTCAGGGCTCGCTGACGGGAGCGGACCGCCCGGGCCAGCACCCGTACCATCCGGACGTCGCCCTTGAGCTTGGCCACATCGGCCTCATCGGTGCCACGGACCCGCACCTCGGGCACCAGGCCGGCCACGGTCGACAGACTGACGCCCGTCTCGCCCAACGAGGGCAGCACCTGCTCGATATAGCGCAGGAACAGCGGGTTCGGTCCCACCACCAAGACCCCCTGCCGCTCCAGCGGGAAACGGTGGGTGTAGAGGAGGTAGGCGGCCCGGTGCAGGGCCACTGCCGTCTTGCCGGTGCCCGGGCCACCCTGCACGACCAGCACCCCGGTGAGCGGCGAGCGGATGATCTCGTCCTGCTCGCGCTGAATGGTGCCGATGATGTCGCCCATCTGACCGGTGCGGGCCTGGCCCAGGGCCGAAAGCAGCGCCCCGGGACCGCCGAGCACCATGCCCTCGGAAAGGAGGCGCTCACCCGGACCGTCATCGCCGATGCGGGGATCTGATACCGGTAGCAGCGGGGCGCCGACGGCCCGGCTGGGATCGGCGAAGTACTCGTCTTCCAGCCCCAGCACGCTGCGGCCCCGCACGGCCAGATGCCGGCGCCGGGCCAACCCTTGCGGGTCCAGGCCGGTGGCTCGGTAGAAGGGTTCGGCTACCGGCGCCCGCCAGTCGACCACCAGGGGATCGTGATCCGCACTCGAGACGGCTAGCCGCCCGATGTGGAAAGACTCGCCCAGCAGGGAGCCGCTGTCGTCGTCGGGATCGGGGAAACGGTCGATGCGGCCGAAGTACAAGGCCTGGTCACCGATGTCGAGTTGTTCCAGCCGAGCCAGGCTGGTCCGCACCACGATGTCGCGTTCGGTGCGGGACTGAAAGGTGCCACCACGACCGAGGTCAAGCACACCCTGGAGCATTTGGCGCGCATCGCTCCGCATGGCCTCGAGGCCATCGTGGGCGCGGTTCAAAAACTCCTGCTCATCCTCCAGATCAGGATGGTCCGGCACATCGCCCCTTTCTCCCCCCGCCCGTCAGGGAAACGGTCCACCTTAATCCCGCCCGGCTGGGACCGATTTCGGGGCCCGCCGGGGGCCTCCGAATGTGCCGCCTACGATGACCAACGACGAGATGCAAGGAGGCAACATGCTCATTTCGACCATGAATGACGTGCCCGGCTACAAGGTGACGTCGGTACTGGGCGAGGTATTCGGACTGACGGTCCGTTCACGGAACCTCGGCTCGCAAATCGGCGCATCGTTCAAGTCCCTGGCCGGTGGCGAGCTCAAAGGCATGACCAAGAACCTGCAGACCAGTCGCGAGGAAGTGGTGGCCCGCATGGTGGCCGAAGCCGAATCCCGGGGCGGCAACGCCGTGCTGGCCATGCGCTTCGATACCTCGGAAATGGGTGGCAACTGGACGGAAATCTGCGCCTACGGCACCGCAGTCGTCATCGAGCCGCTCGGGTGAGTCAAGAGGCGGGCGCCGAGACCGACCTGGTACGCGCCTGCTTTGGGCAACCCACCTCCCGCACCCCGGTGTGGTTCATGCGGCAGGCCGGTCGATCGCTCCCCGAATACCGGGCCGCCCGCGGCACCGGCTCCATCCTGTCGGCCATCGGCGACGGTGCGTTGTCAGCCGAGCTCACCCTGCAACCGGTCCACCGCTATGGGGTGGACGCCGCCGTCCTCTTCTCCGACATTGTGGTGCCCATCCACGCCATCGGCTTCGGGGTCGACATTGAGCCCGGTCGCGGCCCGGTGATGGAGGTGCCCTTCCGGTCGGCCGACGATTTGGAGCGCCTGCGTCCGCTCGAGCCGGACGCGGACATCCCCTATGTGCTCGATGCGGTGCGCCTCGTCACCAAAGATCTCGCCGGCACCGGCACCGCCCTGATCGGCTTCGCCGGCGCCCCGTTCACCGTGGCCAGCTATCTCATTGAGGGCGGCCCGTCCCGCACCTTCACCAAGGTCAAGTCGCTCATGCACGGCAACCCCGAACTCTGGGCCCAACTGATGGCCCGGCTGGCCGACATGTCGATCGCCTTCCTGCGGGCCCAGATTCAGGCCGGGGTGCAGGCCATCCAGCTCTTCGACAGCTGGGCCGGCTCGCTGTCTCCTGCCGAGTACGAGCGGTTTGTCCTGCCCACCACCCGGGCCGTCTTCGCCGGGATCGCCGACCTCGGCGTGCCTTCCATTCTCTTCGGCGTGGGAACCGGTGAACTCCTCCCCCTGATGGGCACCGCCGGCTCGAACGTGGTCGGAGTGGACTGGCGGGTCCCGCTGCATGTCGCCCGGGAGCGCATCGGACCCGGCCACGCGGTGCAGGGCAACCTTGACCCCGCCTTCTGCGTGGCGCCGTGGCCCGTGGTCGAAGCAGCCACCCGTCAGGTCATGGCCGACGGTGGCGGATCGGGACACATCTTCAACTTGGGCCATGGCGTGCTGCCCGAAGCCGACCCCGGGATTCTGGCGGCCGTGGTCGAACTGGTGCACGCCGAGAGCGCGGCCGGATGAGCGAACCGGTGGGCGTGCTCGTCATGGCGCACGGCACCCCGGGCCATCCTGACGAGATCGAGCCCTTCTACACCCGCATTCGGCGCGGACGACCGCCCACGGTCGAGCAGCTGGCCGACCTCCAGCGGCGCTACGACGCCATCGGCGGGCTGTCACCTTTGACCGAGCGCACCGCCGCCCAGGTCGAGGGCATTCGCCAGGCGCTCGCCACCCGGGCCCCCGACCAGTTCGTGGTGACCTTCGGCGCCAAACACACCCACCCGTTCATTGAGGACGGAGCCGCCGAGTTGGAGAAACACGGCGTCTCGCGCGTCATCGGCCTGGTGCTCACGCCCCACGGTTCGTCCATGGGCTCGCGTGAGTACTTGGAGCGGGCATCCAACGCACTCGAGGGGCGAGTCCCCTTTACCGACATTCCCCACTGGTTCGCTCATCCCGACTTCGTACGCCTCATGGCCGAGCGGGTCACCGACGCCCAGACCGCACTGCAGACCGACGGACCGGTGATCTTCACCGCTCACTCGTTGCCCGAGCGTGTGCGCGCCATGGGCGACGACTACCCCGAACAGCTCGAAGCCTCGGCCCGCCTGGTGGCCGAGGCGGCCGGCATCAAGGACTGGCGGGTGGCCTGGCAGAGCGCCGGGCGCACGCCCGAGCCGTGGTTGGGCCCTGATATCCGCGACGTGGTCCGTGAGCTGGGAGTGACGCCGAACGTCAACGGCTGCGTGATCTGCCCCATCGGCTTCGTGGCCGACCACTTGGAAGTGCTCTACGACCTCGATATTGAACTGGCCGCCGTGGCCCACGAGGTTGGCCTGCGCATCACCCGCACCACCTCACTCAACGACGACCCGAGATTCACCGCCATGTTGGCCGACGTCGTGCTGACTGCCGGCACGGAGGACTGAGCGACGTGCGGCGCGTGGTGGTCGTCGGTGGCGGCATCAGTGGGTTGGCGGCCGCCTGGGACCTGACCGGTGGCGCGCCCGGGCCCAATACCGATACGCCAGAAGTGATCGTGTTGGAATCGTCCGACCGGCTCGGCGGACCGCTGCACAGCGTCACCTTCGGCCACCAGGTGATCGATGTCGGTCCGGATGGCTTCCTCGGCCGACGACCGGAGGCGTTGGACCTGTGCCGGGAGCTCGGACTGACCGACCAGTTGGTCCCCATCGCCGGCCGTGGCGCCAGCGTCTGGGCCCGCGGTCGGTTGCGGCCCCTGCCCGACGGGCTGGCCCTCGGCATCCCCACCCGCTTCTGGCCGGCTGCCCGCTCCGGCATCCTCGGGACGAAGGGATCGCTGGCCCTGGCCCGCGACGTCCTGCTGCCCAAGCCCGATGTGCGCGGGCCCATTCACGACCGGTCAGTCGGCCCTCTGGTCACCCGCAAGCTCGGCCACCGGGTGGTCGACCGCTTGGTGGACCCCCTCATCGGCGGCATCCACGCCGGGTCGGTGGACGACATGTCGACGGCTGCCACCTATCCACCGCTCCTGGCGGCCGCCCAGCGACGCGGCAGTCTGATGCGCGCCCTGCGGGCCGAGACGCCGGCGCCGGATCCCGATGCGCCGCCCCTGTTCTGGGCCTTACTCGGCGGAATGACCACCCTGATTGACGCGCTGCGATTGGCCCTCGAATCGCGCGGTGTCGACATTCGCACCAACACCACTGCCAAACGGCTCGATCGACGGGACGGCGGCTGGACGATCGCCACCGAGAGCGGGCAGATCGACACCGACGCCGTGATCCTGGCCGTGCCGGCCCCGGTGGCCAGTGCGCTGCTGCGCACCCATGACGACGAGGCCTCGGGGCTGTTGGCCGCCGTTGACTACGCCTCGGTGACGCTGGTCACCTTCCGGGTCCCGATCGCTGCCGTGCCCAAGCCGCTCTACGGCACCGGTTTCCTGGTCCCCCGGCGCAGCATTCGACCCGGCACCAAGGACGGCTGGATCGTGACCGCCGGCACCTTCCTCTCCCAGAAGTGGGACAACCTCCAAGAGGACGGTCAGCTGCTCCTCCGGGCCTCGCTCGGCCGCTACGGCGACCAACGCTCCGAGGACTGGGACGATGCCGCCGTGGTCGAACGGGTGTGGGACGAGTTGGGCCAGCTGATGGGATTGGAAGGCGCGCCCGAGGCATCGTTGGTCACGCGGTGGCCGTCGGCGTTTCCGCAGTATCGGGTGCACCACTTGCTGCGCACCTCGGGAGTGGAATCCGGAGTGGCCCGCCTCGGCGGAGTGGCGGTGGCCGGTGCCACCTATCGGGGCGTCGGCATCCCGGCCTGCATCGCCAGCGGTCGGGCGGCCGCCCTGGCCATCCAGTGAACCGACCAGCCCGGCGGGGTGGCATCGCCATCCCCTCAGTGGCGGCCGGCCTACTGCTGGCGCTGTCGCTGCCGCCCTGGGGCTGGTGGCCGCTCGGGCTGGTCGGGGCCGGACTGCTCTACTGGCGCCTGGCCGGGCTTCCACTGCGGACCCGGTTGTGGTCGGGCTGGCTGGCCGGACTGGGCTGCTTTGCTCTGGGCCTCATGTGGGCCCGGGCCTTCAACTGGTACGGGGCCGTCGTCCTCATTTTGCTGGAGGCGCTCTTCGTGGCCGCGGCGTCGGCGCTCACCCCACCTGTCACCGGGCGGGCGCCCGCCTTCGTGGCCGCCGCCACCCTGTGCGAGTACCTCCGCATGTCGTGGCCCTTCGGCGGCATTCCCCTGGGCGGCGTGTTTCTCGGCCAGGCCGACGGGCCGTTGCTGCAACTGGCCCGCATCGGCGGACCTTTGCTGTTGACCGCCGGCGTGTGGGCCGGTGGCGTCGGACTGGCCACGCTGTTCTCGTCTCGGCGGGTGCGCGGGGCCGCCCTGTTGGTTGGTTTGGCTGTGCTCATCGCGATTGGCGCATTGTCACCCGACGGTGGGGTGCCCCGGCGCCACATTTCGGTGGCCATTGTGCAGGGTGGCGGTCGCCGGGGCGTGGACAAGGAAGAAGTGGCGCCGGCCACCGTGTTCAACGCTCAACTGGCGGCTTCCTACACGTTGCCTGGCGGGCGCGGCCCCGACCTGGTGTTGTGGCCCGAAGATGTGGTGGCGCTCGGACAGCCGTTGACGGGCTCGCCGGAGGACCAGGTCTTGAGTGAGTTGGCCCAGTCCCACCACACCACGCTGATCGCCGGAGTGACCGAGCCGGCGCCCCACGACATGTTCCGCAACGAGATCGTGGCCTGGGGTCCGAGCGGTCGGATTGTCTCAATATTCGAGAAAGTGCACCGGGTGCCCTTCGGCGAGTACGTGCCCTATCGCTCGTTCTTCGCCCACTTCGCCAACTTGTCCGAGGTCGGCCAAGATGCCGTGCCCGGCCACGCCAACGGCCTCATGCGGACACCGGCCGGGTCGTTTGGCACCTTGGTCTCCTTCGAGGTCTTCTACGCCGCGAGGTCCCGCACCTCGGTTCGAGCCGGTGCGCAACTGCTGATCGTGCCCACCAACACGTCGTCGTACACCACGGCCCAGGTCCCGACCCAGGAGGTGGCGGCCGACTCGATCCAGGCCGTTGAAACCGGGCGTGATCTCATTCAGGCCGCACCCACGGGCTACAGCACGGTGGTGACGAACCGGGGGAGCGTGCTGCAGCGGTCAGTGCTGGCCCGTCGGTCGGTGCTCTACGCCACCGTGCCGCTGCGCCGGGGTTTCACGCCCTACGACCACCTGGGTGACATGCCCTACCTGATCGTCCTTGTGTTGCTGCTGGTGGCCGGTTGGCGCCGGCAACGGAGGCTGGCGAAGGCGTAAACGCACCTCTCCCTCGGGACATACCCGCGCGAAATGATGAACAAAAATGTGAAGCCTGCACATAAATGTGAAGGTCCCGGAAAACAACTCCCGGGGGAGAGACCGCGGCATCGAGTAACGACCTATTCGTAATACCCCGAATGGATGTAGACGCAGGGAATACCGGCCGCCACGTACATGGCGTGGTTGGACGGATCGTCTTCAAACGCCAGCCTGAGGTCGTACCCAATGCGTCGAAGGTCGTCGACCACGGCCCGCTTGAAGCTGGTGACCTGTGAATAGTCACCCCGGTCGCGGGTGATCAGAAGGTCCCAGCGCAAGCCGTATCGATGCAGCCAGGCCAACGTCTGCGGTTGCACCCGCAGGGGACGACCGGTCAGCAGGACCACGGCCAGTGAGGTATCGAGCAACTCCAGCAGTCGGCCGATCTCCTCAATTACCTCGTCGTCCCCGCAGGCGGAGAAAAAGGCCGTCCAGTCGCGGTTGCCGCTCTCCAAAAAGTGCTGGCGGCCGGCGGCGTCGGAGAGCACGCCGTCCAGGTCGAAGACCACGGCCGGACCGTGGTGTCGCTTGGTGTCGGTCGGGTCACGCCAATTCCAGTTGGGTGGCGAGACGTCAGCCTCTGTCAACGGACGCTCCTGGCGGAGTCGGGAGCGGGTCGAAACACGAAAGTCCAGCCTACCGACCACCCACGCCTGGTACCGCCTTCTGCCCAGGCCCGTGCCAAGGCACCAGAAGTGACACGATGGACGCCGCATGATTGTGGACCACTTGGAGGGGGAAGGCACCGGCTGGGCTGAGGAGCCCAAGGCGGGTGTCGAGATCGACGTCCCTCTGGGCCGCCGCATCATGGTGGTGGGCGACCTCCTCCTACCGGCCCAGCCATCGGCCAGTTCCCTGGCCTGCTCCCGTGATCTCTCCACCACATTGACGGACTGGCAGGGGCCGGGATACCTGATCCTGTGTGGACAGTTGGGTTCGGCCGAGGTGGAAGGCCCGGCCGGTACTGCCGCCGCGGTCAAGGCCCATGGCGAGCTGGTCAGCGCCCTCACCGCCTTTGCCGCCCGAGCCGACTCGCAGGTCGCCGTCATTGTGCCGTCAGTGGCCGAGAGCGGCGAGTTGATCACCCTGCTGACCTCGATGGGAGCGTCGGTGTCCGAAGGGGTGGACCTGCACTGCAGCACCGGAGCCGGGACCCGCACCATCCTCGTCCGGGCCGGACAACCACTCCCGTTGGTCAGTCCGCCCGAAACGGAGGGTCCGGGCGAGCGCCCGTGGCTGGACGGTATCGATCGCCTGGAGGACCCACGGCTGGCCCGCCGTTTCGTGACCTCGCGCCTCCTCTACCGGCGCCTGCGTCGATACCTCTGGGCGCCCCCGCTCATCCTCGCCGCCCTGGCGTTGCTCCTGCGCCTCGAATTCGTCATTGACGGTCTCGGGCGGGTGTTCCGTTCGCCCCGACAGCAGCGCGCCCTGAACCGCGCCTACGACGCCTCATGGCTGTCGCGCCTCAGCGTCACCGTGGCCATCGCTGTTGTATTGCTGATCGTGTTGGGTGCGGTAGTGGCCTTCACCTCACGCGGCATCTGGCGGGCGCTGGGTGGCGAGGGCCTCCCCACGCCGTGGTCATCCAGCGGTTGGCGCTCCCAGGGTGTGCGGCCCATGGCTCATTCGTTGGTGACCCTCGAAGGGCAGGACCCGCTCGATGTGACCCGGGTCGCCGTCGATGCCGGCGCGGCCGGCCTCATTGTCGGTGGCTCCCTGGTGCCCGAGCTCACCCACCTCGACAACGGCTTCTTCGCCTGCCCCGGGGCCACCACCGAACTGGTTCGTGAGCATCAGGGCCGGCTCGGACTTCCCCCCACGTTCCTGCACCACCGGCAGGGGGCCCACCTGGAGATCGAGACCGGCGCCGACATCCACGTGCGCTTGATGCAAGCCGATGTCGACCTTCCGCTGGCCACCCTGGGCGAGCGCCTGGTCACCCGGGATTCCGTGGTCAAGGGGCGGACCAAGGCGGCTGACGTGCACCCTGAATTGGTGGCCAGCTGGCCCAGCGGCGCCTCGTGGCCGCCGGCACCCGAGGTGGCCGCCGACCACATTGAGGTGCGTCGCATCCGCCGCATCGCCGCCGTGTCCCTCTTCGTGGCCGGCCTGGTCGACCTGCTGTCGGCCGTGACCGAGCCGCTCCACCGCCACCTGCATCTCATCGCCCAATACCTGCCGGTGGCCGTGGCCCAAGCGGCCGGGGCACTGGTGGCCATCGCCGGCATCGGCATGATCATGCTGTCACGGGGCGTGCTCAAGGGTCAGCGACGTTCCTGGTTCGTCTCGGTCGGGCTGTTGACCGCCACCTTCGTACTGCACATCGCCCACGGGGCCGACGTGATCAGCCTCCTGGTCACCCTGGCCGTGCTGGTCCTCCTCGTCGTCCAGCGGGAGCGCTTCCGCTCTCAGGCCGAGCAGGGCACCGTCACCAGTGCCTTCCTGATCCTGGCCGTCGGCGGCATCACGGCCACGCTCGGATCACTGTTCGGGGTCGAGTTGGCCGGCCGGGTGCACCACCATCCGCTGCCCGGATGGCCCCATGTGCTGCTCGGCTCGGCCGAGCGACTGGTCGGGATCCAGTGGATCGCCTTCCCCAACCACATCAACCGCTTTGCCTCCACCAGCATGCTGGCCGTCGGGATCACCTTGATTGTGATCGCGCTCTTCATGCTGACCCGCCCGGTGGTGGACCGTCGCTTTCTGAGCGGACGCGCCTCAGTGGGACGACGGGCGGCCGAGGTGCGCGCCCGCGACATCGTGCGGCGTCATGGCACCGGCACGCTCGACTATTTCGCCCTGCGTGACGACAAGCAGTGGTTCTTTCACCGCGACTCGATGGTGGCCTACGCCATCTTCGGCGGGGTGTGCCTGGTCTCGCCCGACCCCATCGGCCCGTTCTCGGAGCGGGCCCATGTGTGGGACGCCTTCCGTCGCTTCGTCGACCGCAACGGCTGGGGGCTCGGCGTCATGGCCGCCGGTGAGGAGTGGCTGCCCACTTACCAGGCCTCCGGCATGCGCTTCATTTACGTCGGTGACGAGGCGGTGGTCGACCCGCAGACCTTCTCCCTCGAGGGCGGGAAAATGAAGGGGCTCAGACAGGCCGTGAATCGGGTAGCCCGCTACGGCTACACCGTCCGCTTCTTGGACCCGTCGCACCTGGCCCCCGAGGACGCGGCTCGCCTGGTCGAACTGATGGCCAAGAACCGCCGAGGCGAACAGGAGCGCGGCTTCTCCATGATGCTGGGCCGTCTCTTCGATCCCCGAGACACCGGCTTGCTCATGACACTGGTGGAAGGCCCCGATGGCGCACCGGTGGCCATGTGCCAGTTCGTCCCTTCACCGGCCATCGGCGGCTACTCGCTCGATCTCATGCGGCGCGACCCGGCCGAGCATCCCAATGGCCTGCTCGACTTCGCCCTGTGCTCGACCATTGCCCATCTGAAGGAAATGGGGATGAAGGGATTGAGCCTTAACTTCGCCGCCCTGCGATCGATCCTCGATGGCGAATCGGGCGACGGGGTCACCCAACGGGTGGAACGTTGGGCGTTGCGACGGCTCTCGGGCGTGCTGCAGATCGAGACGCTCTGGAAGTTCAACGCCAAGTACGAGCCCCATTGGCTCCCCCGCTACATCGTCTTCGACTCGGCCGATCAGTTCGTCCCCGTGACCCTGCAGATCATGCGGGCGGAATCGCTCACGGAGGTACCGGTCATCGGTCGACTGTTGACCACGGGCATGGCCAAACGCTCTGGGCCGGCCGTGCCCGAAGCGGTCTTGGCCGTGATGGAAGAACACAACGAGAGCAACGGCACGGCCGAGCCGACACCGTCACTGCCATCGAGTTCGGGATCCGCCCACTAGTGGCCGAACAAGAAAGCCGGTGTCCCCGCTGTGGCCACCTCGGTATCCACCGGTCGTGTGATGACTGCGATGCCTGCTGGGCCGAGCAACAGCAGCGGGAGAAGCCACCCCATCACCGCTAGCCCGTAGGTCAGCTCAGCTCGTCGTGGACTGCGGTCCCGTCGATACGACGATGGTCACCTGGCGACGACTGGGCACGAAGGAGCCGGCCGGGGGATTTTGACTGACCACCACACCGATGGGAGTTGTGGTCGATGATGCATTGTCGACGGAGAAGGTAAGTCCGGCCGCACTCAGTGTGGCCGCTGCTTCTGCCGGATTCTCGCCGATCACATTGGGCACTGCCTCACGGATGGCGGCTGGCGGCGCCGGTTGGATGAGCACCGGTCGGACCGAACTGCCACTTCGCACGATGCCGAAGACTGCCTGGCCGCGGTGACTGCCGACGGCAACTCCAACAAATAATCCGAAGAGGACTATGGCCGCCGCCGCGGTGCCGATCATGAACGTTCGCTTCGAAACCCGGCCACCGAGAAATCTCGATTCCGCTGGTGCAACGATTGGAGGTCCGGCTTCGTCCGCCAATTCTCCGGTGTCCTCCACGTCCTCCAACGCCACGGCCGCAATGTCCTCGGGCAGTCCCACCCGGTTGAGCAGCGCCTCCATGTCGGATCGGTCACGGACCGGTCGCTCGGCCCTCATCTCCACAATGTGTTCGCGGATCTCACTGATCAAGTGATCGCGTTTCGACGAGGGCAGGCGACGCAGGGCGTCGTTCAGTTCTTCCAGGTAGCGGGTGACCATGGCATCGAGCTCTGAGCCGAAGAGCGCCTCGCTCATTGTCCCGCTCCAACAGCCAGGATGCCGTTCACGGCTTGGCAGAAGCGCTGCCACTCAACGGCGAAGAAATCCAGCGACGCCTTCCCTTCGGCGGTCAGTTTGTAATAGCGACGAGGTGGTCCCTGGGTGGACTCCCGCCACGAGGTCTCCACCGCACCGTCGGCACGCAGCCGGGACAGCAATGGGTAGATGGTGCCCTCGCTGGTGACCAGCTCGGCGTTGGAGAGCTCGCGCACCAGCTCGAATCCGTAGCGCTCGCCATCTCGCAAGAGGGCCAGCACGCAGTACTCGAGGGCGCCCTTGCGCATCTGCGCCAGCTGGGGCGCTCTGCTCTGTACCATGTATTGCATAGTACCTGGCGATGCTTCAATGTCAAGGTCGCCTCACCGGATTTGTCAACGAGAGTGCACCGAGACCTCTCCATCCAGGTTCGACTCGAGCCGACCGTCGCATCTGCGATGCTCGCTGACATGTACCCGCCCATCGAGCCCTACGACTCGGGCCTCCTTGACGTGGGCGAGGGTCATGCCGTGTATTGGGAAGTCGTGGGCTCACCCGATGGTCTCCCGGCCGTCTGGCTGCACGGCGGACCGGGTGCTCCGGCCTCGGCGAAGAGTCGGCGACATTTCGATCCCACCCGCTACCAGGCAGTGATCTTCGACCAGCGAGGGTGTGGCCGCAGCCGGCCGCTCGCTAGTGACCTCGACGTAGACCTTTCCACCAATACCACCGATGATCTGGTGGCTGACATCGAACAACTGCGCACGCACCTCGGCATCGACCAGTGGGTCGTGGTCGGCGGTTCGTGGGGCGTGACACTCGCCCTCACCTACGCCCAGCGTCACCCGGCACGGGTCCTCGGCATGGTGCTGGCGGCGGTCACTTCAGGGCGATGGAAAGAAACACAGTGGATCACCCGGGACATGGGTCGAGTGTTCCCCCGCCAATGGGATCGCTTCGTGGAGCTGGTACCTGAGCCCGAACGGGGAGGCGATCTGGCTGCCGCCTACAGCCGACTTCTCGCCCAACCCGATCAGGCAGCCCGTGAGGAGGCCGCTCGACGTTGGTGCGAGTGGGAGGACACGCACATGTCCCTCGCTCCCGACTACGAACCACATCTCAGCGTTCGCGAACTCTCCTGGCAGATGGTCTTCGCCCGGCTGGTCACCCATTACTGGGGACACGGCTGCTTCCTGGCTGACAATGAGGTACTGGCGAACATGGCGAGTATCGCTGACATCCCGGCCACGCTCATCCATGGCCTCCATGACGTGTCGGGTCCTCTTGACACCGCATGGGAACTGCACAAGGTATGGCCGGCCAGTCGCCTGGTCGTCGTCGACGACGCCGGTCACTTCGGCGGGAGCATGGGAGAGCAATTCACCGCCGCCATCGACGCCATGGCCGACGACGTACAGCGCACGTAGTCAAGGGGGTCTCATGGCACTCTCCGTGGGCGCGCCCCTTGATTCACAAATCGGTGAATAGTTTGAAAAACAACCACCGGCCCTCTCCGCCACCGCCAACGAAGTAGCGGAAGCCAGGCGGAAGACGCCCCGCCCGGAGGGGCTTAGTGCGACAAAAAGAGCAGGGTGGCGTGATTGCCGAAGTCCAGCAACGGCTGGGGCCACACACCGAAGACAACGGTGACGGCCACGCACAGGCCGATAGCCAACGAGGTGAGCGCCGGCACCGGCACCACGGCCGGCGAAGCTTCACCGGTTTCGGCCGGCGCCTCGTCGGCCAGCACGAGCTGATCGTTGAGCGTGGCGACCGTACCGGACACCGCATCGGGTGAAGCCCAGGCGATCTGGGTCCCGTCGTCACTGCGAGCGCTCATGGGAACGGCCGCATCGTTGTCCTCGCCCTTGGCGGCGTACATGACGACGGCCACCCGCAGGTAAAAGAAGGCGGCGATGGCCGCGGTGACCATGGCGATGACGGCCAGCGGCACCGTGCCCCCGGACACCGAGGCCAGGACCACCTGGAGCTTGGCCCACAGACCGGTGGTGAACGGCGCACCCGCCTGGGCCAGCAACAGGATGGCGAAGGCCAACGCCAGCAGCGGTTGGCGCTGCGCCAACCCGCGGTAGCGGGTCAGGTCGTGATCGCCGTCACCCTCGCGGCCCAGGACCGAAATGACGGCGAAGCTGCCGATGGTCATGAACGAGTAGGCGAAGAGGTAGTACAGCGAGGCGCTCACGCCCCGGGCGGTGGCCGACTGCACGCCGAGGAAGATGAACCCGGCGTGGTTGATCGACGAGTAGGCCAGCATCCGCTTGATGTCGCGCTGGCGCAGCGCCAGCACCGCGCCGAGGACCAGCGACAGCACGGCCAGCCCATAGAGGATGGGCCGCCAGTCGGCGTCAATCACACCGAAGGATGACAAGAGCACCCGCAGCATGGCGGCGAAGGCGCCCGCCTTGGCCACGGCGGCCATGAAGCCGGTGACCGGCGAGGGAGCACCCTCATAGACGTCGGGCGTCCACATATGGAAAGGCACAGCCGCCACCTTGAAGGCGAAGCCCACCAGCAGGAGCGCCAAACCGGCCAGGAGCAGGCCGTTGTCCAGCAACACGTTCTTGGACAGGAAGTCGGCGATCTGGGTCAGGTTGGTCGAGCCGGTGGCACCGTAGGTGAGGGCGATGCCGTAGACGAAGATGGCCGAGGAGAAGCCACCCAGGATGAAGTACTTCAGCGCGGCCTCACCCGAAGCGACCCGTCGGTGGTTGAAGGCGGTCAGCACGTACAGCGCAATCGACAGGATCTCGAGGCCCAAGAAGATAATGATGAGGTCGTTGGCGGAAGCCATCAGCATGGCGCCCGAGGCCGACACCAGGGCCAGGACATGGAACTCGGCCCCCTCGAAGCCTTCCCGTTTCAGGAAGCCGTCGGCCACCAGTGCGGTGAGCAACATGGCCGAGGTGATCAGGATGTTGAACAGCACGCTGAAGCCGTCCATCACCACTGCGTGCGCCACGTAGGTATGGGCACCGTGGTCCTGCACGTCGGCCCACTGCCACAGCGAGATGCCCAGGGCACCGCCGGAAATGATGATGCTGCCGACGGTGCTGACCCGGACCCGCAGCGGTCGGCTGACCAACGAGGCGATCCCGAGCAGCAGGACGGCACCGCCGATCATGATCATGGGCGGCAGGATGCTGAGGTATCGGATGTACGGGATCGGGATCTTGTCGGGAATGACGGGAGCCGCGGCGGCCAGAATGGTGTTGATCATTGCTGTCCCTCCGCCACGCCATGGGTGGCCACCGCCGGCTGGTAGTGCCCGGTTGCCTTCTCGACGTGGGCCACCAACTGGTTAACCGTCGGGTTGATGCGGTCGAGCACCGGACGGGGGTACACGCCCAGGAAGATGATGAGGATGATAAGCGGGGCGATGACCAGCCGCTCCATCGTGCTCAGGTCCTTGGTCGTCTTGTCCGCTTCCTTGGGCACGCCATGGAAGACCTGCTGGTAGGCCCAGAGCAGGTAGATGGCGGCCACGATCACCCCGAGCACCGCTACCACGGCCCACCACCGATGGGTGATGAAGGTGCCCGAGAGCACCAGGAACTCGCTCACGAATCCGTTCAGGCCCGGCACACCGATGGACGCCATCATCACCACGGTGAACACCCCGGCCATCACCGGTGCCACCTTCTGGAGGCCGCGCAGCTCGCCGGTCTGCCAGGTGGCCCGGCGTTCGAAGATGTAGCCGATGAGGACGAAAAGCGCACCGACGATGAGGCCGTGGTTCACCATCAACAACACCGCACCCGAGAGCCCCTGCGAACTCAGTGCGAAGATGCCGAGGGCGATGAAGCCGATCTGGGCCAGCGAGGAGTAGGCCACCAGTCGCTTCAGGTCACGCTGGGCACAGGCCACCATGGCGCCATAAATGATGCCGATCACGGCCAGCGTCAGCAGTAGCGGCGACAGGGTCCGGGTGGCGTGCGGGAACAGGGTGAGATCGAAGCGGATGATGCCGTAGGTGCCGAGCTTGGCCAAAATGCCGGACAGGATCACCGAACCACCCTCGGGGGCCTCGGTGTACGCATCGGGCGACCAGGTGTGGAAGGGGAACAGCGGCGCCTTGATGGCGAAGGCCGACGTGAAGGCGAGGAAGAGCAGGATCTCGGTGGAGTCGGACAGATGCGTGTGCTCGAGCGCCGGCAGCGAGAACGTGAGCACGTGGGTCTGGGACTGGTGGATGAAGGCCAGGGCCAGGATGCCCACCAGCAGGAAGGCCGAACCGAGGAAGGTGTAGAGGAAGAACTTGATGGCGGCGTAGGCCCGCCGCTCATGACCCCAGCCGGCGATGATGAAATACGAAGGCACCAGCGTCAGCTCGAAGAAGAGGAAGAAGACGATGAGGTCGAGCGACAGGAAGGCACCCATCACCGCCGACTCCAGCAGCAACATCCAGATCACGTAGGCCCGGCTGTTCTTCACCCGGTGCTGACCGAGGATGATCACAATCGGGAAGAGGATGGCGGCCAGCAGCACCAGGAACACCGAGATGCCGTCGACGCCGAGCAGCCAGCGCACGCCCAGGGCAGTCCCCGTGTAGACGTGGTTGGACACGAGCTGGAAGCCGCCGTCGTTGACCTTCATGGCCAACATGGCCCTGATCGACACGGCCAACGTCAACAACGAGGTGCCGATGGCGATGGCAGCGGTCAGGTCCTTGTTGAATCGCTTGTCCAGGCCCAGCACGGTCAGCAGCACCCCGCCTATAGCCGGGATGAGGATGATGGCGGTCAGATACGGGAATGTGCTCATGACCACCACGTCCGGCTCAGGAGGAACACCACGAGCGCGGCCATGCCGAGTGCGATGCCCAGCGCATAGTTGCGCGCGTAACCGGTCTGCAGCTTGCGGGTGACGGTGCCCGTCGACTTGACCACCTTGGCCGTGCCGTTGACGGCACCGTCGATGATGCGGGCGTCCACCACCCAGGCGAAGAAATAGGCCAGCTTCTGGCTGGGCCGGCCGATGATGGTGTCGTAGAAGTCGTCCCAGTACCAGACCTGCTGCAGGAACTGCGGCTCAAGCTCGGGCTTGTCGACCTTCGAGCCCCGCCACAGCGTCACCGCAATCACCACACCGATGACGGCGGCGGCGATATCGGTCAGGGCCAGGACCCACAACCCACCCGAGTGCAGATGGTCGTCGAAGAGGCTGCCCTTGAATACCGGCGCCAGCCAGTTGGCCAACGAGTAGTCGTGGGCCCAGGGCAGATCGAGCAGGCCGGCGAACAATGCCGCCACGGCCAGAATGACCAGGGGCAGGCGCATGACCCAGGGCGACTCGTGCGGCGTGTGGTGGGCCGGCTCGCCGTTGGGTCCGATCTGCTTCCAGCGCTCGTCGCCGCTGAAGGCCAGGACCTGCAAACGGGTCATGTAGTAGGCGGTGAGCACGGCGGTCAGCAGGCCGAGCACCCACAGGACCTTGTAGTGGGCGTAGACGTTGTCCAGCACGTCGCCCTTGGCCCAGAAGCCGGCCAGCGGAGGGATGCCGGCGATGGCCAGCCAGCCGACGGTGAACGTGATGGTGGTCCACTGCATGGTCTTGCGCAGGGCACCCATTCGTTTCAGGTCTTGCTCGTCGTCCAGGCCATGGATGACCGAGCCGGCGGCCAGGAAGAGCAGCCCCTTGAAGAAGGCGTGGGCCACCATGAGGAAGATGGCGGCGCCATAGGCACCCGAGCCGACGGCCAGCACCATGTACCCGATTTGGGACACGGTCGAGAAGGCGAGCACCTTCTTGATGTCCTGTTGGGCGCAGGCGATGGTGGCGGCTACGAAGGCGGTGACGCCACCAACGATGGCGATCACCTCCATGCCCGAGTGCGAAAGCACCAGCAGGTGGTTCATGCGACAGAGCAGGTAGACGCCGGCCGTCACCATGGTGGCGGCGTGGATGAGGGCCGAGACCGGAGTCGGGCCTTCCATGGCATCGGGCAGCCAGTTGAACAACGGGATCTGGGCCGACTTACCGGTGGCGGCCAGGAAGAGCAGCAGTACGGCACCGGTGGCGGCGCCGCCGCCCAGGTGGTGCAGTTGGCCGAAGATGCCGCCGCCCGGACCGCTCTCGTACTGGATGGTCCCCGTCTTCTCGAAAATCAGGAAGATGGCCAGCAGGAAGCCGACGTCACCGATGCGGTTGTAGATGAAGGCCTTCTTGCCGGCCGAGGCGGCGCTCTCGCGGTGGAACCAGAACGACACCAGCCAGTAGGAGCAGACACCCACGCCTTCCCACCCGACGAAGGTGAGCAGCAGGTTGTTGGACAGGACCAGCACCAGCATGGAGAAGACGAAGAGGTTCAGGTAGAGGAAGAACTTCGGGTAGTCCGGATCACCCTTCATGTACCCGATGGAGTACAGGTGGATCAGGGCGCTGACCCCGGTGATGAACATGCACATGGTGATCGACAGCGGGTCGACCTGAATGCCGACCGGCACGGTGAGCCCGCCGACGTGGAACCAGGTGAAGTAGTTGTCCAGGAAAATCCGATGCGCTGACGGTTCACCAGAGAGTGAGCCCAGGCACAGGCAGGCGATGATGAAGGAGGTGGCCACGGCCACCGTGCCGATGATGCCGGCCACCGGGTCGCCCAGTCGACGGCCGAAAGCCACCAGTACCAGGAAGCCGGCGAGCGGCAGCAATGGCATGAGGAATGCAGCGTGGAGCACGGTTCGAGTCAGCCCTTCAGCGAATGGAGGTCATCGGCCACCGTGGTGGATCGCCGCCGGAAGTTGGTCACCACAATGCCCAGGCCGACCACGACTTCAGCCGCCGCCACCACGAGCACGAAGAAGACGACGGCTTGGCCGCCGATGTCACCCAGCATGCGGGAGAAGGTGACGAAGGTCAGGTTGGCCGCGTTGAGCATGAGCTCGATGCACATGAACATGATCAGCACATTGCGACGGACCAGCAGTCCGACGGCGCCGATGGTGAACACGATGGCGGCCAGTCCGAGGTACCAGGCTCCGCTGAGGCTCATGCCGAGAGCTCCCTATCCGATTGACCCTGGTCCGAGTGGGTCTCTCCCGGCTCGTGGGGAGCCGGAGGGCGCCGGGCCAGGACCACCGCACCGACCACGGCGATGACAAGGAGGGCGGCGGTCGCTTCGAAAGCGAACAGGTAGGTGGTGAAGAGCTGCTTGCCCAACTGGGCCACTTCACCCGAGGGGGAGGCGCTGTCGCTGATGTGTCCCTGAATGGGGCCGACCACCTGGTGGGCACCGGTCACCCAGTGCGACTCGGCCAACATGGCGATGACGCCGCCCAGGGTGATGCCCAGCATGACGAAGGCCAGCGGGCGCTGCCCGGCCAGCGGCTCGACCGTGATGTCCTCGCGCTTGTCGACGCCCAGGAACATGATGACGAACAAGAAGAGCACGACGATGGCGCCGGCGTACACGATGATCTGCACGGCGGCCAGGAAGTCGGCCTCCTGCTCAATGAACAGCACGGCCACGCCGAACAGCGTCATGACCAGGCTCAGTGCGGCATGCACCGGATTGCGTGAGGTGACCACGCCCAGCGCGCCGATGAGGATGACCGCCGCACTGGCGGCGAAGACCAGCAGGTCGGGCCAGGCGACCCGCGTGGAAGTAGCGACGTGGAGGGTTTCCAACATCAGCTGTCCCCGTCGTCCGAGTTATGGGCGGCCACGTCCGCCTTGGCCTTCGTCTTGGCTGCCTTGCGAGCGTCCCGAAGGGCCTCCATGCGACCGCGCATGGCTTCCATCTTCTTCTTGTTGCGCTCGGCGCCCATCTTGGCCCGCCACACCCTGCCCTGCATGCCCCGGTGGGCCAGCGGGATGTCCTCGGCCAAGAGGTGATTTTCCAGTACTTCGCGCAGCGGCTTGGTGCCGGTGAGTTCGTCGTTGCGTCGACCGGATTGGCCACCCTCGGGGGCGCGGACGCCGTAGCCGAGCTCACCCGACCACTGCACCTCACCCTCGTAGGACGCATTGCCCGACGGGGAGGTGGCCCGCATCCAACCTGAGGTCATCATGTCGTCGCCCTCGCGCCAGTCCTCCCACGGGAGCTTCTGTGGCATGCCCATGTCGTCGACCAGCAGCTCGGCCTTGGTGTAGATGGCATCGGAGCGGTTGGTGAAGGAGAACTCGAAGAGCTTCGACTCGGTGATGGCCTCGGTGGGGCAGGCCTCGACGCACATGTCGCAATGGATGCAGCGCAGGTAGTTGATCTCGTAGACGTAGCCGTAGCGCTCACCGGGTGAGACCGGGTGGTCGGGCGGGTTGTCCAGGCCGCGCACGTAAATGCAGTCAGCCGGGCAGACACCGGCGCACAGTTCGCAGCCGATGCACTTCTCCATGCCGTCCTCGTAGCGATTGAGGACGTGCCGCCCGTGTTGGCGCGGCTGCTTGGGCTTCTTGACCTCCGGGTACATCGTGGTCACCCGGGGCCGGGCCATGTGCTGCAACGTCAACTTGAAGCCACCCAAGAAACTGAGTTGGTCCTTCATCTCGTCACCCACACCCATCAGGCACCATCCCCTCTCGGAGTCGGAACCGGATCCGGCTCAAAGCGATCGGGTCGGGTAATCCGTTGACCGATGGCCGGCAACACCGAGTCATGCTCGCTCTTGCCCGAACCGAGCTGGTTGGCCCGGGTCAGCAGCACGGCGGCCAACAGCACCACCGGCAACATGATGAGGCCCTTCCAGTGCCATGTCACCACGCTGGCCACCAGCAACAGCCACCCGAGCGTCAGCGGGATCAGCCGCTTCCAACCCAAGTCCATCAACTGGTCGTAGCGCAGGCGAGGCAGGGCGGCCCGGAACCAGACGTAAATGAAGCAGAAGGCGGCCGTCTTGGCCAGGAACCAGATGATCGGCATCCAGATGTCCGACGTCGGGATGAAGCGGGGGATCCAGCCGTTGGGGCCACCGAAGAACAACGTGACCACCACAGCCGACATGGTGATGGTGTTCATGAACTCGGCCAGGAAGAACATGCCGAACCGCATGGATGAGTACTCGGTGTGGAATCCACCGACCAGTTCCTGCTCGGCCTCGGTGAGGTCAAAGGGCGGGCGGGTCAGCTCGGCCGTGATAGCGATCATGAAGAAGATGAAGGGCAGGAAGCCCAGCCGGATGAGATTCCAATTCCAGAAACCGTTGGACTGGGCGGCCACGATGGCCCGGGTGGAGAGCGAGTGGCTGACCAGGACCACGGTGACCACCGACATGCCGAGCGCGGCTTCATAGGAGATGACCTGGGCCGAGGCTCGGACCGAACCCAACAGCGGGTACTTCGAGCCCGAGGACCAGCCGGCCAGCATCACGCCATAGACGGCGATGCCGGACATGGCCAG
>Ga0302314_10004222_pt1 | contig 26449 bp, 21 predicted proteins | sample III_Palsa_N2_3_FD_200533 | JGI IMG/M metagenome (GOLD analysis project Ga0302314, IMG submission 200533) | Peat permafrost microbial communities from Stordalen Mire near Abisko, Sweden - III_Palsa_N2_3 | ecosystem: Environmental > Terrestrial > Soil > Palsa > Peat permafrost | place: Sweden...
CAGTTCCTAGCGGTCTGCAAGCTCCCTGAGCTCAAACGATGTCGATTTGGTACCGGATGTCGGTACTAAATCCGCATCGTTCGTGACGCCAGGACGCCGGCAGCAGCTGGGTCCTAAGCGCCCGGGAAGCGAGCTTCGCCCGCTCGCAGCAGCCGCTCGCGCAGCTCCTCCTCGAGCTCAGGTGAAGGATCAAAGGCGCTGATCGGCGGCAGCTGCTCGATCGAGTCCAGGCCGAAGAGGCGCAGGAATAGGTCGGTCGTGCGATAGAGCACGGCGCCGAACTGCGAGCGGCCCGACTCTTCGATGATCCCCCGCTCGAGCAGCGTCGCCGCCGCCGATTCGGCGTTGACGCCTCGGATCCGGGCTATCTCCGGGCGCGAAACCGGTTGCAGGTAGGCGATGATCGCGAGCGTCTCAGCCTGGGCAGCGGTGAGCGGCGGCGTTCGCGGCCGCGCCAGCAGGTTGCGAGCTGCCTCCTCGGCGTCAGGGTGCGAGGCGAGCGACCAGCCCCCAGCCGCGCGTTTGAGCACGAGGCCGCGGTTGCCGGCTGCATAGCTCTCCTCGAGCTGCGTCAGGGCAGCACGGATCTCATGGATTTCAGCCTCGGCGGCACCGGCGAGCGCGTCGGCGCTGACCGGATCCGGTGAGAGGAAGAGCAGCGCCTCAACGACGCGCTCGAGCGCGTCGACCCGCTGCGGGTCGAGCTCGGGCTCGAGCAGTGCCTCGTCCTGCGGTGACGGCTCCGCCACGGGTTCCGGCCCGGCGTCGGCGACCGGCTCCGCCACCGGGTCAGGCTCAACTACGGCGCCGAGCCCACCGAGGCCCTCGTGACCCTGCTCCTCACTCACGCGACGCGCACCACGGGTCGCAGCCGGGCCGAAACCTGGATGGTCGCAAACGGTGCGTCCTGCTCCCAGGTCAGCTCACCCTGTTTGTAAAGCTCGAGCAGCGAGAACAGCGTCACCGCAACGGTCACCCGGTCGGCCCCGTCGACAGCATCATCGAAGTTGAATGACCCACGCCGCAACAGCGTTCGCAGGTGCGCGAGGCGCTCGGCCACCGAGACCTTCGGCACCGGGATGTGCCGGACATCGACCTCCGGCGGCAGCGCCAGCAGCGCTCCGATCGCCTGCGACAGGCGATCGGGCTTGTAGACAGCGCGTGCCTGCGGCAGCGCGGCGCGACGCAGCTCGGGCGGCAGCGGCGCGGAGCGGAAGCGGAAGCCGGACTGCGCCCGCAGCAGCTCACCCAGGTGCTGGGCGGCGGCGCGATAGCGGTGGGCGTCGAGCAGCCGTGCCAGCAGCTCTGTGGCGGCCTCCCCGGGCTCAAGCTCGATCTCCTCGATCTCCTCACCCGGCAGCATCAGGCGCGACTTCAGCTCAAGCAGCGCGGTGATCAGGACCAGGAACTCGGTCGCCGCCTCCAGGTCAAGCTCGCCGCGCGAATCGAGGTAGTCGATGTACGAGATCACCACGTCAGCGAGGTCAACCTCGAGCAGGTCCACTTCCTCGCGCAAGATCAGCGTGAGCAGCAGGTCAAAAGGCCCGGCAAAGACTTCGAGGTCGAGTTCCAGATCGACCAGCCGTAGCGGCGGGCGCCTATTCCGTTGGGTTGCAGCGAGCGACACTCGCTACGACTTTAGCTCGCGGTTCGGACCGGTCCGACGCCCATTTTGGCCTGAACTTCGGCCACGGTCTGCGCGGCAATCTGACGAGCCTTGTCGGCGCCCGCGGCCAGAATTGCCTCAAGTTGAACTTCGTCGGCCCGTAGTTCCGTGTAGCGGGCCTGAACCGGCGCGATGTAGTCCACCACGGCCTCACCGACCGCCTGCTTGAACTGGCCGTACATGGTGCCCTCGAACTCTCGCTCGAGCTCGTTAACCGAGACGCCCCGCACGACCGCGAGGATGTCCAGCAGATTGTTGATCCCGGGCTTCTCGGGGCCACGTACAACCTCGCGCCCCGAGTCGGTCACAGCCGACTTGAACTTTTTGAGGATCGCGTTCTGCTCGTCCGAGAAGTAGATCGCGCCCTGCGGGTTGGCGCCGGTCGTCGACATCTTGCTGGTCGGGTCCTGCAGATCCATGATCCGCGCCCCGACCGTCCGGTAAACACCCGCCGGCACGACCAGCGTCTCACCGAAGCGCGAGTTGAAACGCTCGGCGATGTTGCGGCTCAGTTCGACGTGCTGGCGCTGGTCGTCCCCGACCGGGACCTCGTCGGTCTTATAGGCCAGGATGTCCGCGGCCATCAGCACGGGATATGAGAAGAGGCCGGCCGAGACGAAGTCCTTCTGCTTGTCGGACTTGTCCTTGAACTGCGTCATCCGCTGCAGCTCGCCGTAGGAGCTGACGCCCATCAGCAGCCACTGCAGTACCGAATGCTCGTGCACGTCGCTCTGGCGGAAGAGGATGCACCGCGCGGGATCGAGGCCCGCCGCGAGCAGCAGCGCCGCCAGGTCGTAGGTGCCGGTGCGCAGCACCGCCGGATCGTAGGCGACGGTCGTCGCGTGCAGATCGACGATGCAGTAGATGCCCTCGCCGCGCTCCTGACCTTCGATGTAGGGAACGATTGCGCCGATGTAGTTGCCGAGGTGCTTGACGCCGGTCGGCTGGATGCCGGAGAAGATTCGCATGGGTTCCGCAGGCTAGCGGGACACGCGCTCAGACGACTGAGACGGTGCCCGGTTTTTCACTGCTACCGCTGTGGTCTGCGTGTGAGAGCCGCCAGGCGACGATCAGGCCTGCGACCCCTCCACAGGCATGCGCCTGCCAGGAGATGCCGCTGTGCGGGACTAGGCTTGAGACAAGCGCCGCTCCCCAGACGAGACCGACGATCACGCCAACCAGCAGCTCCCAGAGGTTGCGGTCGAACAGTCCGCGCGAGAGCAGATAGGAGGCGTAGCCGAAGACGACGCCGCTGCAGCCGATCGTGTCGATGGCCACGCCGCCCGAACGAGCTGGTGAGATCAGCCAGGTACCGAGCCCGCCAATCAGGATGATGAAGGCGGTCACGAGCGCGAGACGACGTGCGCCGCGGAAGGCGATGATCACACCGAGGAAGACGAACGGGATCGTGTTGTCGATCAGGTGCTGGAAGCTCGCGTGGATGAACGGCGAGGCCAGGATCCCCCAGAAGCGGCTGACGCTGCGGGCGTAGATCCCATCGCCGTCGAGCTCGTTGCCGCTGATCGTGTTGATGAGCTCGACCACCCACATCACCGCGACTATCGCTGCGAGCAGCGCCAACCCCTCGATGTGACGGTCCCGAGTCTGTTTCAGACCGGTGCGCTGCTCGTCAGTCAGCCAAGAACTCATGGGGCAAGGATCGCACTCGCAACGGCGAGAGCCACCGCGATGCGGTCCCCGAACGACTGCTCGAAGACGAACTCTTCGGGCGTATGCGCGCCGCCGCCGAGTGGGCCGAGCCCATCGATCGTGAGCGGGATCTTGGCCGCGAAATAGCAGGCGTCGCTGGCACCGCCACGGTGGCGGGCGATCACCTCGCGACCGAGCAACTCCGAGGCGCGGGCGAGCACCGGGGCAGTCGCAGCCTCGGTGTTCATCGCCGGCCAGACGCGGTCAAATCTGGCGTCAAGGCGGGCGCCGCCGACCTCCGCCGGGACGGCCGCGAGCACACGCTTGAAGGCGGCGGTGTTGTTCGAGCGGGCGTCGAAGATCAGCTCTCCGGCCGAAGGCACCACGTTGAAAACCTCGCCTGAGCGGATCACGGTCGGCACGACCGTCAGCTGATCAGGCCCGGTGGGATCGGCTGAGCGCGCGACCTCGATCGCTGCGTGCGCGAGTGCCAACAGCGCGTTGCGGCCGTTCTGGGGGGCGGCCCCTGAGTGAGCCGCTTTGCCGGTGGCGCGGACGCGCAGCGTGCCGGCCCCTTTGCGCCGCACGATCACGCCGTCATCGCCCTCAGGCGTGCGCTCCCCGGCCTCAAAGCAGAGGCAGGCGTCATACGCGCTAAAGCGGGCAACGTGAGCCAGCGGCGCCGTACGCCACTCCTCGTCACAGACCAAGAGCACCGAAAGCTCAGCGAACCGCGAGGGATCGCTCGCGAGCTGCCTGGCGACCGCCAGAGCGAGCGCGTCGCCGCCCTTCATGTCCGCCGTGCCCGAACCGTAGAGCCGGTCGGCGTCGCGGCGCACCGGCTGGTGCTCGGCGTGGGACACGACCGTGTCCAGATGCCCGAGCAGCAGAATCCGACGCGAGCCTGTCCCCTGCAGATGTGCCAGCAGATCCGGCGAGCAGCTCTCGGTTGAACAGGCTACGCGTTCGACCCGCGCGTCTGCCGGCAGAAACTTGGTGCAAAGCTCAATCGCGCGCTCTGCGCCGTCGTGGTCGCCGGAAGGCGACGAGACTGCCACCAGCTGTTCCATCTCGTCTAAGGCTCGTGCGGCGAGTGTGGCCCCGAGCGCTGCCCAATCTTGACCCATCAGCCGAAGTTAGCGCTCGGCTCGCGCCGGTGCAGTCGCGCCCGCCTAGAGCACCTGCTCGTGGGTCGGCAGCCGAGCCAGCCGGCCGCGGGCGTCGAGCACACACTCGAGCGCCGTTAGCGCAGCCGGCGCGAACTGGCTGCCGCTACGCGTGCGGCACTCCTCGAGCGCCTCACAGGGACTGAACAGCCGGCCGTACCAGTAGCCGGAGGTCATCGCGTCGTACGCGTTGGCGATCGAGATCAGGGCGCCACCATCGGAGATCTGATCCCCGTACAACCCGTGCGGATAGCCGCTGCCGTCGTGACGCTCGTGGTGCGAACCGATCCACTCGAGCTGCTCCTCGGTGAGCACGCCGGTCGCGATCCTGACCGAGAGCTCGACGTGCTGACTCATCTGCAGCTGCTCGCGGTCGGTCAGCTCACCCTGCTTGCTCAAGAGCGCATCCGGGATCGCGAGCTTGCCGACGTCATGCACCAGTGCCGCATCGCGCAGTAACCCGATCCGCGCCTCCGACCAGCCGTTTGCGCGGGCCAGGCGGGCAGCGAGATCTGCGACCCGCTCGGAGTGCTGACTCGTCACTGGGTCCTTGGCGTCGATCGCGCGGGCCAGAGCCCGCAGTCCGACCAACGTCTGGACATGTGCGAGCTTTTCGGCCCGCTCGCTCTCAGTGAGGTCGTCGACCGCCTGCGGGTCGTAGATCCGAGTCTGCGCGCGACCGTGAGCCTTGCACCAGTAGAGCGCGCCATCTGCCAGGCGTGTGAGGTCAGCCGGCAGCGTCGCACAGGTGAGGTCGGAGATCCCGACCGAGAGGGTCACCATGTGGTCGCCGGAAACACGCTGGAAGAGCTCACGTGCGCACTCGACCCGCTCGAACGCCTCGTCAGCCGCGATTCCCGGCATCAGCCAGACGAATTCATCGCCACCGACGCGGCTGATCGTGTCCCGAGGGTCAGCGACCTCGCGAAGCGAATGAGCAAGCCGGATCAGGGTCGCGTCGCCAAACTCATGACCGGCGACGTCGTTGACCTGCTTGAACTCGTCGATGTCCATCACTGCCACGGATAGCGAGCCTTTGCGCTCCACCGCCTCAAAGACTTCGGCGTCGAGTTTGGCGGTCAGCACGCGGTGGTTCGAGACTCCTGTGAGCGAATCACTCGATGCCTGCTCGGCAAGCTTGTCGCGGTCGCGAAGGCTCTTGATCGCGGTCGCTATCGCCTCTCCGACGACGATCAGTTCCTCTCGATCGTCACGCAGCTGGCGACCGAGCGCCGCGGTGACCGTGATCACAAAAGCATTCTCATCCTGGGTCAAAACCGGCGCCACGAGACCGGAGGTGAAGCCTGCCTGCTGCCCGAAGCGGGTGCGGCTGAGGTCACCCAGGGGAGCCGGCAGCCGCGTCTGCAGCGCCACCCGGATCGGACTGTCGGACATCAGCGGAATCGTCGTGCCCGCAGGGTCCACGCCCTGCACGTCTGGCGGCCAGGCACCCATCAGCGTCAGGGTCTCGCCGCTGCCGTTGACGCGCAGGATCCCCGCCCAGCCGCCGTCGCTCAAGGCCAGCACCTCACGCGCCACGAGCCGGTACATCGAATCGGCGTCTACGCCCTCCACCACTGCCGACGCGATCGCTCGCATCGCCCTGTGACGGATCGCCAGACGGTCGGCCCGGTCGCGGTGCAGCCAGGTCAGCGCCCTGCCGACCAGGACCCCGCCGGCGACCAGCGCCAGCACCGAACTGCTGAACAGCACCCGCAGCCAATCATTGACATTGCTGGTGTCGTGGTCGTAGAAGACCGGCGCGGCGCTCACAAGCGTGTCGAGCAGCAGGAAGCCGAGCGCGATCCGCGCCGGGTAGAACCAGGCGGTAAAGAGGATTGAGATCGTCAGATAGCTCGAAACCGGCGAGTGCACGCCGCCGGTGCCCCAGATCACCGCCCCCATCGCCGCGACCGCGAACAGGCTGATAGCGACGAAGCACCACTGAGGTACACGCCGCCAGTCGATCACCGTGAATGAAGCGACCCCGATCACGAGTCCAATCGCGGCGAGCACGAACAGGAAGGTTCGATGCATGGTCACCGAGCCGATGAACAGCAGCGGCAGCAGTGAGACCGTCGCCCCGACCCAGAGCGCCCCGTTCAGAACCCCCGCGTGGGTGCGATCCTCGTCCTCAATCACCGAACGCTGGCGCCCGGTGCCCGCGATCAGTGCGCGCAGCGGGACGCCGACCCGCCACGACCGGTGGTCGTGTTCAGGCTGATTATCGAGACCGGGTACATCCGTGGAACCGGGCATCTGCCTCACTGATAGTTGCTGTTGATCGCTTCCGGGGCCAAACCAGCGCATCCCTCCCCGGCCTACAGACTGCGACTGCGTTTACTCCGTTGCTCCGACGGCCACCTTCACTTCCCCGATCGAGTCTGGACCTGTCTCAAGTTCGAGCCAGCCCGCCTCACGCAAAGCCCTGAGCGCATCGACCGCGAGCGGCATGAACTGCTTGCCCTCCAGGGCCATGCACTCACCGAACGCCTCCTCAGGTGACTTGCGGCGGTTGTATGAACGTCCCACGACCATCACGTCCCAGGCATCAGCGAGCGCCATCAGCGCCGCGCCGTCACAGATCTTCTCGGCGGCCAGGGCCCGCGGATAGCCACCGCCATCCGGGCGTTCGTGGTGCCCGCGGATCCATCTCACCTGCTCGTCGCTGAGGATGTTGCCGACGATCCGGACCGACAGCTCGACGTGCTCGTTGATCAGCAGCCGCTCGCTGTCGGTGAGCCTGCCGGGCTTGGTCAGGATCGCATCGGGTACGCCAAGCTTGCCGACGTCGTGCACGAGCGCTGCCTCTCGTAGGCGCGCAACGCGGTCATCGGACCAGCCCGCGACCTGCGCGAGACGCCCGGCGAAGGTCGCCACCCGCTCCGAGTGTTCGCTGGTGGCCGGGTCGCGCGCGTCGACGGCTCGCGCAAGCGCCCGCAGACCCGCCAGTGACTGGGCGCGTTCCACCCAGGCCTCGCGCGCTTGTGGCTCCAGCGCGGCAGCGACCTGAGCGTCGTAGAGCGTCGCCTGGTCACGGCCCGAAGCCTTGCTTGCGTAGAGCGCTATGTCCGCGCGCCGCACGAGTTCGGCCGGGTCCGATGTGGAGCTCGTGTCGCAGATCCCCGCAGAGGTCGTGGGCTGACGACCGTCGACCTCTACATCGCCGATCTGCTCGCGTACCCGCTCCACGGCGTTGAGCGCCTGGTGACTATCAGCGCCGGGCATGATCCACATGAACTCGTCGCCGCCCAGACGCCCGACGGTGTCCCCCGAGCGGCGGCCCTCGAGCAGGCAGTTGGCCACCAGCCGGAGCGCCTCGTCGCCACTCGCGTGACCGCCCGCGTCGTTGATCTCCTTGAAGTTGTCGACGTCGAGCATCACCACGGCCAGCTGACGCCCATGGCGCCTGGAACTCGCCAGCTCGGCCGTAAGCCGCTGGTGCAGGGCGCGATGGTTCGGCAAGCCGGTGAGCTGGTCGGTCAGCGCCTGAGACTCGAGGCGGGCGCGCTCCTCGAGACTTTTGACGATGCTCCCGAGCAACTCCGTGAACGCCCGCACGCGCTGCTCATCGTGCCGGTCGAAGCCGGTGTCGTCGTAGGACCCGAGCCCGATCAAGCCCCAGACCTCGTCACCGATCACAACCGGGGCGGCGATCGTCGAGACGACGCCGAGCATGTAGCCGATCGTTCCCGGGCGCTGATCCAGACCGGTCACCCGTGCCGGCGCCTGGCGCTCGATCGCGACCGCAAACGGGGCTCCGGGGACTACCGGCATCAGCGTCCCGAGCGGCGGCATCTTCTCATTGCGCTGGGCCCACGCGGCGACTACCTTCACACGTTCGGAGTCGACGCACTGGAAGATCCCGGCCATGTCGCAGTCGACCAACGCGGCGAGCTCTGCTGCGACCAGCGCGAAGACATCGTCTGGTGCCTCGCCCGCCATCACGGCGCTGGCGGCGCGGCGCAGCGCCTCCTGCTCGGCCAAGAGCATGTCTGAACGCATGCGCAGACCGTCGTTGAAATCTTTACCGACGAGTACGCACCAGCCGAGCACGACGTAACCGGCCGACGCCATCAGCAGCAGTGCCAGGTAACCGTCGTGGACAGCGTGTGGGTCGTAGAGCAGCGGCAGCGCTTGCATCACGATCGCAACCCCGATGGTCAGGATGCCGAGCCCGCGCGGGTAGAAGTAGCAAGCGAGCAGAACCAACCAGTAGAGCGTGATCCAGATGTCCGAACGCGAACCGCCGGTGAATGACATCGCGCAGGCAACCACGCCGGCAGCGACAAGCGACGAAAACGGTGAGATCAGTGGGTTCGCCCGCTTCCAGGGGATCACGAAGAGCCCGAACATGCCCCATCCGACCGCGCCGGCGGCGAACAGCTCCGTCGCTAGTACGTGCCTGTCCGAGTAGCCGGGGACCACTGGGAAGAGACTGAACGCGGCGCCGGCCACGAGCCAGAGCAGCGAGCCCGCGCGGCCACCCAGGACCCGATCCTCGGGCCTCATAGCCATGTTGCGGTTGAGCCACCCGAGCAACGCGGAAGCCTCACGTGTGATCCGTGCCATCAGTATCTACATCGGCGCCCCAGCGTCAGGCTTTAGGTGACGCTCGGTTAGAGCGGCTGCCGCAAAACCGGGTTGCGGGCGGCTGCCGCCTCGTCAAGCCGTCGCACGGGAGCGCTGTAAGGAGCGTTGCGTGCGATCTCAGGATCTTCCTTGGCCTCGCGCAGCACCTCGGCCACGATCGCGGCGAAGCCATCGAGCGTCTCACGGGTCTCGGTTTCGGTCGGCTCGATCAGCAGCGCCTCATCGACGATCAGCGGGAAATACACCGTCGGCGGGTGCACCCCGTGGTCGAGCAGCCGCTTCGCCAGGTCCAGCGTCTTGATCTCAAGCTCGCGCTTCATCGGCGCCCCTGACAGCACAAACTCGTGCATACAGAGTCGGTCATAGGCGGCCGGCAGGTACTCGAGCACGCCCTCCAGCCGGAGCTTGGCCAGCAGGTAGTTGGCGTTCAGTACCGCTACCTCCGAGGCCTCCTTGAGTCCTGAGGCGCCGAGCGAGCGGATGTAGGCGTAGGAGCGCACAAACACGCCGTAGTTGCCCTGGAAACCGCGCAGACGTCCGATCGACTTGGGTCGGTCGTAGTCGAGGTCGTACCACCACGCTTCTCCGTTGCTGGCTAGCTGCCCAGCAACGTCGTCATCAGTCTCGGCGGGCCGGCGCACCACCTGGGGACGCGGTATGTACGGCTCGATCCGGTCGGAGACGGCGATCGGTCCCGAGCCGGGGCCGCCGCCGCCGTGCGGCTGCGTGAACGACTTGTGCAGGTTGAAATGGACGATGTCGAAGCCCATGTCGCCGGGCCGGCAGATGCCCATGATCGCGTTGAGGTTGGCGCCGTCGTAGTAGAGCGTCGCCCCCACCCCGTGCACGATCTCGGCGATCTCCTTGATCTGCGGCTCGAACAGGCCGATCGTCGATGGGTTCGTCAGCATCAGGCAGGCGACGTCGGTCGTCGCCTTGGCGCGCAGATCCTCGATGTCGACGTTGCCGTTGGCGTCGGTCCCGACCTTGACGACCTCATACCCGGCCATCGTCACGGTCGCCGGGTTGGTGCCGTGCGCCGTGTCCGGCGTCAGCACCTTGGTGCGGTGCTCGCCGCGGTCCTCGTGGTAGGCGCGTGTCAGCAGCACGCCCGCGAGCTCACCGTGGGAACCGGCGCTTGGCTGCAGCGAGACGTGCGGCAGGCCGGAGATCTCGCCGAGCGAGTACTGCAGGCGCCACATCAACTCGAGCGCACCCTGGGCGTCGGCGGGCGCCTGGAAGGGATGCAGCTTGGCGTTGCCCGGCAGCGCCGCGACCCGCTCGTGCAGCTTCGGGTTGTGTTTCATCGTGCACGACCCGAGCGGGTAGAAGCCGGTGTCAAGATCGAAGTTGCGTTTGCTGAGGCGGTTGTAGTGACGGACTATCTCGGGCTCCGAGACCTCCGGTAGCCTGGCCGCTTCGCTGCGGCGAAGCGGCGCCGGGATCAGCTCGTCGAGCGGCCGCTCGGGCACGTCCAACGGCGGTGGCGAGAACGCGCGGCGCCCGGGCTTTGAGCGCTGGTAGATCGTCAGATCGTCGTCGGCGGCCTGCGTGAACGACAGGGTTCGCTTGACATCGGTGGCGCTCATGCCAGTGCCTCCTTGACGGCCCCGACGAGACTGTCAATCTGGGCGCGGCTGCGCTGCTCGGTGATTGCGACCAGCAGCTCGTTGTCGGAGAGCCGGTAGCCGGGATTGATGCCCTTGGCCTTGCAGTGGGCGATCACCTTGTCCACGTCGCCATCGATCCGGATCGGGAACTCGCGCACGACCGGCTGTGTGTGAGCGAGCGATACACCGGCGAGCGACGCCAGTTGCTCACGCGCGTAGGCCGTCTTCTGGACCAGCAGCTCACCGAGCTCAACCAGTCCACGGCGACCGAGCCATGAGAGATAGATGACGCCCGCCAGCGCGTTCAGCGCCTGCGAGGTGCAGATGTTCGAGGTCGCCTTCTCGCGGCGGATGTGCTGCTCGCGCGTCTGCAGTGTCAGCACGAAGCCGCGCTTGCCGTCCATGTCGCGGGTCTCACCGGCGATCCGGCCCGGCATGCGCCTGACCAGCTCCTGACTGACCGCGAAGAAGCCGAACGAGGGCCCGCCAAAGTCGAGCCGGTTGCCGAGCGTCTGGCCTTCGCCGACGACGATGTCGATGCCCTGTTCGCCGGGCGCCTCAAGCAGCCCGAGCGGAATCGGGTCAGCCGCGCAGATCGCGAGCGCGCCGGCCGCGTGGGCGGCGTCGGAGAGCTCCTGCAACGCCTCGATCGCGCCGAGGAAGTTCGGCTGGGCGACGATCACGGCGCTGACCTGGTCATCGAGTTGCGGAAGCACGGTAATGCCGTCCGTGAGTTCGACGATCTCGACCTCCATGCCGTAGCCGACAGCGAGCGTCTGCAGCGTTTCGATAGCGTGCGGATGCACACCGCGTGAGACCACGAAGCGCTTGCGGCCATTGTGGTGTTTGGCGATGTAGCCGGCGGCGGCGACCGCGCTCGGGCCTTCATAGACCGAGGCGTTTGAGACCGGCAGGCCGGTGAGCTCGCAGATCGCGGTCTGGTACTCGAACATCGCCTGCAGTCCGCCCTGTGAGATCTCCGGCTGGTAGGGCGTGTACGGGGTCAGAAACTCCGAGCGCATGATGATCGAGTCGATCAACGCCGGTATGTAGTGGTCGTACATGCCGGCGCCGAGGAAGGTGACCTCGTCCTCAGTCGAGACGTTCTTGGCGGCGAGTCCGCGCAGCTCGCCGTAGACCTCCTGCTCGGAGAGCCCCTCATCCAGCGCGAGCGACCGGTTCAGTCGGATCGTCTGGGGAATGTCAGCGAAAAGGTCCTCGACGCTGCCCACGCCGATCGTCGCCAGCATCTCCAGCAGATCCTCTTCAGTTACTGAGGTGTAACGGCTCAAGACAGCGAGGCCTCGTAAGTCGAGGCGTCCATCAGGCTGTCCACTTCGCTTGGGTCGGAGAGCTTGACCTTCACGAGCCAGCCGGCGCCATAGGGATCCTCGTTGACCGACTCGGGGCTCGAGGAGAGTTCCTGGTTGATCGCGATGATCTCTCCGGAGAGCGGGGCGACCACGTCTGAGACGGCCTTGACCGACTCAACCTCGGTGTACTGCTCGTCCTTGGTCACCACCGTGCCGACGGCCGGCGCGTCAAAGAAGACGATCTCACCGAGTGAATCCTGGGCATACCAGGTGATCCCGAACGTCGCCTCGTCACCTTCGATCCGAGCCCAATCGTGCTCGGCGTGGTACTTGAGGTCGGCTGGATAGCTGGCCTGCGCCATGTCAGGAGTCCTTTCGATAAAGGGGCTTACGTTCGACCACCGCATCGCGGAGCGTGCCGCGCACATCAATCTGGAATCGGGTCCCGGGTTCAGTCGTGTCAGGCGGTAGGTACGCCATCCCGATTCCCCGCTCAAGGCACGGTGAGAAGCTACCGCTTGTCACCTCGCCACCGCCAACGACCTGGTTGCCCTGGCGGGCGATCCCGGGACCGTCGATTACGAACGGTACGAGCTTGCGCTCGGGTCCAACGCCGCGGACCGCAGCGATCACGTCAGAGCCGATGAAGCCGGTCTCCTCCTTGCAGGCCCAGCCGAGGCCGGCACTGATCGGATCCCACTGCTCGCTAAGGTCATTCCCGTAAAGGTGGAAGCACGCTTCGAGGCGCAAGGTGTCACGCGCGCCGAGCCCGATCGGTTGGGCGCCGGCGGCGACGAGCGCCTGCCAAACCGGGGCGGCGTGCTCTGGCGCGAGCAGCAACTCGACCCCGTCCTCCCCCGTGTAACCGGTACCGCAGACCAACATCGGCACTCCGGCGACGGTGCGCTGGCAGATGTGGAAGCGCGGCGGCAGGTGGCCGTCGGCGAGCTGCTCCACCAGCGCCCGGGCGCTGGGGCCTTGGACGGCGAGCATCGCGAAGTCGGCGTGGCGATCGTTGACGTCAGCATCGAACTCGCTGCCGTGATGCTGCATCCAGGCGAGGTCCTGCTCATGGTTTGAGGCGTTTGTAACCGTGAGAAAGCGAGTGCCTGAGAGGCGATACGTGAAGAGATCGTCGAGCACGCCGCCGAAGTCATTGCAGAGCAGGCTGTACTGGGCGCCGCCCTCGGGGAGCTTGCTGACGTCGTTCGAGGTCAATCGCTGGAGGCGCTCGAGCGCCTGCGGTCCGGCTGTCTCGACCTGGCCCATGTGGGATACGTCAAAGATCCCAACCGAGTTCCGTACGGCGTTGTGCTCCTCGCGGATACCGGCGTACTGGATCGGCATCTCCCAGCCGGCGAAGTCGACCAACTTCGCTCCGGCAGCGACGTGCTCGTCGTACAGCGGGGTCCTTCTGAGAGAGGTGCTCGTGTCGCTCACCACGCGCAGAGTAGCTGTTGGCCTTGCGGCAGCAGCCGACCGTCCGGGTCACCCCCGGGGAGATCTCGCAATGTCCCCGGAAAAAGGTTTGTTCAGCGGTCCTTCAGGAACGACGGGATGTCAATCTCGTCGTCACGGATCTCGAGCGAGCGACGCTGACCGTCGTCCATGTTGACGTCGCGACGACGGGGGTTGGTGGTGCGCGGCGGGGTCGTTGCACCGCGCGGGCGGTTGCTGCTTGTGGGCAGCGCCCGGCTGTGGTCAAAGCCGGTGGCGATCACGGTCACACGAACTTCGTCTGACATCGAGTCGTCGATCACCGCGCCGAAGATGATGTTGGCGTTGGCGTCGGCCGCGCTCTGAACGATCTCCGCGGCCTCGTTGACCTCGAACAAGCCAAGGTCATGACCACCGGTGATGTTCAGCAGGATGCCGTTGGCACCCTCGACCGACTCCTCCAGCAAAGGCGAAGAGATCGCCTGTTTGGCGGCCTCGGCGGCACGGTTCTCACCGCTCGACGAGCCGATACCCATCAGCGCCGAGCCGGCGTCGTGCATGATCGTGCGGACGTCCGCGAAGTCAAGGTTGATCAGGCCGGGAATCGTGATCAGGTCGGTGATGCCCTGCACGCCCTGGCGCAGCACGTTGTCGGCCTCGCGCAGAGCGTCGGTCAGTGAGGCGCGTCGTTCGACGACTGCCAGCAGCTTTTCATTCGGGATCACGATCAACGTGTCCACGTACTCACGCAGTTTGTCGATGCCCTCCTGGGCCTGGCGCGCACGCTGCGTGCCCTCGAAACCGAACGGGCGGGTAACCACACCAACCGTCAGTGCACCGATCTCGTTCTTGGCGATGTCGGCAATTACTGGCGCGGCGCCGGTACCGGTGCCACCGCCCTCGCCTGCCGTTACGAAGACCATGTCAGCACCCTTCAGCGCCTCCTTGATCTCATCGCGAGATTCAGCCGCGGCGCCCTGTCCAACCTCAGGGTTGGCGCCCGCACCGAGGCCCTTGGTGAGCTCAGTGCCGATGTTCAGCTTGATGTCGGCGTCGCACATCTGCAGCGCCTGCGCGTCGGTGTTGGCCGCGATGAATTCGACGCCGCGAAGCCCAGCGTCGACCATGCGGTTGACGGCGTTGGTGCCGCCGCCGCCTACTCCTACGACCTTGATGACTGCGAGATAACTGCCGCTTTCCATGTGATCTGTCCGACCCTCGATTTAGCGTTGAGCGTTTTTCGCACAAGCGCTGCTTGCGGGAGTTTCGCACGTTACGGCCTGATGATCGGCGAAGTCAACGAGATCTGTGCAAGCGCAACGATCGTTGCAGATCAATGAACCCTCGATACGACCCCGAGAGTAGCCGTTTTAAGCGCCTCAACCTATGGTTGAGGGTTACTACGGTGACGGCGTCGTGCTTGGGTCGGCGGGCGTGGTTACCAAGCCGCTCGCCGCCGTATCTGGTGTCGTGGCGGTCGGCGTCGTAGTGGCCGTCGCGTTGACCCCTGCGGCGGGCCGCTGCGGGTCGCTGACGTCGATGTACTGCGCCCCCGCCGATCCCGAGTTCCGAAGCACGGCGCCGAGCGCGGTCCACTTGGCCGCCAGCTGGTTCGCCGGCCCGAAGTAAACCTCCGGGCCCTTGCGCAGGTGCACTATCACGCCGTGGGCGGTGCTGGTGGTGACGGTCCGGATATGCGCGAGCCACTGGTAGGGCGCAGCTTGCAGGACCTGTAGTGAGGCCAGCGTGCCCGCCGCCGTGATCTGGTCGCCACTCGGAGCGCTTGACAGTGACAGTGTCGGCAGCACACCGTGATCGGCGGTTGACTGCGGCATCAGCTGTCCTGCCCCATCGACCACCACGAGCTCGCCGCCGCTGATGACCGACGCGACTGGGACCAGTTCATTGACCCGGATCAGGACCGCGTGGTGACCCTCGGTAGTGACCGCAAGCGAATGTACGGCCGAGTACTGCGAGACGGCGGCATCGAGTTTGCTGATCTGAACGTTGAGTGTCGTCATCGTCAGCGCGCTCTCTTCGAGGGCACTACGAATCTGCGGAATGTCGGGGCCGCTGAGACCGGTCACCGTGACGTGGCGGATCTTCACGAACGAGGAGTCGCGATACCAAAGCCAGCCGAGCCCGGCGATCATCAGGATCACCACCAGCCCCGTCAGGATCCGAAGCTTGTTGGATCCGAACCGCGGGAGCGCCGGCATGCGGCGACGGCTGTCGGATCGAACCCAGGCAGAGGTGCTCATCGGCGCGGCCAATCCTGCGGCCATTGCACCGGGCCAAGCGTCTGCACCTCGGGCTCGAGTTCGACGCCGAGCTGCTGCTTCACGGCGACGCGGCCCTGCGCCATCAGAGCAATCACGTCAGCCGTGGTCGCGTCACCATGGTTCTCAACAAAGTTCGCGTGCTTCTCACTGAAGCCGGCGCCGCCGACGCGCATCCCGCGACAACCCGCGCCGTCGAGAAGCTGACCGGCGGTGCGGCCTTGCGCGCGAGGATCGTCGGGATTCTTGAAAGTCGACCCGAAGGTCTTGATGCCGGCCGGCTGCGCTTCCTTGCGGCGCCGGCGCAACTCAGCGAGCGTCGCCCTGACCTGCTCATCGTCGGCCGGGGTCAGCTTGAAGAGCGCCCGCCCCACGACCTCACCTGACTTCAGGTTGGAGCGGCGGTACTCGAAACCGAGCTGCTCAGGCGCGCGGCGCTCGGTGCCGCCGGCGCTGACCACGTCGACCCACTCGAGCACGTCAGCAAGCGCACCGCCATAGGCGTTGGCGTTCATTCGCACCGCTCCGCCGACCGTGCCGGGGATGCTGACCCCGAACTCGATCCCGCCGAGTGCCGCCCGCGCAGCCGCCGCCGAGACGGCTGGCAGGCGCGCGCCGCCGCCGCAGGCGAGCTTGTCGCCAGCGATGCCGTCGAGCTCGATAGTGCTGAGTTCCTGGTCAAGTTTCAAAACGAGTCCCCGGACGCCTGCGTCCGCTATCAGCAAGTTCGACCCGGATCCGACTACCCCTACCTCCAGGCCCCCGTCGGCGGCCCATGCAAGCAATCGTTCGAGTTGCTCGATGCTGCCGGCCCGCGCGAAAAACTCAGCCGGGCCACCCGTACGGATCGTCGTGAGCCGCGCCAGAGAGAACTCGCGCTGCACGCCCTGCGGTGGTTCAGCCATCGACCCTGAGGGTAAAGCGGCCCCAGGACGGGCTCACCGGGTCGGCGCTCCGCGCCGACTGCTCCGACGGTTCGTTCCCCCGAAACTTCTCTATTTAGAAGTTTCGGGGGAACGAACCGGGTTAACGCCCCTGCGGCGGCTCGCTACGCGGCGTCGAACAACGAGCGGCCGAGCGCATCGATGTTGCCGGCGCCCATCAGCAGACAGAGATCGCCGGGGCGCAGGGTTGCGTCGAGCCAGTGGCGGGCGTCGTCTGCGCTCGGCATCCAGGCGACCTGCTTGCCGCCGGCGGCGTCGGCGGCGGCTTTGGCCACCAGGCGACCATCGATGCCTGGGAAGTCTTCGGCGCTCTCGCGTGCGGGATAGATCTCGAGCACGGCGCAGAGGTCAGCGGCTGCGAGCGCCACACCGAACTCGCGTGAGAGCGCCTGGGTGCGGGAGAAGAGGTGTGGCTGGAAGACGGCGACCAGGCGCCGCGCTCCGAGCGTGCCGGCGGCGGCGATGTCAACCGCGACTTCAGTCGGATGGTGCGCATAGCTGTCGTAGACCCAAACCCCGTCCGTTGTCTCACCGAGGCGCTCGAGCCGGCGGCCGGCCCCCTGAAAGTCGGCGATCGCGCTCACGGCAGCGACCGGATCGGCCCCGGCCAACGCGCAAGCGGTGAGGGCGCCGGCGGCGTTGACGGCGTTGTGGAGACCGGGTACCGAGAGTTCTACCTTGTGGTCGAGCCAGGTGAGGCGTGCCCCGACCGGGGTGAGCTCGGGATCGATGGCGTCGTAGGGAACGGTCGTCTGCGCCCCGGCCGCGATCTCACGCAGCTCCGGACGGTCCCAGACAACGGCGTAGTTCGCTTTGGCAGTGAACTGGGCGAAGATCTGATCGACGTCAAGCCGTGAGGAGTAGGTGGCGTGATGGTCGAGTTCCGCGTTGGTCAACACCGCGATCTCAGGCGCGTAGTTGAGCAGCGAGCGGTCGGACTCATCGGCCTCAATCACGATCCAGTCGCCGCTGCCCCAGGAAGCGTTCAGCCCGGTCGAGCGCAACGTGCCGCCGATCACATAGGCGGGATCAAGGCCGCAGCCGCGCAACGTGTGCACGATCATGCTGGTTGTGGTCGTCTTGCCGTGGGTGCCAGCCACAGCGATGCACTGTTTGAGCTCAGCGATCTGCGCGAGTAGCTGCGAGCGGTGTAGCTCCCCTGGTCCGCGCTCGGGATTGTCGGCGAGCGCCGCGCTCGAGTAGACGACCTGCGCTCCCGCCGGCACATTGCGCGCGGTGTAGCCGATCTTCGGCTCGATCCCGGCCTCTCGCAGCGGCACCATGTACGGCGTCTCCACGCGATCGGAGCCGCCGACCTCGGCGCCGAGCGTCTTGGCGATCAGTGCGAGGCCGCTCATCCCGGCCCCACCGATCCCGACGAAATGCAGCTTGCGCCCTGACCAGTCCGCGTTACTCACTGTCACGAAACTACCTCAAGCACCTGCGCGGCGATGTCCCGCGCGGCGTTGGGTCTCGCCAGTGCGGCCGCGGCCTGGCCCATCCGTCGCAACTCTTCAGGGTCTGCGAGCAGGCGCTCGACGGTGGTCTCCAGCAGATCCGCGGTGAGCTCACCGTCAGCAATCAAGACCGCGGCACCGGCATCCGCCAGGTGACGGGCGTTTGCGGTCTGATGGTCGGCGGTCGCGTGCGGGTACGGCACCAGGATCGACGGCCGCCCGGCGGCGCAGATCTCCCACATCGAACCCCCGGAGCGCGCGATCACGAGGTCACTGGCGACCAGCGCGTCCATGAAGTTCGAGATGTAGCCCTGCAGCTCGTAGCCCGCGCGTGGTGCTTGCAACGACGCCAGATCGCGGTCGCCGGCGGCGTGCAGAACCCGAAAGTCAGCATCGGCGAAGGCGGAGATGGCGGCGTTGTTGACTGAGCGCGCGCCCTGCGAGCCCCCGAACACGACCACGAACGTCTCATCGGCGGAGATTCCGAAGCGCGCACGGGCGGCCTCGCGGTCGACCGTGATCTCCGGTACCGGCCGGCCGGTGACGACGAACTTGCCGCCCTCATGCGCCGCCAGCGGCAAGGCGGTGCAGACGCGCTTGGCGAGCGGGGCCAGCAGGCGGTTGGTGAGGCCGAGGTGGCCGTCGATTTCGACCACCACCAGGGGTCGCCGGCGCAGAGCGGCGGCGACCCCGACAGGACCCGATACGTATCCGCCGCCGCCGAGCACTGCGTCAGGGTCGATGCGTCCGAGCAGCCTGGTCGCGGAGACCACGGCCGCGCCGGCTACCACCACGGTGCGGGCCGCGCGCAGCGGCGAGCGCCGCGGCATCGACTCCAGGCGCAGCGTGTGCAACTGGTATCCGGCCTCTGGAACGAGCGTCGCCTCGAGGCGGTCGCCGCCGATGAACTGGACTTCGGCGCCGCTAGCCCGCAGCGCGTCCGCGACGGCCAGCGCCGGCACCACGTGTCCGGCTGTACCCCCGGCCGCGATCACGATCCGTGGCGTAGCCATATGCCTCTCCGTTCGCTTCGCGCGCGGCTGCCGCACGCTGCGGCCGGCGATCCACCAGCTTGAGTTCCTTTGCGGCCGGGCGCGCGATCCCCATCAGCAGGCCGACAGAACCCAGCATCACGATCAGGTTCGTCGGCGCGTACGAGATGAACGGCAGCGGCACTCCGGTGAGCGGAGCGATCCCCAGAACGACGAAGATGTTGAGAATTGCTTGGCAGAGGATCAGCGAGGTGAGGCCGCTGGCGAGCAGCTTCGTGTGCCGCGTCGCCGCGCGCCGAGCGGTACGCAGGCCAGCGTAGGCGATCATCCCGTAGAGGGCGACGAGCGCGAGGATGCCGAGCGCCCCGAGCTCCTCACCGATCACAGCGAGGATGAAGTCCGTCTGCGCCTCCGGCAGCCAGAGCAGCTTCTGCAGAGAGTTGCCGAGCCCGTCACCGAAGACACCGCCGGAGCCGAGCGCAATCTGACCTTGCGCTGCCTGGTAGCCGCCGTTCTTCTCAGACGCAAACGGGTGCAGGAACGACAGCAGGCGAGCGCGCTGGTACGGCTCAGCGAGCACGAACATGACGCCGGCGACGACTGCCGCGCAGATGATCATGACGAGGTAACGCATCGGCATACCGCCGACGATCAGCACCGACAGGATCGTGAAGAACACCACCAGGGTGGTGCCAAGGTCCGGCTCCCCCGCGATCAAGACGCAGGCCGGAACGACGACGATCGCGATCGGCGCGACCGCCTCTTTGAAGGTTCGCTGCATCCGGCGTGGGTTGTCGGCCAGGTAGCGGGCGACGTAAAGCACGAGCGTGATCTTCATCAGCTCCGAGGGCTGGAACTGGATCGGCCCGGCGCCCAGCCAGCGTTGCGCGCCGGTGCCGTAGGAACGCCCGACGCCCGGCATCATCACGGCGATCAGCAAAGCGAACGAACCGAGCAGCAGCAGCCTCACCACCCGCTCGCTCAGCAGCTGCAGGCCGTGGCGCTCCATCACCCGCATCAGGAACAGGCCGATGGCGGCGGCGAACAGGTACATCAGGAACTCGCCGGTGCCGTAACCGCCGCTCTCGATCACGCCCGCCGGTGAGGAGGCGCTGTAGACCATGACGGCGCCGTAGGCGAGCAAACAGAGCGTCGCGGTCATCAGGATCCGATGCTCAAGCGGTGGCGCCACCCGCCTGGTTGCGCGGGTTGAAGCTGACGTAGTGGCCATCCGCTGGTAGTTCTATGCCGAAGCCGCGAAGCCTCTGAGTTACTTTTGGCCGGCTGGCGCGGTCGGGGGCTGCCGAGTGCTGCTCAGCGGGGCCGGCTTCGCGGTGTCACGGACCGCGGGCGAGACCTGGTAGAGCGTGAAACCGATCGCACCGCAGGCGGCGGCGACGATCCAGAAGCGCAGCATGATCTTGGTCTCCGACCACGCCTCGAGCTCAAAGTGGTGATGGATCGGCGCCATCTTGAAGACGCGCTTGTGCCAGACACGGAACGAGAAGACCTGAATCAGCACCGACAGGGCCTCGATCACGAAGATGCCGCCGATCACGATCAGCAGGATCTCAGTGTTGGTCATCACGGCCAGCCCCGCTATAGCCCCGCCAAGCGCGAATGAGCCGGTGTCCCCCATGAACACACTCGCGGGGAAGCTGTTGAACCAGAGAAAGCCGATGCAGGAGCCGCAGAGGCAGCCGGAGACGAGCTCAAGGTCGTGGTCGGCCTTGGTCACGAAGGTGATGCCGACGTAGGCGAGCAGCGCGATCGCGGCGCAACCGGCGGCGAGCCCGTCGAGACCGTCGGTGAGGTTGACGGCGTTGGTCGTGCCGGCAACCACGATGTAGATGAAGACGATGTACAGCGGGCCGAGACGGATGTGTGCGTTGAACGGAAGCAGCGAGACTGAGTCATGCATCCCGGCCTTGTGCGTCGCGACCCACCAGAGCCCGACGGAAACCAGCACCTGCCCGACCAGTTTGGTGCGGCCGCGTAGCCCCAGCGAGCGTTTCTTGACGATCTTGATGTAGTCGTCAGCGAACCCCAGCAGCGCGCAAAGGATCGTCGCGCCGAAGACCGCCATCGATTTCCAGTCCCGCGTCGAGAGGCAAAGGAACGGGACCGCGAACGCCAGCACAATGATGATGCCGCCCATCGTCGGGGTGCCAGCCTTGACCTTGTGACCTTCCGGGCCTTCCTCGCGGATGTTCTGGCCGAACGACCGGTCACGCAGGAACGAGATGAAGCGCGGGCTCAGAAACAGGCACATCAGCATCGCCGCCGAGCTCGAGATCAGTACGCGACCGGCCTCTGAGCCGAACCCACGAATCGCGCCGGCGGCGATCACGCCGTGGCCGCCGCGCTCAGCGTCTCGCAGACGAGCTTCAGCCCGACCCCGTTTGAGGCTTTGACCAGCACCAGGTCGCCGCTCTGAAGCATCGACGGCAGCAGCTCCGCCGCCTCGCGAGCGTCGTGCGCGTGGTGGTGCTCACCGTCAAAGGCCGCCGCCATCCCGGCGGCGAGCGGACCGACGGTCACAAGCACATCGACTATCGCGTCGGCATATGCGCCGATCTGGGCGTGGTAGGCAGGGCCGTCAGGGCCGAGCTCGAGCATGTCTCCGAGCACCGCAACCTTGCGCACCGGATGCCCCGGCTCCTGCCCCCCAGCTTCAGCCGACGCGAGCCTGGCGGCGGTGGCTGCCAGCTCGTCCAGAGCCGCACGCATCGAAACCGGATTGGCGTTGTAGCAGTCGTCGATCAGCGTGATCCCGCTCGGTAGCTCAAGCCGCTGTCCGCGGCCCGGTGAGAGCGCGAGCTCCAGCCTGCCGCCGGGCTTCACGCCAACCGCCCGTGCCGCGGCACAGGCTGCCAGCAGGTTCTGGCGCATGTGTGCCTCCGCGAAGCCGACCTGGAAAGTGACCGGCTCGCCGCGGTAGTCGACCACGACCTCAGCGTCGGTGTAGGAGACGAGCTGTACGTCACCGCCCTCGCCGAAGGTGACGGTCTCAAGGTCATCACGCAGATGCGGATCGAGCAGTGGCTCCCCCGCCGGCAGGATTGCGGTGGCGCCGGGAGCCAGCGCCGCGATCAGTTCAGACTTGGCCGCGGCGATCGCCTCGATCGAACCGAGCAGCTCAAGGTGGACAGGGCCGATGCTGACGATCACACCAACGTCGGGCTCGGCGATCCGCGCCAGTTCGGCGATCTGCCCAGGGCCGCGCATCCCCATCTCCAAGACCAGGATCTCGGTGCCCGTGGGCGCCGAGAGGATCTCAAGCGGCAGGCCGACCTCGGTGTTGAAGTTGCCCTTCGAGGCGACCGTCAGCCGGTAGGGCGAGAGCACGCCGAGCAGCAGGTCCTTTGTGGAGGTCTTGCCGGTTGAGCCGGTAACGGCGATCACCTGCGCGCCCAGCGCTCGGCGCCACGCGGTCGCGAGCCGTTGCAACGCTGTGAGCGGATCCTGCGCGCAGAGCACAACGCCATTGCCGCGCGGGTGGGCGGCGAGCTTCGATGCGTACTCGGGGGTCGTCAGCACACCCCAGGCACCAGCTTCCATGGCGGTGACGGCGAACGCGCCGCCGTGGGTGTGTTCGCCCGCGAGCCCGACGAACAGCGCTCCCGGACCAGCGGCCCGCGAATCAACGGTTGCCCACTCCGGGCCACTGACGGGATTGGACCCGACCAACCCGCCGCCGCCGGCGTTGAGCAGCTGCGCACCACTGGCGTGCGCAATCTGCTGGGGGTCCCAGCGCTTCATCTGCCCACGCAGGGTACCCACGCCGCTGGACGGTCCGTAGGACTTCTTGACGGTTCAGGCGCGGAGAGCTTCACGCGCGACAGTGACGTCATCGAAGGGCAGTTTCTCACCGTTGGCGAACTCCTGGCCCTGCTCATGGCCCTTGCCGGCGATCACGACGACATCTCCCGCAGCGGCGGCTCTGATCGCGCTCGTGATCGCGATTCGGCGGTCAACCTCATGCTCAACCGGCAGCTCGATCCCGGTAAGGATCTCATCGATGATCGCCGCCGGGCTCTCCGATCGCGGATTGTCCGAAGTCACGATCACGTGATCCGCCAAGCGAGCGGCGATCTCCCCCATGAGCGGGCGTTTGCCACGGTCCCGATCACCGCCGCAGCCGAAGACCACGTGCAGGCGACCCTCGGTCAGGACCCGCGCCGCAGCGAGCACGTTCTCAAGCGAGTCCGGTGTGTGCGCGTAGTCGACCAAGACCGCGAACAGCTGGCCCTCATCGACCGTCTCGAAGCGGCCGGGCACCTGCCCGGCCTGCTGGATCGCGGCGATCGCCAGGTCGACCGTGACCCCGAGCGCGCGAGCAGCGGCGAGCGCGGCGAGCACGTTGTAGACGTTGAAGCGCCCGCGCAGCGGCGAACGCAGCTCGTGCACGCCGTCGGGTGCGTGCACCGTGAAGTTCGACCCTTCCAGATCGCTCTTGAGGTCACTCGCGCGGAAGCTTGCGGCCGGATCATCGATCGCGAACGTGAGCGGCCGCTCGATCTCCGGGTCGGCGGCGAGACGGCGGCCGTAGGGGTCGTCGAGGTTGATGATCGCGGTCTGCGTCCGGCACTCGGTGAAGAGCTTGCGCTTGGCCAGGAAGTAGTCCTCCATCGTCGGATGGAAGTCGAGGTGGTCCTGAGTCAGGTTCGTGAAGATCCCAACCGCGAAAGCGACCCCGGCGACCCGGGCGAGCTCAAGCGCGTGTGAGGAGACCTCCATCACACAGGCGCCATCGCCGGCGTCGAGCATCTCCCGGAAGGTGCGCTGCAGGTCGATCGCCTCGGGAGTGGTGCGGCCAGCCTCGCGCTCGGCCCCGCCGACGATACTTTTGACCGTGCCGAGCAGCCCGCTGCGCTGGCCGCTGGCCTCAAGCAGTGCGCGAACCAAGTACGCGGTGGTCGTCTTGCCGTTGGTCCCGGTGACGCCCACAACCTGGAGCGTGTCCGTCGGGTCACCGTAGAACTTCGCGGCGGCGGTCGCCATCGCCCGCCTTACATCGTCGACCTCGACCTGCGGGATGTCGACGTCGACGAGGTGGTCGACCACCAGCGCCGCGGCGCCGCGGCTGACAGCGTCGGCGGCGAACTGATGGCCGTCGGTGGTGAAGCCACGGACGCAGAAGAAGAGATCACGCGGGCCGACCGCGCGGTTGTCGTAGGCGAGACCGGCGATGTCGACCGCTGGCGCGCCGGGGAAAAGCTCATCCAGATACATGGTTCTGAGGCTAGCTACGCGTCATCCGGCGAGCCATGAGCGATCTGTCGGCCGCTTTATGGCGTTGACGTTACCGGCGCTTGACCGCAGCCGCCGGACGGTGAAGGGCACGGGTTGATGCCGAAGTACGGCACTGCCCAGCCGACGATCTTCTGGAACGCCGGGGCAGCCACGGAGCCGCCGTAGATCGTGCCATTGGTCGGGTCGTTGACGACCACGGCGACCACCAGTTTCGGATTGCTGGCCGGCACCATGCCGATGAAGGAGGCGACGAATTCGCTGTTCGAGTACTTGCCGTTGACCGCGACCTCGGCGGTCCCGGTCTTGCCGGCCAGGTCAAACCCGGGGATCGCAGCTCCTGAGGCGGTGCCGCCATCGGCGAACACGCCTTTCAGCATGTTGCGCAGTTCGCCGGCCACGGCTGTCGAGATGATGCGCTTGCCCTTCGGCTCCGCAACGCTCTTGCCGCCGACAGACTCAACGATCTGTGGTGTCCGCAGCACGCCGCCGTCGGCGATCGCGTCATAGGCCTGGACCATCTGGATCGGGGTCACCGATTCGCCCTGACCGAACGGAAGGTTGAACATCGAGAAGCCGTAGTACTGAGAGAGCGGCCTGACGATGCCGCTCTGTTCACCGGGCAATGCCACGCCGGTCGGCTTACCGAAGCCGAAGCGGCTGACCCACCCGGAAAAGCGATCGGCGCCGAGGCGCTGCCCGATCTCGTCGGCGCCGATATTGCTCGAGACCTTGAGGATCTGCGCGACCGACAGCGTCTCATTCGGATGTGGCTCGGCATCGGTGATCGTGTGACCGTCCTCTTGCAGTTCGGACGGGACCGAGATCGGCGTGCTCGGCGTCACGACGCCGTCTTGCAGGGCGCCGGCGACCGTGATGGCCTTGAAGGTCGAACCCGGCTCGTAGGAGTAATCGACGGCCTGATCTTCGGCGGCGGCGACATGTCCGTCGACCGGCTTGAGATCCGACGAGGTGACATCGTTGGCGTTCAGCGACGGCCAGTTGGCCAACGCCAGGATCTGGTCGGTCTGAGGATCGGTGACGATCGCCGTTGCGCCCTCCGGCTTGAATTCGGCGCCGACCCCGGCGAGCACGTGCTCAACCTCAGCCTGCAGAGGTGCGGAGAGCGTCAGCTGCAGTGCCGCGCCAGGCACCATCGCTTTCTTCGTATTGACCTGGATCGCCTGCCCCAGTGCGTCGTTCACGACCTGCCGGGTGCCGGCGGTTCCCTGGAGCATGTGGTTGAACTGCTCTTCGACGCCCCAGACGCCACCGGATGAGCCAACCCAGCCAAGCACCTGCGCCGCCTCGGCATCGCGGGGATAGACCCGGTGCTCTGACGCGGCGTCGGTGATGCCGTTGATTCCGAGGTTCTCAACCTTCTTCATCAGCTCCGCCGCCGTCGCCGCCGGGATCTGATTGTTGAGCACCACATAGCCGGTGCCGTGCTTCGTCAACCCGGGCAGCACCTGCTGGGTCGTCTCGCCGAGCAGCGGCGCCAGCACGGCGGCAACGTGGTCTGGATGTGTGATCAGCAGCGGGTCGGCGATCACCGAGTCAACCGATTCGCTCAGCGCCAACGCCACACCGTTGCGATCGGTGACCTCACCGCGCGGAGCCGGAATCGTCACGGTGTTGACGTGCTCGACGGCAGCGGCGGCGCGCAGCGAATCAGACTTGAAGGTCCCCAGGTAGAAGGCGCGCACCAGCGCGCAGGCCAGCAGCAAGAGGAACAGGCCGAACAGCAGACCGACCCGCCGGTCGATCACATCGACTGTGCGGCGCGGGGCGTGAGTTGACATGCGCGGAACCGGCTCTAACCCGCCAAGCTGGCGGCGCCGTTTGTCTCCGTGCTGGTCACGGGCGGCGTGTCGTCGGATGCGCCGGCGCTCGACGGATCCGTGGTTGCCGGCGTATCAGGGCTGGTTGGGTCGGTCGCGCCGACGGTGTCAGAGGCACCGGGGTCGGTCGTGTCGCTGGTTGCTTCAGTCGGGTCGGACGTGTCGGTGACGGCGGAGTTGGTTCCCTGCGTAGCGTCCGCGGCGTTCGCGGTATCGGTCTGCGTCGCCGAGGCTCCGGGATCTGCCGC
>Ga0302314_10004226_pt1 | contig 26444 bp, 19 predicted proteins | sample III_Palsa_N2_3_FD_200533 | JGI IMG/M metagenome (GOLD analysis project Ga0302314, IMG submission 200533) | Peat permafrost microbial communities from Stordalen Mire near Abisko, Sweden - III_Palsa_N2_3 | ecosystem: Environmental > Terrestrial > Soil > Palsa > Peat permafrost | place: Sweden...
TACGAAGGGACTCCCCGGGGCTTCCGCCCCCGAGGCTGAAGCGTCAACATTGGAATCGCGATCATCAACGAAACGCCAAACCGGAGAAGATCATGAGCGAAACACAAGCGCCGATAGCACGGGTAGGTATCGACCTGGCTAAACAAGTGATTCAGGCTCACGCGGTGGATGCCCATGGTCGACGAGTGCAGGCACGAGCGCTCAAGCGTGAACTGTTCTTCGCCTGGTGTGAACGGCTACCGGCGGGGTGCTTGGTGGCGATGGAGGCCTGCTCGAGTGCGCACTACTGGGCGCGCAGGCTGCGCGTACTGGGGCTGGATGCTCGGCTGATTGCCGCTCACTTCGTCTCACCGTACCGCATGGAGGGCCGAGACGGAAAGAATGACGCGGCCGACGCGGCGGCGATCTGCGAGGCTGCTTCCCGGCCCAGCATGCGATTCGTGCCGATCAAGACTTGCGAGCAGCAAGGAGTGATGTGCCTGCATCGAGTTCGAGAGGGCCTGAAGGAAGAATGCACAGCCTGCATCAATCAGATCCGTGGTGTGTTGATGGAGTTCGGCCTCGCGTTTGGCAAGAGCCCCAAGGTTCTACGAGGCGTACTGGCCGACGTGATCGAGGATGCGAGCAACGAGCTCAGCTCGACAGCCCGCTTGGTGATACAGCGGGCATTCGACCATTGGTGTGAGCTTGATGAGCATATGCGCTGGTGTGACAAGCAGGTCGGCCTGCACGTGCGATCCAATCCCTCGGCCCAGCGCGCGGCCAAGGTCATTGGAATCGGTGAACTCGGCGCTTCCGCTATGACTGCGGGTGTCGGCGACTTCAAGCAGTTCAAGAGCGGCCACCAGTTCGGTGCCTGGCTTGGCATCGTGCCTCGCCAGCACTCAAGCGGCGGCAAGATCCGGCTCGGGCGCATCACCAAACGAGGCGACGATTACCTGCGAACGCTGCTAATCCAGGGGGCAAAGTCCGCGGTGATGACAGCAGAGCGACGCGACGACCCAACTTCGAGATGGCTGGCGCAGTTGACGGCGCGAGTCGGTTGGCAGAAGGCTTGCATTGCGATGGCCAACAAGAACGCGAGAATCCTCTGGGCCGTGATGACCCGCGAGGAGGGATTCGATCCCCATCACGTCAGCGTCAAACCGGGGTCAAAACAGGCAACCCGTCCGCCGTCGCAAGATTTGCCCGACGTCGCCTGCGCGGGGTAAGTTCACCTCGGCAGTAGGCCCGAACTCTTCACCGAAACCAAGTTCGAAATCTTCCATCAAAGACGCGCCCTCGAAGATGCAATGACAGGTCAGACCGGCAGCTGGCGAACTCGATAAACCGTATGTGGCGGCAATCGTGCCCAACCCCGTACCGCGAATGGAGCCCGGCTGAGCGGTTCGTATCTGGGTCCGCACCGGCAGGTGCAACAAGACCGGTTGTAGATGTGCAGTCTGTTCTCTGTCCTATGGCAGCTTCGCTCGGATCGTCGGTTCGACGGGGATTTGAGAGGTTGATCAACGAAAAACCAAATTCAGGCCTTGAATGAAAGGGGGAGTCCTTGCAGCGAGCGGTTTAGTCCTCTCGCTGCTTTGCAGACGTCCAGGTCGACTTCGGATGCGCCTCGCAGGCGCCTGAGTCAGCGCTGCGGTAGAGTGGCACGGGTATGTATCTGAATCCTGGATTACCTTCACATCTTGGCGGACCAACGCCTTCCGAAACAGGTTGGATTTACATTGCCTTTGACGCTAGGCACCTAGACGAGTGCAAGATCGGCCTTACAAGGGGATCCCTATGGGATCGAATGACCAACACGACGAATCCCTACTACGGGCTGTTCGCGGCCTTCAGAGTTCCGGTCGATTACCACAACGAGATCAAAGGAATCGAAGGCTTCTTGCAACGTGCGACGCATGAATATGGCATTCCGCATTTGAGAACCGGGAACCCTTCGGAATGGTACAGGGTTGCGCCGGATGAGGCTCTCCGTCAGATCGTTGAGGTCTTCCCCAACTGGCTTGGTCCCGATGGCTATGTTCAGGTCGATGAGGACGGGGTGGATTTCACGCAGTGGATTTACCTGCCTGGAATCGACCCGAGCAGGCTCTACATGCGGCAGTACGAGCCATTCGTCGATGAGCTTCTCCGCTACTTCGCCAACGGAGGCAATTGGCTGTTCGGGCTGACGCACGACCAGATCACCTACTACCGCCGAGTGCTAGCTGTGAACGGCCCATCCGAGCTTCTCGACCGCCTTTGTTTTTATCTGCACCGCGCCCGTCGATAGATTGCAACACGATGAAGGAATACATCGTATTTTGAGGTGATGTCCCGACGGCCCCAACGTCTGGGTTGCCGGCGCGCGAAAGCAGTCCGACAAGCGACTGCTTTGCAGCGGTTCCTGTCAACTGATCACAGGCCTCGAACGGCCGGCTTGCTACGCAAGCAGCCAGACGTATCCTGTCCGCCGACCCGCCCGGCGCTCACCGGTAGCGCCGTGCACCCCTCGGAGGCACCTCAGACATGTTTTCGACTTTCCGGAGTACTTCGCCAGGTTGCAGGCCCAGCCGACGCACATGGACGTTGGGTGCCAGTTTTCGACTTTATTTGTTGGGAACAGACGTGGAAAGCGCGCACTCAAGGTCACCGAAGGGATCGCCGTATTTCCGCAAGGCGCGCTGGTCTCTTTAGCGCTATTTGCGATCCTGGGTACGTCGATGTCTTGGTTGCGCGAAGCCATCCCGCTGGGACCGCTCCAAGTAAATTCAAGCGCAGTGTTTTGGCTCAGCTCCGTATTTCTCGTCAGCTTCGGAGAAGGGGATGCCGAACAAGCGCAAGTCGACGACGACGCCGCGCACGACCAGGACGATTTTCGGAGACGCATCCTTGTTGGGGCAGTGGCAATCGCCGCCGTCGATGTGGGCGCCCATACCCTCCTCAGCGATAGCGTTCCACGCTGGCTCGACTACCTGAGCGCGGGCATCGTCGTGGCCGCGCTGCTCAACTGGCTAGCGTTCGCCAGGCGACGCTGATCCCAACGACCACGGACAGCACACATGCGAAAGCGCCATAACGCTCCCGAGCGCTTACGCGGCTTTCCTTAGTGCCTCTTCCGCAACTCCAAACGGCCGGCCTGTTCGCGCACCGTGAGGCCGTGCAAGGCCGCGACGGCGTTGGCGAATCCGGCACTGTCGCTGGTGCGGTAGAGGCCGCTGACGCGCAGGTCGGTCGACGCAAGTCCATCGAGCAACACGATGGGCGTTCGGTTGTAGCGGTTCATGTCGGCGACTGCGTCGACCAGCGACGTGTCGTCGAACACCGTCTCGCTGCGTTTCCACGCCATGACGCGTTCGACGTCCGGGCGATCCAGTCTCATCGCCACGGGGACAGCGGCTTTGTGGGGCGAACGATCCAGCCGCAGGCGATCGCCGGCCTTCATCAGCACCGGCTGCTCCGGCGCGAGCGCGTCGCCGGTGCGATGGCCGGCGCGGCGCACGTTGACCTGGCCCTCGACGAGGGTCACCGCCAGCTCGTCCGCGGCTCGGGAACCGGGGACGTAGCGGACCGAGAAGGCCGTGCCCACCGCCACGACCTCGCTGCCGGCGATGCGCACGACGAAGGGGCGTCGCGGATCCTTGGCCACCTCGAAGAAGGCCTCGCCGCAGCGCACTTCCACCGTGCGCTGCGCGGCGGCGAAGTCCACGCGCAAGCGCGTGTCGGTGTTCATCAGCATGCGGCTGCCGTCTTCCAGCACCACCAGGCGCTGTTCGCCCACGTTGGTGCTGTAGCCGTTCTCACCGTGCCAGTGCAACGCGACGACGGAGCCCACGGCGACGGCGCCCGCGACCACCGATGCGGTGATCCAGCGCCACGCGGCCTCGCGCCGCGGCTTCAGCGAGACGGCCGCCGCGGCGCGGTCGGCGGCCGCGGCTTCATAGGCGGTAGCGAGCCCGATGCGGGGGATGTCCTGCCAGACGTCGGTGCAGCGTTCGAACGCCTCGCGATGCGCGGGCGAACTCGCCTGCCAGGCTCGGAACTCCTGCTCCATCTGCCGGGTGCGGCTCGGCCCGTGCAGACGACCCACCCACACCGCCGCCTCGGCGGCGATCTCGCGTGCCACCTTGGGGCCGCCCCCCGCGCCTGTGCCCATGGAGGCCGCGGCCGACGAGCCCGTCATGGGTACCAACCCTCCATCCCGGCGGTGATCAGTAACGTGGCTTTGGCGACCTGCTTTTCCACGCTACTGATGCTCAGGCCGTGGAGTCGTCCGATTTCCTGGTAGCTGAGGCCATCGACCCGGTGCGCCAGGAGGATGGCGCGCGTCTTGTGATTCAGCCTGGCCAGGCACTCGCTCAGGCGACGCAAGCGCTCGCGCGACAGGAGCACCTCTTCGATACCGGGCGCTGTATCGATGATATCCACGTCGTCCAGCAACACCTCTTCGCCGCGGGTCGCCCGCGATCGATGGGCGTCGACTGACAGGTTGAGAGCGGTCCTCATCAAAAACGCCTCCGGCTTTTCGACGGGTCGCTCACGTTGATAGAGCTCCAACCGCAGGAACGCTTCATGCACCAGGTCGTCGGCCTCCTGCTCCGAGCGGCCACGACGTCGCAGCGCCGTCTTCACGCGCGAGGAGACACCGACCCAGTCTTTGAACATCATGGAGCCCACGACGTGCACCGCACGGCGTCCTCAGGCGCCCGGCGTGACGATCTGCACACCCGCATCGAGTCGGAGCAGTCCCTTCGCAAGCAAGCGTTCGCGGTCAAGGCGACGTTCGGCGCGTTGGAGGACGCCGGCGACAAAGCCGAAGGCGTCGGCCTCGCCGTCGAAACTGCCGCGGCGTCGAAGGGCACGGATCAGGCCCTCGCGCACCTGGTCGACCACGAGTTGCGCCGACACCATCTCGTGCTGCGGTGATGCAGCGCTCGCATCCGGGGCGAGTTGATCAGCGGAGAGACGCATCCGCTTGCCCAAGAGCGCAGGGGCTGTTCGCTCGTCGATCTGCCAAGATTCCGTCCCGGCGACGCGCCAGATCCGTTCCACGCCACGGGCCTGTAGGTCTGCGAGCATCAGAAATACGCCATCCGGTGCCCGCTCGATCCATACCCCCAACGGCTCACACTCCCCATCGGCCAGCCATCCGAACGCCCAATGCACCCGATGGGCGGATTGCCCGCCCGCCTCGCGCCACCGCACGGCGGCGGCGTCGAAGACACCGAGAACGTATCTCCGACACAGTGGGCGCCTGGCCCACGTCATCCGGTCTTGTCCATATCCCGTCATCGGTCGCCCCCTCATTTCCAAATCGCGACGACGCCCTGCCCGAGCATTTCGAGACACAGCCGCCGTAGGAAGATGACGTTTGGACGCACCCAAAGCACACCAGAGGTTTCCCTGAGCCGGCTTCGAGCTCGCCATCCTGCGTCGTAAAGACGCCCGGATCCGCCACCACGCGGCGGCGCGGGTCGGGGCGCGTCTCGCTCGTACGTTGGCGCTCAGGCAGGGCAACGGGCGAGATCTCTCGCGAACCAATACCGTTGTGCCGCCGCGCACGCATGTCGGTTGAGCTCAGCCACCTGTGGCGTCGACATCAGGGCGTCCGGGACGCCGGACGCCAGACACAGCGTGGGTGAAATCGGAAGTACCGGTTGCCCGACGAAAGAATCCGGCACCAGGAGTTCGGCCCGGCAGGGCAGCGCAGCAGGCCTCAGCGCATCGTGTGCGCGCCGACGGACCAATCGGCATCCATTCCGAGTTGGAGCGCGTGCTCCGCGATCACCCGCCCGGCCATCGTTCCGTCGGGGCGTACAAACGCGACGCCGGCCTTCTCCAATCGTTCCTGCTGATCCGGGTCAAGTCGGGGTGATATCGGTTTCGGTGCGGTGAGTAGCACTTTGACTTGGGCGTAAACCCGCAGAGTCACTCTCGACGAGCGCTTCTCGGTGTCGTCTTGTTCGTCGAGGTGATCTCGGTTTCCGTGCAGACCGTAGCGGTAGCTCACTGGAACACGCCCTGCGTTTTCGCTCCCCGGCCAGCGTCGGCCGGCGAAGACGACAGGGGACCTTGCCACACCGTCTACCTGCACGCCGACAAGGAGAAGCGGGCCCGGCAGATGGCAGCGGCGTTTGCGGGGAAAGTGCGCTGACCTCGCAAGTCATCGAACGCACCGGCACCGAAAAAATCGGGTTTGAGCTTACATGTGCCAGATCCCTCCAAATGGGGACGCGGGGCCTCGCCTTGGAGCATGGATACTGGGGTATCCAGAATCCCGCCAGGACGCCTTATGCCCCAGGACAACCGGCCCATCGACAGCCCCGTGCAGCCATGTTCGTGCGTCACGCACACGTTCGACGTCGTCCTCGGCGCGGCACCGGATGCCACGCCGCGGCCGGCCTGGTGGCCCATCGACAGTGGCAGCGCCTACGGCAGCGAAAGCATGTCCATCGCGCTCGGTGGCGTGGACGCCAGCCAGACGCTGGATGGAGGGGGCGCCTTCAGCGTGAGTGAGATACCGCCTGGGGTAGCCAAGGTACAGTTCGCCAAATTCTACGAAGACGTGCGCGCCGATATCGAAAGCCGCACGAATCTGCAGGACGCCTAAGCGGCGGGAACGGCACTCGAAGACACATGGCAGTCAAACAGGTTTCCTGGAAGTCCGTCGACGACCCAGTGGCGGGACTCGCGACCAATGCGTCCCATGAGGTGCAAGTTCAACGAGAGGCGATCCCGATCATCTTTGTTCCCGGCGTGATGGGCAGCCGGTTGCGACGCTCGGGGACGGACGGCACGGGCCAGACCGACGGCCTGCCGAACCTGCGCTGGGATCCATCCGCAGGATTTCTCTACAAGAACTTCTCGGGCGTCACGCCGGCGCACCGCAAGCTGATGCTCATCGGCGAGGGCAACAAGTACGACCCCGATTTCCTCGAGGTCGACGACGACAGCCCGCCCGGCAACGGCTATCGCGGGTTGATGAAGGACTACCGCAGCTTCCTGGACCAACTGCGCAACCACGACTGGGGCGCGCTCGGCAAGCTGTTCGTGTTCCCCGTCTACGGCTTCGGCTACAACTGGAGCGCTTCCAACCGCACCTCCGGCGCCAAGCTGGCCAAGCGCATCACGGACGTCATCGCCGACGCCAAGGCGGTCGTGGGCGCCTGCGAGAAGGTCATCCTCGTCACCCATTCGATGGGCGGCCTGGTGGCCCGCGCCGCGATGAAGCTGTCCGGCGCAGAAGGCCAGGTCTTCGGCGTCGTCCACGGCGTGCAGCCCGCCTACGGCGCACCAGCGGCTTACATGCGCATGAAGGCCGGGTTCGAAGGCAGTGGCATCACGGGCCGCATCGCTTCCCGCTTCCTCGGCCCAACCGGCCGCGACGTCACGGCCCTGTTGGCGAACGCGATCGGTGGACTTGAGCTGCTGCCCGGCAAGCAATACTTGACGACCGACGGTCGGACATGCAGGCCGTTCTGCAGGATCCCGTTGGCATCGGCGATGGCACCGTGCCGGTCATGTCCAGCAGCTTCAATAACAGCCGGATCCCGAGCCCGTCCTCGCCCGCGAACCGGATGTTCGACGGTCTGGCGCACCAGCCGGCCTACGAAGACGACGCCGTCCGCACCTGGGCAACGGCCGCGATCACCGCGATCATCAGCTTGCATTTCAAGGAGCAGCACGGATGAGCACCCTCGCCTGCCTGCGCACACCCTCACTCGAGGCCGGGTGGCGGCGCGTTCGCACCTCGCTGCTCGCCGGCCTCGTCTTTCAAATTTCCACGGGAGCCAGCATGGCTGCAACCACCCCCTCCACGCCGGAGCCGCGCGTCGCGCATTGCACCGGACGCTTCGACTACGCCTTGCCGCCGACGCTCGTCTCGAGTGGCAGCCGCCAGAGCATCTACCTGCTCGACGTGGCCGCCGTGCCCTGGCTGCCCGGCTTCGGCGCCGGCGAGGCCTGGAAGAAGCGGCTCGCAACGGCAGTGACGCCCAAGGCGGGCTCTACCGCCACGCCCGCGCCGGCACGTCAATTCGACCTGCAGGGCGTCGGCCCCGCGGCATGGCTGCAGCTCTATGCTGACAGACCGGATCTCATCACGCTGCTGGCGATGCGACCGGTGCCGATCACAAACCAATCGCTGTTCCTGCGCGCCGAAGCGTCGACGGGACGGGAACAGCTCGCGCAAAACCTCGTGGCCGATGTCGCGTCGAAATACGCGCCGAGTTCCGCGCAAGGCTTCTGCGCCGGCGCAGGTGCCTTCGTGATCGAGCCGAGCATGAACGAGCGCGCGATCGAATCATTTGCTGCGCCTGGCGTGGAACTCTCGGTGCAGACCGAGACGGTCACCAAGCCCGACGACGGCCAGAGCAGCGCGGGCGACCCGCCTCCTGGCGGCAAGGAGTTGCTCAAGCACAAGCGCAGTGTTGCCGGCTTCGAGGGCATCGAGGAGCGCGTGCAGCTTCCGGATGACGTGGTGGGGACCCGCCTCGTCTACACCTGGATCTTCGCGGGTCGCGCCGCGGACGGCTCAGCGCCGCGCATCCGCTTGTCGGCGTCGGGCATCGTGAGCCATGCGGCGTTGCTCGACACGGCCTGGAACGCCCTGCTGGCGTCGTTGCGCGCGCGACCCGTGGGCGTGCGCTGAGCGTGGCGACCCTGCACATCACCGCCGAGCAGATGAGGATCCTCGGCGCGGGGATGCGACGTCAATTCGAAATCGACGCGATCGCGATGTTACGGCGCAGCTATCCGCAGACCTGCGCCAGACATGCCGACGACGCCCTGCTGTTGTTCGTGCGGCACGGCATCGAGCGCGCAAAGGCGAGTGGGATGGACGCCGTGACCGACGTCCAGCGCTGGCTGCGCCTGATGCTGCGTTTCGGACCCTACTTCGACAGCGCAACCGACGCCCGCCTGGCCGGCATCCGGGCCGTGCTCGACAACGTCGAGGTCTACGCACCTTTGCGCCTGGACAAAGCCGAATCGCTCGCGTCGGAGATCGCGCCCGAGCCGAGGTAACCGAGCGCCGACTCAGCGCTTGGTCGGCGGGCAGCCCGGAATCGGGAAGATGGACTCACCCGGCACGCCGTGCAGCTGAATGCCCAAGTGACCTCCTGCGTGCTCTGCGCTGGGCGTTTCCGCATCGGCCTTCGATTCACCACCCTGTCGGCCGAAGCCCGCACCGCCCTCGACGACTGCATGAAGCCCTGACGGGCGCCTCACAGCAGCTAGCGAGCGAGGCGAGGCTTGGGACTTGCGCATTCGCGCACCCGGTGAGACGTCACGCCGCGATCTGAACGCCGAAGACGACGTCGTGAAGGCGCACGAGTCCTCGCGAAATGACCGTGGGGCCCGGCGGAGCATCACCGTTACGGTTTTCGGCTAAGTTCTAAGTCAAGAAGCACCGCTGCAGAAACTCAGAATAACTCGACGTCGCTGACCCGCTTGTCGTCTTCGATGATGCCCTGACGCACCAATTCGGCGTGGTTGCTGACGCGGTTGCGACCGTTGTGCTTGGCGTGATACACGGCACGGTCGGCGCGCTCGAACGCCGCCGTCGGCGAGTCACCGATCTCGATAGCCGTGAAGCCAACGCTGACGGTGACGGTACCGGCCTGGGGGAACGGGTATTCGCCGACGACGCGGCGTAGGCATTCGAACGCCGCGGCGGCGGCGGCCTCATCATTGCACAGCAGCAGCACGACGAACTCTTCGCCGCCGAACCGATAGAGCTGGTCGGAGAAGCGAATGGCGCCCTGCATGATGCGCGACAGCAGCAGCAGCACTTCGTCGCCGATCAGGTGGCCGAAGCGGTCGTTGACCGTCTTGAAGTGGTCGATATCGACGACGCCCAGCCAGTAGCGGGACCCGGAGGCGTGGTGGCGTTCACCGTCGTCGAGCTTGGCATCGAGTAGGGGCAGCGACGAGATTTTATAGAAGCTGTCGTCGAAGATCTTGCGGTTGAGCAGACCGGTCAGCGTGTCGCGCTCGCTGTAGTCGAGCAGTGACTGCACGTTACGATAGATGCGCAGCACGCTGAACACGAGTCGGCGCGTCTTGGCGCCGATAGACCGCGTGCTCAGCAGTTCGATGACGCCGACGGCGCCGGTGTCCGAGACAACCGGAAAGAGGATCGTGATCGTGTCGTCCACCTTGGACTCGATGATCTTGGCGGTCGTCAGGCACTCGAGCCAGGCCGGGCGATCGGCGGCGCGCGGCAGGTCGCTGAGGGCGACCCAGGCCGGATCGGCCGTGGCCGCCGGCGAGCCCGCCAACAATGCGGCGCGGGTGAGCCAGCGCTCCTCGCCCTGGTCGCCAACCAATCGGTAAATCGCCACACGCTCCGGCGCAAGCAGATCGCGAATGGCATGGGCCAGGCTGACGTCGAGGGTGTCGCGGTCGCGCAACCCCGTCAGCGAGGCAATGTGATCAATGATTTCCGGCATGGCTGATTGGAGCGGTTCGAACCTTGTTATCGGTCGAGTGCCGGCCCGACTGAAATCTCAAGCGGGCATCGCCCTGGCGATATTTTCACAAGGCTTGTCCAGATAGTGATTCGCGCCGAGCTGTCGGGCCGGCTCGCAATGCGCCCGTTGTGCAGTTCGACTACGCATTCGCGAACACCGATCGTCAGTAGTTCCACGAACTCGGGCTCCACCGCCTCGGCCTGTGGCTGGCCTGGAACGGCGGCCAGGCGCTTGTTCAGGAAGACACGTGCGCCTCAATCCCGCCCGGTCTCCATACCGTCCACTGCACCTGTCGCATCGCAGCCTCCACAGGTCATGTCTCAGGCGGAAAGCTACACGAACGCCAGGACTCCCCCAACTAGTATCCACTCCCAGTTATTTCGTTCTTCGACACGATACGCGCGTTGCGTGTTGGACAGATACTCGAGCCAGTCGGCCGGACCATCGATACCCGTAGACCGTTGGGTACGGCGCCCCGCCGCCCTCTCCTCCACGCAGAACGGCTTACTGCGACAGAACCTGTATGAGCCGGATCAGCGCCACGGCGGCGCGTCAGCGGCCACGGCAGGCTTGCTGCGTAGGGAAATCTCGACACATCCTGCGCCGGTTGCCCGATCGCGGCCGGATGTCACGGCGCGGGTGTTTGCGGGGGTAGCTCGGCCGCTCAAACTCCGGCCGATGACGCCGATGTTCCCTGAACGATGGCTGATCTTCTCGAATCGACCCTGCTCAAGCTGCTTGCGGAGAACGTGCCGCATCGCATCTATGCCAAGGATGTCGATGGCCGCTTCGTCTACGCGAACCAGGCTGTGGCGACGGGCATGGGCGTCGACGGCCCGTCCGCGCTGCTGGGCAAGACCGACTTCGATTTCTATGCCCCGGAGGCCGCGGCGCAGTACCGGGCGGAGGAGCAGGCGGTGATGGCCGGCGCGCCGCTGCTCAACCACGAGGAGCGGGTCGACTACCTGCTCCTCGGCGAAGTGGCGTGGCTGATGTCGACCAAGCTGCCGCTGAACGGTGCCGATGGGGAGGTCATCGGCCTCGTCGGCATTAACTACGACATCACACCGCGCAAGCTGGCCGAGGAAGCGCTGAGGCGCGCGAACGTGACCGCCGAGGCGTCCGCGCGCGAGCTCGAGCAGACCGTAGCCCGGCTGCACCAGGAGATGGCCGAGCGCCGGCGCGTCGAGGCCGAGTTGCGCCGCCGCGCGCTGCACGACGACCTGACCGGCCTGCCCAACCGCGCGCTGCTGATGGACCGGCTGGACCTCGCGATCCGCCAGGCGCAGCGCACCAGCCAGCAAGTGACGATGCTGTTCCTCGATCTGGACGGCTTCAAGCAGGTCAACGACACCTTCGGGCACGCCACCGGCGACGAACTGCTGAAGGCAGTGGCTCAGCGTGTGGGCCCTTGCCTGCGCCAGGGCGACACGCTGGCGAGGCTGGGCGGCGACGAGTTCGTGCTGCTGCTGCCGGACTGCTGCGCGGACGACCCGCTAGATGCGCTGATCGAACGCATCGCCGACGCCGTGGCGCAGCCGCTCGCCTGCCGCGAGCAGTCGGTCTCCGTCACCTGCAGCATCGGCGCGGCGATTTTTCCGCGCGATGGCGACGACGCGGCGACACTGCTGCAGCACGCCGACGTGGAGATGTACCGCGCAAAGCAGCACGCGCGGCGGCTGCTGCAGCGACTGACGGCGGAGCCGGCCCCCGCGTCGGTGATGGATGATCCGCGCGAGATCGCGGCGCAACTGCGCCACGCGCTCCGGCGCGACGAGTTCAAGCTGCAGTACCAGCCGCAGATGGACTTGCGCAGCGGCCGCATCGTCGGCGTCGAGGCGCTGATCCGTTGGCACCATCCCGAATGGGGACTGGTGTCGCCGCTAAGCTTCATCCCGATCGCCGAGCAGTGCGGCGAGATCGGCCGCATCGGCGAATGGGTGTTGCGCACGGCCTGCGCCCAGGCGATGGCCTGGCAGCGCGCGGGGCTCGCGGCGGTACGCATGAGCGTCAACCTCTCGGCGCAGCAGTTCATGGATCCCGGGCTGGAAGCGCTCGTGCTCGACGCGCTGGCCGCCTCCGGCCTCGCGGCGCGACATCTCGAGCTGGAGCTGACGGAGAGCGTGTCGATGCGCGATCCGGAGGCCTCGGTGCGCATCCTCGGGCGCTTCCACGAGCGCGGCATCAGCCTCGCGATCGACGACTTCGGCACCGGCTACTCGAACCTCACCTACCTGCTGCGGTTCCCGGTCGATCGTGTCAAGCTGGATCGCTCATTCATCAGCGAGCTCGGACGGCAGGACAACAGCCAGGTGCTCGTGGAGACGGTCATCGGCATGGCCCATCGGCTCGGCCTCGAGACGATCGCCGAGGGTGTCGAGACGGCGGACCAGCGCGCGATCCTGCAAAGCCTGGGCTGCGACATCCTGCAGGGCTACTGGTTCTCGCGCCCGTTGGACGCGGCGGCCTGCGAGCGGTTGCTGCAGGCGTCGACGGCGGCCATGCGCGACGAGCAGTGCGTAGTTCGGCCAACGTGATCGATTTCGTTTGGATGCGGGGTGTCGAAGGAATCCGTTAAAAGGGGTGGGAAACCTCACCGCCGCGCGCACGATATCGACCCCGATGACGTTCACGTCCTCTGCAGCGACGCGGTAGGTAAAGCCTTCTTCGCCGATCCTCGCTGCGAACGGGTCTTCGGGCGACGAGAACATCCGGTTGGCGCCTCGTGCTATCTGGCATCCCCCGCCAATGAGACGGCTGGACCGAAAAATTCAGCTCGCGTCGCCGCTTCGATGTATTCCGGAGAGCGTACCCGTGTCTATGGTCGCTTGACGGCTCGCTCTGAGGTTACGTAGAGGTCGAACGCGAAGACGCTGCCGGTCACCTCACGACCCTTGCCTTCCTGTGACTTGAAGACGAGCCGCCACTCGATGCGTACCCAGCTGGGTATCGAATCACAAGCATCGAATGGCGCCCAGGCACGCCTCGCAAGAGGCGCCGAGGTTCCGGGCGCCGCTCAATGTTCTCGCCGCCGTACCGATAAGACCAGCTACACATCGGAACCGTCGCGCCATGGCTATTTCAATCGCTTCACCAGTACCATCGCTGATCCGAAAGCTCGTTCCGCAGAGCTTGGCCGCACGCGCCTCCGTCGCCATTTCGGTTGTGTTCCTGGCGGCGATCGCCGCGATCGCGTCGGTATCGCTGCGAACCTTCAATTCGCAGTTGATCAGTGTCCTGTCCAGTGACCAGAACATCCTGCTCGGTCGGATCTCCGAAAACGTCGATCAGCGACTCGAGCTCTTGCAGGACGCCCTGCAGACGAGCGCAAGAAACATCACGGCCGCCGATTTGTCGACTCACGCCCGAGCCCAATCCGTGCTGGAGAGAAACGACGGCCTCTCCGCCGTCTTCGATCGCTCGATCTTCCTGTTCTCCGCAAAGGGCATTCTGCTTGCGGAGAGACCCGATCGGACCGACCGCGTCGGGTTGGACGCCAGTTGGCGCAGCTACATCAAGCGCACGATCGAAACCCGACATCCCGTCATTTCCGAGCCGTTCAAGACGAACATCGGCGACGAGCATATCGTGCTCGTCCTCACGATGCCGATCCTGGCGCCCGACGGGGGCCTGGCGGGGATCCTCACGGGCAGCCTCGACCTGACGCGCCCTGAAATGCTCGGCAACATTGCGCGGACGGTGATTGGCCGCACCGGCTATCTGGCGGTCATGACGCGCGACGGCAAGGTCATCATGGACAGGGACAAGGGCCGCCTGTCCAAACCGTTGTATGCCCCCGGCGAGAACCCGTTGTTCGATCGGGCGCTCGCCGGCTTCGAAGGAACGGCAGAGGGAGCCGACGAGGGCGGCAGGCCTTCGTTCATCTCGTACCGCGAGGTCAAGAGCGCAGGGTGGATCGTTTCGGCGATCTACCCCAAGGAAGAGGCCTACCGGGATATCGGACAGTTCGTCACTGACTTCTTGTGGGTTCTCGGCTGTTCGGCCCTGCTGGTGTTGCTCGCCATCTGGGCGCTGACCGCCTACCTCATGCGGCCGCTCATCGCCCTCACCCGCCACATCACGGCCTATTCCGCGACCGAGGGTCGGATCGCGCCGCTCCCCGGCGTCGCTGGAACCGGCGGCGGCGAGGTGCGCGCGCTCACGATGACGTTCAACGCACTCACGCGCAGCCTGAACGACCGTGAAGAATCGGTCATCGATGCGATGCGCCAGTACCAGATCATCACCGAGAACTCCACAGACATGATCACGCGGCACGACCTGGACGGATCGACGCTGTTCTCGTCGCCGGCCAGCGCGACCGTTCTCGGCATCCCGGCGGAGAAGATGACCGGGCGAAACATCATCGAACTCACACATCCGGACGACATCCCCCGCGTGCAACGAGCCTTCGAAGAAGCGGGGACCACCGACGCCTCGATCACAGTCACATACCGGGCTCGCCTCGTCAGCGATGAATACGTGTGGCTGGAGAGTGCGCTTCGCATCATGAAGAGCGCCGATCAGCGCGCGGAAATACTCTGCCTCTCCCGCAATATCGATGAACGAAAACGGATGGAGGACAAGCTCCATCTCGAGGCACGCACCGATCGCCTCACTCGCCTTCCGAATCGCCTCATGCTGGAGGAGCAGCTCGAGCTAGCCATGTCGCGCCGTTGCCGTGACGAATCGCTGCTCGCCGTGCTGCTCATCGATCTGGATCGGTTCAAGAACATCAACGACACCCTCGGGCACCGGCACGGCGACGAGCTGCTCGTCTCGGTCGCCAAACGGTTCGCGAACTGCGCGCGGCCGCAGGACACTCTGGCGCGCTGGGGCGGCGACGAGTTCGTTGTCGTCCTTCCATGCATTCAGAGCCCGGAAGTCGCGCGCGACATCGCGAACCGCTATCGCGAAGCACTGAAGGATCCGTTCCTGCACATGGGTGAGACCCTGAACGTGACAGCATCGATCGGCGTGAGCATCACCGCGGACACCGCGACGGAGCCGGAGACGCTGCTCGCGAACGCGGATGTCGCCATGTATCGTGCGAAGGCCCGCGGAGGCAACGCCTGCGTCACGTACGCCGCCGAGATGAGCGCCGGCGCGCACAGCCGTCTTTCGATGGAGAGCGCCCTGTTCCATGCGGCCGAGCGCGAAGAGCTTCGACTGCATTTCCAGCCGTTGATCTCTGCAAGGACCGGCCGCATTGTCGGGGCCGAGGCCCTCGTGCGCTGGCAGCACCCCGAATTCGGCCTGGTACCGCCCAATGATTTTATTCCGCTGGCCGAGCGCACGGGCGTCATCGGCGAGATCGGCGATTGGGTTCTGCTCTCGGCATGCCGCCAGATGGCCGAATGGCGCGCCACGGGGCTGCACGGCATGTCCGTATCCGTCAACATCTCCGGTCGCCAGTTCAGCGGCGACACACTCGTCGCCGCGGTGGAGCGGGCGCTGCAAACCACTGGGCTGCCACCGGAGTGCCTCGAACTCGAACTCACCGAAACCCTCCTCATGGAGGATACCGACCACAGCCAGTCCACGATCCGCCAGTTGAAGCAGCTCGGCGTCTCGATCGCACTGGACGACTTCGGGATCGGCTACTCCTCGTTGAGCTATCTCCAGCAGTTCACGCTCGACACGCTCAAGATCGACCGTGCGTTCACGAGCGAGATGCTGACCAGTCCGCAGTCCGAGGCGATCGTGCGCGCCACTTTCGACATCGCTCGAGCGCTGAATTTCCGGACGGTCGCCGAGGGCATCGAAACCCGGGCGCAGGCCGCGTTCCTGGCCGAACTCGGTTGCGACGTCTTTCAGGGCTTCCATTTCGCAAAGCCAATACCGGCGCGCGAGTTCCTCGCATTCGCGAATTCGTCTCCGATCCACCTTTTTCCGCGCGCCGCCAAAGACGCATCCGCTGCGTGACGAGGACTCAGGCGCCGGGCGCGTCCAGCGCGTTGCGAACAATCTCCTGGAGTTCGGCAAGGTGCGCGGCGCGCCGGCAGCCCGCGCTCGGCGCCGAGTCCGGACGCGAGACGCAACGCAGGCGCATTCCTGGCGGCAACGCCGCCTCCAGCCAATCGCGCACCACGGGCCAAGCGCCATGGTTGCGGGCCTCTTCCTGCACCCAGACGACCTCCGATAGACTCGGATGCCTCGCCAGTACCTCCCGGAGCGCGTCCGCCGGAAATGGATAGAGCTGCTCGATGCGCACGATGCGGGACCGGGCATCCTGCCGCTTCTCCAGTCCCTCGGTCAGGTCGTAGGCGACCTTGCCGCTGCACAAAAGGATTCGCTCGACCGCAGAGCCGGCGCCAAGCGGACCGGTCTCGATCACCGGACAGAAGCCAGAGTCAGTGAAGTCCGACCACGGCGAATGACTGAGGCCCTTTCCGTAGAGTTGGGGCTTGGGCGTGAAGACGACGAGCGGCTTGTCGATGCGGCCGATCAACTGGCGCCGCAGCAAATGGAAGAGCTGCGCGGACGTACTCGGCACGGCCACGACCATGTTTTGTTGCGCACACAGCGACAGGAAGCGCCCGAGGTACGCACTCGAATGATCCGGGCCGCCCCCCTCGTACCCGTGCGGCAGCAGCATCACGAGGTCGCTCTTGTAGCCCCACTTCACTTCGCCGCAGCTGATGAACTGGTCGATGATGACTTGCGCGTTGTTGACGAAATCGCCGAACTGCGCCTCCCACACGACCAGCGAACGCGCCGACATGACGGAATAGCCGTATTCGAAGCCCAGCACGGCTTCTTCCGACAGCGGCGTGTCGAAGACCGAGAACGCGCCTTGCTCGCGCCCAAGATGGCGCAGCGGCACATGCAGGCTCTCGCCGTCATCGGCGGCTTGCTGGTCGTACCAGATGCATTGGCGATGGAAGAAGCTGCCGCGGCCGATGTCGAGGCCCGTCAGCCTAACGTTGAAGGAGGCCGACAGCAGCGTGGCATAGGCCAGGTTCTCGGCGAGGCGCCAGTCGACCTGATTGGTGGGCTCAGAGGCGCAAGCGCGCCACCCGTCGACCAGGGCGACGATGTTCGCGTGCGGCGCGAATCCGGCGGGCACGGACGCCATCGACGCCGTCAGCTGCTTGAGCTGCTGGAAAGGCACCGCCGTCGTTGAATTGGCGTAGACCTCGGATCGTGCAACCGGCACCTGGAGCGGCGTCACCGTCGACAACGGCCGGTCGTCCGACTCGGGCGACGACATCCTGGCGAGCACGCTGCGCTCCACGTCCGCCACGAGCTCCTCGCCGATCGTGGCCGACTGTAGCATCGAATCGCGATATAGCCGCGCGGTCGTCGCCTTGCCCCGGATGGCGCGCTGCATGGCGGGCTGGGTCAGCGTCGGATCGTCGATGCCGTAGTGCCCGCGCCGGCGGTAGCCGAGGATGTCGACGAGGATGTCCGAGCGGAACCTCTGCCTGAATTCCACGGCGGTCTCGGCGGCGAACACCACGGCCTCCGGCACATCGGCGTTCACATGCAGGATCGGTACGTCGTAGGCACGCGCGATATCCGCGCAATTCAGCGTCGAGCGGGCGTCGAGGAGATTTGACACCGTCGAGCCGATCTGGTTGTTCAGGACGACATGTACCGTTCCGCCGACGTCGTAGCCACGCGTCCTGGCGAGGTTGAACGTCTCCGTCACGATGCCTTGACCACTGAACGACGCATCGCCATGTACGATAATCGGCATCACCGACCCTCTCGCGTTCGCTCGCTCGCGTTCCTGCCAAGCACGCGTCATGCCGGTGATCACCGGCGTCACGCTTTCCAGGTGCGATGGGTTGTGGGCGAGGAAGAACCCGATCTCGCCCGCGGCCGTGGACAGCCTTCCGCCGAGGCCCAAGTGCTCCTTGATATCCCACGTCGCCAGGCTGGGATCGGGATCGTCGGAGTACAGCGAGCAGATGCGCCTGAACCCCAGCCTAAGCACGTTGTAGAGGACATTCACGCGGCCGCGATGCGGCATTCCCATGACAACCTCGCGCACGTTCGCGGCCGCCGCGGCTTCCATCACGGACTGCAGGAACACGATGTAGGCCTCGCACCCCTCCAGGCCGAAGCGCTTGTGACCGGGATACCGATCCGCGATCTCGCGCTCGAAACTCTCGGCAGCGAACAGCGCTTCGTAGATCGCCAGCCTCTTTCCCTCGCCGTAGCTCACGCCGGAGGGTCGGCCTTCCATGCGCTCGTAGAGCCACGCGAGCTGCTCGTGATTGCGGACATGCGCGACATTCAACGCCAGCGCACCGCAATAGCTGCGGCGCAGAAGTTCTTCGAGTCGCGGCAGGTCTTCGAGGTACTGCGCCAGGCCGGGCAACAGACGGTGTTCGAAATCGAGCGGACTAGCACCCGGATGCCATGCCTCGGCGGGCCTCAGCGGATTCACATTGGCGTGCAGGTAGCCAGCCCTGCGGTACGTCCCCAGCAGCGCAGCGGCGACATCCTGCCGCGAGTCGATTCCGGGGACGCCTGCTACCGGGTGGGCATTGAGTCTTGCGTCGGCACGTGGCATCTGGATTTTTCTGAAACGCTCCATGGTCCGCACTCGTTCCCCATCTGCTTCGCAGAACAAGAATGGCTCGCAATCGAGGAACGATTGACGTCGCGAGCGCCGCGAAAGTGCGGCCGACGATCCATGCTCGCAGGAGAGCGGCATTTTCGATCCCCTGAATTGGGCGGCAGTCTTCCCGCTATTTCGACGATCAGGGGACCAGCCCTCGCGCAGGCGTTGGAACCGGAGGTATCGCAAGGTGGACATTACATGCTCGACCCACGGATTCAACCGTTCGGTGCCCAGGGTCGAACGATGCCCGCTATGCGGCGAGGCTGTGCGCAAACGCGGTAAAGCCTGTTGGAGCCGACGCCGGAATGAGCCAATTGCAGGGATGTACCGACGAGCAGGTGAGCCGGACGGTTCGCCTTGAAATCTGCATGCGTGCTGGGCCGGCGGCCAGAAGGGGGTGGCGCATTCGATCGTCGGCGCGGTGGCTCAATGCGGAGTCGGCGCCAACAATCTGCCTTTGGATCAACCAATGCAAGAACTTCCACGCGACCGGTGGGGAGCACTTTGTGACTTCTTTGCGCGTACGCAATCGTCATCGCGGCACATTTACGTCTGCCCACGATAGCTAGCACGGTCGGCCTGATACCGTTCAAGCGTCGTAGCGGCGCGCCGATATGAAAGCAGGGGAAACACGCCAACGAGAGCAGGCCACGAGTGATTTCAGACCGTCAAACCGATGTACCCCGATGGCTCGCATGGTTTGGCGTGGTCTTCTCGTCGCTCAAGCTGCGAATCACGTTGGGCACCATTGCGGCCTTGGTACTCGGTATCGGCCTGACCACTGCGACATTGCTGCAGCGCGCCGAGCGAGACACGCTGGCTGCTCAAAACGAACGCGAACTTAACGAGGCCGTGCGCGCCGCAGGCGTGCTTTCACGCCGTGTGGTCGAACTGCAGCGCGCGTTGGCGGTGGTTGCCGCCCAACTCGACAAAGCGACTCTGGCCGATGACGGCAAGCTGGCTACCTTCATGCAGGCCAAGCCGGTACTTCGCGAGCTGTTTTCCACGCTGTCCGCGGCATCGGTCGACGGGGAGACACGGATATTCTCCGACGAGACCGGCATGCACCGTCCGCAGTTGAATGTCGCAGACCGTGACTACTTCCGGCGCACGCTCAGCGAGGGACGTCCCATCGTGTCGGACCCATTGCAGAGCCGCATCTCAGGTCAGCCGATCGTCATCTTCACCTATCCCCTCAAGGATGCGAGCGGCGTCTACGGTGTGCTGGTCGGCTCGCTGCGCTTGACCAACCGCGATCTGCTGAGCGATCTGGTTGATTCACAGGAGGACGAATCCCATATTCTCCTCCTCGTGACCGATGCCCAAGGTCGGATCCTCGCCCATCCGAATGGTGATCGGTTGCTGCAAGACTTGGCTACCGAGCCGCGCCTGGCCGAAGCATTTCGGCATTGGGTGGCCGATGGGAGTGCCGTAGAACCTTCAGGACTGCGGCTCGCTCAACCAGGAGAGGTGGTCAGCGCTGCCGGGGTGGCCGGGCCGGACTGGATGATTTGGCGGGTCATCCCCGAAGCTGACTTGCTGGCCCCGTTGCGGTCGGCACGCAAACAGGCGTTGGAATGGGCCGCGGGACTGATAGGGCTCATGTCTACACTCATGCTGGGGCTGTTGTGGTGGCTGCTGCACCCGCTGACTCTGCTTGAGCGCCGTGCGCAAAATCTGTTCAATTCAGGAAGTGACCCGCACGCGGGGTGGCCAACCGGCACAGGGGAGATTGGTCGCCTGGCACGGGTGCTACGCCATGTGGGCGCAGAGCGAACGCAGTTGGAAGGATTCAACGCTGCGGTTCTCGGGAAACTCAGCTCAGTTATGGCGGCAGCGCCAGTCGGCATTGCGTTCACGCGTGGACAGCGTTTCGAGCTCGTGAGTGCCGAATTCTGCCGCCTTTTCGGACGCGACGAACAAGCGATGCTCGGCCAGCCGATGCAGACAATCTTCGATTCCAACGCGGACTACCAGGCCCTTGGGCCACAACTGCAGCTCGTTTTCCAGGCCGGCGGTGCCTATGTCGGTGAGTGGCAAATGCTACGCGCCGACGGCTCCCTTTTTTGGGCTCGGCTGCGGGGACGGCCCGTGGCAGGCTCCGATGCGGATACCGGGGTCATTTGGACGCTGAACGATATCGATCAGCAGATCGCTGAGCGAGCGCAGCTCGAATGGTCGGCAACACACGACGTGTTGACCGGCCTGGCCAACCGCAAGGGCTTCGAGCAACGGCTGCAAAACGTCTTCGACGCCTTGCCGCGGTCGATGCCGGCTGCGGTCGTGATGATCGACCTGGATCACTTCAAACCGATCAACGATGCCGCCGGGCACGCTGCAGGCGACGCGATGTTGAAGGCCGTGGCTGCGGCAATCACGTCTCACGTGCGCGCCGGCGACTTGGTCGTGCGCCTGGGCGGCGACGAGTTCGCCTTGCTGTTGGAGCGCTGCCCGCAAGATGTAGCCATGCGCGTTGCAGAGAACGTGCGTTCAGCGATCACAGCCATCACCTTGCCCTGGGGGCACCGTATCTTGCGGGTGGGCGCTAGCGCCGGAGTTGCGTCGCTGGCCGAACATACACGGGACTTAGATGCTTGGGTAGCCGAAGCCGATGCGGCGTGCTACAGGGTCAAGGCCGATGGCCGCGGAGCCGTACGAGCGGCGGTGCCCACGCTGCTTCGGGTAGTTGGCGGGCGGGCGGCCGCGGACAACTGAGGTTTGGCTGTTGGTGCCGACGCCGCATTGAGCCACCGTGCCGCCGATCGAATACGCCACCCCATCAGTTCGCGGGCCGAACACGCATGCGGATTTCAAGGCGGACTGGCCGGCTCACTTGCTCGTCGTCACACCCCTGCAAATTGGCTCATTCTGGTGTCGGCGCCAACACAACCACCAAAAAAGTGAAAACGAGCGAGCGCGTCGCTGGTTGGCCGCACGAGTTGTCGGATGTCGACGCGCGGGGCGCCCTGGAGCAGTGGGTTGCTTGAACCATTCGCCCGCCTTGGGATTGCTTCCAAAGCGCTCAGGCGTTGACATATCGATAGGTATCGCGCCCGGCTGCCTTCGCAAGGTAGAGCGCGCTATCAGCCCGCGCGAGCACTTCGTCCGCCGTGGCATCTTCTCCGACGTAGTAGGCGACGCCCATGCTGCATGTCACTGCCAGGTCGCCATTGCCCACCGAGATCGGCACACGCAGAGCCGCCCCCAGCTTTGCCGCCACGGCCGAGGCTTCCTCGGCGGCGTTCAACTCTTCGATGATGACCACGAACTCGTCCCCGGACAGGCGCGCCGCCGTGTCCGTCTCGCGAACGTTCTGCATGAGTCGCGCAGCGATTGTCTGCAGAACCGTATCCCCCGTTGCATGGCCCCTGTCGTCGTTGATGGCTTTGAAGTGATCGATATCCATGTAGATGATGGCCATGGGCCTGCGCGTGCGCTTGCATCGCGCGACGGCGAGTTCGAGCTGTTCGATGAACTGCCGACGATTGGGTAGTCCTGTGAGCGAGTCATGCCTGGCAAGCCGCTCGAGTTCCTGCTCGATCATCTTCAATCGCGTGACGTCCATGCTCAAGGTGAAGACGCCGGCGACACTGCCATCCGGGCGGATGTCCGGGGTATAGATCGTGTTCATGGAGCGCCTCGTTCCGGCAGCCAGGGACTCCACTTCGAACTCGACACGTTCGCCCGCGAGTGCGCGCTGAAGCTGATCGCGACGCTGACCGTAGAGCGTCGGGCCGAGCACTTCAGAGAGGGGCTTGCCCAGTGCCTGCTCCAGGTCGACGCCGACCCATTCGTGGAACGTCGCATTCATGAAGCGCACCCGCTCGTCGTCTGCAATGTAGGTGATGAGAACCGGCAAGTTGTCAGTGACCGCGCGAAGCTGCTTCTCGCTGGCTTCGACCCTGATCCTGGCGTTGTGCTGCTCCGTGCGGTCCAGAACCATCCCGTAAATGCCAACCACGTTGCCGTCCGCATCGCGGTCGGGAATGTAGTGGTACAGCATGTGGCCGGGCGAGCCCGGGTTCGTGCTGGCCCGCTCGAACGTGACGTCCTCTCCGGCCATCGCGCGTGACATCTGCGCCTTGATCTCCTTGAAGACGGTGTCGCCGAATACCTCGGCGACCGTGCGTCCCACCATGTTCTCGCGCGCTATCGAGAACCAGGCGCCGTAGTTGGCGTTGGCATAGGTGTAGCGAAAATCCGTGTCCAAGTGCGAGATCAGCGCGGGCATGCTGTCGGTGACGGTTCGAAGTCGACGTGCCCCCTTTTCAAGATCGCGTTCGATCTGCTTGCGTACCGTGATGTCGCGCAAGAACGTGTCTGCCAGGTGGTGGTCGCCCATGTCCACCGTGGCGACGGACATCTCGACCGGAATCTCTCGACCATCGCGGTGCCGCACGGTCGCCTCCATCCTGGCGTTCACGACGGCACCCAGGCCGGTGCCTGCGAAGGACACGACCCCTGGGTTGTCGATCTGTCGATAGTCTGCTGGCTGGATGAGATCAACCATGGAGCGGCCAATCGCTTCCGCGCGCTTCCATCCGAAGGTCACCTCGGCTTGACGGTTCCACTCGGTGATCGCACCGTGACGATCGACGCTGATGAAGGCATCCGCGGCATGCGTCAACACTTCTCGAAAGTGCTTTTCGCTGGCACGCAGGCTGTCCTGGGCGGCTTGGCGGTCACGCATCAGTCCGTCAAACGCATGGGCCAGCGCACCGATCTCGTCCCGGGCAAAGCTCGGCGACGCGGGGATATACGACGCGGCATCCTCGACCCGTCGAATGTGATCCTGAAGCCGGGTCAACGGCGCCAGATAGTGACGCAAGACGACGAGCGACAGCCCGCCGAACAGGATGGCCAGCAAGAGCGCGCCGGCCCAGGCCGTTCGCTCAAGCGAGTCGATGACTGCAAAGGCTTCGCTGGTGGGATAGATCGCTCCGACGATCCAGTTCGTCTGTGCGATCCGCTTGAACGCGTACAACCCGTTGACACCCGCCCGGTTCGTGCCCTCGGTCGTGCCTTCGAAGCCGGCCAGTGCGCGCTCCGTAGGGATGTTGCGGCCACCTTCGGCACTGGAGGGCAACAAAATGCGCGATTTCTGCGGATGGCTGATGATGATGCCGTCCGTGTTCAGGATGAACAGGTGGCCGGTCTGACCAAACCGGATATCCGGAAGTCCGCCGAGGAAATTGCGTTCCTGCAGGTTGATGGCGCCGGCCATGACGTAGACCACCTCGCCACGCTTGTCGAAGATCGGCTCGGTCATGATGACCTCGGGCTGCCCGTTGAGCCTGTTTCGAATGGGCTGGGAGATCACCCCTGACCGTAGCCGGACCGTGTCGATGAAATGCGGACGATCGCTCACGTTGAGGCGGCCATTCTGCTTGTCACCGTCGAGACTGGCGACGAGATTGCCTGATCTATCCAGCAACGACACCTTGTCGAAGGCCTCGTTGAGCGAACTGTGTCGGCCCAGAAATGTCTGCAGCTTGGCGGTGTCGTCCAGATCCTGGCTTTCGAGGCTCTTCGCAAACGTACTCAACAGGGTCCGGCGGCTCACGAACTTCTGATCGATGGCGTCGCCGATCGCCGACACGCGTACGAACTCATCGTTGGTGATCGACGAGCGCAGATGCGACTGGACCAGGAAGAGCGCGACCGTGGCGGTCGCGAACGTCGTGGCGAGCACCGTCGCGACGACACCGATGCTGAGGCGGGTTCTGAGACTGAGGTGAAACGATCGCGGTGAGAGGATCGGGATGGAAAAGCGCATGGCTCTCTAATGCTGGGCGATCCGGACCAGCGTGGACTTGATCTGCATCAACGCAACATTGCCGGCAAAGATGCCCGCTACCCTGCGCCTGGACAGGATTTGGTTCACTTCTTCGGCACGAGTATTCGGCATCGCGTTCATGTTCGCGCTGAAGAGCTGCATTGCCATTTGACGTGGCGCTCTTCAATCGCCGGCACGCCTCTCAAGGAATGTGAGTCCATCATGGGGCAGGTACAAGGCCTGCGGGCTTGAACTTTACGGACGTCTGAAGTGTTGCCGCCGACATCGGAGTGAGCCATTTCCCAGCCTTGCGCCGACGACGGCGCGAGCAAGGCACATGCCGCCGGAACCCGCACGCCGGTTGACGGAGGACACGTTTCGGGCGGCGCACTCTAGAGTCGGCACGGTGGCTCAATCTGGAGTCGGCGCCAACACGGCTGCGCTGTTCTTGCGCGTCCCGCAAGACGCGCAGTCCACGGACTTTGCCGAGCACGCCATCCTCGCAGCGAACCTCATGAACGCGCCGACATGCGACGTCCTATACGTCGCAATCACGATGCAGGGCTTCCTGCCCTACAACGTCTTCTTGGACCCTGCATGGCCCGAAGTGCGCACGGTCGCCGAGCTGCTTGCACTGGATCACGACGGCTACCTGGTGGTGCTGGGACCGTCCGGCAAGCCGCACGCTCGGCGGCTGTCGACGCTACCCACCGGAGTTTCCGAAGGTGCCGTCGCCCTCTCGCGCGCGATTTCAAAATCACGCTCCCGATCCACCGGGTTCGATCAGACAGTTAAGGTACTTCTTCAGCAAGCCGCCCCGATTGGCGTCCCCCTAGCCTGGACCAAGCTCACGGCCGACGACGCGCTAGCGACCGAGGTGGAGCGGCTGGACGTTCCTGCGGTCGGTGGGGAATTCCGTACGTTAATACGTAATGCTGAAGTTACGTATCACGGAACCGGCGTCCGCGCGCGTGCGAGGCAGCTGGGCTGACATTGGATAACACCCCGTTATCCAATGTCAGCCGCCCGAAGATGAAACGAGAGGGTCCGGGAGTCCTTCGTTGAAATTTGTGAATTCCCTTGGTGCGACAATGACTTAGACCGCTTTTGGCGTGGCATTGCACGAATGCCGGCTGACCCTCTAAAGTGCTTGGATGTTTTTGCGTTCTTCGACAGACACTATTCATCGGCGTCGAGTGGAATTGGCCGATCGATCTGGACCGCCAACTTGAGCGTCGGGCTCGCGCGAAACCTGACGACGTGGCGAGCCTCGATGGGCACGTTCTCGCCGGTGCGTGGATTGCCCGGCCTCGGCGCCTTGCGACGCACCGTGAAATGGCCGAAGTCGCGCAACTTGATGTCTCCGGTTCGCACCAGATCGTCCTGCAACAAAGCGAAGAACGCCTCGACGAATTCCTTGGCCTCGCGCTTGTTCAAGCCCAGCTTTTCGAACAGCGCGTGGCTCAGCTCAGCCTTGGTCAACGCCGGCACGCCCGACGCCAATATGGCCGCGCCGGTGCCCGCATTGTCGGACGTCGAGTGAGGTGCCCGTCGTTTTTCGGCTTCCAACCGGCCGCTCTTATGCCGCCTTCGGTTGCTGATCGGCCTGCTTGCTGAGCCAGTCCGAGAGGAAATGAGT
>Ga0302314_10004227_pt1 | contig 26443 bp, 22 predicted proteins | sample III_Palsa_N2_3_FD_200533 | JGI IMG/M metagenome (GOLD analysis project Ga0302314, IMG submission 200533) | Peat permafrost microbial communities from Stordalen Mire near Abisko, Sweden - III_Palsa_N2_3 | ecosystem: Environmental > Terrestrial > Soil > Palsa > Peat permafrost | place: Sweden...
CCCGTGGCTTGCTTCAACGGACCTGGAGGGATTGGCCGGGGTGGCGGCCGCCCACGGCGAGGCGGAGTTGGCGGCGCGGCTCTACGGGGCGGCGGACGCGATCCGCACATCCTGCGGAACGCCCGTTCGCCCGAGCCACCAGCACATACATAACCGTGGTGTCGTGGCCGCCGAGGCGCTCCTTGGCCAAGAGGAGTTCACCCGCGCTTATCAGCAAGGTCGAGCCGTACCAGTAGAACAGATGATCACCGACGCCCTCCGCGCCGCGCTCTCCTGAACGGACGTCGAGCCTGTAGGGTGCCAGAACTACTTCTGTATCCTGATGCGCACCCTGTTGATGGAATGGTGAAACCACGGACCGTTCCGAAGAAAAGCTTTAAAAATCCCTCGTCGGAACGGACCGTTGCGACTGTCTCAAGGCCGCGATCTCTCCGAAGTCACCTGGACTTGTCAAATAGGCGGCCGATGAGGAGATAACTCGAGCTTCGCCGGGTAGACGGGGGCGGGCGTCGAACGGCGGAGGGTGAGGATATGACGGAAGATACCGAACGGCGGCACGACACCAAGCGGCCGTCCGTGCCAGGCGGTGAGAAGCCGGCTAAAAACGGCGGCAATTTCCTCGGCCACCTGTTTGGCAGCCTGATGACCACGGTCATCGTGGCCATGGTGATCGTGTTTGTCGCCGCTTATTTGCTGGTAGCCAAGCTCGAAAAACTTAACCCATTCACCTCACACACCACGATTACCACCACACTGGTTCTCGGGAAGCTCACCAAGATCGAGCAGGTGCACGTTGCGACACGCTCCTACTCGGTGGATGTGAAGATCACGCAGAGCGTGGGGATAATCCCCTGCTTCCTCATCTGTAATCAGATGGAGCTCACGGGCAGCGGCACCGACGACGCCATCGTGGATCTCAGCAAGCTCTCCAAACGGGACGTCAGCATCGATCGGTCCACGGAGGCGGTGACCGTCCGGATGGCCGCGCCCACCATCGGCCCCGCCGACCTGAACCCGGTCGCCTGCTCCATCACGAGCACCCATGGGGTCGTCAACAGCGCGACGCAGGCCTTCAGGAACAACCCGAACGGCTACCGCCAGCTCTACGTGGCCGCGGAGAGCCAGATCCATGACACGGCCGAGCGCGACCAGGGACTGCTCACCGCCGGAGAACAGAGCACCCGGGCGATGCTCACCCAGGTGCTCGGCGTCGTCGGCGTCAAGAAGGTGACGGTGGACTTCAGCTAGCGGCCAAGCAGTGCCGCGGTTATCGACCCGGCGGCGAGGTAGCGTGAAGTTGTCCAGATCATTGGACAACTCTACCGTCAGGGGGATCGGGTGTCGTGACCGGCGTTCAGCAGGCGCCGTCGCTTGTCCACGCGCCCGACGCGCCGCCTGGCACCTCGTCGTAGTTCCACTGATTGGCCGTCCACTGGTCGCCGCCGTAGGATACGACGTCGCCGGAGACGTAGGTCGCGCTCGATGACCAGGCGGCGGCCGTGCACGAGCTTGCGGACCGCGGCGTCATGGTCACTCAGCGATAATCCAAGCCGCCAGGCCGCCCAGCCGTGATCCTGTAATCGAGCCCGGAAATCGTCCGCGCCACCTCCGATGAGTGAATACCATGCCTTCGGCGAGACGAAGCCGAGAGCGCGGCTCTGTACTGGTTGGATGATCCGCGTCATGAGACGGGAGCCTGCATGCACGGGTTGTATGAGCTCAGCGGCCGGGGGCCTGACCGGTGACCGCTACTGGCGACCTGTGGGGACAGGCGCCAGCCGTCTCGCCACAGGCCGCGGGAGACGGCCCGACGGCCTGGCGCACGCCCGCCGGATGGGTGATGCGGGTGCCGTGGTGCTGGCCGGCGTTGCTGACCGTCGCCCTCGGTTTTTATCAGATCGGCCGTCCCGAGCTGTGGCGGGACGAGCTGGCGAGCTGGTCTCTCGCCGAGCGGCCGCTCGGCGCCATGTGGGCGACTGCCCACCAGATTGACGCCGCGCAGCTCCCTTATTACCTGGTGTTGCATGGCTGGATCAAGGTGTTCGGTGACTCGGCGGACGCGATGCGCGGCCTGTCGGTGCTGGCGATGGCGGGCGCGGCGGTGTGCGTGACGTTGACCGGGCAGAAGCTGGCCGGCCCGCGAGCCGGGCTGGTGGCCGGGCTGATATTCGCGCTGGTGCCGAGCGTTTCGCGGTTCGCGCAGGAAGTCCGGTTCTATGCGCTCCAGGTACTGCTGGCGACGCTGGCGACGCTGCTGCTGCTGCGCGCGCTTGACCGGCCACTGGTGCGCCGCTGGGCAGCGTACGCGGTCGCCGTGGCGGCACTGGGTTATGTCGACCTCGTCGCGCTGGCCCTGGTCACCGGGCATCTCGCCGCGGTCGCGCTGACCTGGCGGAAGAACCGGGACCGCCGCCTGCTCTGGTTTGTTCCAGCAGTGGCGGCGGCAATCGCGCTGTGCCTGCCGCTGATCATCGTCGGCTCGGGCCAGGCAGGCAGCCAGATCGGCTGGATCCCGCGGCCCGGCCTTGACCTGACCGCCTTCACCTCCTTCGCCCGGAACCTGTGCTATTCCACCCCCGTGGCTGCGGCGCTGCTGGTCCTCGCCGCCGTGGCCTGGGCGGTGCGCTGGCGCGTGGCGGCGGTCGCCACAGCCATGGCCGTGCTGCCGGTCGCCGCTGTGTGGGCAATGTCGCAGGGCACCTACTCCTACTTCTTCCCTCGTTACCTGCTGTTCGCGGTGGCGGGCTGGGCGATCCTGGCCGGGATCGCGGTCAGCAGGTTCAACGCGGCGGTCGCGGTAGCCGTGGTCCTGATGATTGCCCTGCTCAGCGCGAGAGATCAGGAGGCCATCAGGGAACCGGGAGCGCACAACTGGGCTAACTATCCGTTGAACAACGGGGCTAACTATCCGGTGAATGCCGACGCAACCTACTGGGACTACGCGGGCGCGGCATCGGTCATCGCCCGCACCGGGGGCGGCGGGGGCATCGTCTTCCCGACCGGCGCCCTGGCCTGGATGATGATCGACGAAGGCGTCCGGTACTACCTGGAGCAGGACGGGGCGGTCGTACCCCGCCAGCTCTTTGTTACCGCGACGGCACAGCAGGCGCACGGACTCTACGCGGTCGCCTGTGACCATCCCGCCGCCTGCCTGGGGAACCAGGAACGGATCTGGCTCGTGAGCGCAGGCCGCGCGACGGACGTCGCGGCAGCGGTGCCGCCTGGTGAAGCGGCACCGCTGCGGGCCCGTTATCACGTCGTCCTGACTCGGCATTTCGCGGGCCTGAGCATCTTCCTCCTCGACCGCAATGCTCCCGACCGCGCGTAAGGGCCCGGCACCCTCCAGGGTGCCGGGCCCTTACGCCGTGGGACTGGGCTGGCCCGCGCGCTAGCTGGCGCGGTCCCAGGTCGCGCTGAAGTTCTCCGCACTGCTGAGCGACGAGACGGTGTCCTTATCCGCGCCACTGCTGGTCACCATGGTGATCTCCTCGGGACTGAAGTCACCGATCGGGGATCCGTCGACCACGGAATCGGAGACGTTCACGGTACCGAAATCGGCCAGCGGAAGAATCCCGCCGCTGTTGGTGCAGCACGGCGCCTCGATGATGACCTCGGCGGAGGAACGAGCCGCGCCGGACAGGCTCTTCGTGGTGCTGACGCTCCAGTCCTGCGTGGTGTCGGCCAGCGTGAGCTTGAACTCGTTGCTGCCCTCGTAGACGACCGATGCCGTGATGTGGTCACCGGGCTTGACCGTGTCGCCGAAGTTAAACGAATCGGCGGGGTACATCTCATACCAGCCGTAGTACTGCGGGCGGCCGCCCACGCAGTCCGTGTCCGTGCCGGTCTGCTCGACGGTGCCGCTGCTGTAACCGTCAAGGCCGACCCAGAAGCTTGAGTACCTGGTGGCGGAGGTGCAGGTGCCGGTCGGCTGCACCCAGCTGGCCGACACGCTCGTGTAGGTGCCGCTGTCGGCAGCGTATCCCGACCAGTTCGTGCTTGTTGTTGACGCGTTGCGGATGCCGCTGTGCACATTAAGGGCCGTGCCCGGCTTGACCAGGTGCAGGGCGGGGCCGCCGACCCGGACCGTCGTCGTCCGATCCGGGTGAGTGGCGGCGGACGCGCTGCCGGCCGCTAGCGCGGGGCCGAGAGCAAGGGCCAGGACGGCCAGGGGAATACACCATCGTCGTAGCATGCGGGCTCCTTGTGGGTGTTGACAGCTGCGTGCTGCTGGCGACTGTCCCGCGCGCCGTTTCCCGTCGGCGCACGGGGCAAACAGGACTTGTAGCTCTCTGTCACTTTTTTTGTGACCGAGAGGTATTACCTGAAAATAACCTGTTGATTTGGTGTAGTAAAGATGTATTTTGTCGAGGAAATTGTGTTTCTCGTAAAGATTTATGAACAGAATGTGACATCGCAGGTCACCGCGACCGGCGGTCCGCTCGCACCCGATTCGCGGCTTTTGTCCATGCGGAACTCATGCCGGGATGTCGATCGCCGGACTCCAGCCGACTGACATTTCAGGAAATTTCGGGCGCAACTGCCACGCCCGCCCGCCCGGTCGGCCGGGCGTGGCAGTGATGGCGGCAAGATTCCGGCAAGATTAGGGTGGTGGCGTGCCGGACGGGAAGGGCGTGAGGTCATGCGGGCGATAGTCGTGAGCGAGCTTGGGGAGCCTGAGGTCATGGTGGCGTGCGAGCAACCGGACCCGGTGGCCGGGCCCGGGCAGGTCGTCGTCGAGGTCGCGGCGGCGGGGATCAATTTCATCGACGTCTACCACCGCTCCGGCGTGTACAGCCAGCGGGTGCCTTACCTGCCGGGCAAGGAGGGAGCAGGCACCGTCGTGTCCGCGGGGGAGGGCGTCACAGACATCAAGCCGGGCGACCACGTGGCCTGGTACGACACCCCGGGCAGCTACGCCGAGCGGGTCGCGGTGGACGCCGACCAGGCGGTCCCCGTGCCCGATGGCATTCACCCGAAGGTCGCGGCGGCCGCCATGCTCCAGGGACTGACCGCGCACTACCTGTGCCGCAGCACGTTCAAGGTCAAGCCGGGGCAGGTCACCGTCGTGCACGCGGCGGCTGGCGGCGTCGGCCTGCTGCTCACGCAGATGATCAAGAGCCTCGGCGGCATTGTGGTCGCCACCACCTCGAGCACCGCCAAGGCTCTGCTCGCCGAGCGGGCGGGCGCCGACTACGTCACCACCTACGACGAGTTCGGCGCGGTCACCGCGCGCGTGACCGACGGCAGAGGCGCCGATGTCGTCTTCGACGGCGTCGGCAAGGCCACCTTCGACACCAGCCTGGCCGCGCTGCGGCCGCGCGGCATGATGGTCTTGTTCGGCGGCTCGAGCGGCCAGGTCCCGCCGTTCGACCTCCAGCGGCTGAACAGCGGCGGCTCGCTCTTCGTGACCCGCCCCACACTGGCGCACTATGTCGCCGACCGCGCGGAGCTGCTCTGGCGCGCGGGCGATGTCTTCGCGGCGATCGCCAAGGGCGAGCTTGACGTCCGCGTCGGCGCCGAATATCCGCTGCACAACGCCCCCCGCGCGCACGAGGACCTGGTCGCTCGCCGCACCACGGGCAAGCTCCTCCTTGTCCCGTAGCGGTCCCACAACGCGACCCGTTAACCGACGCGCGTGTCGGTTAACGGGGTGCGGTGCCGAGACTGACGGGGATGGACGGCACTAGTATCGGGTAATCGAGCTGGAAGCGCGTGTGATGAGGAGCCTGCCGTGACCTTCCTTGAGCACATTAAAGGCCCGCAGGATCTCAAGGGGCTTTCCACCGAACAGCTCGCCATGCTGGCCAGTGAGATCAGGGACGTCCTGGTGGAGACGGTGACGAGGACGAGTGGTCACCTGGGTCCTAACCTCGGCGTGGTAGAGCTGACCATCGCGCTGCACCGGGTGTTCGACTCGCCCAAGGACAAGCTGATCTTCGATACCGGCCACCAGTCGTATGTGCACAAGCTGCTGACCGGCCGCTACGACACCTTCGCCACGCTGCGCCAGACCGGGGGACTGTCCGGCTACCCGAGCCGCGAGGAGTCGGAGCACGACCTCGTGGAGAACTCGCACGCCTCCACCAGCCTCTCTTACGCCGATGGCATGGCCAAGGCCTACAAGCTGCGGGGCGAGTACGGCCGCACGGTCGTCGCGGTGATCGGCGACGGCGCGCTGACCGGCGGCATGGCCTGGGAGGCGCTGAACAACATCGCCGTCGCCCGGGACTCCAAACTTGTCATCGTGGTCAACGACAACGGCCGCTCCTACCAGCCGACGATCGGCGGCCTCGCCTCCCACCTGAACTCGATCCGCGTCAGCCAGCGCTACGAGCAGGTGCTCGACCTCATCAAGACCACGGTCACGGCCGCGCCGATCGTCGGTAACCCGCTGTTCGGCGCGCTGCACGGCGCCAAGAAGGGCCTCAAGGACTTCCTGCAGCCGCAGGTGCTCTTCGAAGACCTCGGCATCAAGTACATCGGCCCGATCGACGGCCACGACGAGGCGATGATGGAGCACGCGCTGCGCAAGGCCAACGAGTACAGCGGCCCGGTGCTTGTGCACGCGATCACCCACAAGGGATTCGGCTACCAGCTGGCCGAGCAGAATGAGGAGGACTGCCTCCACCAGGTCCCCGCCGCGCCCAAGCCGCTGGCGGTCGGCCAGGCCGCGGCTAAGCCAAGCGCAGCCAAGCGCGCCTGGACCGACGTGTTCGCCGACGAGATGGTCGTCATCGGCGGCCGCCGCCCGGATGTGGTGGGGATCACCGCCGCGATGCTGCACCCGGTGGGCCTGGCGCCGTTCAAGGCCGCCTATCCCGACCGCGTCTACGACGTCGGCATCGCCGAGCAGCACGGGATGACCATGGCGGCCGGCCTGGCGATGGCGGGCCTGCATCCGGTGTTCGCCGTGTACGCGACGTTCCTCAATCGGGCGTTCGACCAGCTGCTGATGGACGTGGCGCTGCACAAGCTGCCGGTCACCGTGTGCCTCGACCGGGCCGGCGTCACCGGCCCGGACGGCGCCAGCCACAACGGCATGTGGGACGGCTCGATCCTCCAGGTCATCCCCGGCCTGCGGGTAGCCGCGCCGCGCGACGGCAGCCGGGTCGCCGAGCTGCTCAACGAGGCGGTCGGTGTCGGCGACGGGCCCACCGTGGTCCGCTACCCGAAGGGCACCGTCGGCGCGGAGGCCGAGGCGGTCGGCGTGCTTGGCTCGATGGACGTGCTCGCCGTCCCCGGCGAGGGGAACGGCAGGGACGTGCTGCTGCTCGGCGCGGGCCCGATGGCCGTCACCTGCGTCGAGGTGGCACGGCGGCTGAACGACCATGGCATCGGCGTGACCGTCGTCGACCCGCGCTGGGTCAAGCCGGTCGATCCCGCCGTCCTCGGCGCGGCCCGCGAGCATCGGCTCGTCGCGGTGGTCGAGGACAACGGGCGGGTCGGCGGGTTCGGCGACGCGGTCGCGCGACTGCTGCGCGACGCCGACGTGGACACGCCGGTGAAGACCTACGGGCTGCGCCAGGAGTTCCTTGCCCACGCCGCGAGAGATGAGATCCTCGAGGCCGCCGGGCTGACGCCGCAGCACCTCGCGCGCCAGCTCACCGAGGCGGTCGCCCGCCGGACACAGCCGCCGCCCGCGGCGAGAGTCGAGGAGCCGTCGTCGACGACCGAACGCCTGCCCGAGTAGCCTCACCCTTATGCTGCGAGTTGCCGTGGTCGGGTCTGGGCCGGCCGGACTGTATGCCGCCGAGGCCCTGGTTAAGCAGGCGGCGTTGTTGCCGGTTCCCGTGTCGGTGCAGGTCGACGTCATCGACCGGCTGCCGACACCGTACGGACTTGTCCGCTACGGCGTCGCGCCGGACCACAAGTCGATCAAGTCGGTCGCGAACTACCTGCGCCGGGTGCTCGAATCTCCCGGCGTCTCGTTCGTCGGCGGCGTGCACTTCGGCACCGACGTCACCCGCGAGGACCTGCTCGCGACCTACGACGCCGTGATCTACGCCACAGGCGCGATGCGCGACCGTCGCCTCGGCATCACGGGCGAGGACCTGGCAGGCTCGCATGCGGCGACGGACTTCGTCAACTGGTACTGCGGCCACCCGGACGTCGACCCGTCCGCGTTCACGCTCGACGCCGAGTCGGTCGCGGTGATCGGCGTCGGCAACGTCGCGGTGGACGTGGCGCGCATCCTCGCCCGCGACCCCGCCGAGCTTGAGCAGACCGACATCTCGGAGCCGGTGATGGACGCGCTGCGCGCGTCACGGGTGCGCGAGGTGCACGTCATCGGCCGCCGCGGCCCGGCGCACGGCAAGTTCACCACCAAGGAGCTGCGCGAGCTCGGCGAACTGCCCGGCGTCTCGGTGTCGGTTCCGCCCGACGAGCTCGACCTGACCGGCGGGTTCGACCGCTCGGGCGTCTCGTCCGCTCTGGTGGCCGCGGACCGCCGGGTGCGCGGCAACCTCGTCACGATGGCCGGCTGGGATGGCAGCACCTCGGCTGACCCCGCCCGCAAGCTGCGGCTTCGTTTCTGGCTACGCCCGGTAGAAATTCAAGAATCCTCATCAGGAGGAACGGCCGGTGGTCTCCGCCTGGAACGCACCAGGCTCTCGGAGAGCGGGGTGTACGAGGGGACGGGCGAGTTCGAGACCCTGGACGCGCAGCTCATCCTCCGTTCCGTCGGCTACAAGTCCGTTCCGCTGCCCGGCGTCCCGTTCGACCCCGCGACCCACACGGTCCCGAACCTCGCGGGCCGCGTGCTGTCGGAAACCGGCGAGCCGCTGCCAGGCGAGTACGTGGCCGGCTGGCTCAAGCGCGGGCCGACCGGCGTCATCGGCACGAACAAGGCCGACGCCGCGCAGACCGTCCAGGCGCTACTCGCCGACCTAGCCGGCGGCCCGGGGCTTGGCGAGGCCGCGCTGCCACGCCCAGGCCTGCTCCGTCTCCCGACGCTCGATGACCTCGACGGCGGGTTCGCGGCTCCCGCGCTCGCCCCCGTCCTCGCGGAACGCGGCATCGAGCCGGTCTCCTACGCCGACTGGCTCCGCGTCTCCGCCGCGGAAGAGTCCCTTGCCCGCTCCCTGTCCCGTGGTGACCGGGTCAAGCTCCCAAGCCGCGAGCACCTCTGGTCGGCTTGCCGCCCGTAATTTCCGGGTAATCGATTGCTTACGTTACGTTACGCTTACGATCTTGCGATTCGGCGTTACGATCCGTAAGAATGTCACTACCCCTCGGCATCATGGAGTGACAGCGCGGAATTGATCGGCATGGTTTCGCGTCCAGGCGGTGCGTGTGCTGACCGTCGACAGCGTGGCGAAGGGGGCTGGATCATGGGTGACTTGATCACGGGGGACTGGGCTGGCGCTCCCGGTACGCAGCACCTGCTGCTAGCCGAGACCATTGGCCTCGCGATGGTCCGACGCGCGGCTGACATCCTCGACCGCCATCGCGCGGCGCTGGCGAGCGGCGTGGGCGCCGGCGCCGCGCACGCGGACGCGGTCACCGATGGTGACGAGCAGTTCGCCGCCGATAACGCGATCTTCACCGCCGTCCTGGACGCCACGAACGAGTGCCTCGGCCGGTTCGATGGCCGGCCCGCGGATGACCGCTGGTGTGACGCGCTGCTCCAGCTCATCCAGCTGGCCGCGCTCGCCAAGCCCCCGGTACAGGCCAGCTAGCCTACTCGGGGACGGCCTGTTCGCCGAGGAGACGCGGCCAGGGAAACGCGCGTAACCGGCCGCCCGGCGGGTAGGGAGTTGACCGTTCGTCAAGATCCAGATTAATATCACCAAAAATGTAGTGAATAGCCGTGAAGTCGATAAAATGTACTGAGCGGCGGAGCGCCTCTGCGGCCGAGGGGGGAACAACATGGCACTGCCCGATTTCCTGGTGGCGGGGGTTCCCAAGGCGGGGACGACGGCGCTGCACGCGGCGCTCTCCGGTCATCCTGGCCTGTACCTGTCGCCCATCAAGGAACCGAAGTTCTTCCTGACCGACGGCCCGCCGCCGGCCAAGGGCGGCCCTGGCGACGCGCTCACCTACCGCGAGCACGTCTGGCAGCGCGACAAGTACGAGGCACTCTTCGACGCCGCCCCGCAAGGAACGCTCCGGGGCGAGTCCACACCGCTCTACCTCTACGACCCGGAGGCGATGCGGCGGATCAACAAAACGATCCCGGACGCCAAGCTCATCGCGATCGTTCGCGACCCGGTCGAGCGCGCGCACTCCAACTGGACGCACCTGTGGTCGGCGGGCCTCGAGCCAGAAGGCGATTTCATCAACGCCTGCGCCCAGGAGGACCGCAGGATCGCCGCCGGCTGGGCGTCGTTCTGGCACTACACCGGGGTCGGCAAGTACGGCGAGCAGCTCGCGCACGCGTTCACGCTGTTCCCGCGCGAGCAACTGCTCGTGCTCCGCTACCGGCTGCTGATCGATGAGCCCGCCGCCACGCTCGACAAGATCTGCACCTTCCTCGGGGTCGAGACCGGGCTGCTCACCGAGATACCGAGGCAGAACGTCACCGCGCACCCGGACCGGACGCTCGCCTACCGCGCCGCCGCGCTCGGCATGCGGGCAAGCGACACGGTCGGTCGGCTGCTTCCCGGCGGCGTCGCGACCGCGGCCACCCACCGGCTTGAGCGGTTCCTTCAGCGCGGCGGGCGGGAGCGCCAGCCGCTGAGCTGGGAGCAGCGCCAGGCGCTGCTGCCCGTGTTCGCCGACGACATCCGGCTACTCGGCACGGTACTTGGCGATGATTTCAGCGACTGGCTCGCCCCCCGCGATCGCTCGGGCGGCCTGGTCGGCGCCCGCCCCGTCGGCCAGAGCCAGGCCAAGAACGGGAAGCAGTATCTCCCCCGGGGGAGGACCCCCCGGTGACCCCCCCCGCATGGGGGGCCAGCCCCCCATCCCCCCGGGGACCCGCCCGCATAAACCGCGGCCAGGCCCCAGCTCCGCGCGCGGAGACCGCTAGTCAGTCGCGCAGCTCCGTGACCAGGGCGTGCGAGCCGTCGGGCTGTGCCATCTCGTAGTACAGCCTGGTCCGCCCGTCCGGCAAGTCAACCAGGTCGAGGTAGCGCAGGCCGCCGGTCGAGTACGGCGAGGAGACCGCCGGGCCGTCGCCAGGCGACGACGTCGCGAGCAGCGCGGCCGGGTCCGCGCCAAGGGCGATGCCGGTCCGTTCCTCGTAGTTCTCCGCCGCGGTCGCTCGACCGTCGTAGTACGCCGTGACCCTCCTTGTCCCGCCCTCGCCGCCCGCCCCGCCCTCGCCACCCGTGCCAAGCCGGACCGCGGTGACCCGGGTGCCGCGGGAGTCCCACTCGCCCGGGCGACCGGAGATCGCGGTGCCCTGCCAGGTCCAGTCGAGACCGTCCGGGCTCGTCGCGTACTCGGTCGTCATCTGGTCGGTCTCATGGGGGTCGGCGAGCGGGTGAATGGTCGCCCACATGTGCCATTGGCCGCCGTGGAACTGGATCACCGGGTCCTTGACCGCCCGCTTGCGCGGATCGCCTGCGAGCACCACGTCCCGCGAGCGGACATCGAACTGCGACGGGTGGGCCGCGTCGGTCACCTCAACCCGCCAGTGCCTTGTCCCCGTCGTGGCGCAACTCAGGTACAACCGCCAGCTGCCATCGGGGAGCTGGACGAGCTCGGGCCGCTCAAGCGACTCGGTGTCCAGCTCGCCGGAGGTGATCACGGCGATCGGGTCGCCAAAGTGCACGCCATCGCGGGCGAACGCGATGCCTATCGCGTAGCCTCGACCGCTGCCGACCGGCCTGCGCAGCCGGTAGGCGAGGTAAAAGCCGCCGTCGGCCGCGACCGCGGACGGCCCGCCCGCCCAGAAACCGGAACCGGAACCGGGTGCCGCGACCGCGATGAGCGCCTCAGCTGGCATTGGAATAAGCACGCCATTATCGCCAATAATCATGTAGGAATTATAGACAACTTCGCTACCTGACGTGGCCAGGGTGACTAAATCGTGCGGGAGGAGTTACCTGGACTCCTGTCGATCATACGGACCACGCGGCGTCGGCGTCCCCGTTTTCTGTTCGGGCGTGCACGGGGAGAATGGGAGTCATGAGCTTTAGCGACGCCGGGATCCTCCCCACAGACTCACCGACGGCCGACAAGGAGCAGCCCAACCTCCCGGAAGCGCCGAGCACGTCGGCCCGCTCCGAACTGCCCGCCGACCGGTACCTCGACAGGGAGCAGAGCTGGGTACGGTTCAACCAGCGCGTCCTCGAGCTCGCGGAAGACGCCCAGGTCCCGCTCCTTGAGCGTGTCCGCTTCCTCGCCATCTTCGCCTCGAACCTGGATGAGTTCTTCATGGTTCGGGTGGCGGGCCTGATGCGCAGGATGGCGGCGGGGTTCCCCGTCGAGAACGCCGTCGGCCTCACCCCAAGCCAGCTGCTCAGGAGCACGCTCAGCCAGGCCGGTCAGCTCGCGAGCAGGCACGCGGCCGTCTTCGAAGACCACATCAAGCCCGAGCTCGCGGGCCGCGGCGTCGAGATCCTGCGCTGGAAGGAGCTGACGGACGACGAGCGCACCGGTCTTACCAAGCTGTTCAATGAGCGCATCTACCCGGTCCTCACGCCGCTCCTAGTGGACCCGGCGCACCCGTTCCCCTTCATCTCGGGGTTGTCGCTCAACCTCGCCGTCAGCCTCGTCGACCCGACCAGGGGTACGACCATGTTCGCCAGGGTGAAGGTCCCGCCGCTGCTCGCGAGGTTCCTCAAGGTCGCGGAGTTCCGCTACGTGCCGATCGAGGACGTGATCGCGGCGCACCTGAACGTCCTGTTCGGCGGGATGGATATCGTCGAGACCTACGTGTTCCGCGTCACCCGGGTCCGCGAGCTCGAGGTGGACGAGGACGTCACGGAGAACCTGCTGCAGGCGCTTGAGCGCGAGCTTGCCAAGCGGAGGTTCGAGCCCGCGGTCCGCCTTGAGGTAGCCGACGACATGTCCGACGACGTGCTGACCCGTCTTGCCAGGGAGCTTGGCGTCGATGAGAACGCGGTGTACAAGGTGACAGGACCGCTCGACCTGACCGGCCTGACCGCGATCGCGGACCTGCCGCTCGGTGAGCTGCGCTACCCGTCGTTCGTGCCGAGCCCGCGGGCCGTGCCGACAGAAACCTCGATCTTCGGTACCCTCCGCGAGCGGGACGTGCTCGTGCACCTGCCCTACGACTCGTTCACCACGAGCGTGCAGCGGATGGTCGAGGAGGCCGCCGCCGACCCGGCGGTCCTCGCCATCAAGCAGACGCTCTACCGTACGAGCGGCGCGTCGCCGATCGTGGACGCGCTGATCGACGCGGCCGAGGCCGGCAAGCAGGTCGTCGTGGTGGTGGAGATCAAGGCGCGGTTCGACGAGAAGGCGAACATCAGGTGGGCACGCAAGCTCGAAGAGGCGGGCTGCCACGTAGTCTACGGCTTCGTCGGGATGAAGACGCATGCCAAGCTCATGCTGATCGTCCGGCAGGAGCCCGACGGAACGCTGCGCAGGTACTGCCACATCGGCACCGGCAACTACCACCCCACAACGGCGCGGTTCTATGAGGACTTCGGCCTGCTCACGGCGGACAGGCGGGTCGGCGAGGACGTCACCGACCTGTTCAACCACCTCACCGGGTACAGCAGGAAGAACGGCTACCAGCTGCTGCTCGTCGCCCCCGAATCGCTGCGCGCCGGGATCGTCGGGCGGATAGGAAGGCAGGCGGCCCGCGCCCGGGCCGGCAAGCCCGCGAAGATCGCGTTCAAGTGCAACGCGCTCGTCGACGAGGTGGTGATCGACGCGCTCTACCGGGCGTCCCAGGCCGGGGTGCCCATCGACCTCCTGATCCGCGGCATGTGCGCGTTGCGGCCTGGCGTGCCCGGTTTGTCCGATAACATGAGAGTGCGCAGCGTGCTTGGCCGGTTCCTTGAGCACTCGAGGGTTTATGCTTTCGGTACCGGGGACCCCGACCCGGGCGCCGAGCCGGGCGAGGACCCGCAGGCCGGCAACGAGGTCTGGCTTGGCAGCGCTGACATAATGCACCGGAACCTGGACCGGCGCGTGGAGTCCCTAGTGCGGGTGGCCGATCCGGCGCACTGCACCAGGCTCCGTGACCTGATTGGCCAAGGCATGGATGACGCGACGTCCTCCTGGTGGCTCGAGGATGACGGCGGCTGGACCAGGCATGCGCGTGATGGCGCCGGCCACCTGCTGCGCGACGTGCAGGAGAGCCTGATCATGGACACGAGCCGAGGACGACTCCCAGATGCCTAGCAACAAGCCAGAGTCCAGGCTGATCAAGGCGGCCGGCGCGGTCGCCTGGCGGCCGGGACCCGACGGCGAGCCGGAGATCCTGCTCGTGCACCGCCACAAGTACGACGACTGGTCGCTGCCCAAGGGCAAGATCGAGCCGGGCGAGCCACTGCCGGTCACCGCGGTCCGCGAGGTGCTCGAAGAGGGCGGCGCCCGCCTCGCCCTCGGCCGCCGCCTTGTCTCGGTCCGCTACAACGTGGGCGGCCGGCCCAAGCGCGTCCACTACTGGGCGGCCCGCGTCACCTCAACGGACGACCACGCGGTGCCCAACTCCGAGGTGGACGTCATCGACTGGGTGCCCGCCACTCGCGCCGTCGGACGCGTCAGCTACGCCCACGATCATGGCGTGCTCGCCGACTTCGGCAGGCTCCCGTCGCACACCGTGCCGATTATCTTGCTCCGCCACGCCAAGGCCGTGGCCAAGTCCGACTGGAAGCGCGCCGACGCAAGCCGCCCGCTCGACGACTCGGGCCGCGCCGACGCCAAGTCCCTTGCGGACCTGCTGTCCTGTTTCGCGCCCCGTGCCGGTTTCATACCCCGCCCGCGGCTGATCAGCTCGCCCGCGGCCCGCTGCCTTGAAACCCTCCGCCCGTTCGCGGAGCTGACCGGCGCGCAGGTGCGGGAAGAGCCATCCCTCTACATCCATAACCAGTCATCAGGAACGGACGGCGGCGACTCCGTTCCGTCCATTGCCGCTCTCGTAAACGAGGCGGTCGCCACCGGCGAGCCGACGGTGTTCTGCGCCCACCGGGAGAACATCCCTGACCTACAGGCCGCGGTCCTGACCGCGCTGCACGTCGACCCCGCTTCCGGTGACGACGCCCCTGTCGGCCTCGATCTCCCCAAGGAATGGAAAGACCAGCTGGTCACAGCGGGATTCTGGGTGCTGAACCTAGCCACAGCCCCGACCCCGCCGCAGCCATCAGCCGTTCCGTCGGTACCCGTTCCGTCGGTACCCGCGCCCGTGGCACCCCTCGGGCCGGGACTCGTCGGGCCGGGACTCGTCGGGCCGGGACTCGTCGGGCCGGGAGTCGTGGGACCGGCCGCCCGAGCGATGTCCGCCCTGTGGCGCTGGCTGCGTCCCCGCGGCAGGGCCAGCACCAGCGTGCCTACCCCCGCTGAGGCCGCTGAGGCCGGTGATACTAGCGAGATCAGCGGGATCAGCGAGGTCAGTGCTGGCGTCGCGATCCCCGGTGCCGCCCCACGCTCCGCCATCCGGCTGATCTCCGCCGACCGTTACGACCTATCCGAGCCCTAGGGCTTGCGGGCGACGCCCGCGTTCATGCCGATTTCCCGCGCGCCCGGCCGGGGGCCGCCGCCTGGGTCCGGACGCCATTCCGGCAGCAGTACCACGCCGGGTGCCACGAGATTGAGCCTGTCGAAGACCAGGTGCCCGAAATCGGTGGAGTTCCTTGGCGCGATGGGCACCCCGCTAGCCTGGATGAGGCGGATCACGGCGTCCGCTTCCTCCTGGGTGCCGTACTCGGTGCTGCCGTGAGAGGCGGCCACATAGCTGCCCGACGGCAGCGCGTCCACCAGCGTCTTGATGATCCCCGCTGGGTCGTCCTCCGGCAGCAGGAAGTGGACGATGGCCGCGAGGATCAGCGCGATCGGCCGGGTGAAGTCCAGCGTCTCCAGCGTGGCGGGGGCGCTGATGATCTTCTCCGGTTCCCGCAGGTCCGCGTGAATGTAGGCGCACTTGCCTTCCGGCGAGCTGGTGAGCAGCGCCCGCGCGTGCACCAGCACGAGCGGGTCGTTGTCCGCGTAGACCACGCGGGCCTTGGGGTTGATGGCCTGCGCGACCTCGTGCACGTTCTGGGCGGTCGGCAGCCCCGAGCCGATGTCGAGGAACTGGTCGATACCGGCCTCCCCGGCCAGGTACCTGACCGCGCGGCCGAGGAACTTCCTGTTCTCCCGGGCAGAGACGCGCATCCCGGGCCATGCGGCGATCACCTTGTCGGCCACCGCCCGGTCGGCGGCGAAGTTGTCCTTGCCTCCGAGGTAGTAGTCCCACGTCCTGGCGGGATGCGGCTTGGTGATGTCGATCTCGGCCGGGCCCGTTTCCGGCGAATTCGGATAAGGCACAGCCCGAGCCTACTACTGGGACCAATCCGAGCGGGTAAGGAGGTGGACCGTCATCCTGAGGTAGCCACCCCAAGATCATTAACTCGAGGTGTATGGCGTTTCCGTCGCTCTGGGTCTCGGGGGTCTCGGGGGTCTGGGGGGTCTGGGGAGGAGTCTCGGTCTGCGGGGGCTTGGGCTTCGCGCGGTGCTTGAGGAGTCGGAGGAGGAGGAGCCAGCCGGCCAGCAGGACCACCGCCGCTATCAGCGCGTAGAGGAAGTACGTGGTGATGTCGTTGTAGATGGTGTCGATGTGCTGTCCGGCGAAGTAACCGACGCTCACCCAGGTGCCGACCCACAGCGCGGCACCGAGCGCGTTGGAGGCCAGGAAGCGGAGCCAGTGCATCTTGGTGAGGCCGGCGATGATGCCGTTGGCCTGGCGCAGCCCCTCGATGAACCGGGCGATGGTGATGATCTTGCCGCCGTGCCTGTTGAAGAAGCGCTCGGCCTTCTCCAGGCGCTTGCTGGTAAGGAACACGTACCTGCCCCAGCGCTCCACCAGTTCGCGCCCGCCGAACCGGCCGATCGCGTACCCGATGTTGTCGCCGAGGATGGCCGCGACGAAGCCGATCACGCCGACCGCAACGATGTTCAGCCGTCCGGAGCCCGCGTAGATCGCGCCCGCGATGAGCACCGTCTCGCCTGGCACCGGGATGCCGAAGTCCTCGATGAGCACGAACGCGAGGATCACCCAGAGCCCGTAATGCTGCAGCGGCGATGCGAGCGAGTTCAAGAACCCAGGCAGCACCGGCTGTGGGGAACTGCTGATCGCGGCGGTGATGGTGGTAAGCACCTAGCTAGCTATCCCGGCCGGCCGCCGCCGCGAGCGCTGCCGCGAGGGGGACGGCGGTCAGCTCCGCCTGCCAGGGACGGGCGCCGTAACCGGTGAGGGTGGCGGCGATCGCCTCAGCGGTGGCGGGGGCGGGGGGTTCCCAGGCCAGGCGGCGGACCGCGTCCGGCGCGATCAGGTTCTCGACGGGGAGCCCGTGCGCGATGGCGAGCGCGCCGATCGCGTCCCTCGCGGCCGTCAGCCTGGCCGCGGCGGCCGGCTCGCGTTCGGCCCAGCGGTGCGCGGGCGGTGGACCTGGCACCGCGCCGAGCCCGGCGACGTCGGGCAGTTCGGCCTCGTCGAGCTCGCGGGCGCGGACCACGGCGGCAAGCCAGCGGGCCGAGTGCTTGCGGGCGTTGCGCGCGTGGAAACCGCTGATCCTGTCGAGCTGAGGCCGGCCCGACTGCGGCGCCTTGCCGGCCTCGGCACGGGCGGCCTCGATGATCGCCTGATCGGCGAGCACGCGGCGGGGCGACAGGTCGGCCTCCCTGGCGACCTCGTCGCGCGCCTGCCAGAGTTCGCGGACGACCGCGAGCGCCCGCCTGGTGCGCACCTTGTGGATGCCGGAGGTGCGCCGCCACGGGTCGGGTCTTGGCTGCGGCGGTGGAGCCGCCGCGATGGCGGCGAACTCCTGCCTGGCCCACTCGGTCTTGCCCTGGTCGGCGAGCTGATCGGCGAGTGCGTCCCGCAGCTCGATGAGAACCTCGACATCGAGCGCGGCGTACCTGAGCATCTCGGCGGGCAGCGGCCGCACCGACCAGTCGGCGGCCGAGTGCTCCTTGGCCAGCCGGAAGCCAAGGACTTCCCCGAGCATGGTGCCGAGCGCCACCCTTGGATACCCGAGCAGCCGCCCGGCGAGTTCGGTGTCGAAAAGCTCGCGCGGGTGATAGCCGATCTCGGCCAGGCACGGCAGGTCCTGCGACGCGGCGTGCAGCACGGTCTCGACATCGGCCATGGCCGCGTCGAGACCGGACAGATCAGGGCACCCGATGGGGTCGATGAGCACGGTTCCCGCACCCGCGCGCCGGAGCTGCACCAGGTAGGCACGCTGCCCGTACCGGTAACCCGAGGCCCGCTCCGCGTCCACCGCGAGGGGTCCCGTCCCCGCGGCGAGCCGCTCGACAGCCTCGGCAAGCTCGGCCGCCGCGGCGATCACCGGCGGCAGCCCCTCCCGAGGCTCGAGCAGGTCGATGACCTCCCGGCCGGGTACGGCGTCGCTCCCGTCTTCTACGATTTCGTCGTCGGCGACCTTATCTTCCACAGCCGAATCTTCCCCGGCTGCGTCTTCGGGAACCTCGTCCCCGCCAATCTCGGCCCCGTCGGCGTCCCCGCCGGTCACGGTGCCGTCGGCCAGGGCGCCGAACACCGGCAGCGCGTCGTCGAATGGTCCGCTCATTGCCGTCATCGGCGCCTCCGGCGGCCGTCGGAACCGTGCGCCCGGGCGTTCAGCGCCAGAGTCCCTGGCGGCTGGGTCGGCAGGCCCGCCGCCGCGACGAGCAGGTCGCACCAGGCGGCGACGGAGCCGTCGATCTCGTCGTCGGCCGGGCACCACGAGGCACGCAGCTCGAACGCGGTCGTCGGGGGCTCGTCCGACTTCGTGCCGTATCCCTCGGTGATCACCCGGGTCACCGTTCCGCTCGGCGCGGAATATCCGGGCGCGTTCAGGTCGAGGGCCTCGGTGAGCCAGGACCAGCCGACCTCACCGAGCAGCGGGTCGGCGGCCATCTCCTCTTCCACGTCGGCGTGCACCTGGACCACGAGACGGAACGTCCCGGTCCAGCCTTCCTTGCCCGCCGGGTCGTGCAGCAGCACCAGCCGTCCCGTGCCCGCCTCCACCCCGTCCCGGTAGGCGGTGGCCGCCATCGCGACCGCGTGCGGCGCGAGCCGTCTTGGCGCGGGCAGATCCTCGAACGTAAGGTCGTCCCTGACCTCGGCCACCGCGTCCGCGCCCGCCTTGAACGCCGCGAGCGCGTCGGCGAAGACAGTGTCGGCCAAGACATGGGCAGCACCAGAGTCGCCCGGGTCCGTTACTGATGATTCGCCTGGGCCAGCCGGGACGGCGTTCGTCTCCGCGCTTGCCCGCACCGGCGCGGGCGTGTCCGCCAACCTCATGGCCTGAGCGTACGTTGTGCCTGGCAGCACCCGGTGCGCGGGCCGCGTATAAACGGTCTGTCGGTGCGGTTACGCGGCACGGACGGACTGTCTGGCCGGGGCCGCCGTGACGGCCGGGGAACCAGCGGCATGGGAACCAACAAAGGTACCCATGATGACTCCGGTGCCGCACGCGATGCAGGCCCACTCCGGGCACTCGCCGCCCGCGGCAGTGTCACTAACACCTGGGTCACTAACACCTGGGTCACTAACACCTGGGTCACTAACATCTGGGCAGTCGCCGGCGTGTATCTGCTCGAACGGCTCGTCGGCGCCACATCCGGGACAGTCCCCAAGCGGCTGCGTCATCGCGGTGGCCCCCTACAATTGTGTGGCTGCTAAAATTCGTGCGTACTATTCAGTGCGTAATGCATGCCTGAACTCGTCCCGATCTTGGCATGTACGGGTGTGATTTCGGCGGATCTCGCACGGCGTGTCGCCGGGGTGGTTGGGTACCGACCCGTGGGGTATGAGACAATGCCGAGGGTGAGCCAGCCCCATACTAACTCGCCCTTTATCCGTGCATGCCGGGGAGAGCCGGTACCGCACACCCCGGTGTGGTTCATGCGCCAGGCCGGGCGGTCGCTGCCCGAGTACCACCGGCTGCGCGAGGGCATCGCGATGCTTGATTCGTGCACGCGGCCCGAGCTAGTCACCGAGATCACACTCCAGCCGGTGCGGCGGTATGACGTGGACGCGGCCGTCCTGTACAGCGACATCGTGGTGCCGCTTCGGGCGGTTGGGGTGGACGTGGATATCAAGCCAGGGGTCGGGCCGGTGATGGGCCAGCCCATCCGCACGCTTGACGACGTGTCCCGGCTGCGCGCGCTCGAGCCCGCCGACGTTCCCTACATCACGGAGGCGGTGAAGGCCCTGGTAGGCGAGCTTGGCGGCAAGCCGCTCATCGGGTTCGCCGGCGGCCCCTTCACGCTGGCCTCGTACCTGATCGAGGGCGGTCCCTCGAAGAACCACGACAGGACCAAGGCCCTGATGTACGGCAATCCGGAGCTCTGGCACGCGCTGATGGGCAGGCTCGCCGGGATCGCGACCTCGTTCCTGCGGGTACAGATCGAGGCCGGGGCGTCGGCCGTGCAGCTGTTCGACTCCTGGGTCGGCGTGGTCAGCCCGGCGGACTACCGCCATGCGATCCTGCCCCACACGAGCAGGATCTTCGCCGCCCTTGCGGCCTGCGGTGTGCCGCGGATTCACTTCGGCGTCGGCACGGGCGAGCTGCTTGGCCTGCTCGGCGAGGCAGGCGCGGACGTGGTCGGCGTGGACTGGCGGATTCCGCTTGACGAGGCGTCCCGCCGGGTGGGCGGCGGAAAGGCCATCCAGGGCAACCTCGACCCATCGGTGCTGCTCGCCCCCTGGGACGTGATCGAGCCGCGGGCCCGCGCGATTCTCGACCGGGGCCGGACGGTTCCCGGCCACGTCTTCAACCTCGGCCACGGCGTGCTGCCCCAGACTGACCCCGACGTGCTGGCCCGCCTGACCAACCTGGTCCACGAGGCCTCCGCCCGCTCGCTCGCCTAACGCCGCTTGCCGATGGATACTCCGAGCATCCGGATCCGGATCGGGACGGCTGGGCCTGACCGACACCAACGGGAAACCCCCTGTGCGCCTCGGTCAGGCCGCCGCTGATCGAATGGTCCGCCGCCCCGCCGACCACCTAACCCCAGCCGCCTGACCCCAGGTTGCGTGGGGGCCGTCAGGCGGCGCGGCGGTGCAGCAGCCAGATCGTGGCGCCGAGCGCGGCCGCGGTGAGCAGCACGAAGATGCCAGCCTCGATGGACTGAAAGGTCCAGAACCGGTCGGCCGGCTGGTACAGCCAGGTATTGCCGACCTGGTTCGCGCCGAGACCGCCGCCTTGTCCAAGCACCCAGTCCCCGATGTGGCCGGTCACCGGGGGCAAGAAACCCAGGCCCTCGCCGCCGAAGCACGGGCTGTTCTGCGGGCAGACCTGGGTGTACGTCAGCGGTGCCTCGAAGTGGGGGCGGAACAGGAACTCGACCACGAGCCTGATGGCCAGCCACGGGACGAACGCGGCCACCATGGCCGGGATGCTGCGCCGCAGCAGTAGCCCGGCGAGCACGGCGAAGCCGAACGCACACAAGATGTAAGCAGTGAGGACGAGGCCCTCGAAGTCGTAGATGTTGGGCAGGAAACGGCCGGTGAGCCGGTCCATCGGCGCGCGGTACCAGGTGATTAGCGCGGTCATCGCCGCGCCGAAGACCACAAGACCGCCGGTGACCAGGCCAAGCTTGACCGTCAGCCACCGGGCACGGGAAACCGTCTGGCTCCAGGCCAGCCGCCAGGTGCCGTATTCGAGTTCTCGTGCGATCAGCGGCGCACCGACAAGAACCCCGATCAGCCCGGGGACGATCAGGGTCACGGACCAGAACGCGACGTTGACCTCGGAGCCGAACCTGTTGGTGAACGTCGTGATCGCATCCGGGCAGCCGGTTCCCTGGCTGCGGGCCAGGCAGGTGATCAGGCCGTCCTGGCCGAACGCCGTGCGCATCGAGTCGCCAAGCACGACCGCGTAGATCGCGAGGACGGCGAGCAGGCCCAGGCAGGCTATGGCCTGGCCGCGGTGCTGCCGCCAGCTGACCCAGATCATCGTGAGACCGCCTTCGTGGTCGGCCCGGGCCGCGCAGTGGCCCGGGCGGTATCGTCTTGTGTCGCCGAGTTTTGTGCCGTCGCGTTGGACGGGCGCTGCAGGTAGGCCATGACGAGCTGTTCGAAGCTCACCGAGTCGGCCTGCCATCCGGGGCGATCGGTCGCCGCCAGCCGGACGGGATCGGTGCGGACGAGCGCGGAGGAGTGCCGGTCGCTGTCGGTGCGATGGATGATGAGCCCGGGAAGCTCGGCGTCGGAGGTCGCGCGGGGGACGGTGAGCAGTCGGTGCGCGGCGAGCAGGTTGTCGGTCGGCCCGGCGAGCTGCACCTGCCCGCCGGTGAGGATGATCAGCCAGTCGCAGAGCCGCTCAAGTTCGGACACCACGTGCGAGGAGATCAAGACGGTCAGGCCGCTGTCGGCGGCAGCCGCGGCCATCACCTCCCGCATGAACTCAAGCCGGGCGACCGGGTCCAGGCTGGAGACCGGCTCGTCGAGCACGAGCAGCGGCGCACGCTTGGCCAGCGCCATGGTCAGCGAGACCTGAGCCCGCTGCCCGCCGGACAACCCCTTGACCCTGCGTTTCAACGGAATGCCGAGGGTCTCCATCCGTGCCTGCGCCAGCCCCTGATCCCAGCGGGGGTTCATCGCCCGGCCCAGGTGGAACATGTCCGCGACGCTGAAGTCGCGGTACAACGGATGATCTTGGGCGACGTAGCCGACCCGCGCCAGCCTCGCCGTCATGGGCGAGTGCGAGGTCTCGCCGAGGACCGACACCTGCCCTTCGGTGGGCTGGAGCAGGCCGATGATCATCTCAAGCAGGGTGGTCTTGCCCGCACCGTTCGGGCCAACCAGGGCGGCTATCGCGCCGGTCGGCACCTCAAGGGTGCAGTCGCGCAGTCCCCACACCCGGCCATAGCGCCGGCCGAGCCGGTCAGTTCGCAGTGCCGGTGGGCTGCCGCCGGCATCGTCCTTGATCATCAGACCCTCTCTTTCTTCAGGTCATCGCGGGCCACGGCGATCAGCGCCGTGACCTCTTCGTCGCTGAGCCCGGCCTGCTCCGCGGCGCGGAGCCATTCCTCAAGCGACGCGCGCAGGGCTTGTTGCGCCTCCGGCAGGTCCGGGGACGAGGTGGCGGTGATGAACGTGCCCTGGCCCGGCCGGCCGCCGGCCAGCCCTTCGTGCTCGAGCTGCCGGTAGGCCTTGACGACCGTGTTCGGGTTGATCGCCAGGTCGCCGGCGACGTCCTTGACCGTCGGCAGACGGTCGCCCTCCTTCAGATAGCCAAGAAGCAGCGACTGCCGCACCTGGTGGACGAGCTGCAGGTAGGGCGGCACGCCCGAGGACCCGTCAAGCCGAAACCGGAACATCCGCCTTCTTCCAACCGCAGGCTTTTGCCATCATCACATTATTCTATGATGTTGGTATAACGGTAGAAGGCTAGCGCAAGCGCTGTCAAGCGGATACGGAAGGTCGCGGTGCGGCAAGGAGATCCCGGCCGCGTCGCCCGGACTCATCGCCGAAATGGATAGCGCTGAAGATTCGGCCGGTCGTAGGCGGCCAAATCTTCAGCGCTAATGTGATCTTGGGGTTTATATGCGGATAAATCCGGCATGGAGGGGCGGTGGGCCTGGTCAGGCCGACGGCCATGGTGAGGAGGGTGGTCTTGCCCGCGCCGTTCGGGCCGACGAGGGCGACGATGTGGCCGCCAGGAATGCCGAGCGTGCAGTCACGCAGCGCCCAGGTGCGCCGCTACCGCTTGCCGGGCGCGGCGGATTCGATGACGTTCATGTCTGGCTACGGTAGAAACAGGCCGGGTCTGTGCGACATACGGCTGAGCGGGATGCTTGAGGTGGACCTAGATACACCCTGCTTTCGGGGTGCGGCGACACTGTGCCGCCGGCCGGCCGGCGGTCAGACTGAGGGAACGCCCCGGACCAAGCCGCTGCCGGGCGCCGTCGACGTGGAGAAAAAGAGGATGAGGATGAACGGTCCCGTAGTTCCAGTCACCAGCGCGCTTGTGCCTGGCACGCGGCGCGGCGTTCGTGGCGGGCTGCTCGCGGTCGTGCTCGCGCCGGTGCGGGCGATGGCGCTCCTTGGCCTGGCGCTTGCGGGTGCGGTGCTGTTGTTGGTGGTGGCGGTCGGGCCGCTGGTGCTCAGCCTGCTCATCCTCGGGCACGTTGTTCCTGACCTGCTTGGGCACGGGATCGCCACCCGCGAAGACGGCGGCCGTGACCTGCTCGTCGTGCTCATCGCGCTGGCCTGCTGCCGCTTCGTCCTGCCCGCCGCGTTGCTCGCCGTGCGGCGGCTCACCATGCTGACCAGGCGTTTGCTCGCACGGTGGTACGGGGTGACGATTCGGCTGGCGTACCAGCCGCCGCCAGCGGGGACGCGGCCAGCGGGGACGCGGCCAGCGGGGACGCGGCCGGGCGGGATGCCTGGCAGCGTGCGGCTCGGCTACAGGCAGCGGATGACCTGGCTGCTCAGCGACGCGGCGACCTGGCGTGACCTGTGCTGGCTGGCGGTGAGCGCCGTCGTCGGCCCGCTCCTGCTGCTCGGGCCGCTGGTGCTCGCGGTGGGCGGCGCGTGCGCGTTCGGGGCCACCAACCTGAACGGCCTGGACAGGACCGCCGGGGTAGTGCTCTTGGTGCTGGCCTTGGGCGGCGCGCCCTGGGCGCTGCGCGCCTATGCCAACCTCGCCCGGCTGATGCTCGCCCCCTCCGAGCAGGCCGAGCTTGAGCTGCGGGTGGCGTACCTGGCACAGACGCGGCAGGAGTCGCTCGAGACCGGGGCGGCGGAGCTGCGCAGGATTGAGCGCGATCTGCACGACGGCGCGCAGGCGCGACTCATCGCCATGGGCCTGACGCTCGACGCGGCCGGGCGGCTGATCGACAGCGACCAGGCCGCGGCACGCGCACTGCTCATCGAGGCGCGGGATGCCTCCGCCAAGGCCCTCGCTGAGCTGCGCGACCTGGTGCGCGGCGTGCACCCGCCGGTACTCGCCGACCGGGGTCTCGCCGACGCGGTCCGCGCGCTCGCCCTTGACGCCCCCGTGCGGGTCCGGGTGACCGGCGCGCTCGCTGGCCGGCCGCCTGCGCCGGTGGAGTCGGCCGTCTACTTCGCGGTCAGCGAGCTGCTCGCCAACGTCACCAAGCACGCGGGTGCCAGGTTCGCCGAGATCGACCTGCGGCACTCGTCGGGCGCGCTGCGGATCGGCGTCCGCGACGACGGCGCGGGCGGCGCGGACCCGTCCCGTGGCACCGGCCTCCTCGGCGTCGAGCGCAGGCTGGCCGCCTTCGACGGCGTGCTCGCGATAAGCAGCCCGGCGGGCGGCCCTACGGTGATCACCATGGAAGTGCCTTGCGCGTTGGAAGTGCCTTGCGCGTCGTCATAGCCGAGGACCTGTTCCTGCTCCGTGACGGGCTGATCCGGCTGCTTGAGGCGTACGGGTTCGAGGTCGCCGCCGCGGTCGACAACGGCGCCGACTTCCTCGACGCGGTGCGCTCGGGGCGACCAGATGTGGCGGTGGTTGACGTCCGGCTGCCGCCGTCGTTCACCGACGAGGGGCTGCGGGCGGCGCTCCAGGCCCGGGCCGAGCTGCCCGGCCTGCCGATCCTTGTGCTCTCGCAGTACGTCGAGCAGCTGTACGCCCGCGAGCTGCTCGCCAGCGGCGCGGGCGGCGTGGGCTACCTGCTCAAGGACCGGGTGCTCGACGGCGCCCAGTTCACCGAGGCGGTCAGGCGGGTCGCGGACGGCGGCACCGCGATGGACCCGGAGGTCATCGCGCGGCTGCTCGCCCGCAACGAGTCTGCGGCGGGTCCGCTGGCACGGCTCAGTCCCCGGGAGCGCGAGGTGCTCGGGCTGATGGCCGAGGGCCGCTCCAACGCGGCCATCGCCCAGCGGCTTTTCGTCACGGAACGCGCGATCGCCAAGCACACCGCCGCCATCTTCGCCAAGCTTGACCTGCAGCCCTCCGACGACGACAACCGCCGCGTCCTTGCCGTCCTCGCTCACCTAGGCCGCTAGGCGGCCTGCGCGACCAAGCCGCTGCCGACCGCGCTGACACCCGCGATGACGGCGCATCTGCGCCCGCAAGGTCAAATCCCCGCTCAGCCGACCCGGACCGCTTCCGCGTCCGGCGGCGCGACCGCGCCGGGGGCCGTGATTCATGAATATCGCCTGGTGACATAGGTTATCGGCACCCACACCGTGTCATAAGTCGTTGGAAATCTATGAAACTTGGAGATTTGACTCAACGATTCTTCCTTTTCGCACGTCTTTTCTGTGAAAGATGTTGCCTTCAGCGGATAACGGAAGGAATGTGGTTATGCGAAGGACGATCACGGCCGTCGTCGCGCTTAGCGCGGTGACGGCGGCCCTGGCGGGAGCGGGAGTGGGAGTGGGAGCGGCGCGGGCCGCGACGGC
>Ga0302314_10004229_pt1 | contig 26434 bp, 24 predicted proteins | sample III_Palsa_N2_3_FD_200533 | JGI IMG/M metagenome (GOLD analysis project Ga0302314, IMG submission 200533) | Peat permafrost microbial communities from Stordalen Mire near Abisko, Sweden - III_Palsa_N2_3 | ecosystem: Environmental > Terrestrial > Soil > Palsa > Peat permafrost | place: Sweden...
CGCAGAGCTGTTCGCCGCCGTCCGCTCCGTCATCGGAACCGCCACTCGTCACGGCAGCGACGCCTATCAGGCCATCCGCGATACCCTACGCGGCCAATCCACGCTCGAACCCGGTTGAGCAGTTACCAGCCGCTGTTCGACATCCCCGAGGATGGCGCGGCGGGCTGGCGCCGCATCCACCAGTTCTACGACCGCTGGCACACGGCGCCGCTGCGGCTGATGGAGAACAGTTTCGACAACGCCCACTTCGCCTTCGTGCATCGCGGCACGTTCGGCGACATGGCGCAACCCAAGCCGAAGAGATACGAGATCGTCGAGACCGAGTACGGGTTTGCAGCAACGACGGTGGTGGACGTGGTGAACCCGCCGGAGGCGTACGAAGTCACCGGCTGCACCACGCCGACCACCACGCGGACGATGCAGAACCACTGGTATATGCCGTTCTGCCGCCGCATGGACATGGAATACCCGAGCGGCATCCGCCATGTGATCATCAATTGCGCCACGCCGATCGGCGACGGCGAAATCCAGCTCACGCAACTGCTCTACCGCAACGACACCGAGCAGGACTGCGCCGCCGAAAAACTGATCGCCTGGGACGCCCGCATCGTCGCCGAGGATCGCGACGTGCTGGAATCGACCGACCCCGACGCGATCCTGGATGTCTCGCTGAAACTTGAAGCGCACATGCCCTCGGACCGGCCCGGCCTGATCATGCGCCGCCGGTTGCTGGAGTTGCTGACCGCCCACGGCGAAGTGGAAGTGCGCCGCGCGATGTAGCGTTGTGGCATCGCGCTTGCAGATTGTTGCCCATGCGCGCCAGGGCGCGCCAGCCAGAGGAGACGACGATGCGCAAGGTGACGGCCGGCGTTCTGTGCAGCATGGGCGTGGCTCTGGCGATGGGTTTCGCCCGGCCGGCAGCGGCGGATGAAAAGATCGTATTCGCGACCGACTGGAAGGCGGAAGCTGAACATGGCGGCTTCTACCAGGCGCTCGCCACGGGCATCTACAAGAAGCACGGCTTGGATGTGACCATCCACGAAGGCGGCCCCGGCATCGACAACCAGCAACTCATCGCCGCCGGCGCCGTCGACATGGCGATGGGCTCGAACAGTTTCTTCGCGCTCAATCTGGTGCAGGCGGGCGCACCGGTGAAAGCGGTGATGGCGGCGTTCCAGAAGGACCCGCAAATGCTGATGACGCATCCGCGCGACGACATCAAGACGCTTGCCGACATGAAGGGCAAGCCGATCATGATCGCCGATGCGTCGATCAACACGTTCTGGGTGTGGCTGCACGCGAAATTCGGCTTCGAGGACGTGCAGATCCGCAAATACACGTTCAACATGGCGCCGTGGCTGGTGGACAAGAACGCGATCCAGCAGGGCTACCTGTCGTCCGAGCCGTACATGGTCGCCAAGGAAGGCGTGACACCGCAGGTGTATCTGCTCGCCGACTACGGCTATCCCAGCTACGCCGCGATGGTGCTGGTGCCGCAGAAGCTGATCGACGGCAAGCCGGCGGTGGTGAAAGCCTTTGTCGATGCCTCGATCGAGGGCTGGCACGACTATCTGTATGGCGACAACAAGGCCGCCAACGAACTCATCAAGAAGGACAACCCCGACGAGACCGACGACCTCATCGCGTTCGGCGTTGCCAAGATGAAGGAGTACGGCATCGTCGACGGCGGCGACGCGAAAGCCGGGGGCGTCGGTGCGATGACCGATGCACGGTGGAAGGAATTCTTCGACGTGATGGTCGCACAAAAAGTGTATCCGGCAGATCTGGACTACAAGAAGGCGTACACACTCGATTTCCTGCCGAAGAAGTAATGCACGCGCCCTCCCGCCTTACAGCGCGCCGACCATGCGGGCGACGCGCTTCTGGAAGGCGGCACGGCTCTCCGGCGTGGAGATGTTCATGTGGTAGTGCGCCAAGTATGTCACCTTGGCATCCTTGGCGCAGAACCCGGCGAAATAGCGGGTGATCTGCCGGCGCGGCAGGTCGCCGACAACGGCCTTCACAAGATGCGCGTCGCGACCATAGGTGGTGACCGCGACGACGCGGCGGATGTTCTGCAATTTTGGTGTGACCAGCGCGCCGTCGATGTCGAACGCGACACCCGGCATCAGCACGCGATCGAAAAACCCTTTCAGGATCGCCGGCAATCCAAAGCTCCAGACCGGGAAACAGAAGATCACTGCTTCGGCCCAGCGCACCATCTCAACGTATTTTGCGACCGGAGCGATGTTGATGCTGGCATTGTGGTAGTTGAGCCGCTCCTCGCGCGTGAGCCGCGGGTCGAAATTCTCGGCATACAAGTCCAGATCGCGCACGTCGTGGCGCGCGCCGAGTGCCCCCAGCACCGTCGCGTGCAACGCCGCGGCATAGCTGGTCTCGACCGGATGGGCAAAGATCACCAGGACCCGCATCCGCTCAACCTCCGACCACGACGCGCGATCCGTGGCGGACACGCAAGGTGATGATGCGCGCGTCGACCATCCGGGCGCGCGTGGGATCTTCGCCGGTTCCCGGGTTGATCGGAAAAGCTGGAAACGCTGCGCCGGCAATGGACAGTCGCACCGACTCGCCCGGCCCGATCGCCAGACAAGTGGCGCGCATCAGCACCTCCACCGGCCCCGGCGCGCTCACGCGACAATAGCCTTCCGCGACGGCGATCACCCGCCCGGTCGCGTCGATGCGCGAGAGAACGCAGCTCAGATCGAAATCCGGTGCGTCGGCGACCACGTCGAGCACGGCGCGCACATCGCCAGCCAGCAGCAGCGGCGCCTCGAACGGCGCCGAGGTGAACGTCAACACATCCGGGCGCGCGTCGACGCCGCTGCGATCCTGCGCAGCGCTGACACTCGGCACGGGGCGCCAGGGATCGTGCACCAGCGCCTCCGAGCCGTGATCCTCCGGCACTTCGGGCAGCAGCGTGCCATCGCGTTCGTCGAGCGCCGCGCGCCCGGAACCGCCGAGAAAGAAAGTTCCACCATGCGTCGGCCACGACGCAAAATTGCGCCAGCACCGTTCGCCCATGTCGAACAGCCGTACCGGCGGGTCCATCACCGACGAGTCCCCTTCACCCTTCAGCCAATGATCGAACCACCGCACCTGCAACCGGTCGATGTCGCCGATCGCGTCGGGGCCGAAATCCAGCGCGCCGACGCGGCGGCTCCACGGGAAATGCGCCCATGGGCCCACGACAAGGCGGAGGTCCAGGCGCCCGGCAAGCGCGCGGTGGGCGGCCAGCGTTCCCGGCAGATGGCTGTCGAACCAACCGCCGATCAACAGTGTCGGCACGCCCACCGCGACGATGCGCTCCAGCCGCGATGCGGGCGAGATGGCATCCCAGTATGGCGAGTCCGCCGGTGCGTCCGCCCATGCGTGGTAGTGGGTCAGCGCCCGATGCCGCTCCAGCACATCCGGGCGTGCCGGTGCTTCGCCGGATAGCGGCAAGGCCTGCGCCGCCGCGCGCAGTTCCCGATACGCCGCCGCATCGCCTTCCAGCCGCGCGCTCTCCGCCGCAATCTGGATGGCCCAGCCCATACCGCCTTGCAGTGCGAACGCACCGCCTTCGTACGCCCAATCGGTTCGGATGTCCCAGCCGATCATCGCAGGCGCCAAGGCGCGCAGCGCCGGCACACCCTCGGCAGCCGCGAGAAACTGGTTTGTACCCTGGTAGGAAAATCCGTACATGCCGACGGCACCCGACGAGCCCGGCAAATTTGCCGCCCACACGACTGCATCGGCGCCGTCCTCAGCATCCGCTTCGAACGTCCGGAACGTGCCCTCCGACGTGCCGCGCCCGCGCACGTCCTGAATCACCACGATATAGCCTTGCGCGGCATACCACTCAGGATGCGCATAGCAGACCGTGGATGCGATCCGGCGCCCGTACGGTTGGCGCATCAGCAAAACCGGGAACGGGCCGGGAGCGTCCGGAACATACACGTCCGCTTGCAGCCACACCTGGTCGCGCGTGCGCATGGAAATCGTCTGCGGCGGCCGCACCGGCAGCGTCATGCGGCGGACACTCGCTGGTCCCATCCGCGCATCTTGCCCGGATTGAGCAGCCCGAGCGGATCGGCATCGCGCTTGAATGCGAGTTGCGCCGGATCGGTCTGCTTCATACCGCCATCCTCCAGCACATAGGTATGCGGATCGAACACGGTGATGCCGCGCGCTTCAAAGTCGGCGATGATCGCGCGCAAGCGCGGCTCGGTGGAATAGCGGACCAGTGGCAGGGCGGCACACGCCACCTCACCGTCCACGCGAATGAACTCCAGGTGTATCGGCAGCTCGTCGCCGTAAACAGCCATCACCTCGGCTACAGCATCGAGATAGTCGGGGGCAGGGAAGCGCGCTTGCAGATAGGTGATGTCCTTGTCCACCTTCAACGCCTGCAAGGTCGTGTGGTTCCAGGTGAATTCGAAGGCGGGGACAGCGCCCGTCGCCTCGGTCTCCGCCTCGGTCAATCGCCGCACGATGCGGCCGCCATGGCTGGCGAGCGCCTCATCGAACGGCCGTGCGCTCTGCGCCGCGATCAGGAACAGGCCGACCGAATCGCCCGGCATCAACCCGTCCTGCAGCGGCTTGAGGTAGACCGCCGCGCGGCCATCGATAGCGGTGCACAGTCGCTTGGCAATGCCGTCGGCGCGCGCGATCCGGTCGGTAAACCGCGCCAACGCCATGAAGTCACTGAAGGCAACAGCGTAGTCGAGCCACGCCTGCGCCGGCGCCATGGCGATGTCGAGTTCGGTGATGATTCCGTTGGTGCCATAGGCATGATGCACACGGTTCACCTCCGCGCCGTGGAGGTGCAACACGCGCGGCTCGGCTTCCATCGTGACGACGCGCGCGCCGAGCAAGGTGCCGGCCTCGCGCATCTGGCCGAAATTAATCGAGCCAATCCCACCGGAACCGCCGGCGACGAAGCCGCCGATCGTCGCAGTGCGACGCGTGGACGGAAACATCCGCAGTTCCCAGCCGCGGGGTTTGCAGCGCGCCTCGATGTCGCCAAGCTTCGCCCCGGCGCCGACCCGCAGCACGCCACCCACGACCGGATGAATCGTGTTCAATGTCGTCAGGTCCATCACGACGCCGCCACGGAGCGGCATCGCCTGACCATAGTTGCCAGTACCGCCGCCGCGCGGCGTGATCGGGATGCGGCGCGCAGCGCACGCGCGCATCACAGCGATCACCTCGGCCTCGTCGCGCGGCATCACCACAATGTCCCCGGAAACGCCGCGCAATTGCTGCTTCAGCACTGGGCTGTACCAATAGAAGTCGCGGGACTTTTGGCGCACCAGCGCGCGGTCGGTCTCGGTCGGAATACCCCCGAGCGAGGCTGCGAATTCGGGCCAGTCGACATTCTCCGATGTCATGCGCGTCCCATCAGATGGTCGAGCTCGCGGTAATCCGGCAATACGCGCGAAATCGGCTTGCCGCCGCGCAGCACGATTCGGTCCTGCGGCGGGCGCGCCAGGAATTCGTTGAACGTGCGCGCGCGGAACAGCACGAGGTCGGCGGCTAAGCCTTCGGCAATGCGCCCTTCCGCAAACCCCGCGACGACGGCCGGCGCCGTTGTGACGCATTGTGGCCAGTCACCGATCGGGTGATCCAGGTGCGCGATCCGTGTCGATTCGCGATACACCTCCACGACGTCGTGGTCGCCATAGGCGTAGAACGGGTCGCGGCAATTGTCGCTGGCGACGACGACGGAGATGCCGCGTGCGCGCATCTCGTGCAGCAATGTCACGCCGCGCCAGCGCGGGGTGCGCCCGGGCACCCGATCCTGCAGATACATGTTGCACATCGGCAGGCTCACCACCGTGATGCCCACTTCCGCGACCAGATCGAGCGTGCGGTCGGCTTCCTCCGGCGCCTGCACTGCGAGACTGCAGCAATGGCCGACGACGATGCGGCCGGGGAAGCGCCGACGCAGCGCCGTCTCGGCGATCACCCGCAGGCACGCGGCACCGGGGTCGCTGGTCTCGTCGACGTGGAAATCAAGATCCAGGCCTCGCGCCTCCGCGTGCCCGAATACGCGGTCGAGGTAGTCGGGCGCGTCGGCGTCGGCGTAGGGAACGCCACCCATGACGCCGCCGCACTGCGCCACCAGATCGGCAAGCGACGCCAGCCACGTGTGGTCGCGCGCGGCGTCGGGATGGAACAACGCCACCGCCTGCAACTCGATCCGGCCCCGCCATGCCTCACGCATTTCGGAGAATACGGGCCAGGTGATCCATGGTTGCTGGCCAATGGAGTCGAGATGCGTACGAATCGCCCGCGTGCCCTGCGCGTAGGCGCAGCGCAGCGCGAAATCCATGCGTGCCCGCACGTCGTCGGCGTTCCAGTTCGCCTCCCGGTCGGCCCCGACCGTCGAGAGCGCACCCATGCGCGTGCCGTCCGGGTTGGCGGCGCGCGGCCAAATATGGCCCTTGTCGAGATGCGTGTGCAGATCGACGAAGCACGGCCAGACCATGCCGTGGTCGAGATCAACGCCTGTGCCAGCAAGAGCGCCGGCCGGCGCGAGCCGCGCAATGCACCCGTCGGCGATTTCGATGTCCAGCAATGCGACGTCGCCGGCGCCCGGAAGGTCGGCGCGCAACAGGCTGCGCGGTACGCCGGCGTTGCGCAGCAGCAAATGCGACGTGTCGGGTAGATCCATCGCTCAGCGCTCCCGTTGCATGGCGCTCTCGTGCCAGCGGCCGAGCAGCAGTTTCTCCAGGCCGGCCAGCAGCAGAAAGATTGTGATGCCGAGCGCAGAGAGCAGCAGCAATGCGGCGAACATGCGCGGGATGTTCAGCCGGTTTGCCGATTCCACGATGCGCCACGCGAGCCCCGCGCCGGTGCCGGACCCGGCCACGAATTCCGCCACCACCGCGCCGATCAGCGCGAGCCCCCCGGAAATCTTCATGCCGCCGAGCAGGTAGGGCAGTGCCGCCGGCATCTGCAACAGCCGCAGCCGCTGCCAGCGCGTGGCGCCGTACAACTGGAACAGATCGCGCAGATTGTGATCGACGCTCTTCAACCCCAGCGTCGTGTTCGACAGGATCGGGAAGAAGGCGACGATGGTCGCGAGGATCAGCAGCGCCCGGTCGATATGCTCAACGCCGACCCAGATCAGGATCAGTGGCGCGATCGCCACCACCGGCGTCACCTGCAGGATCACCGCGTACGGAAAGATGCTGATCTCGACGAGCCGCGACTGCACCGAGAGCACGGCGAGCGCGACACCGGTGGCCAGTGCGATCACGAATGCCATCAGCGTGATGCGCAGCGTGATCCACAGCGACACCAACAGCGACGGATAGTCCGAGAGCAGCGAGCGCACGATCAGCGACGGCGCCGGCAGCACGAATTTTGGCACCTCCAGCCACCAGACGAGCACCTGCCAGATCGCCACGACGATCGCGCCGAGTACCAGTGGCACGATCACCCGCATGGCGGGCGCGACCGGGCGGGATTCGTCGCTCACGGCTCGCTCCCGCCCATCGCACCGCGCAGCGCGGCGGACGTCACGCGGCAATACTCGTTGTAGGCAGTGGACATGCGGAACGCCTCATCGCGCGGATAGGGCGCGTCGACCGCGATCAGCTCGCGGATATGGCCAGGACGCGCGCCCATCACCGCGATCCGGCTGGAGAGATAGACGGACTCGTAGACGCTGTGGGTCACGAACAGTACCGTCCAGCCGCGCCCGGCCCACAGGTCCAGCAGATCGTCGTTGAGCCGCATGCGCGTGATCTCGTCGAGCGCCGCGAAGGGCTCGTCCATCAGCAACACTTTTGGTCGTTTGACCAGGGCGCGCGCGATCGAGACGCGCATGCGCATGCCGCCCGACAATTCCCGCGGATAGGCGCGGACGAAGCCGGCGAGGCCGACGCCTTCGATGGCCCCCTCCACCTGCACCGCCACGTCGCGCCGCCGCGCGCCGGCAAGCCGCAGCGGCAGAAAGACGTTCTCGAACACCGTCGCCCATGGCATCAGCGTCGGTTCCTGGAACACGAATCCGATGCTGCGCTCCGGCCGCCCGGCGGCGTCGTAAGTGGCGCGCGGCCAGTCGATGCTGCCCTCGCTCGGCTCGCCAAGGCCAGCGATCAGCCGCAGCAGCGTCGATTTGCCGCAGCCCGAGGGGCCGAGCAGGCTTAGGAACTCACCTTCGGCGACGGCCAGATCGATCCCCTGCAGCGCCTGCGTGCCGCCGCTATAGCGTTTGCCGACGCCGGCAATGCGGATCAGCGCCGGAGCGGCCGGTTCGTCAGCCGCCGTCCGCGTCGTCGCCGCTGCCCATGCCGCAGGCGTCGCGCTCATCTGTTGGGCAGTTCCTCGGGCGCGTCGCGCAGCCAGCCGTCCAGGTCGAAGCGACGCACCTCCTGCAACAGCCCGGCGAGCCGTGCGGCGATATGCGCGACAACGCGCGCCCCGTCCGCCTCGGTCGCGCGGCTCGCGTCGCCCAGCGCGCCGGCCGGGTGCAGGTCCTGCGTCTCCCAGCCGAATCCGACCCCGCCCTCCGGTACCAGCCGGGAAAACGCGGCGGCACGATCGAGCCACGCGCTCCGAAAATTTCTCGCGTGCTGCATGTCCACGCGGTCCGCCGCCAGATGGAGCATCACGGACGTCTCCACAAGACCGCCGTGGATGCCTTCCGGGTCATCCAGCCCTTCGGGCATCCCCAGGCGCGGCCACATGCACCCCACCGCGAACATGCGCGCGCGGATGCGGAGCCGCCGGCATACCAGGTCCACCAGTTGCGGCTGGCCGCCATGGCTGTTGAAAATCACCAGCCGCCGCACCCCGGCCCGCGCCACGCTCTCGCCGATCTCGGTCCACAGCGCGAGCAGCGTTTCGGCCGAGGAGGTCAGCGTACCCGGGAACTTCACGTGCTCGACCGAAAGCCCCACCGCCTGCGTCGGCAACACCAGCACGGGCGCGTCCTGGGGCAGCAGCGCGAGTGCCGCTGTCAGGATGCCCTGGTTAATGGTGGTATCGACCGAGACCGGCAGATGCGGCCCATGCTGCTCGATGGCCGCGACCGGCAGAACGGCCACCGTATCGGCGGGCAGATCCCGGAACGCCGGCCAGGGCAGGTCCTGCCAGTAGCGTGAGGGCAGTGCCATGCGAGGTGGTCTCCCGTCGGGTTGGTCCGGTCGCAGCAAGATCCACGCCGCTGGCTAGAGCAGATGGCGGCAGCGCGCCATGAAGTCGTCCACATCCACGGTGACGTCATCCAGTTGCGGGCGCTCGCCCGCGGTGATGCGGTCGGAAATGTAGGAGGCGTACGTCATGCCCAGGCCGGCCGAGAGCACGTAGTAGGAGGCCATGCCGTAGGTGGAGGGAAAGATTTCCACCAGCGTCGTCGAGGTATCGGCGAACACGATGTTCGCAAGCCCCGCGCCGTGCAGCGCGACGATGTGCGAGGCACCGGCAAACGTCGCGATCTGCCGCGCGATCGGCATGTCGGTCAGCGAGACCGGCTCGTAGCCGAGCAGCGCGAGGCGAGCGATCAGTTCGGTCTCGTTCAGCACCCGGCGCGCCGGCGCATCGCCGCGCGATACATAGAGTTTGCGGCGGCGCGGCGCCCCGTCGATCCCGGCCAGGAAGGTGCCGTAGCCGAGAGTGGCGCGCAGATAGTCGGTCAGCCACGGCGCCGCCTTGTGGCCCGGATGCGGCGGCACCGTGAGGTCGTTCGGCACCAGCAGCTTTCGCGCGTGCAGGCCCTGCATCGTCCCCAGTTGCACGACCCGTTCGCGCGGGATGCCACAGAGCCGCAGCGTCTCCCACTGATAGTCGGCGTTGAGTGGCGGGACCGCGACGTACACGTCCGGCCGCCGGACCTGCTCGCCGAGGAAGGCGAGCCGCGGCAGCCAATCGACCATCCAGTGGCAGAAATTCAGCGGCCGGACATCGTCGGCGATCACCACGACGGTTCCGTCGATCCGCACCGCGTCCGCCAGCACCTGGCGCAGCGGGGTTTCGTAGTAGTGCACAAGGCCGGCGAAGCGGCTGCTGACGTCGCGCGCGATGGCGTCCCCCTGCGGCGAGACCACCATCGGCACGTCGGGATAGTGGCAGAGATAGGCGTCCGGCATCTCCCACACCTGAAAGTCCAAGCTTTTCGCGGTGGCGCCGCCCTCGGTGAAGTTCACGGGCATGCCGGTCAGGTGCAGCGGTTCGGCCAGCATGCGCACCTGGCCGCCGAACACGAGCCGCTGCTTCGCGCCGGGGAACGTCGAGGCGTCGCGCAGTTCGACATGCGGGTTGCTGAGCCGCCGCAGCACGCGGCCGATCGCCGCGATGGTGTCGGCGACCTCCGGGCTCGTGGCATCGAACGACGCCAGCCCGGCCCTCGTGGCCAGATCCTGCACTGCCTCGGACTTGCCGATCCAGGCCAACACCGGTCCCGCGCCGCCCACACCCGCTATGCCGACCACGGCGTCCTCGTCCCTCAGACCACGGTCGCGAGATAGCGGGACAGCGTCTCCAGATCGACACGTATGTGCCGCTCCAGAAACTTGCTGGTACTGACATCGGCAAGCGCCGGGTTGTTCCAGTGCGGCGCGTCGGACTCCCAGTCGCGCGCGACCATGGCGGCGTAGTGGATGCCACACGCCGCGGCCTGCATGGCGTAGGCGGAGGTGCCGTAGAGCGGGTGGAACATCTCCAGCACCTGTGCGCCCGGCGGGCACAGCAGGATATGCGTCAGCCCCGCCCCATGCGCCGCGACCACATGGCTGGCCTGCCGGAAGGCCGCCAACTGCGCGTCGTACGACATGCGGCCGGCGACGATCGGCTCGAACCCGTGTGCGTCCAGCAGTGCGATCACCTCGGCCTCGTTGGTCACCTGGCGCGCCGAGACATCGCCGCGCGACAGGTACAGGCGCCGCCAGCCTTTGACGCCCTGGCCGCCCAGGATCTGGCGCACGAACGCCACCGCCCAGTCCGCACCGAAATGCGCGGCGTGGCTCAGTTGGCGGCAGTTGCTGCTCACCCACAGCCGCCGCGCCCGCACCCGCGCGATCCGGTCAGTGCCGACATGGTTGGTGACGCCGGCACGGCGCAGGATTTCCCGCTGCGCCGGGATGCGCACCTCGGACCCGATCACCAGCGCCCGCCCGGTATCGACGCCCGCGCGCTGATACAGCGCCAGCCGGGTCACGTGGTCGAGCAGCACGTGGCAGATATTCGGCAACGACACCTCGTCCGAGATGACCACCACATCGTCCGCCTCGTGCAACGGAAAGCTCTGCCCCTCCTGCTCAAGTCGCAGGAACTTCGCGCGCACCTGCTCCGGAAACTGGCGCACGCTAAAAGCATCGTGCACGTCACCGAAGCGGTCCACGACGACGATCGAATTGCGGTAGATCAGCGCCTCGGCGTCGGCGAACTGCGCCACCGTGATCGCCGGGCGCGCCATGCCCCGGGCAAACGGCACCAGCGAAAACGGCATCTCTCCGCCGAAGACCGGGCAGGTCCACGGCGGCGTCGTGCCAGGCTCGACAACCCGTTGCAGCGTTGCCGCCTCCGCGCGGGGTGCGACAGCGGGCGCAGCCAGTTCCGCCGACGACGGCTCAAGCCGCCGCAGGATGGGCGCGAGTTCGGACGGCGAGGCGGCCGGATGTTCCGGCAGATGCTGCATCTGGTAGCGGAACAGCGCCAGCGCGTCGCGGTCGCGCCCGCGGCGGCTCAGGAACAGGAACATACCCCGAAACGCCTGCCCAGATCCTGTCCCATCCGGCTTGAGCCGCACCGTTTCCGCCGCGTGGCTGTAAGCCGCATCCTCGCGCGCCGGGCCGAGCGCGTGGTACGCCTTCCACACGCGGTATTGCAGCCAGTAGTCGTCGACGGCAGCGCGGTAGCAGACTGCCTCGTACAGCGCGACGATCAGGGCCGGCTTCTGCTCCGGCTCCAGCGCCGTCACCGCATCAAGCAACGCCCGCCCAGGCTCGCCGTCGGCGATGATGTCGGCGACCAGTTGGGCAAGACGAGCCTCATCCTCAGGTGAGAGGCCATCGGAGGTCAGCAGGGGCGCGGCACTCATAGCGGATTTGTAGCAACCACGGCGGATCGCCGCCAACAGCGCGCCGCACTCAGTCGGCGGCTTTCGTCGCCGCGGCCGCGGGTGTGCGGTAGCCGTCGGAATGCGCCTCCCGCCAGCGCAGCGCCGTGCGCACGATGTCGTCGAGCTCGGCGAAGCGCGGCTGCCACCCGGTCTCGTGCCGGATTTTTTGCGAGGCCGCGACCAGCGCCGCCGGGTCGCCCGCACGCCGCTCGGCAATGCGGAACGGCACGCGCCGGCCGCCCACGCGCTCGACCGAGCGGATTACCTCCATGACCGAGTAGCCGTGCCCGTTGCCGAGGTTGTAGCGCACGCTGCCGGCATCCAGCCGCGGCAGCGCGCGCAAATGCGCGTCGGCAAGGTCGGCGACGTGGATATAGTCGCGGACACAGGTGCCATCGGGCGTCGGGTAGTCGTCGCCGAACACCGACAGCTCGCGCCGCCGGCCGAGGGCCGCGTCGATCACCAGCGGGATCAGGTGGCTTTCCGGCGTGTGGTCCTCGCCCAGCCGGCCGGCCGGATCGGCGCCGGCCGCGTTGAAGTAGCGCAGGCAGGCGCTGCGCAGCCCATGCACCCTGTCGGCCCAGTAAAGCGCCCGCTCCAGCATCGCCTTGCTCTCGCCGTACGGCGAATCCGGGTCGAACGGCGTCGTCTCGTCGATCGGCGTCGATCGGCTGGAGCCGAACAGCGCGGCCGTGGACGAGAGCACGAATTTCGGCACGCCGTGGCGCACGCAGGCCGCGATCAATTGCACGCCGGTGCCGACATTGACCGCGAGATAGCGGAACGGCTCACGCATGCTCTCGCCAACGATGGACAGCGCGGCGAAATGGAACACCGCGTCCCAGGGCCCGTCCGACAGCACCGCATTCACCCGCGCTTCGTCGTCCAGATCGCCCTCCACGAGGCGCGCGCCGGGCAGCACGGCCTGCCGATGGCCGGAGGCGAGGTTGTCGAACACCACCACGTCGTCGCCGCGATCCAGCAGGGCGGCGACCAGATGGCTGCCGACGAACCCGGCGCCGCCGGTCACCAGATAGCGTCCGCCCATTCGCGAGTTCCTCAGTTCTGGATTGGCGCGTCTCTCAATCCTGACGGCCGCGCGCCGTCGCGCCATCTAGCGGGAAGCGGCGATGCGGCACTACAGCGAATCGCTATGTCAAGCCGTTTCAGACCACGGTCGCGAGATAGCGGGCAAGCCTGTCCAGATCCACACGCATGTCGCGCGTTTGGTAGGCCCAGATATCGCGCGCCGGGTCCGGGTCGTTCCATTCCGCCGCGTCGGAATACGCGTCGCGCGCCACCATCGCGGTGTAGTTGATACCGCCGGCCTGTACCTGCATCGCATAGGCATGATCCGTATAGAGCGGGTGAAAGATTTCCAGGATCTGCGCTTCGGGCGGACACAGCACCAGATGCGCGAGTGCCGCTCCGTGCGGTGCGACCACGTGGCTCGCCTGTCTGAACGCCGCAATTTGCGCCTCGTAGGGCGTCGTGCCTGGAACGATCACCTCAAATCCGTGCGGTTCAAGCAGAGCGATGACCTCCGCCTCGTTGACCAGCATCCGTCGTGGCGCGACGTCGCGGCGTGACAGAAACAATCGCCGCCACCCCTTGACGCCGCGGCCGCCGAGCGTCTGGCGCATGAACTCGATGGCCCAGCCGGCGCCGAAATGGGCGAAATGACTGACCACGCGGCAATTGCTGCTAACCCATAATCGGCGCGCCCGCACCCGGACGCGCTGGTCCGTGCTGAGCAACCGTGTCACCCCGGCACGCTGCAGCACGGGTTGCCGGAAGTTGTCGCGGAACGGAGGCCCGATCACGAGGGCGCGTGCAGTGTCCACGCCAACCCGCTGATACACGGCAAGCCGGGTCAGTTGATCGTAGAGAAAGTGGCAAAGATTTGGAGGCGGACAGTAATCCGAGATCACCAACGCCTCGTCGGCGTCGTGGACCGGGATCGGCTCCCCCTCGGCCTCCGTCCGTTCGAGCTTGCGGCGCACGTCGTCGGGATAGGCGGCAACCGAAAGGTCCGGGTGCAGGACACCGTTGCGGTCGGTCACCACAACGGTGTTGCGCGAGATCTGAACTTCGGCGTCCCGCAGTTCGGCAACGTCGATCGCCGGCCGTTCCCACCGTCGTGTCGCAAACGCAGCCAGCCCGCGCGGAACGACGCCGCCGACCGCATTGCAGGACCAAGGCTCCCGGGTTTCCGCCGCGAAGGCCCGATGATCCCGCCGGGCATCGGGGGCGCAGACGGGGCGGCTGTACTCGGGCAGGGATTGGCCAAGTTCCCGCAGCACCGGCTGGATTTCCCATGGCTCGACCGAGGGGTCTTCCGGGGACTCGATCAGCCGGTGGCCGAACAGATCCACCGCGTCCTCCGGCCGCCCTTGCCGGTGCAACATGTGGAACAGACCCCTCGCCATGTGACCCGAGGCCGGCGCAATGGGCGCCATCTGCACGGCCAGGGCCGCAACGAAATATGCGGCGTCCTGCCGCGCCGGCCCGAGCGCGGCATAAACTCGCCACATGCGGTCATAGAGGCCGTAGTTCCGCGTGTCGATCCGGTACAGCAGCCGCTCAAACAGGGCCGCCGCCAGCGCCGGAAGCCGCTCCTCCTGCAACCGGTCGAGTTCCCAGCCCAGCCGTTCCACCGGAAGCCGGTCAGCCAGCACCGCAGCGACGAGGCCGGGCAACCTCCCGGTCTCGGCGGGTGTCAGCGTGCTCGTGGCAGCGGCGAGCGGCCCGTTCACAGCCGAGCCGCGGCGACGCGTCCCGCCGTTGCCAAATCAGGCAGCCGCCGCAAAATCCGTGGGAGCCGCCGCACGCCCGGCGAAGCGGCGCTGCCGCCGCTGCACGAACTGCCAGGCCAGCCGGGCCGAAATGTCCGAAAGCCGTCCGCGCGGCGGCAGGCCCACAGCCTTGAAGATCATCCCCATGCCACGCTCGATATGGCGGAAGCGGTAGAAGGTCATCGCCCGCGACAGGTAGGCCGCGAGGCATTCCTCGTGCGAGTAGGTCTTGCCCAGCGGGGCGTTGGCGCAGTGGAAGGCGAACGCCAGTTCGTCGTCCTCGGTCTCGGAGATACGGCCGGCCGCAATGCGCAGGCGCTGCAGGAAATTCAGGTTCTCGCGCGCCAGATAGCGGCGCATGTGGTCGTAGAACAGCTTGAAATGGCGGAATTCGTCGGCGGCGATCTGGCGGCAGATCTGCTGCAGCACCGGCTCCGCGGTGGCGTCGGCGATAGCCGAGTAATAGCTCGACGTGCCGGTCTCCACCATGCAGCGGGCGATCAGCTCCCCGGTGCGGGAGCCGCGGACCGAGGCGTTGGCCTGGGTGTCGATCCGATAACCTGCGCGGTAGCGGTCGAACGCGGCGAGGTAGTCCCATGCCGGGTCCGCCAGCATCGCCCACTTGCCCAGCGCGTCGCCGTGCTGGACCTCCTCCAGCGCCCAGTTGTCGGCCGCCTCGCGGAAGTCCGGGTCGTCGCTGAAGACACTATTGAGGTAGGCGGCGTAGTCCCAGCCGTTCCGCTCCACCATCGCTGCCGCTTTGATGGCGGGCACCAGATCCGGATCGACCTTCGAGCGATCGAACCGGTCCCAATCAACCTCTTCGATCCGCCAGTGCTTCATTGTCGCCAGCCCCGCGCCCTCGTGTTCGCCCGTGACGTATAGGCGTGCCGGCCCGCGTCGCGAGCCGGTCGAACAAAGGTTTTATCGCCGTGAGAGTCTCGCACTTAGGTGAGAATGCGGTCGCAGGGCCCTGAAATCAAGTCAGGCCCACCCGGCGACACGCCGGGTGGGCGCCCTGCGGTCACGCAGCCTGCGCCGCCTCGATCATGGCTCGGGCGGATTGCAGGCGGTCCATCGCCGCATCCAGTGCCGCGATGTCCATCTTGTCGGCACGATCGTAGTCCGCCTGCGCGGCCGCCAGCCGTTTTTCGCCCTCGGCGCGGGAGACGGCGGCAACCGGGGTCGCCTCGTCCGCCAGCACGGTCACGCGCGAAGGTGTGATCTCGGCAAAGCCGCCGGACACGAACAGCCGCTCCGTCACCTGGCCGCCGTCGTACAGTCGGATCGTGCCGCCGCGCAGCAGAACGATCATCGGCGAATGCTGCGGCAGCACGCCGATCTCGCCCTCCGCGGCCGGGATCACCACCATGTCCACCGGCCGCGACAGCAGCAGCTTTTCGGGGGAGACGATCTCCAGATCGACCGGCATGGCTCAGGCCGCCGCCTTCATCGTCTCGGCCTTGGCAACGGCCTCCTCGATGGTGCCCACCATGTAGAACGCCGCCTCCGGCAAATGGTCGAACTCCCCGGCGACGATCGCCTTGAAGCTGCGGATCGTGTCGGCAACGGCGACGAGCTTGCCCGGAAAGCCGGTGAAAACCTCTGCCACGTGGAACGGCTGCGACAGGAAGCGCTGGATCTTGCGCGCGCGCGCAACGATCAGCTTGTCCTCCTCGGACAGCTCATCCATGCCGAGAATGGCGATGATGTCCTGCAATGACTTGTAGGTCTGCAGAACGCGCTGCACGTCGCGCGCCACCGTGTAGTGCTCCTCGCCGACGATCCGCGGGTCGAGCGAGCGCGAGGTGCTGTCGAGCGGGTCCACCGCCGGGTAGATGCCCAGTTCCGCGATCTGGCGTGAGAGCACCGTCGTCGCGTCCAAATGCGCGAACGAGGTCGCCGGCGCCGGGTCGGTCAGGTCGTCGGCGGGCACGTAGATCGCCTGCACCGAGGTGATCGACCCCTTCTTGGTGGACGTGATGCGCTCCTGCAACGCGCCCATGTCGGTCGCCAAGGTCGGCTGATAGCCCACCGCCGAGGGGATGCGGCCCAGCAAAGCGGAAACTTCCGCGCCCGCCTGGGTGAAGCGAAAGATGTTGTCGATGAAGAACAGCACGTCCTGGCCTTCGTCATCGCGAAAATATTCCGCGACCGACAGGCCGGACAGCGCCACGCGGGCACGGGCACCCGGCGGCTCGTTCATCTGGCCATAGACCAGCGCCACCTTGGAGCCCTCGGTGCTGCCGTTCTCGCCGAGCTTGATGACGCCGGCGTCGATCATCTCGTGATAGAGGTCGTTGCCCTCGCGGGTCCGCTCGCCGACGCCCGCGAAGACGGAAACGCCGCCGTGCGCCTTGGCGATGTTGTTGATCAGTTCCTGGATCAGCACGGTCTTGCCGACGCCGGCGCCGCCGAACAGGCCGGTCTTGCCGCCCTTCAGATACGGGCACAGCAGATCCACCACCTTGATGCCGGTCACCAGGATCTCGGCCGAGGCGGCCTGATCCTCGAAGCTCGGCGCCTCGCGGTGGATCGGGAAACGTTGCTTGGTGTTGATCGGGCCGCGCTCGTCGATCGGGTCGCCGATGACGTTCATGATGCGGCCCAGCGTTTCGGGGCCGACCGGCACCGAGATCGGCGCGCCGGTGTCGAGCACCTCGTTGCCGCGCACCAGCCCGTCGGTGCTGTCCATGGCGATGCAGCGGACGGTTTTCTCGCCCAGTTCCTGCGCCACCTCCAGCACCAGTTCACGCTCGCCGATGCGCGTGGTCAGCGCGTTCTGGATGAACGGCAGTTCGCCGTCGAACTGCGCGTCCACCACGGCGCCCAGCACCTGCGTCACGCGCCCGACATTGTTGCTGGCCATTGCTCTGGTCCCCAATCCCTGCACCCGTACCCGGGCGCCAAAAAACCCAACGTTGCGTTTTCTATGATCGCGATCGTCAGACGGCTTCGGCGCCGGAGATGATTTCGATCAGTTCTCTGGTGATGTTGGCCTGCCGCGCGCGGTTGTAGTTCTGCGACAGCCGCTTGATCATGTCGCCGGCGTTGCGCGTCGCATTGTCCATCGCCGTCATCTGCGAGGCGTAGAAGCCGGCCCCGTTCTCCAGCAGCGCGCGATAGACCTGGATCGCCAGGTTCTGCGGCAGCAGGCGCGCCAGGATGGTTTCCTCGTCCGGCTCGAACTCATAGATCGCCTTGGCGCCGGCGCCGGCGCCCGCCAGTTCCGCCGCCGCATGGTCTTCCGGCAGCGGTGCTGGGATCAGCCGCAGTTCCGTCGGCACCTGCGTCATCACCGAGGCGAAGCGGTTGTAGATCAGCGTGCAGACATCGAACTCGCCGGCATCGAACATCGCAACGATGCGGCGCGAGATGTCCTGGGCGTCGGCGAAGCCGAGCGACTTGCGGCCTGCGAAGCTGACATCGCCGACGATCCGGCGATCCAGGTCACGTCGCAGGAAATCGCGGCCCTTGCGGCCGACCGCGAGGATCTTGACCGTCTTGCCCTCGGCTTCCAGCCGTCGCGCGAGCGTGCGGGTCAGGCGGCCAACATTGGAGTTGAACGCGCCGGCAAGGCCGCGGTCGCCGGTGACGGGCACCAGCAGATGCACCTGATCGCGGCCGGTACCGACCAGCAGGCGCGGCGCGGTCGGACTGCCGGCAACACTCACCGCCAGCGACGCCAGCATCCGCTCCATCCGCTGGGCGTAAGGCCGCGACGCCTCGGCCTGCGTCTGCGCGCGACGCAGCTTCGACGCGGCGACCATCTTCATGGCGCTGGTAATCTTCTGCGTCGATTTCACGCTTGCGATGCGCATGCGCAGAGACTTCAGGCTGGGCATAACCGCGTTACCGTCCGGCTGTCGTGCGGGGGATCAAGCGAACGCCTTGGCGAAGCCGTCGAGGAAGGCGACGAGCTTCTTCTCGATCTCCGGCTTGATCTCGCGGTCGGTACGGATGGCTTCCACGATGCCCGGCTCGCGCGCATGGATCTCGCTGAGCAGTTGCCGCTCGAAGGCGCCGATCTTGCCGACCGGGATCGCATCAAGGTAGCCGCGGACGCCCGCGAACAGGCCGATCACCTGCTCCTCGACCGGCACCGGCTTGTACTGCGGCTGCTTCAACAACTCGGTCAGCCGCGAGCCGCGCGCCAGCAGCCGCTGCGTCGAGGCGTCGAGGTCGGAGGCGAACTGCGAGAACGCCGCCATCTCGCGATACTGCGCCAGTTCCAGCTTGATGCGGCCGGCCACCTGCTTCATTGCCTTGATCTGCGCCGCGGAGCCCACGCGGGACACCGACAGGCCGACGTTCACGGCCGGACGAATGCCTTTGAAGAACAGTTCCGTTTCGAGGAAGATCTGGCCGTCGGTGATCGAAATCACGTTGGTCGGAATGTAGGCGGACACGTCGCCCGCCTGCGTCTCGATGACGGGCAGCGCCGTCAGGCTGCCGGCGCCAAAGGCGTCCGACATTTTTGCCGCGCGTTCCAGCAGGCGGGAATGCAGATAGAACACGTCGCCCGGATACGCCTCGCGGCCCGGCGGGCGGCGCAGCAGCAGCGACATCTGGCGATAGGCGACGGCCTGCTTGGACAGGTCATCGTAGAAAATGACCGCGTGCATGCCGTTGTCGCGAAAATACTCGCCCATCGTACAGCCGGTGTACGGCGCCAGGAACTGCATCGGCGCCGGGTCGGAGGCCGTGGCGGCGACGACGATGGAATAATCCATCGCGCCGTTTTCTTCGAGCGTCCGGACAAGCTGCGCCACCGTCGAGCGCTTCTGGCCGATCGCGACGTAGATGCAATAGAGTTTCCGCGATTCGTCGCCGCTGGCGTTGATCGCCTTCTGGTTGATGATCGTATCAACGATCACCGCGGTCTTGCCGGTCTGCCGATCGCCGATGATCAGCTCCCGCTGGCCACGGCCGATCGGGATCAGCGCGTCGATCGCCTTGATGCCAGTCTGCATCGGCTCATGCACGGACTTGCGCGGAATGATGCCCGGCGCCTTCACCTCGACCAGCTTGCGCTCGGCGTCGATCGGGCCCTTGCCATCGATCGGCTGGCCCAACCCGTCCACCACGCGGCCAAGCAGGTTCTTGCCCACCGGCACGTCGACGATGCGGCCGGTGCGGCTGACCGTGTCGCCTTCGCGGATGTTGCGGTCGTCACCGAACACGACGACGCCGACATTGTCGGTTTCCAGGTTCAGCGCCATGCCCTTCAGGCCGGCACCGGGGAATTCGACCAGTTCGCCGGCCATCACGTTCTGCAGGCCAAACACGCGCGCAATGCCGTCGCCGACGGAAAGCACCTGGCCGGTCTCGGCAACATTCGCTTCGGTATCGAAGGAAGCGATCTGCTTCTTCAGGATTTCCGAGATCTCGGCGGGACGGATATCCATCTCAGGCGGCTCCCTTCATGGCATACTGCAGGCGCTGCAGCCGGGATTTCAGGCTCGAATCATAGAGGCGGGCGCCGATGCGCACCTCAAGCCCGCCGAGCAGGCTCGGGTCTACGTGCTTGTGGATATCGACGTTGCCGAAACCGGCCTCGATCAGGCGGGCGCGGAGTTGCTGCTCCTGCACGTCGCTGATTGGGTGCGCGGTGGTCACGTGCGCGACCACGACGCCCCGCCGGTGCGAAACCAGGACGGCGAAGGCGTGGACGAAATTGCGCAACTCGCGCTGGCGGCGATTGGCCACCACGACGCCAGCGAATTTCTGCACCAGCAGATCGAACCCTTCGGCCGCCAGCACGGCGCGCACGGCCTTCTGCGCGGTGTGCACGTCGATCAGCGGGCTGTCGAGCAGCCGGCGCATGTCGGCGCTCTGGTCGATCAACCGGCCAAGCCGCTCCATCTGCTGGACGGTGCTTTCCAGGACGTGTTGCTCGTCGGCCTGGGAATACAGGGCGGTGGCATAGCGCTCGGCGAGGCCGCCTTCCGCCGCGCGCGAGCGCCACGCGATCCGGTCGGCAAGTTCACCTTGGTGCGGGACTGTCGTGTCGCCAGACGCCACGATCGGGAGTTCCATGTTGGGGCCGCCAAAAACGGCCGTCGTTCCGCTCCGGCCGGGCGCCGGGGCGGCGCGGTGCTAGCATGCGTCCTGACGCCACGCAACACGCCGCGACCGGGGAATCTTGCGCCGCCGCGCGACTTTCGGCGGCGGCTGCGGTCAGGGTGCGACCACGCGCAACGCCGTGACCCCGGCCGCCAGCACCGCACGCAGATCGGCCTCCCGCAGCGCGATGCAACCCTGGGTTGGCGCGTAGTCCGGGCGCGCAACATGCAGGAAGATCGCCGAGCCGCGGTCGCGCTCCACCGGCGCGTCGTTCCAGCCGAGCACGCCGACGATGTCGTACAGCGCATCGGCCCGCCACAGGTGCTCGCAGCGCGCCACATGCGGCAACCGCACCATCCGGTTGTAGTCGCGGTGGCCGGGATCGTCGCACCAGCCATCCGCCTCGGCGATCGGCTCGCGCGGCACGACGGCCCGCGGGATGGCGGAGCGGTCGGCCCGGTACAACACACGCCGCAGCGGCAGCAGCCCGGCCGGGGTCGCGTCGTCGCCTTCCTGCTTGTTTTCGCGCACGCCGCCGGCGCCGAGCGCCGCGCGAAACGTCTGCCCGCCCAGCACCAGCCGTCCGTCCGGGGTGACCACCGCCTCCATCAGGTCAGCCGCGACGGACGATAGGCCTGCGCCGCATCGGCCAGGCGGCTGGCGGAGGCGCCATGACCCCCGTGCAGAACCTCGCCGGCAGCCGCGCCGAGCATCGTCGCGGCCAGTCCGATAGGGCCGCCGAGCACCAGGCTCAGCGCCCCGGACACAGCGATGCGCAGCGCCGGGTGCACCTCATCACCGGTCACCTCCCGGTAGATCATGCCGACCACCGGCACATACTGCAGTGGATTGAGCGCCTCCAGCACGTCGCGGAAGCCGACATGGCTCATGTCCACCTCGGCCGGCGCCGCTGCCGCCGGCCCGGCGCCGCGGTTCCGACCCGGCACGACCGAGGGTGGCGAGGCGACGGTGGGGACGTCGTTCTGCATCGTGGGCCCTGCTGCGCAAGCGGCGTGCCAGAGAGCGTGCCAGAGAGCCCGTCAGTCCAGCAGGTGGCCGAAGCGCGCCGCCTTGGTGGCGAGGTAACGGTCGTTGACGCCGTTCGGCGCGAAGGCGTGCGGCTGGCGGTGCACCGTCAGGCCGCAGGCCGCCAAGGCGGCAACTTTGTCAGGATTGTTGGTCAGCAGCCGAACCTCGCGCAGGTCGAGTTCCTCCAGCATGGTCGCGGCGACCAAGAACGTCCGCTCGTCCGCACCCCAGCCGAGGGCGCGGTTGGCATCCAGCGTGTCGAGCCCGCGGTCCTGCAACCGGTAGGCGCGCAGCTTGTTCACCAGGCCGATGCCCCGCCCCTCCTGCGCCAGGTACAGCAGCACCCCCGCCCCTTCCTCGGCCATGCGCTTGATCGCGCCGCGCAACTGCGGGCCGCAGTCGCAGCGCAGGCTGCCGAGCAGGTCGCCGGTGAAGCACTCGGAGTGGATGCGCACCAGCGGCGGCGACGTCGCCGCTTCCGGCCGCCCGACCACGATGGCGAGGTGCTCGATCCCGGCGTCAGGGCCGCGGAACGCGACGACCCGCGCGTCCGGCGCGTCCTGGAGCGGGACCTCGGCCTCGGCGACACGGACGAGGCAGGCGGCCATCTGGTTCGGATAGGTCAGCACGTCGGCCGCGGCAACGCTGAGCAGGGCCAGGTCGGCGGCACGCTCGGGCGCGGTCGGCAGCAGCGGCGCCGCGATCACCGCCGGCAGCAGGCGGGCGAGCTTGGTCAGGGCCAGCGCCGCCCCGGCAAGCGCCGGGGCGTGCCCGACGACCGGATCGGCGGGCAGCAACTGCTCGGCGGTCGGATCGGCGAGGCCACGCAGCGCCGCCGGCTCCAGCAGCGCGCGGGACAACCCCAGCGCAATGGCGGGCACGCCCTGCTCCACCGGACGCCGCAGCACCGCGGCGGCGCGGGCCGGCGCCAGCAGCAGCGCGGGCGGCGCCCCGGCAAGCAGAAAAAATTCTTTCAGGCCGCGCGCCCCTGCCGTCTCGGCCGGAAGCAGGATCAGCGGCTCGTCCCCCTGCAGCAGCACGGGGGTGCCGCGGCGCAGGTCGGCGACCGCGCGATGCACGGCGCGAGCCCGCAGAATCGACGGGTCTGGCGTCACGCCAGGCTCCAGCGGCGTAGCGGCGAGGCGGGATCTGGCTTGGTCGCGGGGGGTCACGTGCGTCATGTCATCACAGATGGGTCGGCAGTGCACACTCGGCGAGCGGCTTGTTGCAGAAAACCGGCCCGGTGCACCAGAGGCGCCGGAACTAAGCGACGGGTGGGGCGTTGCACGTGTTCCATAGACGTCGCGGAAATGTGTACGCCTTGAACCCGGGCTAAACGATTCCCACGATAATGTGCATGGCTGGCACCGCGCCCGATTGCGGTGGCAGCGAGGTGCGGCGCGAAGGAACCAAAAGTATGGCGGGCGAACGGCCCATCCTGATCGTGGACGACGATCCCGGCCTGCGTACGATGCTCGCCGAACAACTCGGAGTCGACGGCGAGTTCACGGCGGTCGAAGCCGGGACCGCAGCGGAGGCTGAAACATGCGTGGCCGCTCGCGGGGCCCGCTTCGATGCGCTGATCCTCGATGTGGGTCTGCCGGACGGTGACGGCCGTGACCTTTGCGCACGATTGCGGCGCAACGGGGTCAAGATGCCGATCATCATCCTGACCGGCTCGGACGAGGAGTCGGACGTCGTACGCGGACTCGATTCCGGGGCCAACGACTACATCGCCAAACCATTCCGGTTGGCGGAACTTCTGGCGCGCCTGCGGGCGCAGCTGCGCATTTTCGAGAACAGCGAGGATGCGGTTTTCAGCATCGGCCCGTACACGTTTCGTCCGGCCGCCAAGCTGTTGCAGGAACCGCAGCGCAACCGCCGCATCCGGCTGACCGAGAAGGAAGCGGCGATCCTGAAGTTCCTTTACCGCGCCGGCACGCGGCCGGTGGCGCGGCAGGTGCTGCTCAACGAGGTCTGGGGCTACAACGCGGCGGTCACGACGCACACCCTGGAGACGCACATCTACCGGCTCCGGCAGAAAATCGAGCCAGACCCCGCCAACGCCCGGCTGCTGCTGACCGAAGGCGGCGGCTACCGGCTGGATCCGGAGGGATTGCCCACCGTCGTCGCGGCCTGAAGCGGTCACGCGAGCGCCCTGCCCCCTCCTCCCTTGCGGGAGGGGGCAGGGTGACGGCGCCTAGTCCTTGGCGGCGGCAATCTTTTTCGGCGGCACCTCGGCCACCACCGGCTCGGGCTTGGCCGGGCCGGCGCCGTTCTGCATCCGGGCCAGCTGGGTGCGCAGGAATTCCACCTCGGCCCGAAGCACTTCGAGTTCGTCCTGGGGACCAGGGCCGCCGGGGCGCACGTCCGTCGACTCTCCGGTGCGGGCAAACGGCGAGAACAGACTCATCGCCCGCTCCATCATCGCGAGATTCTGCCGCCCCACCTCCTCCATGCCGAACGGGAAGAAGGTGCCCATGGTCTGCTGCACCGCCTGGCGCATCTGCTCCTGCTGCCGGGCGAAGCTCGACAGCGCCTGCTCCAGGTAGCGCGGCACCAGCGTCTGCACGGAATCGCCGTAGAAGCCGATCAACTGCCGCAGGAACCCGGTCGGCAGCAGCGCGCGGCCCTTGTTCTCCTCCTCGACGATGATCTGGGTGAGCACGCTGCGCGTGATGTCGTCGCCGGTCTTGGCGTCGTAAACCACGAAGTCACGGCCCTCGCGGACCATCTCGGCCAGCGTATCGAGCGTGATGTAGCTGGAGCTTTCCGTATTGTAGAGACGCCGGTTGGCGTATTTCTTGACGACGACCGGAGGCGGTTCGACAGGCTTGGCGTCCGGGTCGGTGTGCAACGGCTGCGACATTTGGGCCCTCGCGGTCTACGGGGCAGCAGCGTAGCATGATGCGTTGCAACACCCAAAACGGCTGGCGCGGCAAAAGCACCGCCGTTACGCGATTTTCGCCGGCCGGGCGCTCGACTAGTCTCGCTCGGTCAGGAGGAAGGATGACGGATGCACGACGGCGCCCCGCCCCGCGCCCCGCCTCACGGGTATCCGGGCGGACCGGCGGGCTCGCAGCCGAGCGACCGCCAGCCGGCCGGGGCGCCGGCATCGTCCGGGCCGGGCGCCGCGGCCCCGGAGCCGGCTGGCCAGGATCTCCAGGCTATCGCACGGGACTGGATCACCTTGTGGCAGAGCGAACTGACCGCCGCCGCCACCGACCGCGAATTGCAGGAAACCTGGCAGACGCTCGCCGGCCTGTGGGCGGGTGCGGCCGGGGCGATGCTGCGCGGCCTGCCGCGCGGCGCGCCTGATGGAAGGTTCGGCGCAGCCGCAGCGCCCGGACGCGCCGGGCCCGCTGCACCGGCGCGGCCCGCGCCCGCTGCTGCTGCACCTGACGCTCGCGATGCTGAGATCGAGCGCCTCGCTCGCCGCGTCGCCGACCTGGAACGCCGCCTCGCCGACCTCGAACGCAACGGCGGCAGCGGCTGAAGCCATTGCCGCCGCCCTCGCTGCCGGCGGGGGCGAGGCGGCCGGCGGCTTCCCGCAGGCGCTGCTGGAGGAGACGCTGCGCCAGGACAGCGCGCTGATCGCCGGCATCGCCGCCTATCGCCGCCACCCGTTCCGCCGCGACCTGCCCGACCCGCCGGCGATCTGGGCGGAAGGCGAGAGCCGGCTGCTGGATTACGGCGGCAGCGGACCCCCGGTGCTGTTCGTGCCGAGCCTGATCAACCGCGCCTACGTGCTCGACCTCGCCCCCGGCCGCTCGATGCTGCGCTGGCTGGCCGGCCAGGGTCTGCGGCCGTTGCTGCTCGACTGGGGCTGGCCCGGCGCGGTGGAGCGGCGGTTTTCGCTCACCGACTACATCGCCGGGCGGCTTGAACGGGCGATCGGGGCGGTCGGCGCGCCGGTTGTGCTCGGTGGATATTGCATGGGTGGGTTGCTCGCGGCCGCGGCCGCACAGCGCCGCCCGGACCTGCTTTCCGCTCTCGTGTTGCTCGCCGTCCCCTGGGACTTCCACGCCGACGACCCGGAACGGGCGCAGGCGGTGGCGCGGATGCTGCCGCTGCTGGAACCGGCGCTCGCCTTCTCCGACACGCTGCCGATCGACGCCCTGCAACTGTTGTTCGCCCTGCTCGACCCGTACGGCATCGCCGAAAAATACCGCGGCTTCGCGCGTCTGGACCCGGCGAGCGACCGGGCAAGGCTGTTCGTGGCGCTGGAGGATTGGCTGAACGACGGCGTGCCGCTGGCAGCCCCCGTGGCGCGCGAATGCCTGGAAGGCTGGTACGGCCGCAACACGCCGGCCCGGCTGGAGTGGCGCGTTGCTGGCCTGCCGGTCGATCCGGCCACGTTGCGGCTGCCCACCTTCGTCGCCGTGCCGGCGCGCGACCGCATCGTGCCGCCGGAAAGTGCCCGCCCGCTCGCCGCGGCGATCCCGGGCGCCGTGCTGCACACGCCGGGTGCCGG
>Ga0302314_10004230_pt1 | contig 26432 bp, 28 predicted proteins | sample III_Palsa_N2_3_FD_200533 | JGI IMG/M metagenome (GOLD analysis project Ga0302314, IMG submission 200533) | Peat permafrost microbial communities from Stordalen Mire near Abisko, Sweden - III_Palsa_N2_3 | ecosystem: Environmental > Terrestrial > Soil > Palsa > Peat permafrost | place: Sweden...
GTCCTTGCACCCGGTGACACAATGCGGGCATGAGTGACAGCACGCCAGCACCGGACGAGGCAGTGGAGCACATGGAGGTGGCGCGGACGATCCACGCCGATCCCGAACGCATTTTCGCTCTGCTCACCGACCCCGAGGGCCATGTGACCATCGACAGCTCCGGCATGTTGATGGACTCCACCGGCGAGCCGGCCACCAAGGTCGGCGACGAGTTCGTCATCCATATGGATCGCGAGGCGCTGAACGACTTCCCGATGGGCCTCTACGACGTCACGGTCCACATCACGGCCTTCGAGCCCGGTCGCGAGATCGCCTGGACGATCAAGGGTCAGCTCAACATCGGTCACATCTACGGCTACCGACTGGAGCCCGCCGAGAACGGGACGCTGGTGACCTCCTACTACGACTGGTCGACCATTGAGCCCGAATGGAGAGAGGCGAACATCTTTCCGATCATCCCCGAGTCGGCGTTGCGGGCCACCCTGGGGATTCTGGATCGGACCCTGCGCCACTCGAACCGCTGGTAACCGCGTCGCGCCGAGATCTCGGCACTGCGCCGTCGGGCTACAGCGACTGGATGGCAGCCATCCCCACGATCGGTCGGTTCAAGTGCAACCCGCCGGCGGAGCCGTAGAAGCCGGCGTCGCCATAGTTGTAGATGCCACCGTCGCGTCCGACCATCCAGTACCCCCGGCCGTCTGCGGTGCGGTCCATGCCCGCCACCGGAGCGTTGATCGGCATCCCTCCGGCCGAGCCGAAGTAGCTCACGTCGCCGAAGCTGAAGACGCCTCCATCGGACGCGACGAGCCAGTACCCGTTGCCGGCCGGGGTCGAGGTCATGCCGACGATCGGCTTCTGGAGCGGCAAGCCACCGGTGGAGCCGAAGAACGCGGCGTCGCCGAACGCGAAGATGCCCCCGTCGGAGGCCACCAACCAGTAGCCGCCGCCGTCGATGGTCGGGGCCATCCCGACGATCGGCTTGTCGAGCCGCAGGCCTCCCGTCGACCCGTGGAAGGCGGCGTTTCCGAAAGAGAAGATCCCGCCGTCTGACGCAACGAGCCAGTATCCGCCTCCGTCGGGAGTGGGGGACAGGCCGACGATGGGCGCATTGAGGTGCGTGCCTCCGGTGGAGCCATAGAAGACGGCGTCACCGAAGGCGAAGATGCCGCCGTCGGAGGCGAGCAACCAATAGCCGGCGTCGTCGGGCGTGGCCGCCATGCCGACGATCGGCGCGTTGAGGTGCAGGCTCCCGGTGGACCCGTAGAACTGGGCCCCGCCGTAGCTGAAGATCCCACCGTCGCTGGCGACCTCCCAGTATCCAGGAGCCCCGACCGGTTGGATGGTGAGGACCAGGCTGGCGGCGCTGGACAAGAAGTTCGAGTCGGTCACGGTGAACGTCACCTGGTACCTCCCCGAGATGGTGGGCGTGCCGTCGAGCGTGCCGTTCGCCGCCAGATGGACTCCGGGTGGCAACGACCCGCCGGTCACCGCCCACGAGTACGGAGCCAGTCCACCGCCGGCGGAGAGCGACGCGGCGTACGGCACACCAATGGTCCCCACGGTGAGGCTGGTTGTCGTGACACCGGGCGGAGCCGTCAGGGTGGCGATGGTGCCGCCTGAATTCGTGCCTGTCCCGACGGCTTCGCAGTTCACGGGCCCGGCGCACTCCACACCGAGGAGGGAGGCGACACCGGCCGGGGCCGCTTCGCTCGCCCAGCCAGTCCCGCCGTCATTCGTGACGAGGATGTCCGTGCCGCCGACGGCGGTGCAGACCGACGTGCTCGCACAACTGACCGATTCCAGGGTGGTCGCACCGACGGGAGTGCCCAGGTCGCTCCAGGTGGAGCCGCCGTCTGTCGTGCCGATGACGTGGGATCCCACGGCCAGGCACGTCGCGTCGCTGGAGCACGAGACGCCGTCGAGGACGGTTGCCGCGGCGGGAGGCGTCTGGGGCGCCCACACTTGACCACCGTCTTGCGTGCTGACGATCACCGCATTCGGGCCGACGGACGACAGTCCCACGGCCGTGCAATGCGAGGGATCCGGGCAGGAGATGCCGGTGAACTTGGTGACGGTCCCAGGAAACGCCTCCGACGCCCATGACCCGCCGCCATTGTTCGTGGCGATGATGCTGGGCGCGGAGCTGCCGAAAGCGCTTACGGCCTGACACTCGGCGGTGCTGGGACAGGAGACTCCGGTCAGGATGCCGACGCCCGAGGGGACCGACTCAGAATTCCAGGACGTCCCGGCGTCGGTGGTGCCGATGATGACAGGACTGCCGAAAATGCCGAACCCCACTGCGGTGCAGTCGGACGTGGTCGCGCACGAAATGGCGTTGAGGCCCGACACTGCGGAAGGCAGTTGCTGCGCGCTCCATGCGTACCCCTCGTTGACAGAGGCGAGCACCGATTTCACCCCGACCGCAAAACAGTCGATGGTGCTCGGACACGAAACGGAATTCAGCTTTCCTGTACCGGATGGTGGGCTCTGCGCCGCCCAGGCCAGACCGCCCGTCGTCGTGCCCATGATCGTGGACCCCGCCCCGAGATTGCCGGTGTTTCCCACCCCGATGCAGTCTTCGGGATCCGAGCACGAAATTCCGGTGACATCGACTGCATTGGCGGGGGGGTCCTGGAGCGACCAACTCGATCCATTGTTCGACGTGGTGATGACGTACGGGGTCGAGCTGAGGTTGGTCCCGACGGCGATGCAAGTGGTTTCGTTCGTGCAGGCGATGCCTGATAGACGTGATCCCGTCGGAATAGAGGACGGGTTTGTGGGCGTCCAGTCGCTGAAGTCGACCGTATTTAGGCTCGTGGCACCGCCGCCGTCCGCGATGCCGACTGCGTCACATACAAATGACCCGGCGCACGACACCCCGGTCAACACATTCACTGACGGTTGGTCCAGGTCGGTCCAAGAAGAACCGTCCTGGGTTCCAACGATCGATGGCCGCGAATCGACTACTCCTACAGCAACGCAAGTGAGCGAATCTGGGCAAGAGACGCTAGCGAGAGAGTTCAAGCCCGCTGGCGGATTCTGGAGGTTCCAAGTGGACCCGTTCGATGTTCCAACGATCTCAAGACCGCCTACTGCCGTACATTCGTCGATCGTGAAGCAAGAGACCGACTGAGGGGGGAACGACGAGTCTTGAATCGTCCAGTTCGTCCCTCCATCGCTCGACTTCATGATTCCCCCACCTCCGCCGGCGTAACAGACTGCCGACGATGGGCATGAGACTGCCGAGAGCGTGGTCATCCCTGCTGGGGGAGTTGAGTCCGACCAGGTTGTACCGCCGTCCTGGGTGACGATGATGGAGGCCACGTCGGCCCCGTTGTCGCCCACGGCGACGCAGGTGGCCGAACTCGCTGTGGCGTTCGGGGCGCAGGAGACGGCGCTGACGTTGGCCAGCGGCGCGTACGCCGCGGTCGTTTGCCAAGTTGGAGTGACGGCGGCGGCGGGAGGTGACGACACCCGGGTCCCGACGATGCTCACGAGGGCAAGGGCGAACACCATCGACAGTGCAACAGCGGTGATCACCCGAACCGCTCGCACTGCCACCCCCGTCCCGACTGAGACCGACTCCATGAGTGTCGGATCGTTCGACCCCCGCTGCTTGAGAGCAGTTGTTGGTCTGGAGTGAACGGTCGCTGTTAGTCGGGTTGCGGCGCGGGAATCACGGCGTTGGGGGGTGTCCGGCCGGCCAGCACGTCGCAGACCCCCTGGCATGCGAGGCGCGCCATGCGCGTGCGGGTCGCGATTGTTGCACTGCCGATGTGAGGAAGAAGGGTCGTCCTGGGCGCAGCGAGCAGTCGCGGATTCACCTTGGGCTCTCCATCGAAGACGTCGAGTCCCGCGGCGTAGAGGGATCCCGACTCGAGCGCGTCGACCAGAGCGTCTTCGTCCACCACCGGTCCACGCGCCGTGTTGATCAACACGGCCGTTGACTTCATGCGGGCGAGTTGCGTTGCGCCGATCAGATGGCGCGTCGTCTCGCTGAGGGGGACATGGAGGCTGACGATGTCCGATCGTTCCAAGAGCTCGTCGAGCGTCGGGACGAAGCCTGGGAGGCCGGTGTCGTGGCGAGTGGTGTGAATGATCTCCATGTTGAAGCCGCGTGCCCTCTCCGCGACGGCCCGAGCAATGCGCCCGAAGCCGACGAGGCCCAGAGTCGCTCCATGGACGTCACGAGCGAGGTGGGTGCCGAATCCCCAGCCCGTCCATCGCCCTTCACGCAGATCGCGCTCAGCGTCAGAGGCTAGGCGCGTCGCAGTCAGGATGAGGAGGAATGCCAAGTCTGCGGTCGTGTCGTCGAGCACTCCGGGCGTGTTGCACACCGTGATGCCCATGGCATTCGCCGTGACGACATCGATGTTGTCGTATCCGACGGCAGCATTCGCCACCACGCGCAACGTTCCGCTTCGCCCCGACTCGAGCACCGCCGTGTCGATGCGATCAGTGAGATGGCAGACGATGCCGTCGCACTCGGCCGCTGCTCCGATCAACTCGTCCGTGGACAGGCGAGTCCCGTCCTGCCGCAGCATCACGATCTCATGGCCGGCGTCGAGTAGCGGATCTGTCCCGCCTTCCGTCAGGGGGCGGGTGACGAGGACGCGGGCCACCTAGTGCGTGGTGTAGTTGATGGCGCCCGCGCCCTTGACGCCGATGGCGAAGCAGAAGCAGTGGATCGGGGCGTGGTCGCTGATCGGGCGCAGCGAGTGGACCTTGTCCGGCGGGATGTACACCAGGTCGCCCTGTGAGATCTCGCGGTCCTCGCCGTCGATCGTCATGATGCCCTTGCCGTTCATGACGTAATAAAACTCGTGAGTGGGGTGCGAATGGGGATCGACGAGTCCGCCACCTGGGACTTCAAATTCGTTCACCAGCTCCAGGTAGCCGCCGTCGGTGATGTCCTTGAACTCGCGGGACTCGATCATCCACCAGACCGGGACGGTGCCGTTGTGCTCGACGACTGGCGCCTTGGCTTCAATGCTGCGCACATCCATGCTGTGGGCCTCCCAAGTTTTCGTAGACTGACTCCAGTGTCAGGTTACGCCGCGTTGCGCCGGGGGTGCATCGCCCGGGCGCGAGTCAAGGTGAACGAGAGCGAGCGATGTCTACAGACGCATCCACGAGAGAAGCAGCCATGATCCCCGAGGCCCTCACGGAAGCCGAGTGGTCGCCGTTCGGCTGGCTTCCGGTCGCCGATGTCGACCCGAGGGACGGAAAGCAGACCTTGACGTTCGAGTGGGCCGACGCCCACGTGAACCTGATCGGGCATGCCCGTGCCGAAGTCCCGGAGAGCCCTGGTGGCCTGCGCTGCGAGATGCTGTTCCGGCACGACACCCACACGCAAACCCTGATGCCGCTGAATGTTCCGGCGGTGATTGTGGTGGCTCCGGCCGGCGTCGAGTTTACCGACCCGGCTGACGCGTCCTCCGTTCGTGCCTTCCGGATTGAGCCTCTCGAGTCGTTGGTGCTGTACCAGGGCACATGGCATTGGGGGCCGTTCCCGTTGGAGGGACCCGAGGTTCGACTGTTCAATGTGCAGGGGCTCCGTTACGCCGAGGACAACCGTTGCGTGGACCTCGCCTCCAAGGGCCTCTCTCTCGAAGTCGAGGTGCCATGAGATCCTCGCCGGACATTGGAGACTTCGGTGGCACTTGACGAAGCGGAAGAGGCCGAGATCGTGCCGGCCACTTTGGCTGAGCTCGTCGACTCCGTCACCGCACGGGCTGCGGGCCTGGATGCACAGGAGAGGCCGATCTTCACCACGACCAGCCCGAAATGGTGGATGCACGGTCGTGTCTTCGGGGGCATGGTCGTGGCCCAGGCGTTGAACGCCGCCATGCGGACCGTCTCCGCCGGGCTCCAGGTGCACTCCTTGCACGGCTACTTCCTGCGGCCGACCAGTCCCGGATCTCGGACCACGCACGTCGTGGACAGCGTGCGCGACGGACGATCGTTCAGTACCCGACAGGTGACGAGCGAGGTGGAGGGCAGGGAAACGTTCAGGATGACGTGCTCGTTCCATCTGCCGGAGGACGGTGACAGCTACCAATTCCCCATGGCCCCGCAGGTGCCACCCCCAGGGGACGTCGAGGGATTTGAGGCGCCCTTTCCGTTCGACGTGCGTGAGCTGGGCGCGACCGAGCGCCGTGGGGACGGCACGTACCAGTCGACCCGTCGCTGCTGGTTCCGCGCGCGGGAGTCGCTGCCCGATGACCCGGCCGTGCACGCGAGCCTTCTGGCGTACTTCTCGGACATGACAGGAGCGGCCTTCCGCCCCCACAGCCTTGGCGTCTGGGGTACGCACACCGACGCCAGCCTCGACCACGCCCTGTGGTTTCATCGACCCTGGCGGGCCGACACGTGGAGTTTCTTCGACCTGCATGCGCTCGTGAACTTCGGTGGAAGGGCCACCATCCGGGCGACGATGCACGGCGAGGACGGCACCTTGCACCTGAGCATGGCTCAAGAACTGTTGATCAGGGAGCTCGACGAACCGCTGAAGATCCTGGCCCCGCTGTGGGCTGAACGTGACGCGCCGATAGGAGGGGTGGATGGGACTGCTTGACGGGCAAAAAGCCATCGTGACAGGTGGCGGATCGGGCATCGGGCGGGCGACCTGTCGCCTCATGGCCGAGCACGGCGCCCAGGTAGCGGTACTCGATGTCAACGGAGACTCCGCCCAGGCGGTCGCTGACGACATCGACGGGATCGCCTTCGCCACGGATGTCGGTGACCCCGACGTCTTGCGCCAGACCGTCGACGCCGCGTCAGCTGCCCTAGGGGGCTTGTCCATCATCTACAACAACGCAGGCACCTCCGCCTTCGGCAAGCTCCACGAGATGGACGTTGCCGAGTGGGATCGCGTGTTGCGGGTGAACCTCACCGGCGTGTGGGCAGGGATCCGCGCCGCGGTGCCGCACCTGCTCGCCGGCGGGGGCGGCTCCATCGTCAGTACGGCGTCCATCAGTGGAACGAGGCCGGCGGCGGGGGAGAGTCCCTATGCGGCCAGCAAGGCAGCGGTCGCTGCGCTCACTGCAACCGCGGCCCTGGAATATGCGCCTTCGATCCGGGTAAACGCGGTGTCGCCCGGCATGATCAGGACGGGCATGACCGAGCCGATGTTCGAGTTCATGCCGAATCAGACCGAACGCTTCGAGAAGGGAACTCCTGTCGGACGGGTTGGCGTGCCCGAGGACATCGCCGGCGTGGTCGTGTTCCTCTGTTCCGATCTGGCCCGCTTCGTCACCGGGCAGAACATCGTTGCTGACGGCGGGTTGACCCTTCACGGCTCGGGGGTCGACGGCATCTTCGACATCGTGTTCCCCGCGTAGTCGCTGGCTCCGACAACGGACGGAGGAGTGCGCTTCTTCAGGCCCTCGGGTCGAAGAGGGCTCGATACACCATGGTCGTGATCGTCTCGAGCGCGACGTCGTCGACCGGTTGCCCGACGAATTCACGGAGGTAGTGGAAGCGGTCGAGCATGGCCAACGTCGCCAGGCCGGCGGCATCCGCATCGATGATGTGACCCGTCGAGTCAGGGCTGATGTGCTTGGCGAACGCCCCCGACATGGCCGTGAAGATGCCGCGGATCACGTCGACGAGCCCAGGGTCGATGGTGGCCAGGTCGGGCCAGGTCCGAAACAGTGGCGCATAGCGGGTCCAGAGGTCGGAGTAGGCCCGGACCCATGCATGCACGTCCTCCCATCGTGGCGAGTCGCCATCGGCCGGCAGCGCCTTCAGCGAGTCGTAGAGGATCTGCCCCTCCCCGGCCGCCTCGGCCACGAGGGCCCGTAAGAGGTCCTCCTTGTTGGAGAAGTAGAGGTAGAAGGTGCCGTGCGAGGTTTTGGCGATCTCGACGACGTCGTTCACCCGCGTGGCGTGGTAGCCACGTCTGTCGAAAGCGATCATCGCCGCATCGAGCAATTTGCGCATCGTCCGGCGGCCCTGGCTCCGGAGGACGCGCTTGCTGGCGGGAGCGCCCAGGGCGTCGGCGTCGGCCGCCGAGGCGCTGTTGGATCGACCATTGCGCCCCTGGGTTGCGCTGGTGACGGCGCGAGTCCGGCTCTTTCCGGTCGTTACCTTCTTGGCCACCGGAGCTCGAACGGGTGACTTTGGTCCGGTTACCGGGTCGCGTTGGACTGTCGGCGATCCCATGCCCGGTGCATGGTAGTGCCGGGCATGGTCGAAATGGCTAACCTGACACGGTGGTCAGGTTTGGTTGGGGTCAAAAATGAGGTCGGACCAGGGAATATGTAGTTTGGCGTCCGCTGCGAGGCGAATTTCGTGACTCCGGGTGTCCCCGCGGCAAGCGGTCCTATCGTGACCACGTTGGAGGATGCCGTCGCACGAAGCGTGCGGCCCGGAGACTCGGTTCTCGTGATGATGGGCCACAGCCGTTGGACGGCTGCCGCCCGGGAGCTCGCCCGGCAATTCTGGGGGACGGATCCGGGCTTCACCCTCGTGATGACGAGCCTGGGCGCGCTGGGCGCAGCCTTCTTCCGGGGTGGGCTGGTCCGCAAGGTGGTCACGGCGTACTCCGGCAACAGCTTTCCGACGTACAACCCGAACCCGATCTTCCGCCAAGCCTACGAATCGGGAGCGGTCGAGGTCGAGCACTGGTCGATCCTGACCCTGGCGCAACGACTGGAGGCGGCCGCGCGCGGCCTGCCCGCCGCGGTCACCGGATCGTTGGTCGGTTCCTCCATGGCGGACAACGGGGCCTTCGCCGTCATCGATTCGCCGTTCGGTCCGCTCGGGCTGCTGGAGCCCTTGGTGCCCGACGTGGCGCTTGTCCATGCCGCCGCCGCCGACCGCTCGGGCAACCTCGTCTTCTCCGAGCCCCTGCTGGACGGGGTCTGGGGCGCCTGGGCCGCGCGTCGCGGTGTCGTGGCGACGGTCGAGCGTGTGGTCGACGACCTCGAGGGGCTCGGCCACCGCGTCCGCGTCCCGGGCCATCGCGTCCTCGCCGTGGTGGAGGCGCCGTTCGGGGCTCATCCGGGAGGCTGCTACGCCCCCGGCCTCCCCGTCCGCAGCTACGGAGAGGACATCGCCCACTGGAGTCTCGCCGCCGAAGCGGCAGCCCGGAAGGACTTCGATTCCTACGTCGACGAGTGGGTACTCGGCCCGGCAACGCACGAGGACTACCTCGCCCGCGTTGGAGCTGAGCAGCTCAAGTGGTTGGAAGGTCGCTCTGACCCGATGTCGTGGAAGGCAGACGCCGATGCCAACCCGGTGGTTGACGACCCGGCCGTATCCGATTGGGAGCAGGCGGCGTCGCTCGGCGCGCGGGAAGTGGAGCGGGTGGTGGCTGAGGTCGACGCCGACGCCGTGCTGGCCGGGGCAGGCGTGGCCAATCTCGCCGCATGGGTTGCCGTCGGGCGCTCCAGGGCGGCCGGGCGCAACGTGATGCTGACGGCCGAACTGGGGCTCTGGGGGTATCAACCGACGCCCGCCGATCCCTACATTTTCAACCAGAGGGTCTTCCATGCCACGCCGTACCTGTCGGACGCCTCGGCCGTCCTTGGCATGGTCATCGGGGGCCCCGGGACCACCACGGTGGGGTGCCTCGGAGCCGCCGAGGTTGACCGGAACGGGTCCTTGAACTCCACTCAATTGGCCGGTGGGCGTTTTCTGGTCGGGTCCGGCGGGGCGAATGACGTGGCCAGCCGGGCCACCGCGTGCGTGGTCGTGACGTTGGCGCAACCTCATCGCCTGCCCGAGACCGTTGCCTATGTGACCTCACCGGGCCAGCGGATCGTCAGCGTCGTGACAGACAAGGGCATCCTGCGCCGGCATGACGGTGTCTTGCGCCTGGCCGCCGTGCCCCAGGGGGCGGGGACGTTGGACGACCGGGTGCGGGCGTTCGTGTCGTCGTGCGGATACGAGCCCGAGGTGGCCCGCCAGGTCGAGGACCTTCCGGCCGTGCGTGTCGACGAGGTGCAGGCCCTGCGGGAGTACGACCGGCGGAGGCTGTTTTTGAACTGACGCCGCATGATTCGACGTTGAGGAGGATGTGCAGTCAAGGTGAAGACGGGACAGTTCGGCGAAGTGAAAAGAGCACAGGGGTGAGCAATGGGCGTGAAAGCCTCCAGCTACAGTGACCCGCATCCCGGGGGGGATGCACAACCGACGATTGGGGACGGTATGCGAGTAAGACGTGGATGCAAGGCGCTGACGGGAGCGGCACTTCTCGGGACGCTGTTGGCCGCAGCGGTCTTCACGACGACCGGCGGAGTGGCCGGCGCGGCAGCGACGACCAGCGCTGCGCCGGGCGTCACGTCGAACTCCATCACGGTCGGGACGATCTCGACGCAGACGGGAACGTTGGCGTCCAACTTCTCCTCGCTCATCTACGGCGAGAGGGCCTACTACGACTACATCAACGCCAGCGGCGGCGTGAACGGCCGCAAGATCAACTACAAGTACGCGCTGGACGACGGTGGCAACCCCACGACGTTCAACCAGCTGGCGAACACGCTCATCAACCAGGACCACGTCTTCGCCATCACCGGCGTGGCCACAGCGTTTTTCTCGCCGAACCTCTTCGTCGAGTCCGGCATCCCGACGTATGGCTACAACGTCACCGGGAACTGGACACCGGCGCCCAACTTGTTCGCCGCCGGGGGATCAGTGCAGTACTACCCTGCCGCCGCGCCGCAGGTCGCTTACGTGGCCCGGAAGACCGAGAAGTCGCCGTCCATCGCCTTCATCGCGTACGGCGTGGCCGCCTCGTCTGCCTCGTGCTCCACCGAGCAGAAAGACCTGACCGCTGCCGGGTACAAGGTGAGCTACTCCGACCTCAAGGTGAATTACCCGGGTTCCACCGTGGCCACCGACGTCCAGCGCATGAAGCAGGCGGGCTCGAACATGGTGGTCAGCTGCATGGACGTCCAGGGCAACGTGACGATGGCCCGAGCCATCAAGCAGTACGGGCTGAACATGACACAGCTGTGGTTCAGCGGAAACGACCAGTCGACACTCAACACGAACCAGAGCCTGATGCAGGGTGTCTACTTCGACATCGGGCACGTCCCGTTCACGGCTCCTGTATCCACCTACCCGGGGCTCAAGCTCTATTTCGCGCAGATGAAGAAGTACGAGCCCGCCTACGCCACTGACGAGATCGCTCTCCAAGGATGGGAGTCTGCCGCCCTCTTCGTCCAGGGCGTCAAGATGGCGGGCAGCAACCTCACGCAAGCCAACGTGATCAAAGAAGACAACTCCATTACTGACTTCACCGCCGGCGGTCTCGAGGCACCGGTCAACTGGAAGGACGCCGGACACACCGGCCATGCGCCGCCCTACTGCCTCGCGTACATCAAGGTTTCGGGCGACAAGTACGTACCGACTCTCAACACCGGGAAGAACGTCTTCAACTGCTTCCAGTCGACCGACCCGAAGAAGAACCCGGTCTTCCCGCTCCCGCCCGGCACGCCCGGACCCGCCTGAGCGCAGCGGACGGGCGAGGCGAGAGTCGGCGCGGGGTAGCCGGGCGTAGAAGATGGAGCAATTCCTTGGCTTCGCGCTTCCGGGTGTGCCGTACGGGTGCACGTACGCACTCGTCGCGGTCTGTCTCGTCCTGACCTACCAGGCAACGGGGGTCTTCAACTTCGCATTCGGCGCGCAGGCCTTCGCTTCGGCGTTCATCTTCACGTACCTGACCCAGTACCACGACTGGTCCGGGTGGGAAGCATTCCTCCTGAGCGTGGTGGTGATGGGTCCGGTCATGGGCTACGCCTTCGACCGGTTCATCTTCCGTCACATCCCGAATTCCAACAGCACGGCGAAGCTCGTTTGTGGCCTGGCGCTCTTGGTCGGTATTCCCTCACTCCTGCCGGTGATTTTCGGTCCCCAGAATCTCGATGCCACAGCGACGATCTTCCCGTTCTTCAACCCAAACGTCGTCTACTTCACCATCGGGAGCGGTGACTTCGGGACCCCGATCAACGGGATCTACCTCTCCACCATCTCGGTTACCGTCGTGGTCCTCATTCTGCTCACCATCCTCCTGCGTTTCACGAGCCTGGGATTGCAGATGCGGGGCGCCGTGGAGAGCCGACGGCTGGTACAACTCGACGGCATCAACGCCAACGGCGTGGTCGCATTGGCCTGGATCATCTCGAGCTTCATGGCCGCCCTCGCCGGCGTGCTGCTGGCACCCGTGTACGGTAACTTCAACTCAGACGAATTCGTCACCCTGACGGTCACGGCGATCGCGGCCGCGGCGTGGGCGATGCTGCGTTCCTTGCCCATCGCCGCCGGCGTCGCTGTGCTCATCGGTGTTGTCACGACCGTGTTGCAGGGCTACATCCCGCCGAACAGCTTTTGGAACGCTGCAGTCGTCCCGTCGATTCCGTTTTTCGCCATCGCGGCCGCCCTCCTCATCCTGCCGGGGCTGCGCAATCTGGACTCCAGCCGGGATCCGCTCGCCACCATCGACCCTCCTCCGGTGCCCATCGCCGCCAGCGCACGCGCGCCCAGCATGGATCGCATCATCCGAAGCTTGTGGTACGTGGTCCTGGTCGCGTTCATTGTCTCCATGCTGACCTGGATGCCGATCACCTGGGAGACCGTCTTCAACAACGGTCTCACCCTGTCGATCATCTGCCTCTCAGTGACGTTGATCACAGGGATGGCGGGACAGCTGTCGCTCTGCCAGGCCACGTTCGCCGGCATCGGCGCCTTTACGGCAGCCGTCCTCTCCGTGCACCTGGGCTTCAACTTTCTGGTCGGCGGCCTCATCGGTGCCGCCCTTGCCGCCGTCGTGGCGGTGATCTTGGCGCTCCTGTCCCTGCGCCTGCGCGGGCTGGGTCTGGCTTTGATGACGCTGGCCGCGGCGTTGCTCTTCGACAGCACCGCGTTCAACGACATCTGGGTGACGGGCGGCGCCCAGGGCACCAGTTTGCAGTCCAAATGGTTGGGCACCAGTGCCTTCTTCGACTTCGACGGCCATGCCATGTTCATCCTTTCGATCAGTGTGCTTGCGGTCGCCGTCTTCATCGTCCTGCTGGTCCGCAGGGGCACCGTCGGCCGGAACCTGGCGGCGATGCGCGGGAGCGAGACAGCGACAGCTGGTCTCGGCGTCAATCCGACCTGGCAGCGGATTGTTGTCTTTGCACTCTCGGGAGCCATCGCGGGCGTCGGCGGTGTGCTCTACAGCATTCAGCAGCAGCACGTGTCGCCGGATGATTGGAACACCACTTTCTCGCTGGTTCTGGTCGTGCTGGTGGTGACCACGAGCGTGAATACCGTCGAAGGCGCCATTCAAGCCGGGATCGGCCTCTTCGTGGTCGAACAGCTTCTCACGTACCTCCCGTCGCGCTTCGGTGGGCCGAGCCTGACCATCGTGCTGTTCGCCTTCGGTGCGCTGACCTACGCCCAACATCCCGAGGGGGTGCTCGAGTACCAAAAGCGGCGCTCGACGATGCGTTTCGAGCGATTGTTCTTCGCCCGCGAGGCAGAAGCGGAAGATCGAAAAGCGCGCGCCATGTCCGCGTCCGGTGCCAATGGCTGACGTCGAGCCGCTCCTCCGTCTCCACGGCGTCTGCAAGTCCTTTGGCGGGATCCAGGCCGTGCACACCATCAGCTTCGACGTCGCGCCCGGCGAGAGCGTCGGGCTGGTCGGGCCCAACGGCGCGGGCAAGACGACGTTGTTCAACTGCGTCTGTGGGCAGTTGCGTCCCGAGGCGGGTGACATCGTTTTCGACGGCATGCCGTTGCTCGGCCTGCCGACGTACAAACGGGCCCGGATGGGCATAGGCCGCACCTACCAGAGGGTGGAGGTGTTCACCGACATGTCGGTGCGCGACCACCTGATGGTGGCCGAGCGGTCGCGGCAAGGTGAGGGCCGCCTCTGGCGGGATCTGCTCAATATGAGCAAGCCGAAGAAGGAGGAGATGGATCGGGTCGAGGCCACACTCGAGCTGGTGGGCATCTCGCACCTGGCGGATACGTCCGTGAACGCGCTCGGGCTGGGGCACTGCCGACTGGTCGAGCTTGCCCGGGCGCTGGCGGCCGAGCCGAAGATCTTGCTCGCGGACGAGCCGTCCTCGGGGCTCGATCTGCATGAGACATCCGAGGTGGCCGCCGTCCTCCGTACCGTGCAGCGCGAGCGGGGCACGGCCGTCCTCCTGGTTGAACACGACCTGGCCATGGTCGCCGAGGTGGTCGACCGCGCTGTCGTCATGGATCTCGGCGCCATGTTGTTCGCCGGGAGCTTCGACGAGTGCATGGCCGACCCGGCGGTGCGCGAAGCCTACCTGGGTCAGATGGGCCTGGCGTGACCACAGCGACCGTCTCGCCGGCCAGCACTGACGTTCTCTCGCTTCAGCACGTGAGTGCCGCCTACGGCCCCTATCGGGCCCTCTTCGACGTGAGCTTCAGAGTGCCGGACGGAGGTATCGTCGCCCTGGTCGGGTCCAACGGTGCGGGCAAGTCGACGGTCGCAAGGACCGTTACCGGACTGGTGACCGCGTCGGTGGGCCAGGTCATGTTCTCCGGGCGCGACGTCACCGCACTTCCGGCCTACAAGATCGCCCGACTCGGGATGGCGCACGTGGTCGAGGGACGAGGTGTGTTCTCGAGCCTCACCGTCGAGGAGAACCTCACTCTGGCCTTCCGCCAGCGCGCCGGGCGGGCCAAGCTCAAGGAGAACCTCGAGCGCGCCTACACGGCTTTCCCCATCCTCGGCGAACGGCGTCGCCAGTCCGGTGGCACGCTTTCGGGAGGGCAGCAGCGCCTCCTGTCGCTGGCCAAGGTCCTGGTGGTGCCCTCCAAGGTCCTGGTGGCCGATGAACTGTCGCTGGGCCTGGCTCCGGTCATCGTCGATCAGGTCTACGAGGGACTCAAGGAGATCAATCGCAACGGCACCGCGCTGGTCGTGGTGGAGCAGCAGATCAACCGGGTGCTCCAACTGGCGAACTGGGCCGTCGTGCTGAATCATGGAAGCGTCGCCTATGAAGGCGACCCCGCCGGCGCCGGTGCCGCCGTCGCGACGCTGTTGGCCCGGCGCGAAGAGGCGGTTGCCTCCGGTGCAGCCGAGTCGGACGACGTGGCCGACGAGACATGACGCAATCCGAGGAGGCAGCACCATGAGAGAGCCGGTCATCGTCGACGTCGTCCGGACGACCTTCGGCAAGCGTGGGGGCGCGCTCGCCAACTGGCACCCGGCGGACCTCCTGGGTTTCGCCCTCACCACGCTGATCGAACGGACGGGCGTGGACCCCGAGCGTATCGACGACGTGATCGGCGGGTGCGTGAGCCAGGTGGGCGAGCAGAGCACCAACCTCGCCCGCAACGGGTGGGTCTCGGCCGGACTTCCCCAGACCGTCCCGGCGACCACGATCGATCGCCAGTGCGGCTCGTCGCAGCAGGCCGTCCACTTTGCCGCGGCCGGGGTGGCGGCGGACCACTACGACCTGGTGATCGCCTGCGGCGCCGAGGTGATGAGCCGGGTGCCCCTTGCCTCCAATGCGCGCGGCGGCACAGGACCCTTTCCGCCCTCGTTCATGGAGGCGGTGGACGGACGACTCTGGACCCAGTTCCGGGTCAGTCAGGTCCTGGCCGACCGCTATGGGATCACGCGCCAGGAGATGGACGCCTATGCGCTGGAGTCCCACCGGCGGGCGGCCGAGAGCTGGGACAATGGACACTTCGAACGCGAAGCGGTGGCGGTGCCCATGAAGGCGGAGGACGGCAGCCTGACTGGGGAATTCCTCCGCACCGACGAAGGCATCCGGCGCTCTTCCACCATTGAGGCCCTCGCCGCCCTGCCGGCGGCCCAGGGCTGGGAGCCCGATACGGCGCCCGACATCACGGCCGGGAATTCGTCCCAGACGACGGACGGCGCGGCCGCCATGCTCATTGCCGAGCGTTCGGTTGCGGAGTCATTGGGCCTTCCGATCCGCGCCCGCTTCGCCCACTTCGCCGTGGCGGCGGAGGATGCGGCCATCGTGTTGTCGGCGCCCGTGCCCGTGACGCACAAGCTGCTGACGCGTTCGGGCATGAAGGTCGACGAGTTCGACGCCGTGGAGTGCAACGAGGCGTTCGCCGCGATCGCTCTGATGTGGCAGAAGGAATTCGGCTACGACATGGAGCGCTTCAACCCGCGTGGCGGCGCCATCGCCATCGGCCACCCGCTGGGCGCCAGCGGGGTGCGCCTCATGGGCACCTTGCTGAATCACCTGGAGGCCACCGGCGGCCGGTACGGCTACCAGACCATGTGCGAGGGCGGCGGCCAGGCGAACGGCACCGTTATCGAGCGGTTGGACTGATTCCCGGCGCCTCGACCGCAGCCGCCGCTTCCTGCGCCGCAATGAGCGGCTGGATCTTCTTGGTGACGATGATCCACTCGACGATGAAGGTCAGGCCCGGAACGAGCCCGGCAGCGAACATCAGAATGATCCACGGGATATGCAGCCGTGCCTTGAGGGCGAGGAATCCCGCAGTGATGAGATAGACGATGTAGAGGTAGCCGTGGCCCACGCCGAATATGGCGAGCTCCACCTTGAAGCCCCCGATTGCGTAGTGCAGGCCAGTGAAGATGAACAGCGGGATGATCAGCACGCCGACGATGTTGGCCATGAGCTGATAGCGGAAGAGCGCCCCCCGCAGACCACGCTGGGTGATTCGCTTCATTGCTCCCGCCGGACAACGACCTTCTCGCGGGCCCGCCATGTCTTCGGTCCCTTGGCCGCGAGCTCTGCGAGCCGTGCGTTGTACGCCGCCAATGCAGGGTCCTCGACGGCGAGGTCGGCGGCCGGTTGCGCCGTCGGCACGTCCGCAGCGGGCGTGGTCACGGCGACAGCGGTCTGCGCGTCGGAGGATGCTGCTTCCTGCTGACGACGCATCCCTTTTAATCCGACGGTGTCGTAATCGGTATGGATGAGCATCCACCAGAAGTACAGGCCCAAGATGCCGAATACGGGCCACATGACCGAATACAGGTAGCTCAGCTGGTTCCCGTCTTCGGCTCGGTTGATCTGCCACCAGGCAGCCACGGCGCAGCCCGGGACGAACACGAGGACGGCGAAGTGGAGCCACACGGCTCTCTTGGAAAGCCACCGTTCACGCACGCGGGCCATGTTACCGGCCCCTTCCGACCAGGTGATTTCGCCGGGACACCCGTTAGCCTGGGCCAATGCAGCCCGCGGCGACCCGGCCCGATCCGCCTTCCACGAACCGCGACGAGACACCCCACGTAGTACATGCATGTCGATGAACGCCTCGCCACGTCGCCTCGGGCGTGTCGCGACGTGACCCCCGACGAGGCGGGGACGGGCCCGGCGAGTGGGATCCCCGGCACCATCACGACGGTGCACCGCTACGAACTCCCGCTGCCGCGTGAGGAGGTGTGGAAGCTGATCAGCGACGTGTCCCAGTACCGCACCTGGTGGCCGTGGCTGCGGGCGTTCGACGGGGTCGCGCTCACCGCTGGCGACGAATGGCGCTGTGAGGTGCAGCCACCCGTGCCGTACCCGGTGCGGTTCGGCGTGGTGATCGAGCACGTCGAGGTTGCGACGCTCGTACGGGCCACGGTGGAGGGGGACGTCGTGGGGGTGGCCACGTTGACGCTCGACGACGCCGACACCGGGTGCACGGCTACCCTCGACAGCTCGCTGGCGCCCGGGAACAGGGCCCTCGGGCTGGTCTCCCGCTTTGCCGGGCCCATCGCCCGGTTCGGTCACGATTGGGTCCTCGATTCGGGTGCACGCCAGTTCATCGCCCGTGCCGTCGACCCTCTCGTGGGCGACTAGACACACCTGGCGTGAAGTTCTCGATTCGCCAGATCCTCGCCTCCACGGCCGGCGCAGTGGCCGCCGCCGTCATCGCGTCGGTCTTCGGGGTGAAGGGGACGATCGTCGGCGTGGCCATCGGCTCGGCGGCGGCCACCATGGCCACCGCCTTCGTGGCCCAATCGATCGACCGGGGCCACGAGGCCGTCAAGCAGGTGGCGATCCGGGCACCCGAGAGCTCGGCCTTGCTCCGTCGGCTCGGCGGTACCGGGGCGAGCGGCGACTCGGCGTCGTCGGTGGACGCGTCCTCTGCTCCCACCGAGGTAGTGGGGCAGTCAGCTCCGCAGGGCCGAGGCGACGCCGACACGGTCGAGATGACGTCGACGGCCGCCGCGTCGGACGCGGCGGAGACCGAGCGTGTACCGGTGCCGGCGGACGCCCCCGCCACACAGCGCCTGCAGGCCGCGCCGGCTCCGACGCCACGGGCGGCCCGTCGGTCTGTCCCAACCGGCTTCTCGTGGCGCGCCATCGCGGCAGCCGCCGGCATCGTGTTCGTCCTGGCCTTGCTCTTCGTCACGGCCATCGAGCTGATCTCGGGCAAGCCGCTCTCGAACATCTTCGGGGGAGCGGGCAGCGGGACTTCGCTGAACAACCTCGTCAACCCCAAACCGGGGCCGGCTCCCACGCCCACGTCGACCACCTCCACCACCTCGACCGCGTCGACCACCACCACGACGACTACCGGCTCCACCTCGACCACGACGAGCACCACCGCACCTACGGGGAGTGCGACGACAACGACGACCACTCCGGCCCCGTCGTCGACCACCACCACAGGGCCTGCCCTGAGCGGAACGACGACAACGACGGCGTCGCCGTGAGCCTGGGGCCCCTGACTACCAGCCTTTGAACTCGGCGGGTCGCCGCTCCACGAAGCTGGCGATGCCCTCCTTGGAGTCGAGAGTGTTGGTCACCAGCTCCTGTCCCATCGCCTCGTCGTAGAGGGACGTGGCACGGTCGACGTCGAGCGCCCGGTTGGTCAGCCACTTGGCGACCCAGATCGCCTTGGTCGGTCCCTGGGCCAGCCGGCCGGCCATGTCCTCCAACGTGGACTGGAGCTCACGGCGCGGGACGAGGCGGTTGACCAGGCCGATGCGATAGGCCTCGGCGGCCGGGACGTCGTCGCCGAAGAAGAAGAGCTCCTTGGCTTTCTGGATCCCCACCAGGCGGGTCAGGATCCACGCTCCGGCGGCGTCGGGAGCGATGCCGCGCCGGATGAAAACCTCGACGAACTTGGCCTCCTCGGCCATCACCACGATGTCGCAGGCCAGCGCGAGGTGCATCCCGCCTCCCGCCGCCGTGCCGTTCACCCCGGCGATGACCGGCTTCTCGCAGTCGAGGATGGAGGTGACGAGGGCCTGCCAGCCATCCCTGATCATGCGGGATCCCTCGCCCACGACGTTGTCCGGCGCGTCGTCGGGCTTCGGGCGGGGGGGCAGTCGGCCGCCCCGCAGGTCGGCGCCGCTACAGAAGGCCTTCTCGCCCGCCGCGGTGATGACGACCACCCGGACGAACAGATCGGATGACGCATCACGGACCCATGCGGCGATCTGGTCCCGCATGAACTGGGTCATGGCGTTTCCGGCGTCGGGTCGGTTGAGGGTGATCCAGCAGATGCCGTCCTCAATCCGGCGCAGCACATCGTCGCCCGCCGGGCTTGCAGTCGTGTCGCTCATCGGTCTCCTTGGGATGTCAGGCCACCTGCTGCGGCCTGGCGCTCCGACGGCCTGCGCCGTCCCCCGCACAGGGCCGGCGGGGCGCCTCACCGTATCGGGCGTCGATGTCAGTGTCGATCCGTCTCGCCCGCCGATCATCCCCGGTGGCGGAGGCTGTTCGAACGAATTGTCGGCTCTCGCGAGCCACCGTTACGGTGAGATCCATGCCGAACCGGCGCGTGGCAATCGTGGGCGCGTCGACATCCGACTGCGGGCGCGTCAATGACAAGACCGCCTTTCAACTGAATTTTCAGGGCACGACGCGTGCGCTGGCCGAGGCGGGGATCGACCGGTCGGAGGTCGACGGCTTTATGTCGCTCACCGGCGCCCTGCCGCCGGTGGAGTTGGCTGAGTATCTCGGCTTGCGGCCCAACTGGGTGGACTCCACCGGCCACGGGGGCAGCATCTGGGAGTTCATGGTCGAGCACGCCGCGGCGGCGATTGCGCAGGGACTGGTCGAGGTTGTCGTCCTCACCTACGGGTCGACGCAACGGGCCGACCTCAAGAAGAAGTTGCGCATGGCGAACCTGTCCTTCGGGACGCGCGGGCCCACGCAGTTCGCGGTGCCCTTCGGGCACCCGGTGGGGTCGCACTACGCCATGGTGGCGCGGCGGCACATGCACGAGTTCGACACAACCATTGAGCAGCTCGCCGAGGTGGCCGTGTCCACCCGCTACAACGCGGGCCTCAACCCCGACGCGTTCTACCAAGACCCCATCACGATCGACGACGTGGTGGACGCGCCCTTGGTGTGGGACCCGCTGACCAAGCTGCACTGCTGCCCCCGCACCGACGGCGGCGGCGCCATCGTGCTCACCCACGAGGAGCGGGCGCGGGACTGCGCCAAGGCACCGATATGGGTCCTCGGCACCGGCGAGGCCGCCTCCCACACGACCATGAGCGAGTGGGAGGACTTCACGGAGTCGCCCTGTGTCCGCTCGGGAAAGTTGGCCTTCGAGCGGGCTGGCGTCACCCCGGAGGACATCGACACTGCGCAGGTCTACGACGCCTTCACCCCCATGGTGATCCTGACCCTGGAGGGACTGGGCTTCTGCCAGAAGGGTGAGGGCGGCGCCTTCGTTGAGGACGGCAAGCTCCGCGTCGGTGGCGCGTTGCCCACCAACACGGACGGGGGTGGCCTGTCCGGCTGCCAGCCGGGCATGCGGGGGATCTTCCTCCTCATAGAGGCCGTGAAGCAGCTCCGGGGTGAGGCGGAGGCGCGCCAGGTGCCCGACGCCAAGCTGGCCTGCGTGAACGGCACTAGCGGCTGGTTCACGGCGGCGGGAACGGTCATTCTGGGGACGGACTACAACTAAGCCCGGCCGCCGTCGGCCTGTCGCCCCGTAGCCTGGTGCGATGCCCGCGCCCTATGACCTCACGCGGGAAGAGTTGGCCGTCGTGCTGGACGGCGAGCCGGCTTACCGGGTGCGCCAGGTTTGGGACGGCCTCCACCTTCGAGTCCAGCGGCCGGAGGACATGACCGAGCTCCCGGCTGCCCTGCGGGCCACGCTGGATGCAGCGCTGCCCCCCGCCCTGCAGCAGGTCGCGGAGCAATCGGCCGACGACGGCGAGACGACGAAGTGGCTCTGGGCTCTGCAGGACGGCGCCAGGGTGGAGACGGTGCTGATGCGCTATCCGGACCGGGTGACCGTCTGCGTGTCCACCCAGGCCGGCTGCGCCATGGCCTGCCAGTTCTGTGCCACGGGCCAGGCCGGGTTCCAGCGCCAGCTGACCCAGGGCGAGATCGTCGAGCAGGTGGCCGTCGCCATGCGGGCCGCCCAGCCTCGGCACGTCTCCAACATCGTCTTCATGGGGATGGGGGAGCCGCTGGCCAACTACGACCGGGTCTGGGGTGCCGTCGAGCGGCTGCACGGCGAGATGGGCCTGTCGGCCCGGCACCTGACCCTCTCCACGGTGGGCATCGTGCCCGGCATCCGGCGCCTGGCGGCCGAGACCCTGCCCGTGAACCTGGCCGTCTCGATGCATGCCGCCAACGACAGCCTGCGCGACGAACTCGTGCCGATCAACCGGCGCTATCCGCTCGCCGTGCTGGCCGATGCCTGTGCCGAGTACGTGGCGGCCAGCGGACGGCGCCTCTCCATCGAGTGGGCCATGATCGACGGTGTCAACGACCGGCCCAGCGATGCGGCCGAACTGGCGGCGTTCGCCCGCCCGCTGGGCGCTCACGTCAACCTCATCCCGCTCAATCCCACGCCGGGCTATCCCGTGGTCGGTTCGTCCCGGGAGCGGGTGCGCCAGTTCCGGGACCAGCTGCTCGCGCTGGGGGTCAACGCCACCATCCGCGTGACCAGGGGCGCCGAGATCGACGCCGCCTGCGGGCAGCTCGCCGCCTCCCCCCGCCTTGCGCCGGAGCAGCGGCCCGACCCCGTCCAATTGCTGCCCGGCGCCCGCGCTCGATAGAACGTCCTCATGGCACGAACAAAGCGGTCCGGCGTCGTACGTCCTTCGTTGTTCTGGTTCCTCCTCCTTGACGGCGGCATCGTGGCCCTCACGAAGCTCTCGGTGAGCAAGACCTCCTACGAGAAGGTCAACGACATGACGAGTGACGCCCTGCCGCCGCGGGAGACCCTGCAGCTCATGCTGATCGGGACGGCCGCCATCCACCTGACCGAGGCCTTGGTCGCCGGGCGGATGGCCAAGCGCCGCGGGCTCTCACCGCGCGGCTGGAGGCTGCAGACCTTCGTCGTCGGCTTTCCGTCGTTGTTCTCGTTGCGCCACGCCGCCCGCCGCCTCTGAACCACCCCGACACTGCTGTGGCGCCGAACCGATCGGTGGTCTGCGGCGTCTCTCCTGTTGTCACGCAGTCGAGACGCGGGAGGGCAGGGTCATGGACGAGCAACAGGAGGCGGGTCGCGCCGGGTCGGGACACCGCACGTTCTTGGTGATCGCGCTGGCGGCCGGGCTCGTCGGAGCCGCCGGGCTCGGGGTGGCCCTCACGGGCGGCGCCGCAGCGAGCTCCCCGGTCGCGCTGGCCAGCTGCACCGGCTCCGCACCCCACCTCACCGTCGAGGGCACGGGGCAGGGGTCGGGAACCCCGGACGTCCTGAGCGCGGTCTTCGGCTTCAGCACCACCGCCAGCAGCTCGGCCGCGGCACTGAGCCAGAACAACACCGAGGTGGCGCTGGCGCTGCAGGCCTTGACCGCCAACGGCGTGGCTACGCGTGACACGCAGACCACTGGGCTGAACCTGTCGGCGCAGTACGCGTCGCCGCACGGTGTGCCCACGCTCGTCGGATATCAGGCCACCGAGACGATCACGGCCACGTTGCGAAAGCCGTCGACGGCGGGGACGGCCATCGATGACGTGGTGAACGCCACCGGCAACGCCGCCCAGGTCAACTCCCTGACGTTCTCGTTCGGCCATCCCGCTGTGGTGCAGGACGAGGCCCGGACGGCCGCCGTGCACCAGGCCGTGGCCCACGCAGAAGCGATGGCCGCCGCGGCCGGCCGGAAGCTCGGTCCCGTCTGCTCGCTGACCGACAACACTCAGCCCACGGGACTGCAGAGCTTCGGCTCTGACGCCGCATCTGGGGCCAGTGCCACGGCGCTACCCCTCGAGCCCGGCACCCAGATCGAGTCGGATCAGGTGACGATGGTCTACGCCCTGGGCCGCTGATCCGCCCCACTGATCTCGTACAGAGTGACCGCTGGCATGGGACGATGGCGGCGGTCCTCCACGAACCATGAGCACGAGTTCTGCAGCACTCCCACCTGACGCACCCACGGCGCCCGTCCGGCGTGAGGTCTTCTACGCGGCCTACGGCTCGAACCTCTCGGCCCGACGTTTCGCCTGCTACATCGCGGGAGGAGCGGCTTCCGGTGCAATTCGGGCCTTGCGCGGTGCGCGCGATCAGCAGGCACCCGTCTCCTGGCGTGGATTGCGAGTGCCGGGGCGTCTCACCTTCCACGGGCACTCCGAGACCTGGGGGGGCGCGCCGGCCTTCTTCGAACCGGCCCCACCGGGCGACCGATCCGGAGCACAGGTCTTCGTGCGCGCCTGGCGCCTCGGGTGGGACCAGCTCGAGGACGTGGTGGCCCAGGAGAACGGGCGCGCCACCCATCCCCTCGACGTGGGGCCTGGTACTCCCGAAGAGGGCTTCTCCGTGCTGGCCGGCCCGGGGCGTTACGACCAGCTGGTCTGCGTGGGAACCCTCGAGAGCCTCCCGGTGCTGACGTGCACGGCCCCTGCATCGTCCGTGCCGGTGCATCCGGAGGCGCCATCGCGTGGGTACCTGGCCCACATCGTCACCGGGCTGCGTGAGACCTTCGATCTCGGCGACACCGCCATCGTGGACTATCTCGGACGTGCTCCCGGAACGACCAACGACCTCGTTCGTGCGGCTCTGGTCACGGACCACGCCTGAGCCCGGAGCTCCTTTCGCCCCCAGGGGATCGACGAGCACAGCAGGTTGGCGATGCGTGACGCAAAAGTGAACGTCGAGGGGAACTATGTGACATGTCCGATAACTCGCTCGCCTGGGGCTTTCACCCGGACCCGTACAGAATCCATCAGGAGCGCTACATCTCGGTCGATGGCCTCCCCACGAAACTCGTGCGGGATGGAGGCATCGAGGCCTACGACCCGCCTCCCGAGGGGACGCAAACCGGTTCGCCAAACCAGAGCTAGCCGGCGCCGACGGGCGTCGCCGCCGGGTCAGGCCAGCCAGCTCGCACGGGTGGCACCCGTGGTCCCGCGTTCCTCGCTACGGTGCACCGACTCCAATGTGGGGAAAGGAGCGGGTGCGGTGACATTGAAGATGCCGGCGTGCGCAATGCTCGTCCTCGCTGCGATTTCCTCGATCTGTCTTTTCCCTGTGAGTGCGAGCCCAGCGGGAGCCTCCACCGTGCCCCGCAGCGACGCCGCGGGGACCGTGTGGCTCTGTCGTCCCGGTCTCGCCGATGACCCCTGCGCCGGCAACCTGAGCACGACCGTGGTCACGGCGACCAACGGGCGCACCGTCCGGCACTCCGTCGTCACAGGGAGCGGCAGTCGCTTCGACTGCTTCTACCTCTATCCCACCGCCAGTCCCGAGCAAACGGTGAATTCCGACCTGACGGTGCAACCGGCCGAGACCTCGAACGCCATGGGTCAGACGGCGCCTTACTCGAACGTGTGTGACGTGTGGGCACCGATGTACCGCCAGATAACGGTGAAGGCCCTTCTGGGCGGCACTGCCCCTGCTGATGCGGGCACCATCGCCTACGACAGCGTGCTCTCGGCCTGGAAGGATTTTCTGGCCCACTACGACAAGGGCCGACCCATCATCCTCATCAGTCACTCCCAGGGCTCGGTCAACATGATCAAGCTGCTCCAATCCCAGGTCGACGACAACGCGGCGCTCCGACATCGGCTCATTGTGGCCATCATCGCCGGAGGCAACGTCACGGTCCCCGATGGCAAGGAGGTCGGCCTCACCTTTCAGCATCTCCCGCTGTGCACGAAGGCCGGCCAGTTCGGCTGCGTGATCGCCTACTCGTCCTTCCCCGCTGCGCCGCCGACCAATTCCATGTTCGGAATACCCGGACAGGGGATAAGCCTCAACTACGGCCAAACCCAGACGGCGGGGGTCCACGTCGCATGCGTCAACCCGGCCTCCATCAGTGGAGGGACCGCTGAGCTCTCTTCCTCGTTCCCGGTGGCCGCCGTGCAGCCGCTGCCGGCACAGATGCTCCCTGCGCCGGCCGTCACCACGCCCTGGGTGACCTATCCGAAGATGTACTCGGCCTCCTGCGAGAGCGCCGGTGTTGCGACCTGGCTGCAGGTGACGCACAACGCGCCCGCCGGCGACGTGAGGCCCCTGCCCGCCGAGCCGCTGGGCCCCACGTTCGGCTACCACCTCGACGACCTCAACCTTCCGATCGGCAACCTCGTCAACGATGTCCGAGCCGCGGAGGCGGCCTACAACCGCTGAGATCCCGGCTTGATCAGAGGCGCGACTCGAGCGCTCAAGACGTGATGAACTCCAACAAGTCAGCGTTGACGGTGTCGGCGTGAGTGGTCGGCATCCCGTGTGGGAAGCCGGGGTAGGTCTTCAGGGTTCCGTGCTGCACCAGTTCGACCGCTCGCGGACCCGAGGTCTTGTACGGGACAATTTGGTCGGCTTCACCGTTGAGCAAGAGGGCGGGGACGCTGATCTTCTTCAAGTCTGCCGAGTAATCCTCCTCGATGAACCCCGTGATGGACGCGTAGTGTGCCCTTGCGCTGCCCATCATGCCTTGGCGCCACCAGTTCGCAATGACCGCCTCGGATGCGTCGACGCCCGGCTGGTCGAAGTTGTAGAACGGGCCCGAGGGCACCGCGCGGAAGAACTCCGAGCGATTCGCAGCAAGCTGGGTTTGCAGGGCCTCGAAGGCGGCCTTGGGGACGCCGGCCGGATTGGCATCGGTCTGGAGGACAGAAGGCGTGACGGCGCTGATCAGCGCCACCTTGGCGACGCGGCCTTCGCCGTGGCGGCCGATGTAACGAGCCACTTCGCCGCCGCCCTGCGAGTGCCCGATGTGGACAGCGTCGTGTAAGTCGAGGTGCGCGGTCAGCTCGGCGAGGTCGTCGGCGTAGTGATCCATGTCGTTACCCTCATTGACCTGCTCTGAACGCCCGTTACCGCGCCGGTCGTGGGCGATCACCCGGTAGCCGTGCTGTAAGAAGAAGAGCATCTGGGTATCCCAATCATCGGCAGAGAGGGGCCAGCCGTGACTGAAGACGATGGGCGTCCCCGAACCCCAGTCCTTGTAGAAGATCTCGGTGCCGTCCGACGTCGTGATTGTTCCCATTGGGCCAGGTCCTCCTGTTCGGTTGTGTCCTGAGAACCGGCTCTGCTGCGGGCACGCGCTGCGCTTGGTCGGCGATGGCACGGCGATCCGGCGCTCTCGGGACGACCAGCCTGCCGCACCA
>Ga0302314_10004232_pt1 | contig 26426 bp, 26 predicted proteins | sample III_Palsa_N2_3_FD_200533 | JGI IMG/M metagenome (GOLD analysis project Ga0302314, IMG submission 200533) | Peat permafrost microbial communities from Stordalen Mire near Abisko, Sweden - III_Palsa_N2_3 | ecosystem: Environmental > Terrestrial > Soil > Palsa > Peat permafrost | place: Sweden...
CGGGGCCGAGTTCCAGGCGTAGGTGGTGCCGCCCAGGCTGGTCAGCAGGATGAACGAGGTCGCGGCGAGGGACAGGACGGCGGTGCCGAGGTAGTCGATGGTGTGGTGAATCCGGCTGAGTGTGCCCGGCACCTGGCTGGCCACCACGATCAGCGCGACGACGCCGATCGGTATGTTGATGTAGAAAATCCAGCGCCAGGTCAGGTTGTCCACGAAGACGCCGCCCAGCAGCGGGCCGATGATGCTCGCCACGCCGAAGACGGCGCCGAACAGGCCGACGTAACGGCCGCGCTCGCGGGGCGAGACGATGTCGCCGACGATCGCCTGGGCGCCGACCATCAGGCCGCCGCTGCCCAGGCCCTGGACCGCGCGGAACGCGATCAGCTCGAACATGGACTGGCTGAGCCCGGACAGCACCGAACCTACCAGGAAGATCACGATCGCGGCCTGGAAGAAGATCTTCCGGCCGTACTGGTCGCCGAGCTTGCCCCACAGCGGGGTCGAGACCGTGGTGGCCAGCAGGTAGGCGGTGATCACCCAGGCGATATGCGAGCCGCCCTTAAGGTCGCCGACGATGGTCGGCAGCGCGGTGGACACGATCGTCTGGTCCAGCGCGGCCAGCGACATGCCCAGCATCAGCGCGCCGATGATCAGCAGGATCGCGCGCCGGGACAGGTCCGGCCGCGCGCCGTTGCCGCTGGCATTTGCGCTGGTATTTGGGTCGGCTCCGTTGGCGCTCGCCGCCACCGCCCCGCCGCCGGCAGACTCCGGCGAGGGTCCCCCAGCGGAGGAGCTAGACATGCTCATCTGTTGTCGTCCTTTCCGTTCTGAGTAACAGCTTGCGGTGCCCCGCTTGGCGGGGCGGCCAGCGGCGGCCCGGCCTGCGGGGTGGCTGGCGGTGCCCCGGCCTGCGGGGGCCCGGTCGCCGAGGCCAGGTCGCGCAGCGCGCCGTTCTCGGGGAACCCGGCGGCGAGCGACTGGAAGGCGGCGTCGGCCAGTTCCTCGAGCGGTACGGTGCCGCCGGCCGAGGCCCAGAACGACATGGTCGCCCGCAGCACCGCGGTGGCCGCGCTGGCCAGCAGCATGGGGTAGGGATCGCGGTCGGGGTCGGTGCCGAGCCGTTCGGCCAGGGCGCTGGCGAAGCTGGACTCGACCTGGGCCATGTGCGAGGCCTGCGCCGCCCGCAGCTGGGGATCGGCGTGTGCGGCCTTCATCTGAGCGGCCCAGCGGGCCGGGTCGCCGCCGAGCTCGGCGAGCTCCGCGGCCAGTCGCCGGGCCCGGTCGGTCAGGACTACCCGCAGCACCTCCACGGCGCTGTGGCCCGGCAGGTCGTGGACCAGCCGGGCCCGGACCTCCTCGGCCCGGCCCGGGTCCGCGCCGAACAGCACCGCTTCCTTGGACGGGAAGTAGTTGAAGAAGGTGCGCGGTGAAACGTCCGCGGCCGCCGCGATGTCCTCGACGGTGACGTGGGAGAAGCCCCGCTCCGCGATCAGCTCGAGCGCGGCCCGCCGGATGCCGCGGCGGGTGGCCAGCTTCTTCCGCTCCCGCAGCGACGAGTGCGGGGCCAGGAGCGTGGTGGTTTCAGATGCCAGTGTCATGATGCAGCCAATATAACATTGCAGGGATAGTAACTTTGCGGTCAGATTATCGATGCACTGGCTGCAACAAAAGCGCCAGCGCGTGTGTTCCCGCGCACCGCCCCGGATCGTGGTCCCATCGCGGTCCCATCGCGGCCCACGCACTAGCCATCAAGCTACCATAAGTAGTCTGATCGACACTTAAAGTAATAACCGGTCGGGGTACCGTCCCTGCGGTCACGCGATTTAGTTGCCGTGAATTTGAGCAGTGGGTACGGTCGCAGGAGTGGCAAGCGATTCGGGTGGCAGCAACAGATCTTCGGGCCCCTGGTATGCGTCGGAGCCCGAGACCGCTCCTTTTCGCGCCGTCGGGTCCGACCCCCAAGACCCTCAAGACCCCCACGGCCCGGGCGGGCGCTGGGGGCCGTCGGGGCCGTCGGGGCCGTCGGGGGGTAGGGGCCGGCGAGGAAAGCGGCCACCCAAGCGGCGCAAGGTCATCATCGCGGTGATCGCGGCGGCGGTGGCCGTGGTGGCCGGGATCGCCGCGGTCATTGTCACGGTGGTCACCTCCGGCCCCAACCCGAACGCGACGGGCTTCGTGCCGACCGGAAGCACGCCCGCTCAAGACGCCGGACAGATCACCACCGCGTTCCTCCAGGCGTGGCAGACCGGTGACCTCGGGCAGGCCGCCCGCTACACCAATCACCCCGCCGTTGCCCGGGTCGCGCTGGCCGCCTACGGCAAAGACCTCGGCCTGCAGAAGCTGACGGCCGAGGCCCAAGCCAGCACCGTGGCCCCGGCGGGCAACTCGTCGACGCCGCGTGAATCGGTCGGGTACGCGATCAACGCCACGGTGTCGGCCCCGGACGGGGCCAAGACGCTGCGCGGCCCCTGGAAGTACAACACGTCGCTGGTCGCCTACCAGCAGCGGAACTCATCGCTGTGGTACATCGCCTGGGCGCCCGATGTCCTCGCGCCGAACCTGACCGCGTCCACCCATCTGGCCGCGGTCATGGTGGCTCCCCAGGTCGCCTCGGTCAACGACGCCGACGGGAACGAACTCACCTCGTACAAGGATGCGGGGCTGACGACGATCGCGGGACTGCTGCAGAGCAAGGCGCCGCCGGGACTGGGAACTCCCGGCCTGTACGTCGAGATCCAGACCGCCTCGAACCATCTGGTGCAGAACAGCCAGGCGGTCGTCATCCCGCCGACCAACATACCGGCCCTGAACACCACGATCAGTTCGCAGGCCGAGGCCGCCGCGCGCGCCGCCGTCGCCGAGCACAGCAGCAGTTCGATGGTCGTCATCCAGCCCTCGACCGGCAAGATCCTGGCCATCGCCAACAATGACGGCTTCAACGATTTCGCCCTCACCGCCGCGGTCGCGCCGGGCTCGACGATGAAGGTCATTACCTCCACCGCCCTGATCAACGCCGGAGTGCTCACCGCGTCCAGCGGTGTCGCCTGCCCCGAGGCGTACACGGTGCAGGGGATCACCTACCACAACGACGACAATGAGTCCGAGCCGGCCTCCACCCCGTTCATCACCGACTTCGCCCAGTCCTGCAACAACGCCTTCACCACGCAGTGGCCGCACCTGTCTGGTGCCCTGGCTGGTACCGCCAAGGACTACTACGGCCTGGACCAGAAGTGGGACATCGGCATCACCGGCGCGGCGGCCAGCTACTTCAACGCCCCGGCCAGCGCGAGCGGCTCCGAGCTAGCCGAGGAGGCGTTCGGCCAAGGGCAACTGACCGCCTCCCCGCTGGCGATGGCCTCGGTGGCGGCCACCGTGGATGCCGGGACGTTCAAGCAGCCGATCCTGCTGACCGGCACCAAGCAGGTCACCGCGACCGCGCTTCCGGCCAGCACCGACGCGCAGCTGAAGCAGATGATGCAGGCGGTGGTCACCAGCGGGACCGCCGCGCCGATCGGGTTCGGACCGGGCGTCTACGCCAAGACCGGGACCGCGGACGTCCAGGGCGAGGAGCAGCCCAACAGCTGGCTCATCGCCTTCGACCCGGCCCAGGACGTCGCGGTCGCCTGCCTGGTCCTCAACTCCGGCTACGGCGCCCAGGTCGCCGGCCCAGAGGCGAAGGCCTTCCTGGACAAGTACTAACCGACCTGGGTACGTACGAGCCGATCCCGCCACGAGATCACGCCTAAGCGCGCGGTGCGGCGGTGGGCAGGAAGCATGATGCTGGCGACGATGAGCCAGACCAGGCCGAGGAAGCGCCCGATCGGGAAGGTGAAGTCGAGCGCGGACGTCAGCAACGCGAACGTGGAGATCACGCTGATGGCCGCGATCACCAGGCCGGCCCAGGCGAGCGGCCGGGGCAGCAGGCGCAGGATGAGGCTGGGGACGGCGATGCCGGCGATGAGCAAGCCGAGCGGCGCGACGAACCCGGCGGACCCGGTGGCGAAGCTCAGATCCGCCAGGGCACGGGCCACGGAAGCGTCGCCGATGGCGGGGATCTGCGAGCTGGTCCAGCTCACGAGCCCGGTGAGTCCTAGGGAGGCGGCGGCGAGGAGCCCGCCGACCAAGCCGATCACCGCGCCCGGGGCGGTGACGCCCAGGCCGGTGCGCAGCCGTCGGTAGACGGTGGCTGTCCAGATCGCCAACGGAAGCGAGGACCCGAACCCGAGACAGCCGGCCACCTCCAGGGCGTCGTGATGGGTGCGGTCATAGGCCAGCACCGTGGCGGCGGACGCCGACGGCTGCGGGCTCTTGGCCGACAGGATCACCGCGACGACCATCAGCGCCCCGTAGGCCAGGACGGGAACGAACAGCGGTGGCCCGCCCTGGGGACGGCGGGCGGTGGGACGCGCGGCGGGAACGGTAGCGGTCATCGGGGTCCTCCTGAGAGAGATCGTGTCCATGCCTATATAATTACTATCCGTATATGATTGTCAAATGTGTATGATAGTGGCGTGAATACGAAGAGAGCCTCAGGCGGGTCGCCACCACGTCGGCCGGGGAACGCATTCTTGCTGGCCCAGGTGGGTGCGCACGCCGCGGCACGGTTCGCCGAGCGGATTAGCGCGCTCGATCTCACCCCGGCCCAGGCGGGCCTGCTCCGGCTGATCGCCTGGGAGCCCGGGCAGAGTCAGCAGGCCGTCGCCGGCAAGCTCGGGACACCCCCGTCCCGGCTGGTGCTGCTAGTCGACGGCCTGGAGGAGCGGGGACTGGTCGAGCGGCGCCGGAACCCGGACGACCGGCGCCACCACGCCCTGTACCTCACTCAGGCCGGCACCGAGTTCATGGCGCAGCTCGGCACGGTCGGCGCCGCCCACGAAGAGGAGATCTGCGCCGGTCTCGACACCGACGAGCGGACGCAACTGCGCGAGCTACTGGAACGGCTCGCCGTCCGCCATGGGCTCGCCCCCGGTATCCACCCCGGCTACCGCCCGCCCGCCGCCAGTCTCTGATCCGCAGGGGGAATTACGTTCACGACGGCTACGGCGCTACCGCTGTCCGGCTGCTGCTCTCGGCGTCTATCTCGGCGAACCGGGCCCGGGCCGCGGGTCTCCACTGGGCCCGGAGTGCCTCGATGCGCCGGGCCACCCGGCGTCCGATCCAGTCCGGCAGGAGGGCCTCGGGCAGCTGCGGGTCGGTGCGGGGGAGTACCTGGTACTCGTTGCTGAGGCGGATGCTCTCGAAGAGCTTCTCGTCGGAGGTCTGCGGCGCGAGCGCGGCGGTAATGCCCTCGACCAGCTCGTAGTGCTCGCGCAGTGAGGCGAGGTCCCAGCCGCGGTCGACGATCTCCCGCTGGTCTAGGCCGATGGCCTCGACGGTGCCGGCGAACGACACCGTGTGCCGCTGGAGGTCAAGCCGGTCCACCAGCTCTCTTATCTCCGCGGCGCGCTCGACGTGCGGTGTGATCCAGAGGCCCGGTGCCGGGTTGCCGAGCCCGGCCCACGTGAGCCCGGCGTACAGCGGCCGGCGCGCCGGCCGGTGCGAGGCCGGGATGGTCGGAAGCACAGCGAGCCAGCGGCCGTCCCATTGGCTGAATGAGTCCTTGAGCGAGTACACCCGCAGCGAGCCGGACTCGAAGATCTGCCGCAGCTTGGGGGTCAGCGACCAGCTCACCTCGCGTCCGAGCCGGACGGCGGTGATCCAGTCCGAGGAGGCGGCGCGGGCGATGGCCTGGCGTGCGGTCTGCTCCTCGATCCCCAGGCCGCGCAGGAGGTGTACCAGCGTCGCGGTCCACACCGGCTTGCCCGTCGGCCACACCAGTTCGCCGAGGACCGTGAACAGCAGCGAGCGTGCGCTGCCGGGGGTGACGGACCCGTCGTCGGGCTGCAGCAGCGCGGAGCCGTGCGTGATGGCCATCCGGTGTCCTCCGGTGTAGCGCGAGTGATACGTTCGACAGCCTAAGAGACTCAAGCGCCAGAGGTGTAGAGCAAATGGACTTCGGGCTGTCTCCCGACCAGATCGAGCTGCGTGACGCCGTCCGGCAGATGGCAAGGCGCGAGCTGGCGCCGGGGTACCTCGAACGTGCTAAGTCCACCGAGTTCCCGTGGCAAGCTTATCGGCAGGTCGCACGGCTCGGCGTGCTGGGCCGCCGGGCGGCCAGGGCAACCGGAGGGGCCAGGGTGACCGGGGTGGCCGGGACAACTAGCAGACGGAGATGCCGCCGTTGACGGAGATGGCCTGCCCGGTCAGCTTCGCCGCTCCCGGCCCGCCCAGGAAGACGACCAGCGACGCGAGGTCCTCCGGCTCCGCGACCCCCAGATCCGCCGCGGCCGCGGCCTTCTCGAATAGTTTCCTGCTGAACCCGTCTTTCAGCACCATCTCGGCCGTCGGCGTATTTGCGATCAGCGACGGCGTGAGGACGTTGACCCGTACCCCGTTCCGTTTCGCCTCGATCGCCGCCACCTTGCTGAACATCACGATCGCCGCCATCGCCGCCCCGAGCGCGCTCTCGCCGGGCGTCGGCACCTTCGCGGCGTCGGAGGCGATGTTCACGATGCTGCCGCCGCCCTGCTCCTGCATGAGCGGCAGGACGACACGGGTGAGCAGCATGGGCGGCAGCGCCTGCTGGGTGAGGATCGCCGCCAGATCCTCGACGGGAGTGCGATGGAGCAGCTCAGGCCGGTAGGAGGCCGTTACCGACGAGACCGCCACATCGATCTGCCCGAACTTGTCGTGTACCGCCGCCACCGCCTGCTGCACCTGATCGGCGTCGCCCGCGTCGACGCGCACGAACAGCACCTCAGCCTCGGGGCACCGGGCGAGCACCACCTGACGCGCGGCCTCGCCCCGGTCGGGGGTGCGGGCGAGCAGGGCGATCCGCCGCACGCCGGCGTCGGCGAAGCCGATCGCGCTGGCCAGGCCGACGCCCGACGTACCTCCGGCGACCATCGCTACCGAATCGGCGTAGCCGCGCACCAGGGGACTGGGCATGAGTTCTCCTCGATAACCTACAAATGGCGTGACTGAGTATACGTGAGTGTCTTACATTGCTATGCTGCCCGAAGAGTCGTTAACTGCCACGTTTGGGCCGGAGCGTTGCCGCCCGGTGGCGGGCCTGCACCGGAGGAGGAGGCTCATGAGCCCTGAGCCGCGCCTGGAGACGTCCCTGTGGCCCGCGGAGCCGGGCGAGGTTCGCGACGTGACTGTCTGCCAGCTCTTGTACCACGCGGCCGATACCGTGCCCGGACGGGTGGCACTGGTCGACTGCGTGGCGGACCCGGCCCGGCGGCGGCAATGGACCTACGCCGAGTTCGTCGCGGAGGCCCAACGGGCGGCCCGGGCGCTGCTGACGCAGTTCCAGCCGGGTGACCGGATCGCCTTGTGGGCGCCGAACAGCGCCGAGTGGATCATCCTGCAGCAGGGCATCAGCCTGGCCGGGATGGTGCTCGTGGCGCTGAACCCGGCGTACCGCGCGCGCGAGATGCAGTTCACGCTCACCCAGTCCGGCGCGGCCGGGCTGTTCTTCGTCGAGGAGCACCGCGGCTTCAATATGCGCGAGCTCGCCGGGCAACTGCGGTCCGGCCTCCCCGGCCTGCGCACGGTGGTGTCGCTGGACGACTGGGACGCCTTCGTCGCGCTCGGCGACGACGCGACGCCGCTGCCCGGGGTGAAGCCGCACGACATGATCCAGGTCCAGTACACCTCCGGCACGACCGGCTTCCCCCGCGGCGCGATGCTGCACCACATGGGCCTGGTCAACGAGGCCACGTTCGTCGCCGAGCGGGCCGGCATGTCCGACGGGGGCGTGTACATCAACGCGATGCCCATGTATCACATCGGCGGCGGCGCGGTGACCTCGTTCGGGGCCTGGGCCAAGCGAGGCACCTTCGTGATCCTGCCTGGCTTCAGCCCGGCGACGATCCTCGAGGCGTTCGAGACGTACCGGGGCACTCATACGCTCGTGGTGCCGACCATGCTCATCGCGATGCTGGACCACCCCGATCTGCGGACGCGCGACTTGTCGAGCCTGCAGACGATCCTCAGCGGGGCGTCGTCGGTGTCCGCCTCGCTGGTGCGCAGGACGATCGCGGCCCTGGACTGCCAGTTCAGCATCTTGTTCGGGCAGACCGAGGCGCACGGCGTGGTGAGCCAGACCCGGGTCACCGACTCGCCCGAGGACCAGGCGAACACCGTCGGGCAGCCGCTGCCGCGGCTGGAGATGAAGATCGCCGACATGCTGACCGGCGAGCCGGTTCCGCTGGAGGAGCAGGGCGAGATCTGCGTGCGCGGCTATCAGGCCATGCGTGGCTACTACGAGCTGCCGCAGGAGACCGCCGCGACCATCGACGGCGACGGCTGGCTGCACATGGGCGATATCGGCTCGATGGACGCCCGTGGCTTCCTCAAGGTCACCGGCCGCGTGCGGGACATGATCATCCGCGGCGGCATGAACCTCTATCCGGCCGAGATCGAGGCCGCCCTCCAGGACCACCCCGCCGTCGAGACCGCCGCCGTCATCGGTATCCCGGATGAGCGGTGGGGAGAGCAGGTCGGCGCCGTCCTGCGGGTCCGGGCCGGCCACGACCGGCCGGGTATCGCTGAGCTGACCGAGTTCCTCCGCGGTCAGCTCGCCCCGCACAAGTGCCCGGTCTACTGGTCGTTCACCGACGCGATGCCGATGACTCCGAGCGGCAAGATCCAGAAGTTCCTGCTCCGGGACCAGGCCGCCCAGGGCGCCCTGCGGTTCGACCAGGCGCGGCCGACGGCCTCGGCCTCATCCTGAGCCGGGCCGGCGCCAGGAGGTCACCGGTTCCGGACACCGATGACCGGTCCCAGTTCCACGATCGCGGAGGGCCGGCCGTCGCACTCAGCGCACGAGTGCCCCGGCTCCGTGTGCGGTACCCGGGACGGCCGGTCGGCGTCCCCCTCCGCGGCGGCCGGTCCGCGAGTCTGCTCGCGCGCCAGCAGCGCGGCACCGTAAGCCCCGGTGATCTGCGGGTGCTCGGGCACGATCACCTCGTGGTTCAGGGCCAGGGAGAGGAAGTGCCGGGCGGCGGGATTGCGGGCGACGCCGCCGGTGAGGACGACCGGAGCGCGCCTGCCGACCTGGGCGACGAGGGCGAGGGTGCGGGCGGCGATGGCGCGGTGCACGGACGAGGCGATGTCTTCGATGGCGTGGCCCTGCGCGAGCAGGGACACGATCTCGGTTTCGGCGAAGGTGGCGCACATGCTGCTGACCTCCAGGTCGATGCCGCCGCGAAGCGCCAGCGGACCGAGCTCGCCGATGTCGCACTCGATCGCGCGGGCGAGCACCTCATAGAAGCGGCCGGTGCCGCTGGCGCAGCGGTCGTTCATGGCGAAGTCTTCCACCAGGCCGCCGGAGTCGACCGTGATGGCCTTGCTATCCTGGCCGCCGATGTCGATGACCAGGCGTACGCCGGGGACCATGGCGGACGTCCCGCGGGCGTGGCAGGTGATCTCGGTGAACGAGCGCTGCGCCAGGGGGACCAGGCGACGGCCGTAGCCGGTGGAGACGGTCCCGGACAGGTCATCGGCCCGCAGGCCGGCGTCGGCGAGCGCCTCGTCCACCGCGCGCTGCATGCCCGCCCGGCTGACCGCGCCCATCTGCACGATGCTGGCGGCCTGGATCGTCCCGGCGTCGTCGACCACCACGGCCTTCGAGGTCGTGGAGCCGAGGTCGACGCCGAGGTAGTGGTTCACGACCGGGCGGGCCCCAAGGCCCCCAAAGCCCCCGTGTGCTCGCCGCGCTGCCGCCGCATGTCGATCTGCTCAAGCATCGCGACGAGCCGGGACTCCAGGATCTCCTCCTTGTAGAAGGAGGCGTCGGCCACGTCGCCCTCGAAGAAGATGGCCGGGATGCCCAGCGTGTTCAGCGCGGACCGCGCGAGCAGCCGCTGCGGCCCGGTGAACGCGCGGCAGGTCCGGGTCGAGTGGAAGACGATCCCGTCTACGTCGTATTCCCGGCAGTCCCGCAAGGTGAGGTAGTCCAGCGTCCTGCTGCCGTGGTTCGTGGGGCACAGCAGGTAGTGCTGCGCCATGCCGCGCAGCGGGTTCTCGACGTCGATCAGGTGCGGCTCCTGCCAGAACGCGTTGTGGATGTAGCGCCCGGCCAGCACCGCGGCGCCGTGCTCGGCGAACTTGCGGGACAGGAAGCCAAGCTTGTTCCAGTTCATGATCCCGTCGAAGTACAGCCGGTACCTCTCGCCCTGGACGCCGGGCACGCCCGCGTCGAGCCGCTGCTTGATCTCGTCCCGCACGCCGGCGAAGTAGTCCACGAGGGCCTGATCGCCCGGCAGGAAGTTGATCGGCGCCACGCACGCGATCCAGTCCCAGAACGTCGCGGGCGCCGGCTTCGCCTTGCACAGGTCGAGTCCCTCGCGGCGCAGCTCGGCCGCGCGCTTGATGTAGTCCATGCTCTGGCTCAGGGCGTCCCAGTCAAACGGCCGCCCGGTCTGGGTCTCGAGCCACGCGATCAGCTCGCGCAGCTGACCCTCGACGAAGCCGGAGGCTTCCTCCCACTCCTCGCCGGTGAGGTAGCCGGCGTCCGGCTTGTTCCCCCACAGGAACGGGTGCGAGATGTTGAAGATCGGCAGCTGCTTGCCGAAGACGCGGTAGGAGATGCCGTCCCACTGCTGCCCGGTGCTGCACCCGGCGTAGTTGTTCACGAAGAAGTCGGGGGAGGGCAGCCGCGACGCGAGCTCGCGCTGATCCGCTACACCGACTACGCCGGTGTGCTCGCCCTCACCGCTCTGCAGCGACGCGCCCTGCAGGGTCAGCACCGAGCAGCCGAGGTGGGTACGCGAGTAGGAGCAGAGCTCGGCGTTGTAGCCGTACTCGGCCCCGGCCAGCTGCGCGGGCCCCTCGAGACGCTGGGCCGCGAGCCGCGCCGCGAACGCCTCGCCGTGGCACCACGCCAGGCCCGCCGCCTGGAAGATCGGGTTCAGCGCGCCGCCGTTGTACCAGACGATCTGCTTGCCCGCCTCCCGCGCGGCGAACAGGTTGTCCCAGTAGTCGGCGACCAGCTGCCCGCCCGCCCGGGTCACGCTGAGCCGGTTCGAGCGATCGTGTCGTTCGGCGGTCTGCGTCATGCTGCTCCTCAGGCCGGGACGGCTCGGGTACGGTGCGCCCGCTCGACGAGTGCCTCGATGCGGGTGCGGAAAGACTCGAGAGGGATGCCCTCGTGCTCGGTCTCGATCTGCAGCTGCGGGATACCCGCCGCCTCGAGCGCCTTGCGGAGCTCGGGGTAGTAGAGCATGTGCGGCTCGCAGAACTTCGGCAGCAGATGGATCACGGCCTCGGCGCCGCTGCGGCGGACCGCGTCGAGCAGCCAGCTGTCCCAGTCCGCGTCCTGCTGCACCCGCGTCGGGCAGGGGATGTTCACGTTGCGCTGCTGGTACCACCGCGCGACCGCCTCGAGCGGGTCGCCGTCCTCCTCGACGTCGGTCGAGACGTGGCGGCGGCCGTGATAGAGGTCGTCGTCCACGACCACCGCGCCACTGGCCTCGATCACCTCAAGGAGCTCGCGTCGCGGCGCGTGGCACAGGTGCCCAGACAGATGCACCCGGACCCGGTGGTCGGGCGGCGCCGCGGTCGCGCCGCCGCGCGCCGCGGACGCTCCGGCGAGCGCCTCAGCCAGCAGGCCGGCGTGCTCGGCCGGATCCATGATCATCGCCGAGGTGACGATGTCCTGGAGCTGCACGGGGGAGAGGACGGCCGATCCGGCGGCGCGATCGTCGAACAGCCGCCGGACCATCCGCCGGTCACGGTTGTGCACGGCGATCGCGTCACTCAGCGCCTTGCCGGTGACCGGCTCGCCGGTCAGGCGCTCCAGCTCGGTCCGGAACTCGCCCATCATGGCGACGACTCGCGCGGGACCCCAGGAGTCGTTCATCGAGCTGTTCAGCATCCCGAAGAACACCGGCGTACCCGGCAAGATCGCGCGCACCACGTCCGCGGCGCCGATGAGCTGAATGCAGTGGTCGGCCATCAGCACCGCGTCGTAGAGATCGAAGCGCCCGGTTGCCGCCTGGTCCGCCAGGTTGCGGGTGTAGCCGCAGTAGAACTCCGCGAGCAGTGACCGCCCCTCGGTGACCGGCTTCTGGTCGTCCTGCACCACCACCGGCAGCGTCCCGGCCGCGAGGGCCAGCTCACGGGGGAAGTTCATCGGCAGCACACCGAGCACGAGCCGGCCTGGGTGCCGCATGCGCCAGTCCTCGACGTACCCGCGCGGATCCCGGGCGACGGCGCTGAGCTTCTCCAGGGCGGTGGTCAAGTCGTCCTCTTACGCAGTGACTGGTCCGAGGCTGGCCTCAAGAGCCGGCCCGATCGTTGACGGTTGATAGTCTACGTCCAATGAAACTAAGTAACAAGATGTGTAAGATGGTAAACGGAGGTGACGGCGACCGGAGGGCGGCTGACCGTGGCAACGATCAAGGTCGGGATCTCGAACCAGGACGCCTTCGCGACGCCCGACCCGCGCGTCCGGCGGCGGCTGCTCGACCGGGTCGCGACGGCGGGCCTTGACCACGTCACGGTCCCGGACCACATCGCGTTTCACGGCGGAACGGGCTTCGACGGCCTGATCACGGCGAGCACGCTGCTGGCCTCCCAGGAGAGCCTGCCGGTGCTGGTCGGCGTGTACCTGCTCGGGCTCCGCCATCCCATGCTGGCCGCGCGGCAGCTGTCGACCCTCGCGCAGGCGGCGCCGGGCCGGCTGACGCTCGGCGTCGGGGTGGCCGGGGAGGACCGCCGTGAGGTGAGCAACGCCGGGGTCGATCCCGGCAGCCGCGGCCGGCGCCTCGATGAGGCGCTGCCCCTGGTCCGGCGGCTGCTGGACGGCCAGGAGGTCAGCCATCAGGGCGAGTTCTTCTCCCTGGAACAGGCCCGGATCCTGCCGTCGCCGTCGCCCGCGATCCCGGTCGTCATCGGCGGCCGGGGGGAGGCCGCGATCCGGCGTGCCGCGGCGTTCGGGGATGGCTGGCTGGGGATGTTCTGCTCCGCCCGCCGGTTCGCGCAGACGCGGTCGCAGATCCTCGCGGCGGCTGCCGAGCTGGGCCGGGAACCGCCGTCGTGGTTCGGCGTGAGCGTCTGGTGCGGCCTGGACTCTGATCCCGGACACGGCCGCGAGCTGCTGGCCGCGAAGATGGAGCGGCTCTACCGCCTGCCGTACGAGAAGTTCCGGTACCTGGCGCCGGCCGGGACCCCGGAACAGGTCGCCGGGTTCCTGCGCCCGTTCGCCGAGGCGGGTGCCGGGCACATCACGCTCGTCCCGGCCGGCCGGTCCGTCGAGGCCGAGATCGACGCGGTCGCGGAGGTCCGTGAGCACCTGCGGGCGCTGGCCAGCTGACCGGACCTGACATGACGTGCACCCGGCGTCCGTCGCCCGGCGGTCAGCCCTCGGGCACCTCGATGGCCGTCCGGTCTTCCACCTCGGAGATGGCCTCGGCGTACGTGTGCAGGTGGCGGGTCATCCGGCGCAGCGCCGCGTCGGCGTCCCGCGCCTCGATCGCGTCTGTGACCCGGGCGTGCGCCCGGATGGTGCTGCGGCGCACCTCGGCGTCGACGAACGCCTGGTTGTCGGTGGCGGTGTAGATGGCCCGCGAGAGCGCCAGCATGAACCCGGTCAGCAGCTCGTTGTGGCTGGCTTCCGCCACCGCGAGGTGCCAGTCGACGTTGGCCTGCAGGAAGTTCTCCAGCGGGCCGTCCACGCTGATGGCCTTGTTGGCCGCCGCGAGCTTTTCCAGGTCCGCCTCGGTGCGGTACTTCGCCGCCAGCCGGGCGCAGGCCGGCTCGATCCCCTCGCGGGCTTCAAGGAGCGCGGCCAGCCGGATCTGCTGGCCGCGGATCACCAGGCTCACGGAGTCCGCGACCGCGTCGCCGTCCGGGCGTCGTACGAAGGCACCGCCGGACCGCCCGGTCCTGATCCGGACCAGTCCCTGCACCTCGAGGATCCGCAGTGCCTCGCGGACGGTGGTCCGGCTCATCTGCGTCTGCACCACCATGTCCCGCTCCGCAGGCAGCGAGGTGCCCTCGGGGAACTCCCCGGTCAGGATGCGCTCACGCAGGTCGTCGGCGAGTACGTCGGAGGCCTTCGGGACCTGCATCGGTGCCAGCCGTACGGGCCGCCGTGCCGTCGCGCGTCCGGGAGTCACCGGCCCCCCATTCGTCAGGCCTCGTTTTTGGTCATACCTAATATATCATTTGCCGATCGTCCCGGCCCGACCGTCGGAGGCCGGGTGAGGCAGGAGGCGGGAAGGACCTGCACTCTGGTAGCCTAGTTATTTGGTCAGGCCTTTGATAAATTGGACCAAATAACGCCGACGTATCAGAGCGCCAGATCAGGGACTGACACGCAGGGACCGCCAGCCGGAACCTGAGAAGGGAACCGGCGCCGTGGATTTCGAGCTCAGCGAGGACCAGCAGACGATCCGCAAGGCGGTCCGCGAGCTCGCCGCGAAATTCGACGACCAGTACTGGATGGAAAAGGACCAGGCCCACGAGTTCCCCGCCGAGTTCTACCAGGCGTTCGCCGGCGCCGGCTGGCTCGGCATCACGACGCCGGAGGAATACGGCGGGGACGGCTTCGGGATTACCGAGGCGTCGCTCCTGCTCGAGGAGGTCGCGGCCTCCGGCGCGGGGATGAACGGCGCGAGCTCGATGCACCTGTCGATCTTCGGCATGCACCCGGTGATCGTGCACGGGTCGCCGGAGCTCAAGCAGGAGAACCTGCCCCGGATCGTGAGCGGCGACCTGCACGTGTGTTTCGGCGTCACCGAGCCAGGCGCCGGGCTTGACACCACCCGGATCACCACGTTCGCCCGGCGAGATGGCGGCGACTACATCGTCAGCGGCCGCAAGGTGTGGATTTCCAAGGCGCTGGAATCGGAGAAGATCCTGCTGCTGACGCGGACGACGAAGTTCGAGGACGCACCGAAGAAGACGGCAGGCCTGACGCTCTTCCTCACCGACCTCGACCGCGACCACGTCGACATCCGCCCGATCGCCAAGATGGGACGTAACGCGGTCAGCTCCAACGAGCTGTTCATCGACGACCTGCGCGTCCCGGCCGCGCACCGCGTCGGCGAGGAGGGCATGGGGTTCACCTATCTCCTGGACGGGCTCAACCCGGAGCGGATGCTGGTGGCCGCCGAGGCCCTCGGCATCGGCCGGGTCGCGCTGCGCCGCGCGGTGCGCTACGGCAACGAGCGGGAGGTCTTCGGCCGCCCGATTGGGATGAACCAGGGGCTGCAGTTCCCCCTCGCCGACTCCCTCGCCAGGCTCGACGCCGCGGAGCTCGTGCTCCGCAAGGCGACCTGGCTCTACGATCACGGCCGGCCGTGCGCACGGGAGGCCAACACCGCTAAGTACCTGTGCGCCGACGCCGGGTTCCAGGCGGCCGACCGTGCGCTGCAGGTCCACGGCGGCATGGGCTACTCGGAGGAGTATCACGTCGCCCGGTACTTCCGGGAGGCCCGGCTGACCAAGATCGCGCCGCTCAGCCAGGAGATGGTGCTGAACTTCCTCGGCGAACACGTCCTGCGACTTCCAAGGAGCTACTGAATGTTCTCGCTGCGCGGGCGGACCGCCCTTGTCACCGGTGCGGGGAGCGGCATCGGCGCCGCCGTCGCGAAAGCGCTGGCCCGGGCCGGCGCCGCGGTCGTCGTCAGCGACGTCGATAAGGATGCCGCGACCGGTGTCGCCGACGAGATCAACGCCGACGGAGCGACGCGGGCGCAAGGCGGCCGCGCCGAGCCCGCCGTCCTCGACGTGCGGGACGCCGCCCAGGCCGTCCAGGCCGCCCAGCAGGCCGCGAGCCTCGGCGGCGGCGTCCTTAACATCGTGGTCAACAACGCGGGCGTCATCGCTCCGGCCATGTTCGGTTCGATGACCGCCGACCAGTTCGCCCTGGTCCTCGCGGTTCACGTCGGCGGCACCTTCACCGTCAGCCAGGCCGCGCTGCCCTTCCTGCCCGAGGACGGGACGGGCCGGATCATCAACGTCACGTCGGCGGCCGGACTGGTCGGCACCATCGGGCAGGTGAACTACGGCGCGGCCAAGGCCGCCATCGTCGGCATCACCAAGTCCCTGGCTCGCGAGCTCGCGAAGCGGAAGATCACCGTCAACGCGGTCGCGCCGCTGGCCGCGACGCCCATGACGGAGAACGTCAGGGCCAATGAGAAGCTCGCCGCGCTGACGCTGGCCCGGATACCGCTCGGCCGCTGGGCCGACCCGGACGAGATCGCTCCCACCTTCGTCTACTTCGCCTCCGACGCGGCCTCCTACGTCACCGGCCAGGTGCTGCCCGTCGACGGCGGGACGGTCATCTGATGGCCGCCAGGGCAAAAGGCCCGTTCGCGGGCACCGGCCGCGACGCGCTGATCGTGGACGCGCTGCGCACCCCGATCGGGAAGTCCCACCCCGAGCGCGGCTGGTTCCGCGGTGTCCACCCCAACGCGATGCTCGGCGCCGTCTACGCCGCGCTCCTGGATGGTGCCGGGCTGGCGCCGGAAGCCGTGGAAGATCTCATCGTCGGCTGCACCGCGCCGTTCGGCGAGCAGTCCCGCAACATCGCCCGCAACGCCTGGCTGCAGGCCGGCTACCCGCCCGAGGTACCGGCGATGGTGCTCGACCGGCGGTGCGGCTCGGCCCAGACCGCGGTCGAGTTGGCGGCCGCGCTGGTCAAGTCCGGCACCCACGACCTGGTGATCGCCGGCGGCGTCGAGCACATGGGCCACGTGCCGATGAATTCCCCGGCGAGGATATCCGAGCTTTACGGCGACCCATGGCCGCCCGAGCTGCGCGAACGCTACGACTTCGTGCCGCAGGGAGAGAGCGCCGAGCTGATCGCCGACCGCTGGCACATCACCAGGCCGGAGATGGACGAGTTCGCGGTCCGCTCCCACCAGCTGGCCGCCGCGGCGGCCGGCGCCGGCCGGTTCGTGCGCGAGATGATCCCGCTCGACCTCGACGGCCAGACGCGGGCCGGCGACCAGTCCATCCGCCCGGAGACCTCGGTGGAGGGGCTGGCGAGGCTGAAGGCCGTGTTCCGGGCGGACGGCCGGATCACCGCCGGCAGCTCGTCGCCGATCTCCGACGGGGCGGCCGGCGTGCTCCTCGCCTCGGCGGCCGCCGCCGAGCGCTACGGCCTCACGCCGCGCGCCCGGGTCCTGGACCAGACCACGGTGGGCGTGGACCCCATCATCATGCTCACCGGCCCCATTCCGGCCACCAGGAAGCTGCTTGAGCGCAACGGCATGACGATCGGCGACATTGACCTGATCGAGATCAACGAGGCGTTCAGCTCCGTGGTACTGGCCTGGGAGCGGGAGCTCAAGCCGGATATGGACCGGGTGAACGTCAACGGCGGCGCCATCGCCCTCGGCCACCCGGTCGGCGCGACCGGCGCGCGGCTGTTCGCCACCCTGCTCGCCGAGATGGAACGACGGGACGCCGAGACCGGCCTGGTGACCATGTGCTGCGGCGGCGGGCTCGGCACGGCCACCCTCGTGCAGCGGCTCGGCTGATGCCCGAGCTCCTGGACCTGTCCCGCTACATCCGCCCCGGTGACGGCGTCTGGTGGGGACAGGGCAGCGCGGAGCCCGAGCCGTTGGTCAACGCCCTGCTCGACCAGGCCGACGCCATCGGACGGCTGCGCGCCTTCTGCGGGCTGACCTGGAACGAGCGGCTGGCCGGCCCTCTCCCCGCCGGCCTGACCCTGTTGTCTTACGGCGGCCTCGGCCTGCTGCGCGAGCTCAGCAGGCACGGCGGCCTTGAGGTGGTGCCCTGCCACTACTCGTCGCTGCCGCGCCTGTTCGCCCGCGGCCTGCTGCCGTGCGATGTCGGGCTGCTCCAGGTCTGTCCCCCCGGTGACGACGGCATGGTGTCACTCGGCATCGGGGTGGAGTACGTCGCCGACGCGCTGCGCCACACGCCCACGCTGATCGCCGAGGTCAACCGCCAGATGCCGCGGACGGCAGGGTCCGGCCGCCTGCCGCTGTCCGCCTTCACGGCCACCATCGAGACCGACCGCCCGCCGCGCGAGGCGCCCGCGCGGGAGCCCGACGCCACCGACCGCGCCATCGGCGTCCTGGTCGCCGGCCTGATCGAGGACGGCGACACGCTCCAGATCGGGGTCGGCGCCCTGCCGAGCGCCGTGCTCGCAGCACTGCGGGGCCACGCCGACCTCGGCATCCACAGCGGAATGATCACCGACGGTGTCCTCGACCTGATCGAGCGGGGCGTGGCGACCGGGGCCAAGAAGGAAATCGACCAGGGCCTGGCGATCACCGGTGCCGCACTCGGCTCTGCGGCGATGTACCGCCGGCTGCACGAGTTCCCGATCGAGTTCCGCCCCGCCAGCTACACCCACGACCCGGTTGTCCTGTCCAGCCTGCGGTCGCTGGTGTCGGTGAACTCCGCCATCGAGGTCGACCTGCTCGGCCAGGTGGGCGCGGAGGTGCGGGGCGGAGCGCACATCGGCGCGGTCGGCGGCCAGGCCGACTTCAGCCGGGCCGCCGCGCTGACCGGCGCCCGGTCGGTCATCGCGCTGCGCTCGGAGTCAGGCGGCAGGTCCACGATCGCCGCGGCCCTGCCCGGCGGCGTGGTGACCACGGCGCGGTCGGACGTCGACGCGGTCGTAACCGAGCACGGCGTCGCGATGCTCACCGGATGCACCGTGGCCGAGCGCGCCCGGCGCCTGGTCGCGGTGGCGGCACCGCGGTACCGCGAGAAGCTCGGCGGACTGACGATGGCCTGATAAAAGATCTTTCAAATCATCCGGAACGGACATGGCCAACCGCGGTCGGCACCAGCTCACCCGGGCCGGGCCCCAGAGCGGTTGATACGGTCCTACCATAAGACCTTATGGAAAGGCGGTGCCGATGAGCCAGCGGAAGGACGTCGTGACCTGGCAGCCTGCCGCGCCCGGGGTCTGGAACATCACCATGGCCTCGCCTCCGGCCAACGCGCTGAGCGTGCCGCTGCTCGACGGACTGCACGCCGCCCTGGACGCGGCGCAGGCCGGGGGCGTCAAGGTCATCGTGCTGTCCTCGGCGGTGGACGGGTTCTTCGCGGCCGGCGCGGACATCAAGCACCTGGCGGCGATCGGCGCCGCGTCGTTCACCGCCTACGGGGACCAGATGCGCGCGGTCAACGACCGGCTCGCCGCCGCGCCGTTCTTGTCGGTGGCGGCGGTGGACGGCCTGGCCCTAGGCGGCGGGCTCGAGCTCGCGATGGCCGCCACCATGCGGGTCTCCGGCCCCCGGGCCAGGTACGGGCTGCCGGAGGTGAAGCTCGGCCTGATTCCCGGTGCCGGCGGCACGCAGCGGCTGCCCCGGCTCGTCGGGCGGGGCCGGGCGCTCGACATCATGCTGACCGCCCGGCAGGTGCCCGCCGCCGAGGCGCTCGCCATCGGCCTGGTGGACCGGCTCACCGGCGGCGACGTCGCCGAGGCCGCCCTCGCGCTGGCCGGCGAGCTCGCCGCCGTCTCGCTGCCCGCGCAGCGGGCGGCCGTCGCGGCCGTGGACGCGGCCCTGGACCTGCCGCTCGACGCCGGGCTGGGCTTCGAGGCGGCACGGGTACAGGCGCTGTTCGAGCACGGTGAGGCGGCCGAGGGGATCGCTGCCTTCACCGAGAAGCGCCCGCCGCGGTTCGCGTGATGACGAGACCCGAAGGCGAAAGACGAGGATTGGCGGCCTTGGAAAGCACGGGAGAGTGGCACGAACTCGGCCTGGTGGAGTGCGGGCCGGAACGGTTCTTCCGGGTCGCCAGGCCCGAAGCGAGGGGCGAGGTGGTCGCGAGCTCCATGCCGGCCACGGCCCAGGTGACGCACCTGGGCCGGGCCGTCTGCGTCGTCCAGATCACCGCACTCAACGCCAGCGGCAAGCCCTGCGCGATCGCCACGGTGACGACGGGCCCGAGCGGACCGCGCAGACCCCCCGCGGCGGCACCCTGTAGCCCTGATGGTGCTAATATGCTTTTATGCGCACCACAATTGACATGCCCGACGCCCTGATGCGGGCGGCTAAGGCGAGGGCTGCCGAGCGCGGCGAGAATCTGAAGGAGCTGGTGACTCGGGCGGTAGCGCACGAACTTGGGCTCCCGTCCGCGCCGAAGCGGAAGGCCGGGCGCGTCACGCTGCCGCTGATCGGCCGCGATGCGGCGGCGACAGTCCTCATCACTAACGATGACATAGCCGCCGCGTTCGACGCTGAGGACATCGAAAGGTACACGGCACCGTGACTCTGGTCGATGTTGGCGTCTGGCTCGCCGCTGCCTGGGGGAGGCACACGCACCATCCGGTCGCGTCCGACTGGTTCAACAGGCAGACAGACGACATGGTCTTCTGCCGTGCCACCCAGATGGGCCTGCTGAGACTGCTGTCTAATCCGGCCATCATGGGTGACGATGCGGTCGATCGCAGCCAGGCCTGGCGGGTCTTCGACCAGCTCTGGTCAGATGAGCGCGTCCTATGGGCGGATGAGCCAGACGGGCTGGACGCCGTCTGGCGGGTGATCTCGGCGCGCGACGATAAGAGCCACAAGCTCTGGACGGACGACTACCTCGCGGCCTTTGCCCAGGCGAGCGACGTGACGTTGGCCACTCTTGACGGTAGGCTCCGGAGCCGCTACCCCTCCGTCCGAGTGCAATCGCTGCTCGGGTAAGACTTTAGACATCGAAGCCGCCCATTCTGCCTAAGCTCGACTTTCGCATTTTCGGGAGTGGGTGTGCCAGGAATCCCTGTCGTTTGAACTCTGACCCGCTGCACGATGCGCCGCGGAAGCGGGTCAGGACGACTGCCGGGCGGATCCGGGCCTGATGATGCCGAATTTTTCCAGCGTCCGGGCAAAGCCGTCATTGCCGACGCTGTCCGCTACGACGTCCGCGGCGGCCAGGACGTCTTGATGTGCATTGGCGACCGCGACCGCCACTGCGACCCGGCTGAACATCGGCAGATCGTTATGTGCGTCACCGAAGCAGATCGTCTCGGCACCGACAATGCCGAGATGAGCAAGCGCGCGGGTAACACCAGTTCCCTTGCTGACCCCCGCGGGAGCGACGTTAAGCACCCCATCGGCGGCCCAGGACAGCAGTGCCTGTCGGCTGCCGATCCCCGCCCGGGCCAGCACGGCCGCGATCTGCGCCGGGCCGAGCCGCGAATGACAGACGCTCATGGCGCACGCTTTGACCTGAGCGATCTGTCCAGGTCCCGCTAGACGTCTCGGGCCGCGCGGCCAGCTTCCTCCTGCAGCGCGATAGAGCCTGGTCAGCGTCCATTCCTGGCCGTCATAGACACCGAATCCAGCATCGGGAAGATAGCCGCGCAGGGCGGTGATAACCGTCTTGAGCACCGCGGGATCAATCTCGTACCGCCACAGGACGGCGCTGTCCGAAGGACGGTAGCCGAGGCTGCCATTGCAGCAGACGGCGAGGTCTACCTGGCGGCCCAGCGGCTCGATGGCCGAAAGCCCGGCCGGTGTCCGGGCCGTGGCGACGATCAGAGGTATCTCGGCTTCCCGCAGTTTCCTGACCGCCTCACGGGTCGCCTCAGAAACCGTGCCATCAGGTCTGACGATCGTCCCGTCGAGATCAGTGGCGACCGCACGAATCCTGACAGGCTCGCTCACTTCGCCAGCCGTTACACGGATTACGCTAGCTGCTGGGAACCGCGACCACCGGACCGCCCAGCGCGACGCACAAGTCCACCGCATCACGGGCGGCGGCCAGTGCGGGGAACATGCCCTCACGGGTGCGGATGAGCGGCAGGGAATCGATCCCGAGCGCCGTCTGCACTTGGCGCAGCAGCTCGCGCAGGGCATCAAGCCAGCCTGGATCAGTGATGTCGCCGCCCTGCACGGGCGCCAGCGCCAGGTCGGCCAGCTGAGAGACCAGCGAGTCCGGGAGATTGGTGAATACGTCGGCCGTTGTGAGGGAGTTGTCTATGTCAACCGGGCCACCTCGGCACATGCTCAGGATCGCGGCGCACCGGAGGACATACTCCCTGGCCAGGTACATGGCATAGGCGGTGTCGTGTTCCGCTATGGCACCCTCCAGATCCTCCAGGAGCGGCTCGATCTCCAGCATTATCCGCACGGTTCCCGCAGCTCGTTGCGTGGCCCAGCAACGCGCATCGTCAATTCGATCCATCACAAACCCCCAGCCACGCCATTCCGCTTCGTACCAGTTCGATAATCGCTGCTGGCGGATCCTCGTCGAGGCGCCCGGTCCAGATGGCGAGCCGGCCGCGCCGGACGCGAGGAAGCCCGGTGACATCTAGGAGAACTGACCTCATTTCCCAGCGTGTCACCAGGGTCCGCCCACCGGCCGCGTGCAGCGAGACGCCTGGCAGGTAGGAGACCTCGACCAGGTGGTTCTCGGGAGGGTCGCCGAGAAGCCGCTCCAGCATCTGCATAGCACGCGGCAGCGCGGCGTCTGTCGCCTGCCAGGCGTCGATCATCAGCTGCCTGTACTCACCGAGCAGATCCTCGCGGGCCAGGGCGCTCAGCTCGGTGGCTATCCACTTCCGGTTGAGGTAGAGGAAGCCGGATCGCGCGGCAACTGCCTTGAGCGCCGAAAGACGGGCATCCGCACAGACCTGGGCGGTGAGCCGTGAATTCGTTGCGCCGAGCCACCTGGCGGCAACCAGCTGACGCCGTGCCTCCAGACGCCACCAGGTTTCGGCCCGCTCGGCTAGGAACGTCGCGTTGAGGCTGGCATGCACGCCGCGCCAGGCAGGTTGCGCCGTCAGGACGACGCCTGAGGCGATGCGGATAGCGTGATCGAGCGTGCGCCGCTTCCTCCTCCACTTTTCGGCCAGCGCGCTACCCGGCCGGAACAGCCAGGGCTCGCTTTCCAGCGTTTCCAGTTCTGCCCGGAAGGAGGACTCATCGATCAGGGTGATGTCCAGAAGCGGGCCAAGCTCGTGAGACACCAGCGGTACGCCCTGGGTGTCCGGGATTGCGCCCACCGCGTATACGTCGACATCGCTCCGGTCGTTGGCGTACCCCACCACGACAGAGCCACCCGCCGCCACCAGGGACATCTCGCCGAACGAATCGCCGACCTGCTGGACGAGCTCGTCAGGAGAATGCCCTCGCTGCCGCATGAACGTGGCCAGGTTCTCGGCTGGTGCCCCAATGGTCCGTATCATCAGACCTCCGTTCGCGCGAAGCTGCCATTGTCATTATTCCCGGCCCTCGCTGCGAGCGGTGCGGAAGGCGGCGATGCTGAGGAAAACGGCGGCGAACCCGAATAGCACGACACTGGACAACAAGCCGCTCGTAACCGCGCGGCGGTCAAGAAGCAGCGCGTGCAATCCGCGGATGGCCCAAAAACCCGGCGTGGCCGGCGCGACGGAACGCACCCACACTGGGAGCAAGGCGACCGGCGTGAGTGCACCGCCAAGGCCACCCAGGAGCAGGGTGCTGACATTGCCGAAGACGCTGACCTGACGCGCGGTGCGGGCAAAACTGGCTATCGCCATCCCCAGACTCACTACGCATGCCGCCAAGGGCAGGGAGATGGTCACCAAGCTGGCCGCGGCCGCCCCTAGAGACAGGTGAAACCACAGAACCCCGACAGTGAACAATGTAATCTGCTGCCACAGTGACGTGCCGAGCGGCACCACCCCTTTAGCCAGCAGTATCGTGAGCGGCGACAAAGACGATATGCGCAGCCGGGGCCAGGTATTCCAGCGACGTTCATCCAGGATTGAGTACCCGACGAGAGTGACCACGAAAAAGTCGAACATAACGGCGAGGCCTGGACTGGCGACTTCGACCGGCGGAAGCCCCGCGTAGCCCTGCTGCTGCAAGGCCGGCCCGAGGACCGGCGCCAGAAAGAGGATGACGATTACCGGCATCACGACCAGGACGGAGTAGACCGCTGGCTCGGCCGCGATGATGGCGAGATCGTTACGCGCGATGGCCAGTGGTCCGCTCACTGCCACCCCGTTTCTTGCGCCGGCAGTGATGGCCATCCGGCTGACTTCAGGCTTAGGTACACCGATTCCAGACTAGGCTGACGCACCTCGACCGACTGGGGCAGGCCTCCGCAGTCGGCGACGATGGCGGCGATTTCGCCCACTCCTGGCGGCGCCGACCTGGTCGTGACGGTCAGCTGGGTGTCGCTGGCGACAACGTCGGATCCGGGAATGCTCGGAACGCGTGACAGCGGTTTGGCGAGAGCGATCTCGATCACTGTGACGCCGTGCTGGTCGACAAGTGTGGAAGCCCGGCCCGCGGCCACCACGCGACCACGGTCGAGCATGACCACGCGCGCGTCAAGCTTCTCGACCTCGCTGAGGTAGTGGGTGGCGTAGCAGACGCCGGACCCGGCAGCCGCCAGTTCTTTAACCAGTCCGAGCACTGTGCCGCGAGAGTCGATGTCAACATTGGCGGTCGGCTCGTCAAGAAACATCAGGGGCCGCGGCGCGAGCAGCGCTATGCCTACGTGCAGCCGCCGTCGCTCGCCGCCCGATAGCGCCAGGCCAGCGCGTCTGCGCAGGCTTCCGAGGTCGAGCCGATCCATGATCTCGGCCACCCGATGGCTTAGATACGGCGGTGTCAGGCCCGCCAGGCGCCCGAAGTGGGTGAGGTTCGCCTGAACGCTCCGGTTTGGGTAGATGCCGATTTCCTGGCTGGCCAGGGCGATACCGCGTTGGGCCTGCTGAGGCTCCCGCAGCATATCGACCCCGCAGATGCTCACCTGCCCTGCGTCGGGCCGCACCAGGCCGCTGATCACCTCCGCCAGCGTGCTCTTGCCGGCGCCATTCGGGCCCACCAACCCGATGATCTCGCCTGAGCGGATGGTCAGGCTCACGTTCGCCAGTGCCCGCACGGTCCCGTACGTCTTCTCCACGTTGGCGACCTCGAGTACGGGCTGACCGGGCCGGAGGGCCAAGACCTGATCAGGCTGCCTCATGCCCAGCCCCCCCGAGATGGCGGCGCCCCGTCTGCCGTCCAGGCCGAACGCGGCGCATAAGCTCAGTGGTGGAAATAACGATGGGGAGTGTAAACCAGGCAGATGTCGTGGGTCCGGCACGCTTCCCGCACTTCCGCGTCGCGAATCGACCCCCCCGGAGCAGCGACGGCGACAGCTCCGTGACGGCTGACCTCGACGATATTGTCCGGAAAGGGAATGTAGCCGTCGGACGCGAAGCACACGTCGCGCAGGTCCCTGAGCCAGTCGACGCGCTCCGCCGGGGTGAGCGGCCGGACCCCGGCTGCGGCGGCCGTCGTCACCTCACCGGTGCCCGACGCCAGCGAGTACAGGTCATTGATCCGGTCCTGTGCGGTGCTGTCATGATCGTCCGCTAGTTCCCTAGCGAGCCTGGGGTGCTGTACAAGCCACCAGTTGTCGGTTTTCGCCCCGGCCAGCCTGGTGCAGTCGATACGTGACTGCTGTCCGGCTCCGATCCCGATCACCTGGCCAGAGCGCGCGAAAGCAACTGAATTCGATTGTGTGTACTTCACGGTTACGAGCCCGAGGATGAGATCGAGACGCCACTGGTCCCTCAGCTTGCCTTCTATTACGTCCCGGAGCTCGGCCTCGGGATCGAGTATCTCCGTGTCGCTGGTCTGGGTCAGCCGGACTCCGAACACCTCGCGTGACTCTTGCCGCGGTGGCGTGTAGGCGGGGTCTGAGCGGATGATCAGGTATGAGCCTCGCCGCTTACTCTGCAGCACCTCCAGCGCGGCTGGGGAGTAGTCAGGGGCGATAATGCCGTCAGAGACGACCAGCTTGATGACGCGAGCGGTCGCTTCGTCGACCGGATCGGATAGCGCGATGAAGTCGCCGTATGAGGATCGCGGATCCGAGCTGCGGGCGCGCAGGTAGGCGGAGGCAGGGGCGGTCAGATCAGCATCGGGCAAGCGGTAAGTGCGCCGGATAAAATCCGGGACCTCGCCGGAAGTGGCGACGCCTGCGGGTGAGACATGCTTGAACGATGCGGCCGTCACCATGCCAGTCGCCAGTGACGCCTCGCGGACCAGCTGCCAGGCGTTGAGGGCGTCCAGGAGATTGATGTAACCGGGCTGACCGGACACGACTTCAAAGGGAAGTCTGCCGCCGACGGCTTCATATGACGCGACGGCCTGGTGCGGGTTTACTCCGTAGCGCAGCAGCATGACACAGGTGATCATATCGCAAGCGGCACTGGCGGCGTGCGGCTCTGGGCTAGGCCTGCGCCTTCGCCAGGGCGAGCAACTGCCGGACCTCCGCCGGGGAAGTGAATCCCACCACGACGGTGGTGACACCGGCCTGACTCCAGGCGTAATCGAAGAGCGCGCGGATTCGGTCCGGGACATCGGCAGGCCGGCAGTCAGCCAGCAGGCGCCCTCCTTGCAGCACCGAGCGGGCCATCACCCGGGTTCCGTGCCGGGCGCAGACGGCGAGCGCTTCATCCCGTCGTG
>Ga0302314_10004235_pt1 | contig 26413 bp, 24 predicted proteins | sample III_Palsa_N2_3_FD_200533 | JGI IMG/M metagenome (GOLD analysis project Ga0302314, IMG submission 200533) | Peat permafrost microbial communities from Stordalen Mire near Abisko, Sweden - III_Palsa_N2_3 | ecosystem: Environmental > Terrestrial > Soil > Palsa > Peat permafrost | place: Sweden...
CCGTGTGGTGCTTGAACATGTCGGCGCGCAGCAGCACTTCGCGGAACGCCAGCATCAGCTCGCGCATGCCCGGCACCGGCATCGGCGCGTCGCTCTGCACCTTGTCCGGCCGCGCCTGCGCCAGGAAAATCTCGCGGCTGACGCGCGGCATGGCGTCCAGGTTCTCGGCGGCGGTCTTGAAGCGCTCGTACTGCTGCAGGCGCCGCACCAGCTCCATGCGCGGATCGCCCAGATCCTCTTCCACTGCCGGCGGCCGCGGCAGCAGGATGCGGGATTTGATTTCCGCCAGCCAAGCCGCCATCACCAGATATTCCGCCGCCAGTTCCAGGCGCAGCTCGCGCATCAGCGCGATGTAGTCCATGTACTGCTGGGTGATCTTCAGCACCGGGATATCGATGATGTCCAGGTTCTGCTTGCGGATCAGGTACAGCAGTAGGTCCAGCGGCCCCTCGAACGCCTCGAGGAAGACTTCCAGCGCATCCGGCGGGATGTACAGGTCCTCCGGCATCTTGAGCAGGTCTTCGCCATGCCAGCGCGCCACCGCATGCGGCGGCGGCGGAGCGGCCTCGGCCGGAGCCGCGGCTTCGACTGTTTCGTTCTCGCTCATTGTGGGATAAACCCTAGCACGTCATGCACGCGCCTGAGGGTGGCGTCGGCGCGCTGCGAGGCGCGCGCTGCGCCATCCTTCAGCACCCGCAGCAGGCCCTCGCGATCCTCGCGCAGCTCGTTGTAGCGCGCCTGTACCGGCTTGAGGCATTCCACCACCGCTTCCGCCGTGGCGCCCTTCAGCGCTCCATAGCCCTGGCCGGCGAAGCGCGCTTCCAGAGCGGCAATCGATTCGCCGCCGGTGGCGGAAAGAATCGACAACAGGTTGGACACGCCCGGCTTTTCTGCCGGGGCATAACGGATGCTGCCATCCATGTCGGTGACGGCGCGCTTGATCTTGCGGGTGATGACGTCGGGCGTGTCGAGCAGGTAGAGCGCATTGGTCTCCGCGTCGTCCGACTTGCTCATCTTCGCGGTCGGCTCCTGCAGGCCCATGATGCGCGCGCCCACCGGCGGAATCATCGGCTCCGGCACCTTGAACACCGGCTGGCCGCCATTCATTTCCTGGTAGATGTTGTTGAAGCGGATCGCCACGTCGCGGGTCAGCTCCAGGTGCTGCTTCTGGTCATCGCCGACCGGCACCTGGGCGGTGTCGTAAAGCAGGATGTCCGCCACCATCAGCACCGGGTAATCGAACAGGCCGGCATTGATGTTGTCGACATGCTTGGCCGACTTGTCCTTGAACTGGGTCATGCGGTTCAGCTCACCCATCTGCGTGTAGCAGTTGAGCACCCAGCTCAGGCGCGCGTGCGCCGGCACGTGGCTCTGCACGAACAGCACATTCTTCGCAGGGTCCAGGCCGCAGGCGATGTACAGCGCCAGGAACTCGTAGCAGCGTTCGCGCAGCACCTTCGGGTCCTGCCGCACGGTTATGGCGTGCAGGTCCACCAGCATGTAGTAGCAGTCGTACTGCTCATGCAGCGGCAGCCAGTTCTTGATCGCGCCCAGGTAGTTGCCGATGGTGAGGCGGCCGGAGGGCTGGATGCCGGAGAGGACGACGGGACGTTGTACGGAATTCACGTTAGGCGGATCGGAAAATGTGACTCAAACCGGATTGATGCCCAGCAGATGGGAAATGCCCACGAAAGACAGCACAAACGGCCAGTACAGAATCTTGCCGAGCACCGAACTGACCGCCAGTACTATCAGGATCAGCATGCCGTAGCGCTCGATCCTGGCGTATTGAAAAGCCGCACGCGGCGGCAACACGCCCATCAGCACGCGGCTGCCGTCCAGGGGCGGCAACGGCAGCAGATTCAGCACCATCAGGGAAATATTGATCATCAGGCCAGCCCGGCCCATCAGCGCCACGCCGAACCACACGCCATCGTGGGCGCCGGTCGCGGCGGCGAGCTTGAACAGCAGCCCCCAGCCGAGCGCCATGGCCAGATTCGACAAGGGCCCGGCCAGGGCCACCAGGGCCATGTCGGTCCGCGGCTTGCGGAAGTTGCGCCAGTCCACCGGCACCGGCTTGGCCCAGCCAAACAGGAAGCCGCCGCCGAAGGCCAGCAGCATGCCCGGAACCAGCACCGTACCCACCGGATCGACGTGCCGCAGCGGATTCAGGCTCAAGCGCCCGAGCTTGTAGGCGGTACCGTCGCCCAGATAGCGCGCCACCCAGCCGTGCGCGACCTCGTGCAGGGCGATGGCGAAAATAACGGGGAGCGCCCAGACGGCAATGGTCTGGACGATAGTCAGCGAGGAATCCATCTCCCGATTATACCGGCCGGACCGTCATAAATCCGGCATAAAACCTGCCGGGCGCCCGGCAGCTACGAGGCTTCGGCCAGTCCCAGGCTTGAAACATCTCCCCGCCCCTGCCGCACCAGCACCGGGGCGTCGCCGGTCAGGTCGATCATGGTGGTCGGCACCAGGCCGCAGGGGCCGCCGTCCAGCACCAGGTCCACCTGGCGCTCCAGCTCCGCCCGGTAGTCGTTCGGATCGCTCACCGGCTCGTCGGCGTCCGGAAATTGCAGGGTGCAACTCATCAGCGGCTCGCCCAGCAGCTCCAGCAGGGCCTGCGCCACCTTGTGATCCGGCACGCGGATACCGATGGTCTTGCGCTTTTCGTGGACCAGACGGCGCGGCAGTTCGCGCGTGCCTTCCAGCACGAAGGTATACGGCCCCGGCGTCAGCGCCTTGAGCAAGCGGTATTGCCAATTGTCGACCCGCGCATAGGTGGCGATCTCGGCCAGATCGCGGCACACCAGGGTGAACAGATGATGCCGGTCGAACTGGCGGATCTCCCGGATGCGCTCGGCCGCGCGCTTGTCGCCGAGATGACAGCCCAGGGCGTAACAGGAGTCGGTGGGATAGGCGATGACGTCGCCCGCGCGCACCCGATCCGCCGCGCGCTGCAGCCAGCGCTTCTGCGGATCGATCGGGTGTAGTTCCAGCCACTCAGCGCTCATTCAGCAATTTTCGCAGATTATCCAGGCGAAGTAACCGCACCAGCCACCCGACCGGCGGCACTTGCCCGGTTTCCGATTCGCGGTAGATATAATTGGCTCATGAATGCATTGATCGATCTGCTGCCCGTCCTCCTGTTCGGCATCGCCTATTTCCTGCGCGGCATCTATGCCGCCACAATGGTGTTGATCGTCGCCTGCTTCGGCGTGGTGCTGGTTTCCTGGCTGCGCACCCGCCGCGTGCCGAAGATGCAGTTGTTCACCGCCGTGCTGGCGGCGGTGTTCGGCGGCATGACCATCTACCTGCACAACCCCGAGTTCATCAAGATCAAGTTCAGCCTGGTCTATCTGCTTTTTGCAGTGGGCCTGCTGGGCAGCCATTTCGTCGGCGACAAGGTGCTGCTGGCGCGCATCCCGCAGGACGCGATCAAGCTGCCCGACGCGGTGTGGCGCCGCGTCAGCCTGGCCTGGGTGCTCTACTTCCTGTTCCTGGCCGGCTTGAACCTGTACATCGCCGAGAATTTCAGCGAGGCATTCTGGGTCAAGTTCAAACTTGCCTGCGTATTCCTGCCGGTGGTATTCATATTGCTGCAGGCGCCGTTCCTGGCGCGCTACCTGGAGTCCGATCCGGAAAACGACCATGCGCGTTGAACGTATCCGCCAGAAGCTGCAGGACGAGCTCAAGCCACTGCAACTGCAGATCGAGGACGAGGGCCACAAGCATGTCGGCCATGCCCATGCCGACGGCGGCCATTTCCGCGTGTTCATCGTCTGCACCGCGTTTTCAGGCAAGCCGCTGGTGGCCCGTCACCGCATGGTCTACGAGGCGCTGAGCGCGCAAATGCGCGAGGAGATTCACGCCCTGTCGATCGTCGCGCGCGCGCCCGAGGAAGTTTCGGACGCGAGTTGAATAGCGTTGACTAAACCCGCCGGCGAAAGCAACAGCGTCTCGCGCAAAGAGTCAAAGACGCGAAAATAAGCTGCCGGACAATTTTGTATCGTTTTTGCGTCCCTGCGTCTTTGCGCGAGATCGTCTTGGCCTTTATGCGCCGATCAGCGCCCGCAATCCGGCCAGATCAATCACCGTCACCCCCAGCTTCTCGGCCTTGGCCAGCTTGGAGCCTGCCGCCTCGCCTGCCAGCAGGTAATCGGTCTTGGCCGAGATGCTGCCTGAGACCTTGCCGCCATGCGCCTCGATCAGCGCTCCGGCTTCATCGCGGCTGAGGCCCGGCAGGGTGCCGGTGATGACCAGGGTCTTGCCGCTGAGCACGCCGGCGGCGCCGGCCTTCGGCGGCGGCCAGTGGATGCCGGCCGCCAGCAGCGCGGCGATCGCCTCGCCATTGCGCGGCTCGGCAAAGAAATGCCCCAGGTGCGCGGCGACAATCGGCCCCACATCCGGCACCTTGCGCAGCTCCGGATAGCGGTCCTTGGGTTTCACCGATTCATCGGCTTCGGTGAGGACATCCCGCTGCGCCGCTTCAACCAGCGCATCGAGCGTGCCGAAATGCCGCGCCAGATCGCGCGCCGTGGTTTCACCCACGTCGGGAATGCCCAGCGCATAAAGGAAGCGCTCGAAGCGGCTGTCCTTGCTCTTCTCGAGCGCGGCGACCACGTTCTCGGCGGACTTCTCGCCCATGCGTTCCAGCGCGGCCAGTTGCTCGGCGTTGAGGCGGTAGAGTTCCGCCGGTGTGCGCACCAGTCCTGTGTCGATCAACTGCGCCAGCAGCTTTTCGCCCAGGCCCTCGATATCCATCGCCTTGCGCGAAACGAAGTGTTGCAGCGCGCCGTGCAACTGGGCGCGGCAGGAAAGGCCATTGGTGCAGCGCGCCGCCACTTCGCCTTCGGCGCGCTCGACATGGCCGCCGCACACCGGACAGATCGGCGGCAGCTCCACCTTGCGCGCGTCGGCGGGGCGCAACTCGAGCACCACGCCCTTGACCTCGGGAATGACGTCGCCGGCGCGGCGCACGATCACCGTATCGCCGATACGCACGTCCTTGCGCTCGACCTCGTCCATATTGTGCAGGGTGGCGTTGGAAACATTGGCGCCGCCGACGAACACCGGCTTGAGCCGCGCCACCGGCGTCAGCGTGCCGGTGCGGCCGACCTGGAACTCGACATTCTCCAGCAGCGTCACCGCTTCTTCCGCGGGGTACTTGTGGGCGATGGCCCAGCGCGGCGCGCGCGATACCGAACCGAGCTCATCGCGCCCGGCCAGGTCGTTGAGCTTGTAGACCACGCCGTCGATATCGAAGCCGAGGCTGGCGCGCCTGGCCTGCATCGCCTGGTAATAGCCGAGACAGCCGGCAACACCCTGCACCACCTCGATCAGCTCCGATACCGGAAAGCCCCAGGTGCGCAGCTGCGCCAGCACCTCGGCATGGGTCTTCGGCGCCGTCCAGCCCTGCTGGAAGCCGAGGGCGTAGGCATACAACGCCAGCGGCCGCGCGGCCGTGTTCTTCGGATCGAGCTGGCGCAGCGAGCCGGCCGCGGCATTGCGCGGATTGACGTAGAGTTTCTCGCCTTTTGCCGCCGCTTCAGCATTCATCCGATCGAAGCCGGCGCGGGGCAGAAACACTTCGCCGCGCACCTCGATCAGTTTGGGCAACGCACTTTTCCCGGCATGGCGCAAGGCCAGCGGCAGCGAACGGATGGTGCGCAGATTGGCGGTGATGTCCTCGCCGGTTTCGCCGTCGCCACGGGTGGCGCCCTGCACGAACAGGCCGTTCTCGTAAGTCAGCGAAACCGCCAGGCCGTCGAGCTTGGGCTCGGCCACGTAGTCCACCGCTTCCAGGCCCAGGCCCTCGCGCACGCGGCGGTCGAACTCGCCCAGTTCCTCTTCGCTGAAGCAGTTGTTGAGCGACTGCATCGGCTGCCGGTGCCGCACCGGCGCGAATTCCCTCAGCGGCTCGCCGCCGACCCGCTGCGTCGGCGAATCGGCCGTGCGCAGTTCGGGATGCTGCCTTTCCAGTTCCTGCAGTTCGCGGAACAGCCGGTCGTACTCGGCGTCCGGGATGCTCGGATCGTCGAGTACGTAGTAGCGGTGATTGTGTTCTTCGAGCGTGCGCCGCAACTCGGCGGCGCGCTTGGCTGGAGCGGTCACGTCAGGAACCCGGGGCGCGAATCATCCAGCGACGGGCTTCAGTTGGTCCCGGCCCAGGCTTCCACTTCCAGCTGCAGGTTGCGCGCCGCGCCGGGCGACAGCGGCTTGCGCTTGGCGTCGTAGACCTCGGCATTGAGGGCGCGCGCCAGGCGCTCGGCGGTGGTCAGCATGTCGCGGATCGCTTCCGCCGGCTTCTGCGGGCCGGGCAGCACCATGAACAGGGTCAGGCCCGGGGTGGAGAAGCTTTCCGCCAGGGCCGGGTCCAGATGTCCCGGCTTGAGCAGGCTGGCGACGCTGAACACCGCCTCGCCCTTGAGCAGGCGGTGATAGATCTGCCGTGCGCCATATTCGAGGCGCTGGGCGCGCAGCGCCTGATGGATCTGCTCGCCCAGGATATGGGTGCCCTCGCGCTCGGCGATGAGCAGGGACACGATCTTCTCGCTCTTTTCGCTGGCCACGGGCGCGGCTGCGGGTACCGGCCTGGCGGCCACCGTCGGCGCCCTGCGTCCGGCGCTGCCGATCTCGATCGGGGCGACGGTGACAGGCGCTTCGGATTCCTCCTGGGGAATCTCGGCGCCGGCGGCATCGAAGCTCGGCGTCACCCGGCGCGGCTTGCCCACGCCAAATTCGTCAAACTGCTGGTTCTCGCTGTTGAAGATGTCGAGCTGGCGGTCCTTGGCCCGGGCCGGCGGCAGCAACGGCTCCTCCGGCCCATCGGAGCCTTCCATGGCGCGCCGGTCGCGGCGCGAATAGAGATAGACGGCGACGACCGCCACCACCCCGAAAATCAGCAACGCCCACTGCAATGGACTCATTGTCGTCTAAGCCTCAGCCCTAGCCTCATTTTGGCCCGCCAACTGCACCGCCTGCTGTACGTCCACGCTGACCAGGCGCGACACGCCCGGCTCTTGCATGGTCACGCCGTGCAGGTGTTCAGCCAGCTCCATCGTGATCTTGTTGTGCGTAATGATAATGAATTGAACATTTTGTGCCATTTCCCGCACCACTTCGCAGAAACGGCCGACGTTGGCATCATCCATCGGCGCGTCCACCTCGTCCATCAGGCAGAACGGCGCCGGATTGAGCTGGAACAGGCCCAGCAGCAGCGCCACCGCCACCATCGCCTTCTCGCCGCCGGACAGCATCTGGATCGAGCTGTTGCGCTTGCCGGGCGGGCGCGCCATGACGCGCACGCCGGTTTCCAGCAGGTCGTCGCCGGTCAGCTCCAGGTAGGCCTCGCCGCCGCCGAACAGCTGCGGGAAGCGCGCCTTGAAGATCTCGTTGACCTTGTCGAAGGTGGTCTTGAAGCGCTCCTGCGTCTCGTTGTCGAGCTTGCGCATGGCGTCTTCCAGCGTGGTCAGGGCCTGGCTGACGTCGGCGTGCTGGGCGATCAGGTAGGCCTCGCGCTCGCGGCCCTCGTCCAGTTCCTGGATCGCCGCCAGATTGATCGCGCCGAGGCGGTCGATGCGGCGGCCGACCGCGGCCAGCTTTTCTTCCCAGACATTGGCGGTGGCGTTCTCGTCCAGGCCCGGCGCCAGCTCGGCGCGGCCGTAGCCGGTTTCGGCGAACTGCCCTTCTACCCCGTCGCGGCGTGCGCGCAGGTTCTCGAATTCCAGGCGCAGGCGCTGCAGGGCTTCCTGTGCCGCTTCCTTGGCCGCTTCGGCGGCATGGACCGTGCGCACCGCCTGGCTCAGCGCGGCTTCCGCCGCCGCCTGCCGGTCGCGCGCCAGGCGCAGGCGCTCGCGCACCGTCTGCACCGCATCGCGGGCGGCCTCGACCTGGGCGGTCTGCTCGGCGATCGGGTTGTCCAGTTCCTCGCCGGCGGCACGCCGTGCGCTGCGCTGGGCTTCCGCCGCTTCGACCTGCTCGGCCAGCGAGCGCAGGGCCTGCTCCACCGCCGCCAGGGCGCTGTTGTGGCCGGCAAGCTGCACCTGGGTCTGGCCGCGCTGCTGCGCCGCCGACTGCGCCGCGCCGCGTGCCTGCTGCAGGGTCTCGCGGGCCGTGACCAGGGCGCGATTGCGGTCGCCGCGCTCGATATTCAGCCGCTGCGCCGTTTCCTCCAGACCGACCAGGCGGGCGCGCGAGGTTTCCAGCTCCTGCGTCTGCTGGCTGGCCTGCGCCGCCAGCGCATCGATTTCCTGGCTCAGGGCGCGCAGCCGCGATTCGGTCTGCTCCAGGCGCACCGCCTGGGCCTGCCGCTCGGCCATGCGCTGCGCCTGTCGCATGCGCGACTGGTCGGTACGCACCACCAGGCTGCGGCGCTCGTTTTCCATCTGCGTCTGGCGCGCGCGCAGCTCGTTCAGCTCTTGCTCGCGCGTCTGCACCGAATGGCTGTGCTCTTCCACCTGGGTCTTGAGCTGCTTCAGCAGCAGGCCACGGGCGATGACGCCGGAGTGCGCCGGATCGAGGCGCGGATAGCGCAGCCAGGAGCGGCCGCGCCAGACGCCGTCCGGGGTGATGACCGAGCCGCCCGGGGTGAGATGGGCGGCGATGCGGATCGCCTCATCGGCATCGCCGGCGGTCTGGATATGGGACAGCCAGTCGAGCACGGCGGCGGGGCCGCTGACCTTGGCCGCCAGGGTACCGGCTTCCTCGGCGAAGCCGCTTTCACCGTGCAGCAACAGGGCGCCGGCCTTGGGGCCGACCGGCTGGGCGCGCTGCATCTCGCTCCAGTCTGGCAGCAGCGGCGCCTGCAACAGGCCGCTGAGCACATGTTCGACGGCTGATTCCCAGCCGCTTTCGACCTGCAGCGCGGACGCCAGGCGCGGCAGCTCGGCCCAGTTGTGGGTGCGCAGCCAGCCGGTCAGCTCCGCATCGTCCTCGCGCAAGGCCGCCTGCTGCAGGGTCTCCAGCGAGGCGAAACGGCCGCGGGCGCTTTGCAGCGCCTGACGCGACTCGTGCAGGGCGGTTTCCACCGCGGCGCGCTGCTCGCGCAGGGCCTGCAGCTCGCGGTCGGCGTTCTGCAATTTGGCCTGGGCTTCACCCAACTCCTCATCGAGCGTGGCCAGTTCGGCTTCGGCATCGGCCAGCGAAGCCTGGATCGGGCCGGCATCGAGGCCGCCGCGCTCGCCCTGCAGGCGGCGCAGGCGCTCGTCGATCTGCTGACGGGCGCGATCCAGACCCTGCACATGAACGCGCTCGCCTTCGGCCTCCAGCAACGGCGCCTGCGAGCGCTGCGAGAATTCCTCCCAGCGCCCCTGCTCGTCGACCAGGCTCTGTTCGGACTCGGCCAGGCGGTGCTGGGCTTCCTGTTCCTGCGCCTCGGCGGTGGCGACACGCGCCTGTGCCGCGCTGACTGATTCGGTCAGGCCGTGCTGGCGCTGCTGTTCCTGCTGGCGCCGGCGCAACAGCTCGGCCAGCGCGGTTTCCAGCTGCTCCAGCTCGCGCACCCGCAGGTTCTTCATCTCGCGGGCGTGGGCCAGATTCTGTTCCTGGCGGGCCAGGGTCGCCTCGGCTTCGTACACCTGCGCCTGTTCGGCATTGAGCAGGGCGCCGGCCTCGCGCAGGCCGCCGTCATGGGCGCCGCGCGCCTCTTCGGCCGCGACCACGGCGGCGCGGGCCGCCTCCAGCTGTTGATCGTGTTCGCTGATGGCGCTTTCCTGCACCACCGCCTGGGCATCCAGGGCGCGCAGGCGCAGCAACAGCACCTCCGCTTTAAGCCTGCGCTCTTCTTCCTTGAATTGCTTGTACTTCTCGGCATTGGAGGCCTGCTTGGCCAGTACTTCAAGCCTTGCCGTAAGTTCGCCCTGCAAGTCCTGAAGACGCGACAGGTTTTCGCGGGTCTGGCGGATGCGGGATTCGGTCTCGCGGCGGCGCTCGCGGTACTTCGAGATACCGGCCGCTTCCTCCAGCCACTGCCGCAGTTCCTCCGGCTTGGCCTCGACCATGCGCGAGACCATGCCCTGCTCGATGATGGCGTACTGGTTCTTGCCGCCCAGGCCGGTGCCGAGGAACAGGTCGGTGACGTCGCGCTTGAGGCACTTCTGGCCGTTGAGAAAATACTGCGAGCCGCCGTCGCGGGTCAGCTCGCGCTTCACCGCGATTTCGGCGTAGGCCGCATAGGGCCCGGTGATCTGGAAATCGCTGTTGTCGAACTGCAATTCGACGCTGGCGCGACCGGCCGGCTTGCGCGTGCGCGAGCCGTTGAAGATCACGTCCTCGGTTTCGGTGCCGCGCAGGTTCTTGATGCTGGTTTCGCCCAGCACCCAGCGCACCGCGTCGATGATATTGGACTTGCCGCAGCCATTGGGGCCGACGACGGAGGTGAGCCTGCTCGGCAACGGCAGGCTGCTCGGGTCAACAAAGGATTTGAACCCGGCGAGCTTGATTCCGGATAAGCGCATTAACGGCTTTGGATGTTGGGGCCAGGGCGGTGCAAAAGCCCGCCCGAGTCATGAATTCTGGATAAGGTATTAGTGTAAAGGATTGCAGCCATGTGAACAGCCGGTCCCCCCGGCTCCGGCCAAAATTGGCAAAATAGCCGCTATGCCTAGCAAACCCAGCAAAACCCTCGAAACTTTCCCCAATCCGAACCCCGGGCGCGATTTCGTCATCCGCATGCGCATGCCGGAATTCACCTGCCTATGCCCGATGACCGGCCAGCCGGATTTCGCCACCCTGTACCTGGAATACGTCGCGGCCAAGACCTGCGTCGAGCTGAAGTCGCTCAAGCTCTACATCTGGAGCTTCCGCAACGAAGGCGCCTTCCACGAGGCGGTGACCAACCGCATCCTCGACGAACTGGTGGCCGCCACCAAGCCGCGCTTCATGCGCCTCACCGCGGTGTGGAACGTCCGCGGCGGCATCTATACCCATGTGGTGGCGGAGCATCGCGGGCGCGGCTGGAAGCCCGGCACCGTGCTGCCGCCGGCGGCCTGGCATGTCGATCCCACCGGAGCCGGACAGACCCCGGGCTGATGGACCTTTCCGCCCCGGTTGATCTCTATTGCGAACGGCTCGGCCCGGGCCTGTTCGCCGAGCCGCTCAACGCACTCTCAAACCTCGCCTTCCCTGGCGCCTCGCTGTGGCTGCTGCTGCGGCCGCGCGCCCCAGGCAGCCCCAAAGCCAGCCCCTGGTACGTCCGGGTGCTGGCGGCGCTGATCTTCCTCATCGGCCTCGCCAGCCTGTCGTTCCATATGTTCGCCACGGTCGGCACCGAGATTCTCGACGTGCTGTTCATCGCCCTGTTCATCTACTTCTTCGTCGGCTGCTTCTTCTGCCATCACTTCGGCTGGCCCTGGTGGACCGCCGTGCTGACCCTGCCGGGCTTCCTGGCATTCAGCAAGCTGGTGGAGATGCCATTCGCCGCCAACGCGCTGAACGGCTCGGTCGGCTATCTGCCGCCGATTGCCGCGCTGCTGCTGATGGCACTGTTCCTGCTAATCACGAAACGCTCCGGCGGCGGCAAGCTGGCGGCGGCGGCAGTGATCTTTCTGATTTCGCTGACCCTGCGCACCATGGACCAGGCCTGGTGCCTGAGCCTGCCGATCGGCACGCACTGGCTGTGGCATTGCCTCAATGCGGCCACACTGGCCCTGGTCACCCTGAGCTTCGACCGCCCCGTTGCCACGACAGCCGCATCAACTTCCGGAGCATGGAACTGAATATGAGTTTTTCCGAGTTACTGGAATGGCAGTGGAGCCGCTACGCGGCCAATCACCGCAATCGCAACAACCTGCTGATTCACATCGTCACGGTGCCGCTGTTCTGGATCGGCGCGGTCAACTTCGTGGTGCCGCTGGTGTTTGCCGGGCTGGTGCATGCCTTCGGCGGCGCCGTGCTGATGGCGGTATCGCTGTTCCTTCAGGCCAAGGGCAACGAGATGGAGAACAGGACGCCGGAGCCGTACAAGGATGCGCGCGATTTCGTGCGGCGCATGCTGGCCGAGCAGTTCGTGACCTTCCCGCGCTTTGTCATCAGCGGCGGCTGGTGGCGCAGCTTCAACGCCGCGGATTGAAAGTTCAGGCGGCGTGCACCGGATAGAACAGCACGGCCAGCAGGAACATGCCGCTGTACATGCCGATCTCCAGGGTCTCGCTGATCGGCTGGATGCGCCGGATGGCGCCCCAAACGTGGACGACGACCATCAGTGTGGCCACGGCCAGCAACACCTGGAAGGTGAACACCAGGCCCTCGCCGCTCAGACCGGCACGCAGCATCAGCGCTTCCACGATCAGGATGAAGGCGCCGAGGCAGCGTCCGAAATAAATCGCCAGATCGCGCTCCTGCGGAATGCGCCAGCCGAACCAGCGCGCCCAGGTCAGCGGCACCAGGAAGATCGGCAGGGCGAACACAATGCTGGTGAGACAGGCCAGGGTCAGCAGGAAAGCCTGGCTGTGGGCACTCCATAGTCCGAGCATGGCGAGTGCCTCAGCTCAAGTCAGCGACCAGCGCAGCGCGTACCAGGGCGGATACTTCGACCGTCTCATCGTAAGCCGGGTGATTGACGCCAAAGCGCAGCTTGCTGCCCGCCTCCGCCGCCTTGAGGGAAGCCGCATCCAGCTCGAAGCGCAGGAAGTGCACCGCCGAAGTCTTGGTCTCGTTGGCGCGATCCATGTCCTCGTCGGCGATGGCGCTGATGCGCGGCCCTTCGCCCACCTGCACCCAGATCAGGTCTTCGATGCCTTTGAGCTGCGCCAGATGCTGCGCACGCTCCAGCGGGTCCTCGTACTCGATCAGGCAGGTGGCCTTCCAGTTGCTGCCGTCGGGAATCAGCGGGTTGTAGGCGCCGAGTTCCTCCTCAATGGCGCCGCGCTCGAAGATGCGCTCGATGCGCAGCATCTCCTGCACCTGGTACTGGATGGTCAGCCGGTCCTCGAACAACAGGGTCAGATGCGCGCCGATATGCAGCTTGCGTTGTTTCTTGTGCTGCAGCACACGCTGGCGAAAGACCGGGCGCTGCTCGGCGTAGTCTTCCAGCTTCATCAGGTCGGCGACGCTCAGTGGCTTCATAAAGTATTCCTGGATCCCGGCTTTCGCTGGGATGACGCTGCGCGTCAAATCCCATAGGCCCGGCGCAGCAGTGAAATCGGATGCGCCGGGGCCTGGTGATGGTCCTTCATGCCGTGGGCGATGTGGTCGGCCGCCATCGGGCAGTCGCTGGACACCACATCCGGCGCGAACTTCTCGGCGCGCGAGGACACCGGGCGCGCGATCTTCATCGACAGCGCGTAGGTCTCGTTGCGGATGCCGTAGGTGCCATCGTGGCCGGAGCAGCGCTCGATGAATTCCAGCTCGGTGCCCGGAATCATCGCCAGCAGTTCCTTGGTCTTGGGGCCGATGTTCTGCACCCGCTGGTGGCAGGGCGCGTGATAGGCCACCCGGCCCAGTGCATTGACGAAGCCGGTCTTGAGCAGGCCGGCCTTGTGTCGCTGCATCAGGTATTCGAAGGGATCGAAGATGGCGCGCTTCACCGCCTGCACCTGCGCATCCTCCGGATACATCAAAGGGATTTCCTGGCGGAACATCAGCACGCAGGAAGGAATCGGCGCCATCAGGTCCCAGCCCTCGGCCACGGCCTGGCCCAGCACCGGCAGGTTGCCCTGCTTGTAGCGGTCCACCGCTTGCAGATCGCCCAGTTCCAGCTTGGGCATGCCGCAGCAGGTCTCGCGCTCGACCAGCTTCACCTCGATGCCGTTGTGGCGCAGCACCACCACCAGGTCTTCCACCACCTGCGGCATGTTGTAGTTGCCGTAACAGGTGACGAAGATCGCCACCTTGCCGCGCGTGGCGCCGGCCGGCTGCGGCGCAACTTCATGCTGCGGCAGCTTGCCGACGCGGCGCCGTCCGGTCTTGCTGTGAAATTCCGGCAGGTGCGCGTCGGGATGCACGTCGAGCAGCTTGCCCACCAGCTTGCGCATGGTCGGGCTGCGGTTCACCGCATTGGCCGCCTCGGTGATCACCGGGATGCTGGCCAGCTTGCCGAAGGCGGTGGTGTTGGTCAGGCGCTGGCGCGAGGCCGGCACTTCGCCCTTGCGGAATTCCACCGCCTTGGCGCGCAGCATCAGGTGCGGAAAATCGACGTTCCACTCGTGCGGCGGCACATACGGGCACTTGGTCTGGTAACACAGATCGCACAGATAACACTGCTCGACCACCTTGCCGTAATCGGCCTTGGCGATGCCATCCACTTCCATGGTGGAAGAGTTGTCGACCAGATCGAACAGCGTCGGGAAGGCCTGGCACAGGCTGACGCAGCGGCGGCAGCCGTGGCAGATGTCGTAGACCCGCTCCAACTCGCTGTGCAGCGCCGCCTCGTCGTAAAACTCCGCGTCGCGCCAGGCCAGCGGATGGCGGGTCGGCGCGCTCAGGCCGCCCTCGCCCGCGCGCGCCTGGGCGGCAGCGGCTCGCGGCACTGGCACCGGTTCCCCCGATTGCACGGGTTCGCTCATTCAGGCGGCTCCGCAAAACTGGATTCCCGCCTTCGCGGGAATGACGATATGAATGAAGCGCGCGCAAACAGCACGCGAGTTGGCGCAATTCTCCAAAAGACGGCTGCGCCTGGCGGCGGAGCCGTCCCGCGGATCAGCCCAGTTCGCTGAGCGCCTTGGTGAAGCGGTTGGCGTGCGAGCGCTCGGCCTTGGCCAGAGTCTCGAACCAGTCGGCGATCTCGTCGAAGCCCTCGCTGCGCGCGGTCTTGGCCATGCCCGGGTACATGTCGGTGTACTCGTGGGTCTCGCCGGCGATGGCCGCCTTGAGATTGTTCGAGGTGCTGCCGATGGGCAGGCCGGTGGCCGGATCGCCGCTCGCCTCGAGATATTCCAGATGGCCGTGGGCATGGCCGGTTTCGCCTTCCGCGGTGGAGCGGAACACGGCGGCGACATCGTTGTAGCCTTCAACGTCGGCCTTCTGGGCGAAATAAAGATAACGACGGTTGGCCTGCGACTCACCCGCAAAAGCGGCCTTGAGGTTTTCTTCCGTTTTCTTGCCTTTGAGAGACATTTGCGCTTCCTCCTGTGCTACCTATCCGTATGACCTTGGGTTTTTTTGCACAATACCGCTTATGTTGCATCTTCACCGGACCCTAGCGCGGCGTCCGTTTCAAAGAAAATGAATTCTTCGTATGAGGAAGATAGTTCTCCGCTATGACAGACGGGTGACCGCGCCGAGGCTCATGCTCAGGCCGGATAACCTGTGATCGCCCGTATGCGCCGATACAGCGGGCGCAATCGCAGGTACAGCTCACAATACACCTCCCGATACAGCGCGTCGTAGGTTTTTTGCGCCGCGGCATCGGGCAGGAAGACGCGGCCGCTGCGGGTCATCGCCGCCACCGCCCGCGCATAGTCCGGATACAGGCCCAGCCCCACCGCCAGGTTGATCGCCGCGCCCAGCGCCGAGGTCTCGTAGATCTCCGGCCGCTCGATGGCGCTGCCGAAGACGTCGGCGGTGATCTGCATCGCGGTGTCGCTCTGCGAACCGCCGCCGGCGGCGATGAAGCGCCGCAGTGGATGCTTGAGCCGGCGCTCGATCTGCTCGCGTCCGCCACGCAGGCTATAGGCCAGGCCTTCGAGAATGGCGCGATACAGATGGGCGCGCGTATGCACGTCGCCGAAGCCGATGATGGCGCCCTTGGCCTCGGGACCGGGATCGGTGACGCCCGGCGACCAGTACGGCTGCAGGGTCAGTCCCATCGACCCCGCCGGCACGCGCTTGACCAGCTCATCGAACAGCGACTCCACCGGCACGCCCAGCTCCTGGGCCTTGGCCTGCTCGCGGTGAGCGAACTCGCGCTTGAACCAGCTCACCATCCAGAAGCCGCGATAGATCTGGATCTCGGTGTTGTAGGCGCCGGGTACCGCCGCCGGATAGGCCGGCAGCATGCGCTGCACCTCGACGTAGCGCGCCTGGGTGGTGTTGATGGTGGCGGTGGTGCCGAAGGACAGTTGCCCCACGTCCGCCCCCAGCCCGCCGCTGCCGAGCACCTCGCAGGCCTTGTCGGCGGCGGCGGCGATCAGCGGCAGCCCGGCCGGCAGTCCCAGGGCTTCGGCCGCGGCCGGTAGCAGCACGCCGAGCTTGCCGCCAGGCGCCACCAGGCGCGGCAACTGCGACGGTCGCACCGCCACCGCACGCCATTTGAAATCGGAAGGCGCTGCCCAGGCCAGGCGCTTGTAGTCGAACGGCACAAAGCCGACCTGGGCGCCGCTGGAATCGACCCACTCGCCGACCATGCGATGCACCAGCCAGCCGGAGATGAAGACGAACTTGTCAGTGGCGCGCCATAGCTCCGGCTCGTTCTGCGCCAGCCAGTTGGCCTCGGCCTCGGTCTGGAAATGATGGATCAGGCGGCTGGCGCCCGCCACGGCGAAAGCGCCGTTCCAGAATGCGCCCAACGGCGGCAACTGCGTGGCCTTGCGCTGGTCGAGCCAGACAATGGCCGGACGCAACGGCCGCCCAGCTGCGTCGGCGCAGACCACGGTGCTGCGCAGGGTGGTCAGGGACAGGCCGCTGATCGACGCCGGCCGCAACTCGCCCTGCTGCCACAGCTCGCGGCAGGCGCTGCCGATGGCGTTCCAGTAAATCTCCGCATCCTGCTCGGCCCAGCCGGGTTGCGGCGAGACATAGGGCGGATCGAATTGCACCTGGGCCTTGGCCAGCAGCCGTCCCTGCTGGTCGAAGACGATGGCACGCACGCTCTGCGTGCCGACATCGATCGCCAGCAGGCGCGGCCCGCTCACTCCGCACCCGTGAAATCAATCGCGTGGCGGCGCCGCCACAGCTCGATATAGCGGCTACGCTCCTGCGCCCAACGCGCCTCGTCCCAGTTCAGTTCCTCGCGGCAGATCGCGCCAACGCGATCCAGCAACGCCGCGCCGCCCTGCGGCAAAAGCAGGCCGATGCGGGTGCGGCGCAGCAGCAGGTCATCGAGGTGCATCACCGCTTCCTGGCGCGCCGCCCAGCGCAGTTCGCCCCAGACGTAGGGTGTGGCGGGAACGGCATCGCGGTCGCCGGCCCAGGCCGAGCGTGCCAGCCAGGCCAGGCAGTCGGCGCCGTGGCGCGCTTGCAGACGCCCGGAAATGGCGGATCTGACTCGCACCTCGGGATGCGGCGCCAGCATCGGCAACTGCTTCGCGGCGAGACTCAGCACCTGCCTGGCGGTGACGCGGAAGGTGGTGAGCTTGCCGCCGGTAATGCCGATCCAGCCGGGGCTGGACCAGCTGGCCGATTCGCGCGACTCGGCCGAAGGATCGTCCTTGCCGCTGGCGACGATCGGCCGCACACCCGAGTACGCGGAGATGGCATCGCCCAAGGACAGGCCCAGATCGGGAAACTGATGGTTCAAGCCGTCCATCAGGTATTGCGCCTCGTCCGGTGTCATTTGCGGCCGCGCCGGATCGGCGTCGCCGTGGTCCAGATCGGTGGTGCCGAACAGCGCCACCCCTTCCCAGGGGTAAACAAAGATAGGTCTGCGGTCGCGTACATGCAGCCAGGACACGGCCTGCCTCACCGGCAACCGCGCCAGGGGGAAAATAAGGTGGCTGCCGCGCAGCGGCCGCAAGGTCGGTGCGCCGCCCGGATCGCCCGGCAGGCCGCAGGACCAGACGCCGGCCGCATTGATCACCAAGCCGGCTTCGATGTCACGCGTGGCGCCGCTGCGCATGTCGCGCAGGGCCACGCCGTGTACCCGGCCACCGCTCTTCAGCACTTCGGCGACGCGCACATAATTCAAGGCCTGCGCGCCCGACTCCAGCGCCTCGAAAATCAGCCGCAGCACCAGCCGCGCATCGTCGGTGCGGGCATCGTCGTAGGCCACCGCGCCGAGCAGGCCGTCGCGGCGCAGATGCGGCTCCAGTTGCAGCGCCTGCTGCGCCGACAGCGAGCGCGAGCGCCACTGCCCGCCCATCGCGTCGTAAGCCGCCAGGCCGATGCGCATCACCGCGCGGCCCGGCTTCATGCCCTTGTAGATCGGCATCAGGAAAGGTTGCAGCTCGACCAGGCCGGCGCGGCTGCGCAGCAGTCGATTGCGCTCGCGTACCGATTCCAGCGTCAGCCGCCACTGCCCGTCCTTGAGGTAGCGCAGGCCGCCGTGCACCAGCTTCGACGAAGCGCTGGAAGTGCCCGAGGCGAAATCGTTCTGCTCCACCAGCAGCGCACTGGCGCCGGTGCGTACCGCTTCATGCAGGATGCCGGCGCCGGTGATGCCGCCGCCGATCACCACCAGGTCGAAACGGGCGGGCAGGTCTGCCAATGCCGGGCGCGGAATCATTGCGGCATCCGCTGCGGTTGGAGATTCATGCGGCTCAGAGGAACAGCTTGCCGGGATTCATCATGCCCTGCGCATCGAACTCGCGCGCCACGGCGCGGATCAGGTCCATGCCCAGCGGCCCCTTCTCCGCTTCCAGGTAAGGCGCGTGATCGATGCCGACGCCGTGCTGATGGCTGATGGTGCCGCCATGGGCGACGATGGCCTCGGACACGGCGCGCTTGAGCTTGACCCAGCGTGCGTGGTTCTCCTCGTAGGTCGGGGCGGCGCGGAACACAAACGTGGAATAGATGCTGCAACCCTGGCGGTAGACATGGGACAGGTGGGTGAAGGCATGGACCCGCTCGCCCTCGCCTTGCAGCGCCTCGCGTGCCGCAGCCTCGATCGCCTGCATGGTGGCGCCGGCCTGCGGCCAGTTGATCGCGGTTTCGGCGGTGTCGGCGGCATAGCCGGCGCGCCACAAGGCATTGCGCAGATAAGGGCCGTAAAAGCGCTTCGCCGCCCAGGCCTTGCCCATGGCCTTGCCGGCATGCACGCCGCGGCACTGCTTGGCCACGGCCAGCGCCTCGCGGCGGCTGCGCAGCACATCGCGGTTGAGGCCGGTGAAGCCGATCATCAGCATCACCGGCTGCAGGCCGGAACCGCGCAGGCGCAGGTAGCGCTTGAGCCAGGCAATGGTCTTTTCGTGGCCGGCCAGGGTCAGCTGCGTTTCGGTCTCCACCGGATTGCTCAGGCGCAGCATCGACAGCGGGATGTCCTGCTGCACCATCAGGCGCGCCGCTTCCAGCCCCAGCTCCCAGGTGGGAAAGAACACGGCGTGGAAATCCTCGCGCTCCGGCAGGCGCCGGATGCGCAGCGTCGCCTCGCTGAGCAGGCCGATGCGGCCCTCGCTACCGAGCACGCATTCGCGCAGATCAAGGCCGGCGCTGGATGCCGGATGGCCGCCGACGCGCAGCTCGCCGCGCGGCGTCGCCAGCCGGCCGGCGGCGAACAGTTGCTCGATGCGCCCATAGCGCAGCGACTGCTGGCCGCTGGAGCGTGTCACCACCCAGCCCCCGACAGTGGAATATTCATAGGACTGCGGGAAGTGGCCGAGCAGATAGCCGCGCTGCGCCAGCTGCGCTTCCACCTGCGGGCCCGGCGTGCCGGCGCCGAAGCGGGCCAGCAGCGAAGTCTCGTCCAGATCGAGCAGGCGGTTCATCCGCTCCAGCGAGATATTGACCACCGGGCGGTCCGAGTCCGGCACCTGCAAGTGGCCGACCACGCTGGTGCCGCCGCCGTATGGGATCACCACGGCACCCAGCTTCTGCGCGCCGGCCAGGGCCTGCGCCACCTCTTCATGGCTGGCGGGGAGCGCCACGCCGTCGGCCAGCGGACCGGGCCGGCCGAAGCGCAGCGCGATCCAGTCCGGAAAGCTCTGCCCGCGCGCGCGGCGCAGCCGCAGCTCAGGGCCGGTGTCGAACAGCGTGCCGGCAGGAAGACGCGAAGCCGGCGCTGCTGCCAGCACATTGGCCAGTGTGGCATCGCGGGTCGGCGTGGCCGGCCCGACTACCTGCAGCAGGAATGCCTGCGCGCTCTCCGCCAGCGTATCGTCGCGACCCTCCTCACCCCAGCCGTTCCAGGACCTCATTTGAAATCTTGTTCCTTGCGCATGTCCATGCAGACCGGGGAAAGTTAGCATGTGAAGATGACCGTAGCTAAATCAGCCATCTACCGAGGCCGCTTCGCGCCGACGCCTTCCGGTCCCCTGCACCTGGGTTCGCTGCTGACCGCGCTTGCCAGCTATCTGCAGGCACGCAGTGCCGGCGGGGTCTGGCTCCTGCGCATCGACGATCTCGACACGGAGCGCAGCCGGCCCGAGCACATCGACGCCATCCTGCATCAACTCGAAGCGCATCAACTGCACTGGGACGAGCCGCCGCGCCTGCAGTCGCGGCATGTGGCCGAGTACGAAACCGCCTTCGAGGGGCTGCACGATCTGGGCTTGCTCTATCCCTGCAGCTGCACGCGGGTGCAGCTGGCGCGGAACTCACTCCCTGGTATCGACGGTGCGGTCTACGCCGGAACCTGTCGCGATCACGCGGCACTGGGGGAACGTGTCGCCTGGCGGCTGCGCGCGGGGGACGGCGAATTGCAGATGAGCGATGCCTGGCAGGGTCAGCTCGGGCGCAGCCTGCGGCACGACATCGGCGACTTCGTGGTGCGGCGCGCCGACGGCCACATCGGCTATCAGCTGGCCTGCGTGGTGGACGAGGCGGTGCAGGGCATCAGCGAGGTGGTGCGCGGCGCGGATCTGATCGGCTCCAGCTTCCGCCAGATGCGACTGCAAGCCCTGCTGGGCCTGCCGACCCCCGCGTACCGGCACCTGCCCCTGCTGCTGGACGGCGAAGGACGCAAGCTGAGCAAGCAGAACCACGCGCAGCCGGTCACCTCGACCGGCGCCGGCGACAACCTGCATTACTGCCTGCAACTGCTGGGGCAGGCGCCGCCGCCAATGCTGCGCGGCGCAGCAGCCGCCGAAGTGATGCAGTGGGGACAGGTACACTGGAACGCTCAAACGATACCATCGGGGCTGCAGATGCCTGCTGGAGCGGCTGCCGAGTAGACGTTGTCGCTCGCGCTCTTGGTGAAGAGACTATCATCTGTCATGCTTGATCTTGCTTAACCTTGTTGCAGCATAGCGAAACGCATGAACGACATCCGCGTCATCAAGAAGTACCCGAACCGCCGGCTCTACGACACCAACGTCAGCCGCTACATCACGCTGGAAGAAGTGCGCCAGCTGGTGTTGAGCAATGTGAAATTCCGCGTCGAGGACAAGCGCACCCGCGACGACATCACGCGCAGCATTCTGCTGCAGGTGATTTCGGAACAGGAGGAAGGCGGCAACCCGATCTTCAGCTCGGAGCTGCTGACCCACATCATCCGGTTCTACGGCGATCCGATGCAGACCAGCATCAGCCGCTACCTGGAACTGTCGATGCAGCTGTTCATGGACCAGAACCACAATTTCGCCGAGCAGTTGCGCGGCCTGCTGGGCCAGGCGCAGCACCCGGTGCAGCGGCTGAAGGACATCGCCGACCAGCGCCTGAAGGAACTGGCCGACCGCCAGGCGCCGATCTGGCGCTCGGTGCGCCGCGAATTCCTGAAAAGCCTGTCGCGCGCCAAGGTGATCAAGCCCCTGCTGGAACGCAGCGACGAGGAAGTCTAGGCGTTCAATCCGTAGGGCGGCCTTGAAGGGCAGACCGGGATTGAATGCGCCGGACGCCGGGTGCCCGTTGCGCTGCCCGCCCTTGAGAATAGATCCCTGATGTCATTCTGGGCTGATCGCTATGTGCCTGATCTTGAATGGTCGTTCGTTCAACATCCGGAAACATGGTTTGCGCGGCACCACAAAAATAATGACGACAACGTCAATTAAGCTTGCGCAACAATCTCAAGCCATTGAATTTAATATACTTTTATAACTTCAGATTTCTTGACAGCCGTTGTCGGCGCTGCTTATACTGCACTGCAACATAAAGAACGCAGAAGCAGTGTCTAGAAATAATTTTTAGTTGACACTGCTGAAGTCTCCTCCAGAAAGGCCTTGCGCCTTTCTCGCACCTTGCCCCCTAAATCTTAGGGGGTTTTTTTTGCTCGTTCGATCTTGCGCCGATGGCTGCAACAATCGGGACGGCCTCTCAGCCGTCCCGGATTGTGACGAAAAGCGTGACGCAGATCAAGTCCGCGTCAGATCCTGCCGATTTACGCCGGCCAATCAAGCCGGATCGACGTCCACTGCTTTCATCGACAGGCGGATACGGCCCTGCTTGTCGATTTCCAGCACCTTGACGCGCACCACCTGGCCTTCCTTCAGTTCGTCGGCGACGTTGTCGACGCGCTTCTCGGAAATCTGCGAGATGTGCACCAGACCGTCCTTGCCCGGCAGAATGGTGACAAAGGCGCCGAAATCCATCAGCTTGGCGACCTTGCCCTCATACACTTCACCCACCTGCACGTCGCGCGTCAGCGCTTCGATGCGGGCGATGGCGGCCTTGGCGGCATCGCCGTCGACAGCGGCGATCTTGATGGTGCCGTCGTCCGCGATGTCGATGCTGGTGCCGGTCTCTTCGGTGATCGAGCGGATGGTGACACCGCCCTTGCCGATGACGTCACGGATCTTGTCCGGGTGGATCTTGATGGTGGTGATGCGCGGCGCGAACTCGGACATCTCGGCACGCGGCTTGTCGATGGTCTTGACCATCGCTTCGAGAATGTGCAGGCGGCCGGCCAGGGCCTGGTCCAGCGCCACCTTCATGATCTCGCCGGTGATGCCTGTGATCTTGATGTCCATCTGCAGCGCGGTGACGCCGTTGGTGGTGCCGGTGACCTTGAAATCCATGTCGCCGAGATGATCCTCGTCGCCCAGGATGTCGGTCAGCACCGCCCAGCGCTCGCCTTCCTTGATCAGGCCCATCGCCACGCCGGCCACCGGCGCCTTGATCGGCACGCCCGCATCCATCAGCGCCAGGCTGGCGGCGCAGGTGCTGGCCATCGAGCTGGAGCCGTTGGACTCGGTGACTTCGGCGACGACGCGCACGACGTAGGGGAATTCCTTGTCCAGGTCCGGCATCACCGCGGCGACGCCGCGCTTGGCCAGACGGCCGTGGCCGATTTCGCGGCGCTTCGGCGCGTTGAGGCGGCCGGTCTCGCCGACGCAGTACGGGGGGAAGTTGTAATGCAGCATGAACATGTCGCGCCACTCGCCCTCGACGCTGTCGATCAGCTGCGCATCCTTGCCGGTGCCCAGGGTGGTCACGGCCAGCACCTGGGTCTCGCCGCGGGTGAACAGGGCCGAACCGTGGGTGCGAGGCAGGATGCCCACGCCCATGGTCAGCGGACGCACGGTCTTGAGGTCACGGCCGTCGATACGCGGCTTGCCGTCGAGAATGCGGTTGCGGACGACGCGGGCTTCGAGCTCGCCGAAAGCGTCCTTGACCTTGCCGGCGGCGAACTTCGGCGCATCGCCGGAGCACAGCGCGGTATTGATGGCGGTTTTGACTTCAGCCAGCTTGTCGCGGCGCACCTGCTTGTCGGCAATGCCGTAGGCTTCGGTGACGGCGCCTTCGTAGGCATTCAGGGCGCTGGTCAGTTCCTGCGCGGAGGCGGAAGGCTTCCAATCCCACTTCGGCTTGCCGCACTCGGCGACCAGCTCGTTGATGCTGTTGATGGCGACCTGCATCTGCTCGTGACCGAACAGCACGGCGCCGAGCATGACTTCCTCGGACAGCTGCTTGGCTTCGGACTCCACCATCAGCACCGCGTCCTTGGTGCCGGCGACGACCAGGTCGAGCTGCGAGGTGGTGAGCTGGGTGGCGCTGGGGTTGAGGATGTACTGGCCATTCTCGTAAGCGACGCGGACCGCGCCGATCGGGCCGTCAAACGGCACGCCGGCCAGGGCCATGGCGGCGGAGGCGCCGATCATGGCGGGAATATCGCCGTTGACCTCCGGGTTCAGCGACAGCACCGTCGCCACCACCTGGATCTCGTTGAAGAAGCCTTCCGGGAACAGCGGACGCAGCGGCCGGTCGATCAGGCGCGAGGTCAGCGTTTCCTTCTCGGTCGGGCGGCCTTCACGCTTGAAGAAGCCGCCGGGGATGCGGCCACCGGCGTAGGTGCGCTCCATGTAGTCGACGGTCAGCGGGAAGAAATCCTGGCCTTCCTTCGCTTCCTTCTTGGCCACCACGGTGACCATGACCACGGTCTGGGCGACGCTGACGATGACGGCGGCGGTGGCCTGGCGCGCGATGGCGCCGGTTTCCAGGGTGACGCTATGGGCGCCGTACTGGAAGGTTTTTTTAACGGGCGTGACGGGATAGACCATGGCTGGCTCGATTAATTTTGCGGGCGGTGAAACGGAAGAAGCCGCGTCCCCATTGCAATCACGGGGCGCGGCTTGCTTGCTTAGCGACGCAGACCGAGGTCGGCGATCAGCTTGGCGTAACGGCTCTGGTCTTCCAGCTTCAGGTAATCGAGCAGCTTGCGGCGCTGGTTGACCATCTTCAGCAGGCCGCGGCGCGAATGGTGATCCTTCTTGTTCGCTTCAAAATGGCCGCCGAGGCTGCTGATGCGCTCGGACAGCAGGGCCACCTGGACTTCCGGCGAACCCGTATCACCCTTGGCACGCTGGTATTTGGCAACCACCGCACTCTTTTGATCAATGGACAACGGCATCACTTGCTCCGAAAATTTTCTTAAATTCGTTCGATGAACTTCATATTTTAGCGGGGATTGCCCCGCCCCACAACAGCAATTGCCCTGATATCGCCCTGATTGGGGGCACTATTTCAGGGCTTTAGCCCAATTCGGGCGTATTCTCGGCATGATTCATCCAGCGGCGCGGCACCAGGTGACCGGCACCGTCGCTTTCCGCAATGCCCAGCAGCCGCTGCTGCTGGTCGAAAACCGCGATCAGCCCGGTCGCGCCGGCGTCGATCAGCAGGGTCTGTCCGCGGCTCAGCCGATGCGCCAGGGCTGCGTCCACCGTCAGTTGCGGCCAACCCCGCAGCGCAGCGCCAGGGGGCAGCAGCAGGCTGTCGCGCTGCGCGCCCGGCTCGGCCTGCTGCACCTGTTCCATGGTCACCATGACGCCGGCGTCGAAAGGCTCCAGGCCGGTGCGGCGCAGCGCCGCCAGGTGCGCCTGCTGCCCCACCGCCGCGGCCCAGTCCTCGGCCAGGGTGCGTACATAGGTGCCCTTGGAACAGGCCACCTCGAAATCGAAATGCAGGCCGTCGAAGGCCAGCACCCGCAACTGGCTGATGCGCACCGCCCGCGGCTGGCGCTCGACCTCGATGCCGGCGCGGGCCAGGGTGTAGAGCGGCCTGCCCTCGAGCTTGATGGCGGAGTACATCGGCGGAATTTGGGTAATGGCGCCGAGGAACTGCGGAATCGCCGCTTCGAGCTGCTCGCGGGTAAGGCTGGAAGGATCTGAAGTGGCGATTTCCTGGCCCTCGCCGTCGCCGGTGCTGGTGCGCACGCCGAGCCGCACCCGCGCCTGGTAGCGCTTGTCCGCATCCAGCAGGTAGGCGCTGAGCTTGGTGGCCTCGCCCAGGCAGATCGGCAGCAGGCCGGTGGCCAGCGGATCGAGGCTGCCGGTGTGGCCGGCCTTTTCGGCGTTGTACAGGTGCTTGGCGTTCTGCAGGGCCGCGTTGGAGCTCAGGCCCAGGGGCTTGTCCAGAAGCAGAATGCCGTCGACGCTGCGGCGCCGCGACTTACCCTTCGCCATCGTCCGGGGTTGGCGGCGGCTTGGGAGCTTTGGGCGGCGCCGCTTCGCCCGGGGCTGCCGGGTGGGCGCGGTCGCGCGCGGTGGCGTCGCGGATCAGGGTGCCGATGCGATCGCCCTCGCGCAGCGCCTCGTCGGCGACAAAACGCAGCGCCGGGACGTAGCGCAGCTTGAGCGCCTTGCCGAGGGCGCGGCGCAGCAGCGAGGCCGCGCCGTTGAGCGCCTTGGCCGCGGCTTTCAGCTCGTTATCGCTGCCGAGCTGGCTCACCGCGATGCGCGCATTGCGCATGTCCGGCGAGACGCTGACCTGGGTGATGGTGACGCGCGCCACCCTCGGATCGGTCAGCTCCCCGCGAATCAGCGAACTCAACTCACGCTGCAACTGCGCGTTGATTCGCAGCGTTCGCGAATACTCCCTCGGCATCAGGCTTCGGCTTTGACCGTGCGGCGCACTTCAATACGCTCGTAACACTCGATCTGGTCGCCCGGCTTGACGTCGTTGTAGTTCTTCACGCCGATGCCGCACTCGGTGCCGACCACGACCTTGGAAACGTCGTCCTTGTGACGGCGCAGCGATTCCAGTTCGCCTTCGTAGATCACCGTATTGCTGCGCAATACGCGGATCGGCAGGCCGCGGCGGACCTCGCCTTCCATCACCAGGCAGCCGGCGATGGCGCCGAACTTGGAGGAACGGAACACGTCTCGCACCTGGGCGGTGCCGACGATCTGCTCGCGCGTCTCGGTGCCGAGCAGGCCGCCGATGGCATCCGAGACGTCGTTGATGACGTCGTAGATGATGCTGTAGTAGCGCACGTCCACACCGGTGTCCT
>Ga0302314_10004236_pt1 | contig 26408 bp, 19 predicted proteins | sample III_Palsa_N2_3_FD_200533 | JGI IMG/M metagenome (GOLD analysis project Ga0302314, IMG submission 200533) | Peat permafrost microbial communities from Stordalen Mire near Abisko, Sweden - III_Palsa_N2_3 | ecosystem: Environmental > Terrestrial > Soil > Palsa > Peat permafrost | place: Sweden...
CGCGGGCCATGACACTCTACAAATAGAACTCGAATCGGTCCCGTCCATGCTTCTCCACCTTCAATCCCTGCTCGGCATTCTGGTCATCCTCTTCGCCGCCTGGGCGATGTCGGAGGATCGCCGCGCATTTCCGCTGCGCGCGGTGGTCGTGGGACTGGCGCTGCAGATCGGGCTGGCGTTGCTGCTGTTGAAAGTGCCGCCGGCGCGCGATGCCTTGTTCGCGCTCAACGGCGTGGTCGATGCGCTGATGGCGGCGACCAAAGCGGGGACGTCGTTCGTCTTCGGCTATGTCGGCGGCGGCAATGCGCCGTTCGCGGTGAGCGACCCGCGCAGCGGCACCATCTTCGCGTTCCAGATCTTGCCATTGGTCATCGTGATCTCCGCGCTGGCGGCGCTGCTCTGGCATTGGCGCATCCTGCCGGCGATCGTGGGTGGTTTCGCCTGGGTGTTGCGCAAGACCATGGGCATCGGCGGCGCGGTCGGATTGGGATCGGCCGCCACCGTCTTCCTCGGCATGATCGAAGCGCCGCTGCTGATCCGGCCCTATCTGGCGAAACTCAGCCGCGCCGAATTGTTCATGCTGTTCTCGGTCGGGCTCGCCACCGTCGCAGGCACGGTGTTCGTGCTCTACGCCACGATCCTGGAGCCCGCGGTGCCGGGCGCGCTGGGCCACATCCTCGTCGCGTCCTTCATGTCGCTGCCCGGCGCCATCCTGATCGCGCGCATCATGATCCCCGGCGGTGCCGAGACCGCCGCCGAAACCGGCCCCGAATTCAAATACCGCTCGAGCATGGACGCCATCGCGCGCGGCACCGAGGACGGGCTCAAGCTCTGGCTCTCCATCGTGGCGATGCTGCTCGTCATCGTCGCCCTGGTGGCGCTGGCCGACATCATGCTCGGCCATCTGCCCGATCTGTGGGGTGGGCCGATCACGCTGGAACGTGTGTTCGGCTGGGTCTTCGCGCCGGTCGTCTGGCTGTTCGGTGTGGCCTGGGATCAGGCGGCGACCGCCGGCTCGCTGATGGGCCAGAAGATCGTGCTCAATGAATTCGTCGCTTATCTCAAGCTCGCGGCGCTGCCGGCCGGCGCGCTCGACGCCCGCTCGCGCCTCATTATGGTTTACGCGATGTGCGGCTTCGCCAATTTCGGTTCGGTGGGTATCATGATCGCGGGCGTCAGCGCGCTGGTGCCCGAGCGGCGCGACGAGATCGTGCCGCTCGCCATGCGCGCGCTGGTGTCGGGGGCGATGGCGAGCGGGCTGACCGGTTCGATCATCGGTCTTTTGCCGTTGGGTTGAGGGACCAGTCGTGAGCGATGCCGCGCCGAAATTGTTCCGCGTCGAAGGGCTGCGCTTTCGCGTCTGGCCGATCCTGTTCACGATCCTGCTGGGACTGGGCATTCCCATCCTGGCGGGGATCTCGGTCGAGATTGTCGAGCATTTCACCGGGCTGCCCGAGCGGCCGCAGATGCCGTGGATCGCGTTCACCTACGGCCACGCGTTCCAGCTCGTCTACGCGCTGATCGCGATCGCGATCTTCAAGATGTTCCTGCGCCGCGATTACGGGCTGCATCGCCCCGCCGGCAAGTCTTACCTGCGCGCGGCGATCCTGTGGGGGTTGTTCTTCGGTGTGCTGATGACGGCGGTGGACTACTGGCCGGAAATCCTGGCCCACAGACCGCCCGCCGATCAGCCCTATCCGCTGACGCCGCTCAACATCGCCGGCTGGTTCTCCTTCGAGGGGATTTTCGTCGGTCCGTCCGAGGAGACGCTGTTCCGCGCGCTCCTGGTCACCTTCCTCGCCGCGACGCTGCCCGGGCGGATCGCTTTCTGGCGTTACGAGATGAATGCGGCCGGCGTGATCGTGGCGCTGATCTTTGCGCTCGCCCATGCCTTCGATTTCTTCACGCGGCCGTTCCTGATGGCGCTCGGCCAGCAATTCTACGCTTTCGCGCTGGGCGTGCTCTATGCCTATTGGTTCGAGAAATCGAAAAGCCTGTGGGCGCCGATCGTCGGCCACAATGTGAGCGACGTCGTCGAATACGCGTTGATCTTCACGATGGTCGCGATGTGGCACTAACCGCGAAGCGCGAATGCGTTGGCGAGCAATTCGTATGAGCGCAGCCGCGACGCGAAATCATAGGTGATCGTCACCACCACCAATTCATCGGCGCCATGGCGCTCGGCCAACGCGAGAAGTTTCGCGCGCACTTGCTGCGGCGTGCCAACTGTCGAGCGCATCTCGATGCCGCGCAGCAGCGCTAGCTCCTGATCGGTGTAGGGATAGTCGCGCGCTTCCTCAGGCGAGGGGAACGCGATCGGCCGGCCCGTCAGCAGCCGCACGACCCACAGATTGCGCGACAGCGCCAGCCGGCGCGCTTCTTCTTCGGTTTCCGCCGCCAGCCCGGCCACGCCCATTGAGATCGTCGGCCGCGCGCACCAACTGCTCGGCTTGAAGCGCTCGCGATAGGCGGCGCACGCTTCCTCGCTGCCTTCGGGGCTGATGAAGTGGGCGTGGCTGAACGGCAATCCCAGTTCCGCCGCATAGACCGCGCTGTGCACGCCCGAGCCCAGCAGCCACAATTCGGGGCGTGTGTTCCCGCGCGGCATGGCGTGGATGCCGCGATAGGGATGATCCTCGGGCAATGGTTCGCCGGCCGCGTCGTCGAGGAACTGCCGCACCAGCTGCACCTGGCCGGGAAAGGCGTCGATGCTCCAGGCCTGCGGGCCTGCCTGCAGCGCCATCGCCGTGCGCTGGTCGGAGCCCGGCGCGCGGCCCATGCCCAGATCGATGCGCCCGGGCGACAGAATCTCCAGCATGCGGAACTGCTCGGCCACCTTGAGCGGGCTGTAATGGCTCAGCATCACGCCGCCCGAGCCAACGCGCATGGATTTGGTCTCCGCCGCAACCCGCGCAATGAGAACCTCCGGCGCGCTACCCGCAAAAGCTGTGGTGTTGTGGTGCTCCGCCAGCCAGTAGCGGTGATAGCCCAGCCGCTCGCAGGCCTTGGCGAGCGCGATGGTTTCGGCCACAGCGTCGGCGGCGCTGCCGTCCTTGCGGATGGGCGATTGATCGAGGACGGATAGAAGCATCGCGGCGAAATCCCGGGCTCGTTCGCACTCGCTTAATCATTAGGCTCCAGCCTGCGCCTTAGGAGCGCAGACATGACCAACATGCCCGAACGCGAGGTGTTTGCCACGGCCCATGTGCCGGCGCGGCAGCGCGCGGCGCAAAACATCGTCCTGGCCGAAGTGCAGAACCCCTTGCTGCGCAAGGGTATTGCCCTGTGGGAACGCCAGCGGGCGGCGCGCCGGCTTCCCGGGCGGGACGACATGTCGCCACGGGTTCTGGCCGGCCTGTTGCGCAATACGGTGCTGGTGCGCGTGCAGGGCGACGATTTCCAGTTCCGCATCGTGGGCGATGCCATCGTCGCCGCCCAGGGCGCGTCCTTCCAGGGCAAGACGACCGCCGAGATTGACGCAACTCTTCCGGGCTATGGCCGGATGCTGCATCGGATCTATCGCGATGTCCGCGATGCCGCCACGCCGCAAGCCTATCGGGGCTGGTTCGAGCGCGGCGCAGACGGGCGCGCCTTTTTCCACGAAACCGTCGTGCTGCCGCTGGGCAGCGACGGCGAGAACGTGGACCATCTGCTCGTTCTGGCGGTCTACGCCTATACCTGCGATCAGGTCTTGCGCTGAAAATCCCGCAATGCGCTAGGATCGCTCCGGATGGCATCCGGAGAACGCCATGGCGCTCGACCTCGAAACCCGAACCCAGCTGATCGAAACGGTGCGCCGCTTCGTGCGCGAGAAATGCGTGCCGGTCGAGGCCAAGGTCTCCGAGGAAGACCGCGTGCCGGATTCGATTATCGCGGAGATGCGCGAACTCGGTCTCTTCGGGCTTTCGATCCCGACCGAATATGGCGGGCTCGGTCTGACCATGGAGGAAGAGGTCCTGGTCTGCTTCGAGCTCGGCCAGACCTCGCCGGCCTTCCGCTCCGTCATCGGCACCAATGTCGGCATCGGCAGCCAGGGCGTGGTGATGTTCGGCACGGAGGCGCAGAAGAGCGAATGGCTGCCCAAGCTCGCCAGCGGCGAGGTGATCGCGAGCTTCGCGCTGACCGAGCCCGGCGCCGGATCGGACGCGGCCGCGGTGCGCACCAGCGCGATCCGCGATGGCGATCATTATGTCGTCAACGGCACCAAGCGCTTCATCACCAACGCCAATCGCGCCGGCATGTTCACCCTGCTCGCGCGCAGCGATCCGTCGAAGAAGGGCGCGAGCGGCATTTCCGCCTTCATCGTTCCGGCGAAGACGCCGGGCGTGAGCGTGGGCAAACCCGAAAAGAAAATGGGCCAGCAGGGCGCGCATATCTGCGACGTGATCTTCGAGAATGCGCGCGTTCCGGCCAGCCTGCGTCTCGGTGCGGAAGGCGAAGGCTTCAAACTGGCGATGCAGGTGCTCGATCGCGGGCGGCTGCACATCTCCGGCGTCTGCGTCGGCGTCGCCGAGCGTCTGATCCGCGAATGCGTGACCTACGCGCGCGAACGCGAGCAGTTCGGCCAACGCATCGGCGATTTCCAGCTGATTCAGGGCATGCTGGCCGATTGCAAAACCGAGGCCTATGCCGCGCGCTGCATGGTGCTCGACGCCGCCCGGAAGCGCGACGCCGGCGAGAGCGTGACCATGGAAGCGGCTTGTGCGAAATATTTCGCCTCGGAAGCGGTGGGCCGCATCGCCGACCGCGCGGTGCAGATCTTCGGCGGCGCCGGTTACGTCGCCGATTACGGCATCGAACGCTTCTACCGCGACGTACGAATTTTCCGGATTTATGAAGGCACCAGCCAGATCCAGCAGCTCGTCATCGCGCGCAACCTGCTGCGCGGCGAGGAATGAAACCGGAAAGCCTGCCGAAGCTGCTGCGAGAAATCCGCGCCTGCCGGATTTGCGAGGCGATTCTGGTGCCGCGCCCCGTTCTGCATGTCGGCGCGACGTCGAAAATCTGCATCGCATCGCAGGCGCCGGGACTGCGCGTGCACCAGTCCGGGATTTCGTTCGACGACGCTAGCGGCGACCGGTTGCGCGATTGGATGGGCGTGGATCGCGAGACGTTCTACGACGAATCCAAGGTTGCCCTCACCGGGATGGCGTTCTGCTTTCCGGGGTACGATGCGCAAGGCCACGATCTGCCGCCGCCGAAAGTCTGCGCAGTGACTTGGCGCGACCGGCTGTTCGCGGCGCGTCCCGCCTTCGACACCATCCTGCTTGTGGGCAGCTACGCGCTGGGCTGGCATTTGGGCGACAGGCGGAAATCGACTATGACGGAAACTGTGAAGGCGTGGCGCGAATACGCCCCGCATTTCGTGCCCCTGCCGCATCCGTCGTGGCGCAACAATGACTGGCTGAAGAAGAATCCATGGTTCGCGCAAGAGCTTTTGCCCTATCTGCGGCGGCGCGTGCGGCGCTTGCTGGCGGATTGATCGCGCTCGCGTCCTGCGCACCGCAACTCGCGACGCGCGGCCTGCAAAGCAGCACGCCGGCCATCGAAGCCGACGCGTTCGTGACGCGCGACGGTTTGCGCCTGCCGCTGCGCCATTGGGATGCCGATCATCCCAAGGCGGTGATCGTGGCGCTGCATGGCATGAGCGATTATTCCGAATTCTTCGATCTGCCGGGCCCATGGCTGGCCGCGCATGGCATCACCACGCTGGCCTACGACCAGCGCGGCTTCGGCGCGGCACCCGATCCGGGGGTGTGGGCGGGCGCCGATGCGATGCGCCAGGATCTCGACGACACCGTCGATGCCGCGCACGCCCGCTATCCGGGCTTGCCGGTCTATGCGCTGGGCGAGAGCATGGGCGGCGCGGTGGTGCTCAGTGCGCTCGCCGGCGCGCAGCCGCCGCACATCGACGGCGCGATCCTCGTCGCGCCCGCGGTGTGGTCGCGCGACGACATGCCATTTTATTACCGCGCCGCGCTGTGGCTCGCGGCCCATTTCACGCCGGCCATGCATTATTCCGGCGAAGGCCTGCACATTGTCGCCTGCGACAACATCGCGGAGCTGCGCAAGCTGTCGCGCGACCCGCTCTATCAGCATTCCGCGCGCGCCGACCAGGTCTACGGTTTGGTGAATCTGATGGATGAAGCGCGTCACGCACCCGAGCATCTCGCCAGCCCGCCGCCGATCCTGTTCCTCTACGGCGCCAAGGACCAGGTGATCCCGGCCGAACCGACTGAGGCCGTGATCGTGGCGCTCGGCGCGCGCGCGCAAGTTCATCGCGACGATAATGGCTACCACATGCTGCTGCGCGATCTGGACGGCGAGACGCAATGGAAGCTCGTGGCGGACTGGATCGCCCAACGCGCGCCGCGATAGAACTTACGCGGCGAATCGCTCGGGCCCGTAAGGCGCCGGATCGCAGAACGGCGTTTCGCCCGCGATCATCTCGCCCAGCAGCCGGCCGGTGACCGGGCCTAGCGTCAGTCCGGAATGGCCATGGCCGAATGCCAGCCACAGGCCGGATTGTCCCGGCGCGCGGCCGATGATCGGGCGTGAATCGGCAAAGCACGGCCGCATCCCCATCCAGGGCGCGGCATCGATCTTGTCGGCCAGCGGGAAAAGCTCTTTCGCCGCCGGCAGGACGCGATCCAGCTGCACGGGAGTAGGCCGCGCGTCGCGGGCGGCGAACTCGGCGCCGGTGGTGAGGCGGAAGCCCTGTTCCATCGGCGCCACGCAATATCCGTTTTCGACGTCGACCACGGGACGCTGCAGCGTCGCGTTGCCCTGGAAGCGGTAATGCATGTGGTAGCCGCGCTTGATCGCGAGCGGGAATCGCAATCCCAGCGGCTTCAGCAGGTCGAGCGACCATGGCCCGAGCGCGACGACGGCTTGTGGTGCGCGAACGCCATCAACCTGCCATTGGCCGGCGACGCGCTGCAGCGTGCGCGCGTCGGCTTGCAGCACGCGACCGCCCAGCGCCTGGAAGCGCGCCGCGTAAGCCCGCGTCACCGCGAGCGGGTTGGAGAGACTCGCGGCGCCGGTCCAATGCAGCGCATGGCGGAATGCCGGCATCAGGCTCGGTTCGAGAGCACGGGCCTCGTCGACGTCCAGAACGCGGTGTTCGATTCCCCAATCGCGCGCCACGGAGCGCTCCGCAGCGGTCGAAGCAAATCCGCCGTCGCTGCGAAGCAGCTTGAGCCAGCCGGTCTTGCGCAGATAGTGCGACGCGCCGGATTCGGCCAGCAGGGCCTCGTGCTCCGCCACGGCGCGCGCGAACAGCGGGCGCATCGTGCGCGCGGTGTCGAGCAGATGCTCGGGCGACGATGCGCGGCGGAACGCCAGCAGCCAGGGCGCGACGCGCGGCAGGAAGTCCAGATGATAATTCGTTCCCGACGCCCGCTTGAGCGCGACGCGCAGGAGCGCCGGCAAGTCCTTTGGGAAGGCATGCGGGAAAATGGTATTGCCTTCGACGATGCCGGCATTGCCGTAGGAAGTTTCCTCGCCCGGCCCGCGCTGGTCGACGAGGACGACCGACAGCCCGCGCTTGGCCAGATGCAGCGCAACGCTGGTGCCGACGATGCCGGCGCCGAGCACGATGGCGTCAGCGCTGCCGGGTTCGGTATGAGATTTTTCGAGCATGACGCGTTCTCAGGCCCGGTTCGCGCAAGCTTTGCAAGCCGCCCGGAAATTGCGGCCGCGCTCCTCGAAATCGCGGAATTCGCCGAAGCTCGGCGCTCCGGGCGACAGCAAGATCAGGCCGTTCGCCGGCACGCGCCGGAAGGCTTGCCCGACGGCGTCCTTCAGGTTCGGCGCGCGCTGCAACGCGAAGGAAAGCGGTTGCCCCGACATCTGCGTGAAGATTCGCTCGCCGATAGGCGGCAGCAGGAACACGGCTCGCACGCGGGTCTGCGGCAACAGCGCGAACAGCTCGCCATAATCCTGCCCGCGCTCGGCGCCGCCGAGCAAAAGGATGGTGTCACGATCGGGATAGGCCTGCAGCGCCGCCATTGTCGCTTCCGGCACGGTGGAGATGCTGTCGTCGACGCAGAGAATGTCGCCGACGCGAAATTCCTGGAGACGATGGTCGAGCTGCCGGAAATCCCGCACATCGACGGCGCGGCGCACGGCCGGGACGCCCGCCAGATCCGCCGCCGCGCAGGCCGCCGCGAGATTACTGAGATTGTGCTCGCCCTTCAGTGGAAATCCGCTGCAATCCACCGCTGCGCCGTCGAAAAACAACCCGCCGTCGCGTACGCAAAAACCTTCGTCGCGGTTGAACCAGACGATATCCGTGCGCCCTGCCATGCGTTCGCGAAGCCGGACATTGGCGTAATTGCACACCGCTTGGGTTTTCCCGCCGATGTCCAGGATGCGCAGCTTGTCGCGGAAATATTGCTCCACGCCGTCATGCCAGGGCGCGTGCTCGGGAAAGAGGTTGGTGACGACGGCGATGTCGGGCGCGAATTCGAGATCGGCGATCTGGTAGGACGAGAGCTCCATCACCGTATAGTCGCGCCCCGGCGTCTGGCCGAGCGCGGCGGTGCCGACATTGCCTATAAGGGATACGTCGAGACCGGCCTTCTCCAGAATGTGATGCAGCAGGCGCGCCGTCGTGCTTTTGCCCTTGGTGCCCGTGACCGCGATGGTCTTGGCCCCCGGGTTCTGCTCGAACCAGAGATTCGTCGCGGAGGTGAAGCGCACGCCCGCCGCCTTGGCGTCGGAAATTTCCGGCCGGTAAAGCGATACGCCCGGGCTCTTCACCACGATGTCGAAGCGCGCGGAACGGATGGCGGCGGCCACCGCGGCGCCATGGATCACGGGCGCATCCCCTGTCGGCGGCTCGGAGAGTGGCGTGTCGTTGAGGATCGTCAAGGCGATGTCCGGATGGGTCTTGCGGAGAAAGTCGAATGCCGCGCGCCCCTCCCGGCCGAAACCCCAGATGGCGACCTGCCTAGCGCCGTCCAAGATACGCATCCAGCATCCTTTCGAAGCGCGCGGGCATGTGATGGTCGGGCGAAGGCGTCAGAAGCGCCGCGCGATCCGCATCGGCATTGGCCGTCACCGCGCGGACGTCGGCCGCGAGCGCCTTGACGATCGCGCTCTCGCGCCATTCCGGCTTCGACGCGAGCCAGAGCAGAGCGGCGCGCGATTCGGCGATCTCGCCGACGCAGTCCCAGGGCTTGTGTCCAACGAGACCGACCAATTCGCGATAGCCGGGGAGCTGCTTCTCGTCGTCGAGAATATTGCCGCCGAAAATGCCCGCGATGCGGTCGGGCGACATCGCGGTTGCGAGGACGAGGAAGGAGAAGCGGCATTTGGGGCAATCGCGGCACCAGCGCACGCCGTCGCGCTCGCGAATCCGGAATGCTCGGTTGCAGCTCGTGAAGCCGGCGTCGTAGCGCTCGTTTCTGGCGAACAGATGGGCGATATGCAGTTCCGATAGCGGGCGCAGCAGGGAGAAGTATTGCGGTTCGGTCGAGATGAACGACGCGATGTAATCCTGCAGCGCCCGCTCGAACCACGCCGTCTTGCTGAACTGGTGGTTCACCGCGCGGCCTTCGTGGACGACGTTTCCCTCGTTCGCCGACCGCTCGCTGGACAGCACGATCGTGTCGTAGCCGTGAACGAAAGCCCCGGCGGTCGCGATGAGGCTGACGATGGCGGTAATCGGAACGTGGCCGTTCAGCGCGCCGTCGCCGAGCGCGAAAAGTCTCTCGTCGAGATGGCGCTCCACAGACAGCAGCGGCAAGCCGCTCGCCGCGGCGCAGTCGAACATGGGCTCGCGTGGGTTGACGGCGAACAGCACGGCCGACTCGCCCGCCTGCTTCAGGATCTCCACGCTCACCAGCGAATCCTTGCCGCCGCCCAGAAGCACCGCCGACTGTCGCGGCAGCGCAGCCGGCGCGGCTTTGCGCGATGGGAGGCTGTCGGCCGTGCCGGCATGGAGGAAATCGACGCGCTCGCCCACGTCGACGCGATTGCGGAAGGCGAACTCGCCCAGGCCGTCGACATAAAGCGCCTGAAAGAATTCGCGCTGTGCCGGCGAAAGATTCGCGGCCGCGAGCGTCATCCGCCGCGGCAGGAACGCCTTATAGTAGCTGATCCCCGCCGCGATGCTCAGCGCCTCCAGCGCTGCCTCGAAACCGGCGCGCAACGGACTGCCCGGCGCGGGCAGCGGCGCCTTGAAATCGAGCGTTTCGCAAAACTCCAATCCGTTGTCATAGGCGTAGTCGAGACGCACCACACCGCGCGCGTCGTCCGCTTCCCAGCCGCGGAAGATGAAGCCGTCCGGCGCTTTTGTCGTCTCTCTTGCGTCCGGCAACATCAGGCTGCATCCTCGCGCGGAGCGATTGCTCCGCGATTTTCCGCCCTGGCTCGGCGACGGGTTTCCGGCGGCGCGCCAACCTACCGCGCCGGACTCCTCCAATCCAGATAGGAGTCGAGAGCCGGCTTGCCAAGGCGCCAGCACGCTCGTATTGACCGGAACGTGAGGCGGCCTCACCGCATTTGATAGATGAAGCGGGACCGCGAACGCCAAGCCTTTTCCATCTCCCTGCCAAGGAGTCGTCAGGTGGCAAAATTCAAGCTCGATCGCGATGCCGTGATAGCGGCCGGATTGCGCGTTCTGCCGGCCTTCGACCGCCTGCTGATGCGCTCCAGCGCCACGGCCGAGCATCAGGTGTTTCCCAATGCGCTCTTCGCCTGGGCGCCCTATCTGGAAGCCAACTGGTCCACCATTCGCGACGAGGCGCAGGATTTGCTGCGCGACCGCATGTCCGTGCCGTCCATCCGCGAGATTTCGCCGGATCACGACAAGATCGCGGTCGACGACAAATGGCGCTCTTTTTTCCTCTGGGGCTATGGCGTGCGCATCAAAGCCAATTGCGCGCGCTGCCCTGACACCGCGCGTATCCTGGAGCGCATTCCCGGTCTGCTCAGCGCGTTCTATTCCGTGATGCTCGCCGGCGCGCATGTGCCGCGCCACACCGGACCGACCAAGGCGATCCTCACCGCGCATCTGGGCCTGATCGTGCCGCTCCGGCGCGAGAACTGCCGCATGCAGGTGGGCGATCACAAGGTGATCTGGGAAGAAGGCCGCATCGTGGTCTTCGACGACATGTTCCCGCACGAAGTGTGGAACGATACCGACGAGGACCGCATCATCCTGCTGCTGCATGTGAAGCGGCCGCTGCGCTTTCCCGGCTCGGCGCTGCGCGATCTGTTCTTCGCGGTCCTGCGCGCCAGTCCCTTCGTCCGCGACGGCTTGCGCAATCTGGAGCGCTGGGAGAAAGCGAAACCGGCCGCGGCAGAGATCGCGGCGGCGGCCGAATAGAATATCGATTGTCAATTTGACGTTGCCACGGTTGTGGCCTGGCTGGACGCGGGCCATCGGAAAAGCTCGGCGTGCAATCTCGAGCCGGAAAAGGCTTCGCAAAAGATCGGATATGATCGGTGGCGAAGCCCGGAGTCCCTTCCAAGTCGTGCCGCAGTCGGACAATATCGGGCGTGAAATTTGGGGGTGGCCGTGCAGCGAGTCGATTCGACGACAAATCCTTCGATGTCGAATAATGCCGTCGTCTACTGCTTCGGCGTGTTGGAGCGGGACTGTCATGGCTGAGGACGACGACATCGCGATATCCGGTCAACCGCGCCGCGACGCAGCCGATGTGATTGCGCTCGCCGCCGCCAGCCGTGCCAAGGCGGATGCCTATCTCGACGAGCAGACAAGGCTCGCGCATCTGCAAGTGCAGAATCTCGTCGAGCTGAACGCCTTCGAACTGTCGCATCTACGCTGGCGGCGCTTCAACGACCAGATGCGCGGCGCGTTGCAGCTCATGCTGGTCGCGGTCGGCGCGCTGATCGTGATCGCCATCGGCGCGGCCATCTGGTCCGCCGCGCATGACAGCAGCCTGGTGATCGAAGCGTTCAGCGTGCCGTCCGACCTCGCGGCGCGCGGCATCACCGGCGAGGCGGTCGCGGCACAGCTGCAGGACAAGCTTACTGCCATGCAGACGGAAACGGATTCCGCGCGGCCGGCGGATTCCTATGCCAACAATTGGGGCACCGACATCAAGATCCAGATTCCCGATACCGGCGTCTCGATCAGCGAATTCTATCGCATGCTGGCGGCCTGGTTCGGGCATCAGACGCATATTTCCGGCGAGGTCTATCGCACGCCCGACGGACTGGCCGTCACGGTACGCGCCAGCGGCAATTCCGGCGATACGGTGCAGGGAAGCGAACGCGACCTCGGCGGGCTGATGCAGAAGGCGGCCGAGGCCGTCTATGCGCGCACGCAGGAATTCCGCTTCGCCGTCTATCTCGTCGGCCGTCCGGGGCCGAATGGAGAGTCCACGCCGCAAATTCTGCAAAGACTGGCGCAGTCCGGATCGCTGCGCGATCGCATCTGGGCCTATATGGGGATCGGCACGTTCGCGGAACTCGCCGATCCGCTGCATGCGCCGGACATTCAGGCCAAGGCCATCCCGCTCGCACCGCGCTTTGCGCTTCCCTACCAGAACATCGCCAACGAAGAATCCTGGCTCGGCCATGACGAGGCGGCGCTCGCGGCGGCGCAAAAAGGCGTCGCGCTGCTCGCCAATGGCGACGGCGAAATGAGCGCGCGCGCCAGCGCCATCAGTCTGCCCGCCGGCCGCGGGCTCGCCGCTGAATGGACGGGCGACTACAATGAGGCGCAGCGCGGGTACACGGAAGCCACTCTCGCGCCCGACTACGCACATATTGCCGAGGCTGCGCGCGCTTCGATGGCCAAAGATCGCGCTTTGCTTCACGAAGCCGGGGCGGCGCGCGATGCCTGGAACAACATTCCCGTTCCCGCCGTCCGAATCGGGATCGTGAATCACGACATCTTTGAAATCGCCGTTCTTTACGATTTGAACGACTGGAACGCCGTCATCGAAAAGACCGCGCGATTCGAAAAATATCTGAAGGACGGCGAGAATATTCCCCCCTACACGCCGGCCTTTACACTCTTCACGCTGTCGCGCCAGATCTGGCCCTACACCGCGGCAGCGTTGGCACAGACCGGTGACATGAAAGGCGCGCTGGCGCTCATCGGCAAGACGCCGCTCGATTGCGATCTGTGCCTGCGCATGCGGGGCAACATCGCAGCTCTCGACCATGACTGGAACGGCGCGGCGCACTGGTTCGCGATGGTGTCGGCGCGCGCGCCCTCCATACCCTTTGCCGATACGGAGTGGGGCGCGATGCTTCTGGCCAAAGGCGATTTCGACGGCGCTATCGCAAAGTTCCGGAGCGCCAACCAGAAAGGCCCGCATTACGCCGATCCGCTGGAGCTGTGGGGCGAAGCGCTGATGGCGAAGAACCGCTCCGATCTGGCGCTGGCGAAATTCGCGGAAGCCGACAAATACGCGCCCAACTGGGGCCGGCTGCATCTGAAATGGGGCGAGGCGTTGCTGTATTCCGGCGACAAGGGCGGCGCGAAAGCGCAGTTCGCCCTCGCATCCGGTCTCGATCTTTCCGCGGCCGATAGAGCCGAACTGACGCGGGTATCGCATGGCTGACGACGAAGACGAGACGCGGCAAGAACGCGGCGCGGGTCGCGACGCGGCGCTGCATCTGGCGCTGAACGGCACGAGCGAGGAGGCGCGCGCCTATCTGCGCAAGCAGAGTGCGTTGGCCGATCTGGAGATCGACAAGCTCCGCAAGGAAGACGAGTTCGAGCTGTCGCATCTGCGCTGGCGCCGTTTCAACGACCAGATGCGCGGCGCGCTGCAGATCATGGTGATCGCGGTCGGCGCCGTCGTCGTTGTCGCCATCGCCGCCGCGCTATGGAACGCAAGCGAGGCCGACGGGCTGGTGGTCGATGCCTTCTCCGTGCCGCCGGGTTTTGCCCAGCGCGGCGAAGGCGGCGATGTGGTGGCGTCCGACCTGACGAACCATCTCGCCGCCGTGCGCGCCATAGCTGTGGGCGACTCCTATTCCACGGCGAGCGACGTCAGCAAGGACCACTCCAACGATCTTAGCGTGGAGATCCCCGACACCGGCGTGTCGCTGGCGGAGATATGGCGCGCGCTGCGCGGCTGGCTCGGCCATGAGCGCCACATGAGCGGAAATCTGCGCCTGCGACCGGACGGCACGCTCATGCTCACCGCCACGCTCGACGGCGGCGCGCCCATCACGGTCGGCGGAAGCGATCTGGATGCGCTGGAGCAAAGCGCGGCGGAGAAAGTGTTCTGCGCCTTCGATCAAGTGGGCTGCTTCAACTACCTGCTCGGCGCGGAGCGCTGGAACGATCTCGCGGCGTTTACGCAATCCCGCGTCGCGGCCGCGCAGACGCCCCATGAAATGGGCCTGGCCTATTCCACCGCCGGCGTCGTGCGCGGCGCCATGAAAGGCGATATCGCGGGCGGCATCGCCTTGGCGAAGATCGGGGAAGGCTATGAGCCGGCGGGGGCCACGACGCATATCCAGGTGATGAAGCTCAACATGTTCATTGCGCGCGAGGCCGATGTCGTGGCCGAAGCGCGCGCCATCCTGGCGCTGAAAGAGAGCGACCAGACCAAGCATTTGCAGGGCCGCGGCTTTGCCATCATCCGCGATGAGGCCCTCAGGCAAACCGGCCTATGGCAAGGCGATTTCGCGCTGGCCACCCGTGCGAGCTGCACCGGCGAATGCACGCAGGCATATACATTCCTCAATGAAGCCTATGCGGTCGCGCTGCAGCACGACGGTGCCGGCGCGCGCGCGCTGATCGCACGCGCCGTCGCGACGGGCGATGCGGACGGCGTGCCCCGGCACAGGGCCGAAGCCATCGTCCTCGCGGGCGAGGGCGATTGGGCCGGCGCGCTGGCGCATGCCGAGGCGGGGCTCGCGGCCTACAAGGCCGATACCGATCTGTGGAACCGCTTCTCCTATGGCGACGCGGCGCGCGAGCTCGCGGCGCAGCGCGCGGTGGCGCAAGCCAGGCTCGGCGATTTTGCGGCGGCGCGCGCCACGCTCGCCGGCACCAATGCCGATTGCTATCCCTGCCTCATCGCGCGCGGCGATGTCGAAGCCGTCGCGCGCAATTGGAGCGGTGCGGAATATTGGTACGCCGACGCCGCGCGCCAGGCGCCGTCGTTGCCGCTTGCCTATGCCAGTTGGGGCGCGGCGCTGATGGCCAAAGGCGATCTCGCCGGCGCGATCGCGAAGTTCGAAATCGCAATCGCGAACGGCCCCCATTTCGCCGATCCGCTGGAGTTGTGGGGCGAGGCGCTGTTGATGCAGAACCGCTCCGACCTCGCACTGGCCAAGTTTACCGAGGCCGCGCAATACGCGCCGAACTGGGGTCGGCTGCATCTCAAATGGGGCGAGGCGCTGTTCTGGTCCGGGAACAAAGCGGAGGCAAAAAGACAATTCGCCATCGCCACACATCTCGATTTGTCCGCGGCCGACAAGGCGGCGCTTGCCAGAGTGAGCGGCAGGCTTGGATGACTGAGCCAATACGCCCCGTCCGTTGATCTATATCAATTTATAGCTGCAATCCCGCACGATGCCTTACCGCTTTACTTCGGCTATTGCTTGTCGGCCGGGAGTGCGACTGGTAGGTTTCAATGTAGTGGGGCACGGATTCTGGTCGGCACCGCTCGCGCGGGTTGTAATGCCCGTGACAATGCTGGTGCCGTCCCGGGAAAGGATGGCTGACATGAGTAGCAATCGGAATCGGGCACAGTTCCCATCTATCGGCTACAATTTCGGTGATCCTTCGGTGCTGACCGCACCGCTCGCCGGCGCGGCCGCGATATCGTTGCAATTCCTCGACGACCATTTGCTGAAATCTGCGGACTCTGCGAGCTTCGTCAACGACGAGCAGGCGGCACAGTCCCTCGCCGCGAACTTCGAGCAAACGATACCGGTCCATCTCGGCGGTGGGAGCCATACCGACCATCTCGGTTCCGGCGCTGCGCACATCACGACCGAGAATTTCACCGCCGCGCTGAAATCCTCCACCGCGGCGATATCCCACGACGCGGAGTCGGCGGGTGCGTTTCACTTCGCCGCATCGGATTCGATTCCGTTTGCGAACGGCGCATCGTCCAGCCCGTTCACATCGCAGTTCGCCTCGATCGATCATTTGCCGCACCTGGTCGCCGGACATGCTGGTGCCCAAGGCCTGGGCCACGATTTCGATGGTCCGGTCATCGAAGGCGGCGGCAGCGGCGGCGGTGGCGATCCGGACGGACAGCTCTGGGCGGCCGATGGCGGCCTGACCGGTAACGAAAATCCTGACGGTAACGGTTCTGACGCCCGCATCGAGCATATGGATTCGGACGGCCTGGCCAACGACCAGGTCGACGCCTACTCGATCACCAGCACCGGCCTGTTCACCTGCGTCGGCCTCGATACCGCCGCGAATCTCTACTTCGCCCAGGACAACAACACAGCCGATGGTTCCATGTTCTATGTCGGCCACATCTCGACCGGCGCGGACATATCGATCACGCAATTGGACAGCAGCGTGGACCAAGACGTAGAAAACGCCTTCGTCGTCGATCCGGCGAACGACACGATCTACATGGATTTGTTCGGCGGCGATTACCAGGACCCGAATCCGTCGCCGTATAGCGGCAAACATGGCGGCGACATTATCAAGATCACCTACAACCCAAGCACCGGAGCGATCTCTTCGCCTTACAATCCGACGGCATCCAATTCGAACAATTTGTTCAAAGGTACAGGAACAATCAACAATAACGGCGTCCTGCTCGATACAGGATCGAGCGGCGGCGTCTATGCCGACGGACGCTCCTTTTCCCTCTCGAACGACGGCAGCACGCTCTACTACGTCGACGACAACAATGGCGATCCCAGCGGCGATTGGGGCTTCAAGACGAACGGCATTTACGAGGTCAGCACCGTCGGCTCCGTCGGCACCGGCAACGCGCCGACCCCAACCATGCTGACCTTGCAATCGCAATTTCCCACTACCCTCAGCGGCGGAGACTACTCGATCTACATAACCGGCCTGGTATTCGACCAAGCCAAAAACATGATCTATTTCACGACGGACGGCCCTGGCGAAGGTGTCGACACAGGCAGCGACGGCATATGGTACTTGTCGCTTTCGGGCCCCTTCCCCGAAACCGCACACCAGATGACGCTGCCCGACGGCGTCAGCCTCGAATTCCCGGCCTTCTACGGCAACAACATCGCCCTCGATCCCTATGCGCAGACCCTTTACGTCACCGATGCGGAGCGGGATGCGGTGATCCAACTCACGCTCAACAGCGGCGGCACGGGCTTCACATCCGGCAACAACGACTTCTACACGGTGGACACCGGCGGCGACGGCGCCGACACCAACGCGTTGACCTTCGCCTCGTTGGTAAGCGAGAGCGGCATCTCTGGCACTTCGAGCATCACCACCCAGGGCGGCACGGCTACGACCCTGCTGACGGCGACGCCCACCGTCACCGATCCGCAAGGCGCGTATATCGGCAATCTCGCCGGCGCAACGATCCGCGTGATCGGCGGCACCAAGGGCGACGGCACCGTGTTCGGCGTGACCTCGGGCGCGATCACCTCGGGCGCGGGCCTTTCCGGCGACGAGATCTCCGTCAACGGCACGAATTCGGGCACCGTCTCGGTGGGCGGCCAGAGCTTCAGCGTGAGCTGGGACAACAGCACCCAGACGCTCACCGTCTCGGGCGAGCATACCGACGCGCAATACGACGCGCTGCTCTCCGACATTATGTTCCAGGAAAACGCCGACACCGACAACACGATCGGCAGCCATCCCACGCGCGTCATCGATTTCATCGCCAATGACGGCATAACGGTCGCCCATCCCACGACCAGCGATCCCAACGAGCAGACGATCACCATCACGCTCAACCGCGCGCCGACGCTGGGCGTCGACAGCTACAATTTGGCGGAAAGCGGCACGGTTACGGGCACGTCGGGCACGGGCGGCACCGGCGTGCTGGGCAACGACAGCGACAAGGACGGCGACAGCCTTACCGTCGTGGACGTCAACGGCGCGTCCGGAGATGTGGGCACGTCAACGGCCGGGACTTACGGCCATCTGACGCTCTACGCCGACGGCCACTACAGCTATGCCGCCGACAACACCTCGGCCATCAACGCCGCGCCCTATGGCTCGCATCCGGTCGACACCTTCACCTATACGGTGTCGGACGGCCATGGCGGCGTGACCACGCAGAATGTCAGCTTCACGATCGACCGGCCGGCGGTGGCCAATGCGGATTCGATCACGACCAACGAGAGCTCGACGGTGACGGCCTCGACGGAATCGACCGGGGTGCTGGGCAACGACGTGGATCCGGATACCGACAACAATGCCGGCATCACGGTGACGGAAGTGAACGGCTCGGCCGCCAATGTCGGCAATCAGATCACCTTCACCGATGGTTCGTTCATCACGGTCAACGCCAACGGCACCTACACCTACGACCCGAACCACGCCTGGGACTTCCTTCCGGCCGCGGCCTCGGGCGCGCCATCCACCGGCACGGAGACCTTCAGCTACACGATCGGCGGCGGCTCGACCACGACGGTGACCATCACCATCAACGGCCAGGACTCGAACGACACGCTGCAGGGCACGGCCGGCAACGACACCTACAATGGCGGCATCGGCGACGACATCTTCAAGATGCAGGACGGCGGCAACGACAACGTCTCCGGCGGATCCGGCGACGACACCTTCTATTTCGGCGGCTCGCTGACCGCGGCCGACACGATCAACGGCGGCACCGGCAGCGATACCCTCGTGCTCGGCGACATGGACTACACCGGCGGCAACGCGCTGGTGCTGGGCGCCACCACGCTCACCAGCGTCGAGCAGATCAACCTGCACGCCGGCTGGAGCTACGACATCACCTCCAACGACGCCAATGTGGCGTCCGGCGCCACGCTCACCGTCAACGGCGCCTCGCTCGGCGCGGGCGATTCGCTCACCTTCGACGGCTCGGCTGAGACCGACGGGCATTTCATCTTCAAGGGCGGCTACGGCAACGACACGCTGACCGGCGGGGCGCAGTCCGACACCTTCAACCTCACCGAGGGCGGCACCGACACCGCCCATGGCGGCGGCGGAAACGACGTCTTCCAGCTGGGCGGCGCGCTCACCGCCGCCGACAGCATCGACGGCGGCACCGGCAATGACGTGGTGACGCTGGATGGCAATTATACCGGCGGCTCGGCGCTGGTGCTGGGCGCCAGCACCATCATCAATGTGGAGCAGATCAACCTCGCCGCCGGCAACAATTACGACATCACCACCAACGACGCCACCGTCGCGGCCGGCCAGACGCTGACCGTGTCCGCGGGCAGCTTGGGCGCAGGCGATACGCTGACCTTCGACGGCTCGGCCGAGACCGATGGCTCGTTCGACTTTCTGGCGGGCGCCGGCAACGACGTTCTGACCGGCGGCGCGCTGGCCGACGCGTTCCACCTCACCGAAGGCGGCAACGACACCGCCCATGGCGGCGGCGGCAACGATATCTTCTACATGGGCGGCGCCTTCACCGCCGGCGACACCATCGACGGCGGCGCCGGCACCGACACGCTCAACCTCAATGGCGACTATTCCGCCGGCGTCACCTTTGGCTCCGCCACTATCACCAGCGTCGAGAACATCGTGCTGGGCGCCGGTCACGACTACAACCTCACGCTCGACCTCTCCAATGTCGCCTCCGGCCAGACCCTCACCCTGAGCGCCCAGAACCTGGGCGCCGGCGACAGCGTCACCTTCGACGCCTCGGCGATCACCGGCGGCGGGCGGCTGGTGCTCAACGGCGGCGCCGGCAACGACACGTTGATCGGCGGCTCGGGCAACGACGTCATCAATGCCGGCAACGGCACGAACTTCATCACCGGCGGCGGCGGCCGCGACATCCTCACCGGCGGCACCGGCGCCGATACCTTCGTCTATGCCAGCCCCGGCGAGTCCACCAGCACCACCTTCGACACGATCAACGGCTTCAACGCGAGCCAGGACAAGTTCGACCTGCGCGGCTATTCCCTCAACGCCATGGACACCGCGATCACGACGGGCACGCTCGGACCGAGCAATTTCGACGCCTGGCTCAGCACAGCCGCCAACGCCAGCCATCTCGGCGCGCACGACGCGGTGCTGTTCACGCCGAACAGCGGCGCCTATGCCGGGCTGACCTTTCTGGTCGTCGACATCAACGGCACCGCCGGCTACCAGGCTGGCCAGGACCTCGTCATGGAACTGGCAACCCCCCAGAACATGGGAAGTTTCGGAACCGCGAACTTCATCTTCACCTGACAAGCACAACCTTCGCCGGAGACAACGGACCCTCCTCGTAGGGTGTCCGTTTTTGTTCACGGATGCGTCCCTCAAGCCGGACGTCTACGCGATGCGTCCCCAAACGATCTCGCGGCAACATCCGCGTCGCTCGGCCAGTAAACCGGACGCTTTGCCATTCAAGCTTCCAAATCATCTTTGGAGAACTTGAGGATGGAAATTCGCTCTTCCTTCCGCCTTAAATTCCGAATTCGTTCACATGCGGAACGGGCAGGCACCGGAAATACGTAGCGATTTCATCTGTTTGGTGGTGGGCGCGACAGGGATTGAACCTGTGACCCCTCCCGTGTGAAGGGAGTGCTCTCCCGCTGAGCTACGCGCCCGGAAAATGCCGGTCGCGCGCTATACGGCGGCGCGGCGGGGATGGTCAAGAGTCGGGCCGGTCAGATCGCGAGCTTTCGCACCCAGGCCGGCACATCCGCGAAATCGTCGAGCACGGCGTCGGCGCCCAGTGTGTGCGCGGGCTCCGGCGTGTAGCCATAGCTCAACAGGATGACCGGCGCCTTGGCGGCGCGTGCGGTGGCGACGTCGGTCTTGGAATCGCCGATCATGATGGCGCGTCCGCCGCCCAGCTCCTCGACCACGTGATGGAAGACGCGCGGATCGGGCTTCACATAGTCATAGCGGCCCGCGCCATGGATCGCGCCGAAGAAGCGCGCGAGGTTCAGCTTCTCGAGCAGCGGTCCCGTCAGTTCCTGCGGCTTGTTGGTCAGCACGCCCATGCGCGCGCCGTCTTTCGCCAGCGCCGCGAGCGTTTCCACCACATGCGGGAACGGCCGGCTCTCGTCGGCGATGTGGGCGCGGTAATGCGCGATGAAGGCGTCCACCAATGCGGGCAGGCGCTCCGGTGTCACGGCTTCGCCGCTCGCGCGCATCGCCTGTTCGATCAGCGAGTGGGCGCCGAAGCCGACCATGTGGCGCAGCGTCGTGGTGTCGAGGCCGTGGCGGCCCTCGGCCCGCAACACGGCGTTGAGGGCACCGAGCAGGTCGGGCGCGGTGTCCACCAGCGTGCCGTCGAGGTCGAAGATCAGGGCGGGCAGGGGCATGGGCGGATTTCAGGGCGATTCGCAGGCAGCAATATACGGTCGCAAATCGTCATTTTGCCTTGATTTGGTGGCAGGTTATCGCAGAAGCCAGCGGCGGACGCCATCCATGAGAGTCGAACGGAACGCATGAGCGCGCGCGCTGGAATCATATTGGCTGCCGGCCAGGGTACGCGGATGAAATCCGCCCGCGCCAAGGTGATGCACGAAGTCGCGGGTCTGCCGATCCTGGGCCATGTCATCGCGGCGGTGCGCGGCGCGGGCGTGGAGCGGATCGTCGTCGTCATCGCGCCGGGCGCCGAAGAGGTTCGCGCCTTCGTCGCAGCGCAGGGCGCGCAGTCGGTCGTGCAAGACAAGCAGCTCGGCACCGGGCATGCCGCCAATTGCGCGGCGTCGGCATTGGCGGATTTTTCCGGCAGCCTGATCGTGGCCTATGGCGACCATCCGCTGATGACGTCGGCGACGTTCGACACATCCTTCGCCGCGCGCGAGAAGGCGGGCATGGCGATCGTCGCGTTCCGTTCGGCGAGCATGGCCTATGGCCGCGTCATCGCGGACAGCGACGGGATGCTGGACCGCATCGTCGAATACAAAGATGCGAACACAAGCGAGCGCAAAATCGATCTATGCAATGCCGGCGTGATGGCGGCGGATGCGAAGAGCTTCTTCCGCTGGGCGTCGCAATTGAAGAACGAGAATTCGCAGCGCGAATTCTATCTCACCGATATCCCGTCCTTCGCCAAAGCCGACCGCGTGGCCTGCGCCATCGTCGAGGCTGACGAGGCGCAGATGATGGGCGTGAATTCCCGCGCCGAGCTCGCCGGTGCGGAAGCCGAGATGCAGAAGCGGTTGCGCGCCAAGGCATTGGACGCCGGTGTCGGCATGACGGCGCCGGAGACGGTGTTCTTATCCTATGATACCGCGCTGGAAGCCGATGTGCAGGTCGGGCCGTTCGTCGTGTTCGGACCCGGCGTCAGCATCAAAAGCGGCGCGCAGATCAAGGCGTTCTCGCATCTGGAAGGCGCGGAAGTCGGGCACAATGCGCTGATCGGGCCTCATGCACGGCTGCGTCCCGGTGCGGTGATCGAGGACGACGTCCATATCGGCAATTTCGTCGAGGTGAAGAAGGCGCGGATTGAAAAAGGCGCCAAGGCGAACCATCTGGCCTATATCGGCGACGCGCGCGTGGGCGCGGGCGCCAATATCGGCGCCGGCACCATCACCTGCAATTACGACGGCTTCGACAAGCATTTCACCGATATCGGCGCCGGCGCGTTCATCGGCTCCGACACGGCGCTGGTGGCGCCGGTGAAGGTGGCAGACGGCGCCTATGTCGGCGCCGGCTCGGTGATCACCAAGGATGTGGGCAAGGACGCTCTCGCCGTGACGCGGGCGGAGCAACGCGAAGTTCCGGGCTGGGCGGAGAAATTCCGCGCCCGGAAAAAGGCCGAGAAGACGGCCAAAGGAAAGACGTAACATGTGTGGAATTGTCGGCATTGCGGGGCGCGAAGATGCGGCCCCTGTCATCCTGGAAGCGCTGAAGCGCCTGGAATATCGGGGCTATGACTCGGCCGGCATCGCCACGCTGGTGGAGGGCCATATCGAGCGACGCCGCGCGCCGGGCAAGCTGAACAAGCTGGCCGAGACATTGGCGAAGCATCCGCTCGCGGGCCGCACCGGTATCGGCCACACCCGCTGGGCGACGCATGGCGCGCCGACCGAGAGCAATGCGCATCCCCATGCGTCGGCGCGCGTCGCGCTGGTGCATAACGGCATCATCGAGAATTTCCGCGAGCTGCGCGACGAGCTGATCGCCAAGGGCCACAAATTCCAGTCCGAAACCGACACCGAAGTGGCGGTGCACTTGGTCACCGATTTTCTCGACCGCGGGCTCGATCCCGTGCAGGCCGCGATCCAGGCGACGCGGCGGCTGACCGGCGCCTATGCGCTGGCGATGATCTTCAAGGACGAGGAATCGCTCGTCATCGGCGCGCGCAAGGGCAGTCCGCTGGCGGTGGGCTATTCCGACAAGGAAGCCTATCTCGGCTCCGACGCTTTCGCGCTCGCGCCATTCACCAATCGCGTCGCCTATCTCGAAGACGGCGACGTCGCAGTGCTGCGCGGACCGGAAGTCACGATCTATAATGGCGACGGCGCGCGCGCCAACCGCGAGATCACGATCACCAGCGCGTCCGCCGGCCTGGTCGACAAAGCGGGCTTCCGCCACTTCATGGCGAAGGAGATCCACGAGCAGCCGGAAGTGATCGGGCATACGCTGGCCCATTATCTCGATGCGACCGGCCCGAGCGTCGCGCTGCGCGATCCGCGCGCCATCGAGGCGTTGAAAAGCGCGACGCGGCTCACCATCTCCGCCTGCGGCACAGCGTTCTATGCAGGCCTCGTCGGCAAATACTGGTTCGAGAAATTCGCGCGTCTCGCGGTGGAAGCCGATGTCGCGTCGGAATTGCGTTACCGCGATCCGGTCTATCCCAAAGGCGGCGCGGCGCTGTTCATCTCGCAATCGGGCGAAACGGCCGACACGCTGGCGGCTTTGCGTGACGCGAAGGCGCAGGGCCAGGTCACGCTCGCCATCGTCAATGTCGCTGAAAGCTCCATCGCGCGCGAGGCCGATATCGTGCTGCCGACTTTCGCGGGCCCGGAGATCGGCGTCGCCTCGACCAAAGCCTTCACCTGCCAGCTTTCCGTGCTGGCGGCGCTCGCCATCGCAGCGGGCCGCGCGCGCGGCGTGCTCAATGCGGAGCAGGAATCCAGGCTCTGCACCGCACTGCTCGAAACGCCGCGCCACGCGGTGGAAATGCTCAAGCAGGAGGGCCGCATCGAAGCGCTCGGCGCCGAAATGGCGAAGGCGCGCGACGTGCTCTATCTCGGCCGCGGCGTGAATTATCCGCTCGCGCTGGAAGGCGCGCTGAAGCTGAAGGAGATTTCCTATATTCACGCCGAAGGCTATGCCGCCGGCGAGATGAAGCACGGCCCGATCGCGCTGATCGACGAGAACGTGCCGGTGATCGTGCTGGCGCCGCACGACGCGGTGTTCGAGAAGACCGTCTCCAACATGCAGGAGACCATGGCGCGCGGCGGCAAGGTGGTGCTGATCTCCGACGCCCGCGGCATCGCCGCCGTCGGCGACAAGGCCTGGGCGACCATCGAGGTCCCCGAAACCGACGCGCTGATCGCGCCGCTGATCTATTCGCTCCCCGTGCAGCTCCTCGCCTATCACACCGCGGTGGCCAAAGGCACCGACGTCGACCAGCCGCGCAATTTGGCGAAGAGCGTGACGGTGGAGTGATGCTTTGAGTATTGAATTCTGGCTATCTTAAGGCTATAATTCGGGCATGAGCGCACACAGCGTCGTCGAGACCAAGAATCAGCTTTCCGAGCTCATCGAGCGGGCCGAAAAGGGCGAGGACATCGTCATCACGCGGCATGGCCATCCCGTCGCGCGGCTTAGCGCCATCACGCCAAAGGCCAAGCCGAAGCGCATCACCCGGGCAGATATCGACTGGCTCGACAAGCATCGCGTCAAAGGCAAGATGCCCAAAGACGACGCCGGTACGTTCGTATCGCGCATGCGCGATGAGGAATGGGCGCGCTGACCATCTATCTCGACACCAGTATCGTGGTTCCGCTTTTTCTGCCCGATCCATTCGTCGATAGGGGGAGAGCATTCTTCGCCACGGGTCCCGTCGATCTTGGGGTGAGCGATCTCGTCTCGGCGGAGTTCGCGTCAGTGGTTGGCATCAAGGTCCGGAAGAGGGAAATGTCTGCCGCCAGCGGGCGAGCCGCCTTCGCGAATTTCGACAATTGGACGGGACGCCGGACTGTGAGCGCCGAAATGTCGCCGGACGATGTTCGATTGGCGGCGCGGATGATCCGTCGGCTCGATCTCAACCTGCGTGCTCCTGACGCCATCCACATCGCTATCGCCCGGCGGCTTGGCGCCGAATTGGCGACGTTCGACACTCGCATGGCCGACTGTGCCCGCGCATTGGGCGTGCCGGTCGTTGCGATCTGATCTAAGGTTCTCTTCATGACAACCGAATCCTCCGACCCTGCCGCCCTCAAGCTCGCCGCCGCCATGCGCGCCCTCGATTTCGTCGAGGACGGCATGAAGCTCGGCCTCGGCACCGGCTCGACGGCCGAGGCGTTTCTCGATGTGCTGGCGCCCAAGGTACGCGGGGGCTTGAAGATCATCGGCGTGGCGACCAGCGAGCGCACGGCGCAGAAGGCGCGCGCGCTCGGCATTCCGGTCGCCGAACTCGACACCCAGGCGCCGCTCGATCTCACCATCGACGGGACCGACGAAGCCGACCGCGACTTCAATCTCATCAAGGGCGCCGGCGGCGCGCTGCTGCGCGAGAAGATCGTGGCGACCTCGTCCAAACGCATGATCGTGATCGCCGACGGCAGCAAGCTGGTGCCCAGGCTCGGCCGCTTCGCGCTGCCAGTGGAAGTGACGACCTTCGGCCATGCCACCACGGCAGCGCGGATCATCAACGCGGCGGGAAAGCTCAAATACCGCAACGTGCCGATCGCGCTACGCCTCAAGGACGACGCGCCGTACAAGACTGACGGCGGCAATTACATCTACGATTGCGTCTTCGGCGCGATCATGGACGCGCATGCGCTGGCCGAAGCGATCTCCGACATTCCCGGCGTGATCGAGCACGGTCTGTTCGTCGGCATCGCGAAGGTGCTGGTGATCGCGAAGGCGGACGGCGTGGAAGTGATCGAGAAATGAAATACGACTACGACCTCTTCGTCATCGGCGGCGGCTCCGGCGGCGTGCGCGCCTCGCGCATGGCGGCGCTGGCGGGCAAGCGCGTGGCTATCGCCGAGGAATATGGCTTTGGCGGCACCTGCGTGATCCGCGGCTGCATCCCCAAGAAGTTGTTCGTCTATGCCGCCCAGTTCGGCGAGGATTTCGAGGACGCAGCGGGCTTCGGCTGGACCGTTCCGGAAAAGCGTTTCGACTGGAACGTGCTGGTCGCCAACAAGAACAAGGAGATCGCGCGGCTTTCAGATAT